>WNFM01297983.1_pt2 | contig 12004 bp, 9 predicted proteins | sample 5400271 | NCBI WGS metagenome assembly WNFM01 (sample SAMN13153352, study PRJNA577476) | soil metagenome | isolation source: 60 cm saprolite on Douglas fir-dominated hillslope | place: USA:California | collected 2013-09-17 | reverse complement strand
CTCGATGAGCTTCATCTGCGCAGCCCAACCTTCGTCGTTGGCGGCGAAGGCCTTGGCCCGGCGTGCCAGCGGAATCCTGTCGAATCCGGACTCGGTGACGGTGAGGATGACGCCGTCAGCGGCTTCCTCGAGCGTAAAGGCGACGAGCGTCGTCGGCTCGGCGGAGTAGTCGACGTCACGCTCCACAGCATAGGGGTGCCAGGGGAACGAGAACAGCTTCTCCGGTTCCATCTGCTCGACCAAGATCTCAACTGGCAGGCCATCGTATTCTTGCTGGGTCTCGGCTACCGCGGGGTCTGCCGCCGTGGGCACGATCACCCGGCGAATGGTTGTCCCTGGCACGAAGTCGCCATCGAACTTCATGCCAAACCAGCTACCGAATTCGGTGGAGTTAGCCACCGCCCGCCACACGCGCTGTGGCGACGCACGCAAATGGATCTTCTTTTCGATGCGATCGGTGTTCATGTGCAACCTCCTGGTTGCATTGTAACCGATTCGAAGCTCAAATGCAACTGGAGGGTTGCAGAATGGAGCAAATTACCCACCAGAAAGGGCGCGAATGGCTGCATCCGTTGCACAACAGGGTGTGAGGCCGCTGACTGAGGCACGCAGCGCCAGGATTCATCGACCGTCAGTCCCCGTCGTCCGTGCTGCGGGAGGCGGCGCGCCATGGCCTCTTGGCGCCCAGGACACCAGCAGGATGCCGCCCGCGAGCACACCACCGCCCAGCCAGAAGCCAAGGCTGAGCGACTCGTGTAGCAGCAGCCCACTCAGCACGCCGCCGACCAGCGGCTGCGCGAAGAAATACACCGCGGCGACGCCCGCGGCCAGCCGTGCCACGCCGCGATACCAGAGCAGCCATGCCAGCGCGGTGGCGCCCCAGCCGAGGTACAGCACGGCGGCGACCGAAAGCGGCGTGAGGCTGATGGGTGTGTGCTGGCCACGCCTCAGGCTCAACAACTCGATGGGCACCAGCGGCACGATGAACAGGATGCTCCAGAGCGTGGCGGCGGTGGAGGCGGCCAGCGCGGAGAAGCGCCGGGTGAGCGGCGCGCCGAGCACCGTGAAGAGCGCCCAGCAGAACGCCGAGCCGAGCAGCAGCGCATCGCCGAGCAGCGACACCGGCTGCGCGGCCGAGCCGGTCCCCGCCGTCTGCACCACGACGACGATCACGACGCCCGCCAGCGCCAGCAGCATCCCACCGGCGATGCGCTTGGTCGGCCGCTCCCCCAGCAGCGCCCACGCGAGCGGCACGATGAAGATCGGCGTCACCGTCGTCAGCAGCGCGCCGTCGTGTGCGCTGGCCAGGTCCGTGCCGAGGAACTGCATGAGGATGCAGGCGGCGACCACCGCGCCGCAGCCCAGCGCGCGCAGCTGATCCGCCCGCCGCCACACAGACGCACCAGCGGAATCCGCGCGCCGCGCACGCAGCAGAAACAGCGCCGCGGCCAGCGTCAGCCCGCCGATGACGACGCGCAGCGCCGCCAGCGTGACGGGAGGGATCGCCCCAAAGCTGGCGCGGCTCACCACGTACATGCCGCCCCACAGACACGACGCGAGTAAGGGGTCGAGCGCGGCGCGGCGCGCCGCGCGCGGCGCCGGCGACTCAGTGGTGGCAGTAGTGGGAGCGGTTGATGTCATGCTGCGCTGCTCCTGCCGCCATAGCGCGGTGCCGCCCACTCTGCGCTCTCCTCTCCTTTGGGGGGAGGGGCTGCGGGTGGGGCAGTCACGCGCCGAGCAGCGCCTGTGCCCGCGCCGCCACCTCGGCCTGGGGCAGTGTCTCCTGCGCGCCGGAGCGGAGATCACGCAGCACCGCCGCGTCGCGCGCCGCCTCGTCTGGCCCAATGATGACGGCCAGCGGGATGCCCTTCTTGTTGGCGAAGCTGAGCTGCGGCTTGAGGTCGCGTGGCTCGGTGTAGACCTCCGTGCGGATGCCCGCCGCGCGCAGCGAGCCCGCGAGGGCCAGCGATGCCGCTACCGTTTCCGGCGCGAAGAGCGTCACCAGCGCCTGCGTCGTGGTGACGGCTTCGTCAGTCAACAGATGCTTCTCCGCCAGGGCGTCGAAGATGCGCTCGATGCCGAATGAGATGCCGACGCACGGCAGCTCGCGGCCGAGAAACTGGCCGATCAGCTGATCGTAGCGGCCGCCGCCGCCGAGGCTGCCCAGGCGCGAGTCTGTCAGCACCGTTTCATAGATCGTGCCGGTGTAGTAGCTGAGTGCGCGCACCAGCGACATATCGAAGGTATAGCGCTCGGACGGCACGCCCATGTCGGCGAGCGCCGCGAACACCTCATCCAGTTCACGCAGGCCCATCGCGCCCTGCTCCGTGCCGCCGAGAACCGGGCGCAGCTGCGCCAGCACCGCGCGCGGCTCACCCGCGACGCCGATGGCTTCCGCCAGCCGCGCGATGGCCTCTTCCGCGATGCCTGCCTTCGCCAGCTCCTCGCGCACACCCACGATGCCGATCTTGTCCAGCTTGTCGATGGCCGTGAGCGCCGACACGCGCCGCTCTGGGGCTACGCCGCAGCTTTCCATTAGCGCATCCAGCAAGCCGCGGTGGTTGATGCGCGTCACGAAGGTGGTGAAACCCAGGCGTGTGAAGACCTCGTGGTGGATCGCCGCCATTTCGGCATCCACCGTCATCGACCGGCTGCCGACGCAGTCCACGTCGCACTGGTAAAACTCGCGGTAGCGCCCGCGCTGGGGCCGATCCGCACGCCAGACGGGCTGCATCTGATAGCGGCGAAAGGGAAAGACGATCTCGTTCTGGTGCGCGGCGATCACACGGGCGAATGGCACTGTCAGGTCGTAGCGCAGCGCCTCGTCCGAGAGGAGGCGCGCCGCCTGCGCCGCCGTCCAGCGCGGTGTTTCGTACGCATCTGGCGCGGCCTCGCTGGGCGAATCCACGACCTCGAAAGAGGCGGCAGCGAGGTCGCCTGCGGTGAGCTTGGGCGTCTCGAGCAGCTCACGCAGGGCGGCCTCCAGACTGGCCCCGCGCTTGAGGATGCGGAAGAGCAGGCGATCGCCTTCCTCGCCGTACTTGCCTTCGAGCACCTGCGTATTCTCGACCGCGGGAGTCTCCAGCGGCTCGTAGCCGTAGCGCTCGAACGTGTCGCGCAGCAGCCCGAAGACGCGGTTGCGGCGCACGAGGTCGCGCGGGAGGAAGTCACGCGTGCCTTTGGCGTTGACGGGGACGATGCGTGCCATGCTGATGTATCTCCTGACGCGTGCCGGGTGCGGTGTCCGCTCGGCATCAGGATACCACATCAGCCGCGCGGGCACGGCCGGCCGGTGGCTGGCGCCCTCTCAGCGACGGCGAGGCGAGGGGATAGGAGTCGCCATCCACGCCGAGACCTCACGCACGAACTCTTCCGCCGCCTCGTCCTGCGGGAGACCGCCGCAGTCGAAGACGCGCAGCTCGGCGCGGTCGTTGGACTGGCGGAAGCCGCTGGCGTGCTGCAAGGGGTTGATGCGGGCATCTTTGCCCCAACACAGCAGGATAGGAAGCTGGAGCAGCGGATAGGTGGCGGTGACAGGCGTGTTCAGCGTTCCGGAGATGAAGCTGGCCGGAGCGAAGCGGGCGCCGCGCTGGTGCGCGCTGGTGTAGTAATAGTCCACCACGTCGTCGCTCGCGAGGTTGGGATCGGCATAGACCTGCGTGCGCAGATAGGTGCGAATGCTCAGCCGCGACGCGATGAGGTTGTAGAGGCCCTGGCCCAGCACCGGCGAGCGCAGCAGCGCGCGGCTGAGCCGGCGTGGCAGCGTCTCGTTGGCCTGGGCCAGTTCTTCGATGCCGGTCGGCTCGATCAAGACGAGGCGCTCAAAGAGCCCCGGGCGCTCGGCCGCCGCGCGGATGGTGAAGGCGGCGCTCAGCGACGAGGCGATAATGCGGGCCGGGTGGTCGGCCCCGCCGACGACCTGGCGCACGAAGTCCGCGATCAGCTCTTCGTAGAGCATGGGGGAATAGACAACCGGCGGGCGGTCCGAGAGGCCGAAGCCCAACAGGTCCGGCGCGAAGACGCGATAGCGCTGCGCCAGCTGGTCGAAGACGCGCCGGTACTCGAACGCGGAAGCGCCGGTGTAGATGCCGTGCACCAGCACGATCGGTGCGCCGCTGCCCCTGACGGTGTAGTAGATGTCGCCATGCGTCCACGCGTAGTGGCCGCGGTCGCCGTCGAGCACGCTGTAGGCCTCGCCGGCGCCCATCTCGATCAGCCGATTGACCACCGCCAGGCCGCCCGCTCCGCCCGCCACTGCCAGTGCCGCCAGCTCCCACTTCGCCAGTGGACTCCGTGGAGCGTCTCCCATGACGACCGCCTTTCCTCTCGCCTCCGCCGGCGCCGCTCGGGGGAGGCAAACATGCCGACCGTTCGGCCTTCCGTGTGCGTCTCAGCCGCAGAACTCGTGCCGGGATGCCGCGCGCCTGGCCTAACCAGCGGCGGGCGGCGCGCCGTGCTCCGTGACGCGCGTCGTCAGGATATCGATGGCATGGGGCAGCACGGGGAGGATGACCGCCAGGCACTCGCGCACGCCCTTCGGGCTGCCGGGCAGGTTCACGATCAGCGTGGCGCCACGGCACCCCGCGACGGCGCGTGTCAGCATCGCCATCGGCGTGTGGTGCATGCTTTCCAGGCGCATCGCTTCGGGAAGCCCCGGCACTAGCCGCTCGACGACCGCGAGCGTCGCTTCGGGCGTGACGTCGGTCGGGCTGAGTCCCGTGCCGCCGGTTGTCAGGATGAGGTTCAGCCGCAGATCGTCCGCCCAGTGACGCAGCACCGCCTCGATGGCGGCGCGCTCGTCCGCGACGATCGCCCGCTCGGCCACCGTCGCGGCCAGAGGGGGCGCCGTCACCAGCTCCTCAATCGCATCGCCCGACGTATCATCGCGTTGCCCTGCGGCGCCTTTGGTGCTCGCCGTCAGAATGCCGACCGAGATCATGACCTGCCACCTCGCATGCTCGCATGTCATCGAAAACGCCGCGCCGGCGAACGCATGGCCGCCGCGCACGCACTAAGCTCTTCCTTGACTATCCTGTGGAACACATGTTAGACTGTGTGCGTCCGCACCTGCGGACGGCACTCGTATAGACTCGGGAATATGGCCCGAGCGCATCCACCAGGCGACCGTAAATTGCCGGACTACGAGCTGAAGAGCATCTAGGGTTCCGCTCCTGTGGCGAAGCGCCGCACGCACCTCGTTCAAATGGTAGCGTAGCGGCGGAAGAGCCGGGGAGGCTGGTCCGAGCGATGCAGGCCCGCCGGTTCCGCCGACCCCGTCGCGGAACTGCGCGCGCTACACCATGGGGACCAAAAGCCCGGATGGTAGGTTCACTCACTCACGAGGACCTGCTGGCCGGGCTTTCTCATAGTCCCCGGTCGGCGGCTTCGAGCATTCGGCGCGCGCGAGCCTGGTACAAACGCCCGTCGCTGGCACGCCGGCGAGATGCCTGGCCATCTCGGGGCCGGCGCCATGCGGCACCGCAGTTATTGGCTCGCACACGTATTGTCGAAAGCGAGAGATGTATGGCGAGCGTAACCACCGACAAACCCACCGAAACGACCTTCGAAGTATCCGGCATCGAACGTGTCCCAGAGAACGAACGGGCGCACACTGAACTATGGGATACGATGTGGCTGTGGTGGTCGGCTAACTCGGTCGTCGCCACTGTGGCCTTGGGAGCGTTGAGTTTCTTTGCGGGTCTCGGATTCTGGGGCTCTGTTGCTGTCATCGTAGCCTTCAACGTCCTGGGTGTGCTCCCCGTGGCGTTCCTGAGCACGCTCGGCCCCAAGACCGGGCTGGCCCAGATGCCGCTTACGCGGTTCTCCTTTGGGTATCAGGGCGCAAAGCTGCCAGCAGTCTTCAATGCGATCGCGTGCATCGGATGGAGCGCGGTCAACGCGGTGATCGGCTCCAGCCTCATCGTCGCGTGGAGCGACAATAAGATTCCGCAATGGGCGGCGCTGATCTTCCTGGCCGTTATCACGACGGCAGTCAGTGTGTTCGGCTACTTCATCGTCCATCGGTACGAACGGTTCGCCTGGATTCCGATGGCCATCCTCTTCGGCTTCGTCTTCTTTGCGTCGGCGCAACACTTCAACACGAGCGGGACTGCCAGTGTGAGCGGCATGGTGCTGGTCGCCAGTGTGCTGACGTTTGGCGGCGCTGTCTTCGGCTACGCCGTCGGCTGGTCGTCCTACGCCGCGGACTACACGCGCCGCCAGCCCGTCACAACGCCAGCGCGTCGCGTCTTCTGGTACGCGTTCGCCGGCGTCATCGTGCCTTGCATCCTGCTCGAAGTGCTCGGCGTATTGCTCACAACTTCGCTGAAAGCTGGAGCGGAGCTGCCGCAGACCGGCCAGCTCATCTCCAGTAATATTGGGACTGGCGCAATCGCAAGCCTGGTGGTGCTGCTGCTGGCGTTCAGTACGATTGCGAACAACGTGCCGAACGACTATAGCTTCGCACTCTCGACGCAGGTCCTCGGGTTCCACATCAAGCGATGGATACTGACCATTGTGGGTGCGGTCATCTACGTCGTGATAGCTCTGCTCATCTCGGCGAATTTCAACCTCAACCTGGAAGGGTTTTTGCTCTTGATCGCGTACTGGCTCGGGGCGTGGAACGCAATCGTCCTCATCGAGCACCGGCTACGCAAGGGCAACTATCCAGTTGAGGACTACGACAATGCGAGTAAGCTGCCACCTGGCATCGCCGCGGTCGCCTCGCTCGTCATTGGCCTGGTCATAGCTGCCCTTGGCGTGAATCAGGCGGCGACGATCAACTACGAGGGTCCGCTTGCCCACAGATTGAGCGATGCCGACATCGGCTTCCCGCTGGCGATCATCGTCACAGCCGTGTTGTACTACTTCCTGCGCCGCTGGGAGCTGGCGCGCTACAAGCGCTAGCGGCTAGCCGCTGGCTGCCAACCGGTTGACACCGGCTGCTGGCGCTCGCTAGCATGAGGCCATCACACCTGCTGCGGTGTGGTGGCCTCTGTTTCTCCGCACGGAAAGGCTCACGCGAATGGACGACTTCATGCGCGCGGCGTTCGAGGAAGCAGTCCAGGGGCAGCGCGAGGGCGGCATCCCCATCGGATCCGTGCTCGTCATTGACGAACGGATCGTCGGGCGCGGGCACAACCGGCGCGTGCAGAAGGGTAGCGCGATTCTGCATGCCGAGATGGATTGCCTGGAAAACGCCGGCCGGCTCACTGCGCGCGACTATCAGCGGGCAACCCTCTACTCGACGCTCTCGCCCTGCGACATGTGCAGCGGCGCAGCGCTGCTGTACAAGATTCCCAAGATCGTCATCGGCGAGCATCAGACGTTTCAGGGGCCGGAAGACTACGTGCGCTCGCGCGGCGTCGAGCTGGAACTCCTCGACGACGCGGCGTGCATCCAGCTCATGCGCGACTTCATCGCCGCCCGGCCGGAGCTCTGGAACGAGGACATCGGCGCATAACCTGGCTGCCCCGGCGCGGCGCGGGTCGCGTGCCTCCGGCAACGCACACGCCCGCCACCGGATGGGTGGCGGGCGTGCGGCCAGGTCGGCGAAGAATCGAGATCAGTCCAGATAATCCTTGAGCCGGCGGCTGCGGCTGGGATGGCGTAGCTTGCGCAGCGCCTTCGCCTCGATCTGGCGGATGCGCTCGCGCGTGACCTTGAATTCCCTGCCCACCTCTTCGAGCGTGCGACTGCGGCCATCGTCCAGCCCAAAGCGCAGGCGCAGCACCTCTTGCTCGCGCTGGGTCAGCCCGCAGAGCGCGTCCTTCACCTGCTCTTTGAGGAGCTGGTGGCTGGCCGCGTCGGCTGGGGCCAGCGCGCCGTGGTCCTCGATGAAATCGCCCAGGTGGCTGTCGTCTTCCTCGCCAATCGGCGTCTCGAGGCTGACCGGCTCCTGGCTGATCTTGATGATCTCGCGCACCTTTTCGGGCGTGATCTGCATCTCCTCGGCGATCTCCTCGGAGGTGGGCTCGCGGCCCTTCTCCTGCAGCAGGCGCCGGCTGATGCGAATCAAGCGGTTGATGGTCTCGACCATGTGCACGGGAATGCGGATGGTGCGCGCCTGGTCGGCAATCGCGCGCGTGATGGCCTGGCGAATCCACCAGGTGGCATAGGTGGAAAACTTGAAGCCTTTGGTATAGTCGAACTTCTCGACGGCGCGGATGAGGCCGATGTTGCCTTCCTGAATGAGGTCCAAAAGGCTCATGCCGCGGCCGATATACTTCTTGGCGACGCTCACGACCAGGCGCAGGTTGGCCTCCGTCAGCCGCCGCTGCCCTTCCTCACCGTCCAAAACGAGGCGAATATTCTGCTCTTTGAGCGGCTTCATGCGCTCGAGCTTGCCGCGCTCCATGCGCCGGGCCAGGATGACTTCTTCTTGCGCAGACAGGAGCGGTACACGGCCGATCTCGCGCAGATACATGCGCACGGGATCGTCCAAGCTGCTCTCCAGATCGGCGGCTAGCGCCTGGACGCTGTCGCGTAGCTCGTCCCACTTGTGGCTGCCGGTGGTCGCCGTCTCGGTCTCTTGCTCGGGTTCGGCATCCGACCACGGCACGCATGTCGAGTCCAACGCGTCGATTGCCATAGGCTCATCCTGTACCTTCAACATGGCGCCGAACGCATCCTCTTCGCCAGTGGCGTCCAGGTCATCCGGGTCCATAACAGGAGCGCCCGACGTCTCCGATGCCGGCAGCGCGACAGGTCCCTCGCCGCCGAATCGGGTCGTTCCACGCACCCCACCCACCAACACCTGCTGCCGATAGTCTGCGGCAGCGCTCATCGATGGCCGACCCATCGACAGCCGGTACACGGGCAGCTCGGAGCCATCGGGAGGCTCCTCCTCCACCTCGTCGTCCTCCGCCGGCAGTCCGACGAAGTCCGACCACCCCTCGCCAAGGCGATCATATCCAGGCACGATCGCCTGCCCCCGCAGCCTTCGCTCGCGTCTGCCCATCTGCCCCAAACCCTCCTGGAACGACACCGTGGAAAGGGAGCCAAGGCTCCCAGAGGGGTCCGCGGGGCGCATCCAGACGCGCCCTCGACCCGTTTGCGTCCCGCAATGACTTGCCAACGTTGCGTGCTAGAGCCTGCGACGGCGCCTCATCTGGGGGCGCCGCCCCGTCCGCGCTTCACCCCCCGCTTTCCCTCCACACACCCAGGGCCACCGATGGCGGCCAGGCTAGCCGTGCAACCCTGACGCGGCGTCAATCGCGCGCCGCTGCGAGAGTAAATGCTGCTTGCGCCGCAGCAGCGCACGCAACGCCTCGAGATCTCCAGATTGTTCGGCGTCGCGCTGGAGATAGTCGAGCTCGGCCATCTCCTCCTTCAGACGTGTACGCTTCAGTCGGTAGGCAGAGGTACTAGCCGCCTTCGCAAGCGGCTGTCCCTCCTGCGGCGCGCGCACCGCGACCCGCTCTCTGGCGCGCTGGGCCGTCGCCTGGAGCACAGGCGGCAGCTCAGCGAGGAACGCGTCGAGATCCAGGTCGTGACCGCCGCGCACGGCAGCCAGGTATGTGGCGTAGAGCGCGCGCGTCTCCGTACCGGCAAAATCGCCGTCGCCTAGAATCGCAAAGACCTCAGACCACACCGTGGGATAGTGCAGCAATAGACCCAGGCAATATTCTTCCTGTGCCTGCTCGGCCAGCAGGCGGGCCACAGTGCCGGTCGTGCCGGCGAGACCCGACCCGCCGGACGCACTATACGACGTACCAGGACTATCTTGCCCTGTTTTTAGGTACTTTTCTCCCAGCGCCTCGACAGATGAGCCTGCCTGTTCTTCGCCAGACGCTTGCTCCCGGCCCTCGCCGCCCCGCGCGGGCTGGGCCCGCCCATCGTGCTGCTGGCGCCGGCGCACCTGTGCTAGGTCGCGTGCCAGGTCCACTTTGTCGAGCCGAATCTTGCTGGCCAGCCGCCCCACATACTCATCCGCCAGCGTGCGGTCGCGCACCTCCGCGACGACGGGTAGCAGGCGCCGCGCCGCTTCGAGCTTACCGCGCGGGGTGCTCAGGTCCAGGTCCGCCGTCTGCGCCTCGATCAGGAAGTCGATCAGCGGCTGTGCGGTGGCGAGCGCACGCTCCCAGCCGGGAGCGTCGCGCCGCACCAGCTCGTCCGGGTCTTCGTGTGGGGGCAGACGCACGACGGTAATCTCGGCGTCCACCTGTTCCTCGAAGCGCACCATACCGCGTGGCGCGCCGCGCCGCGTGGCCGACGTGCCGCCGGGCGCCGCACCGGGTACGGGCACCACGACATGATCGAACGCCTGCTGCGCCACCGCGATGCCGCGCACCATGGCGTTCTCGCCCGCCGCGTCTGGATCGAGCGCCAGCGCGACACGGCGCGTCAGCTTCTTGATCTGCTTGATGTGTTTGTCGGTGATGGCGCTGCCGATGCAGGCCACGACATTGCGGTAGCCGTACTGATGCAGTACGACGGCATCCAGGTAGCCCTCGACGATGATGACGCGGTCGTTGCGACGAATGGCGTCGCGCGCGAGGTCCAGCCCGAAGAGCGTCGCGCTCTTATCGAAGAGGATGGTCTGCGGCGTGTTGAGATATTTGGCGTGGCCGCCGCCCAGCTCGCGCGCGCCAAAGGCGATGGTCTGGCCGCGGCTGTCGCGTATCGGGAAGATCACGCGGTTGCGGAAGTAATCGTACAGGCCGCCGCCGCGATCGGCCTCGCGCTCGCGCGCCAGCCCTGCCTCCACCAGCTCCTTCGCGTTATAACCCTGCGCCAGCAGGTAGCGCGCCAGGTGGTCGCCGTCGGGGGCGTAGCCGAGTCGCCAGGTCACGATGGATTCATTGCTCACCCCGCGTGAGTCCAGGTACGAGCGGGCGTATTGCGCTTCAGCTGCCTGGAGCAGCTGGTGGTGAAAGAAAATGGCCGCCGCCTCGTTGAGGGCGCGCATGCGGCGCCGGGCGGAGGTCTCGGGCGACTCGGTCTGGGCATCGTCGTGGCCGCTCTCCAGCGCCACACCCGCGCGCTCGGCAAGCTGCGCCAGCGCCTCGCGAAAGTCCAGCCCTTGCTGCTTCTCGACGAAGGAGAAGATGTCGCCGCCCTCGCCGCAGCCAAAGCACTTCCAGGTGCCGTGCTCGGGCGAGACGTAGAAGGAGGGGGTGCGCTCGCCATGAAACGGGCACAAACCCTTGAAGGCCTTGCCCGACTTTTTCAGCGGGACGACCGCACCGATCTCCTCAACGATGTCGAGCTTCTGCTTGATGCGCTCGATTATGCTGCTGGTCTCGGCCAAATTCCCCTGCTCCTGAGCCGGGCGACCGGCGCGGTGCGGTCGATGGGTGGACTTTTGGTCTGTAATTCTCGTAACGTTAGCGCGCCGTCAACGTAACGTCTGGGGCATGTCGGCTGCGCGGCATACCCCCTCGTGCGACGCGTGGCGACAGAGCGGCCCCGCTCCATTGTGCCGCATGGCGGGCATGCTTTGCCTGTGCGCCTGGTTGACAAGCGATTGCCGATTGCCACGCAGGGTCGCGTTTCGGCCACCACTCACTCGCCACGGTCTTCGAGGCGGCGCAGCAAGCTGAGCGCCAGGCTGATCAGGCCGACGCCCAGCAGCAGCCCCATGCCCATCCACAGCGCGCGCTCCGTCCACGCGCTGGCGCCGAAGGCCATCGCTGGCTCGCGCGCCGCGCGCGCCGCGCCGCGCAAGGCGATGATGCGGCCGCGTGGCGTGGTAACGGCCACGATCTTCTCTTGCTCGTCGCCGTGGCCGTCGACCGCCGACTCGGCTGCGGGGCGTAGCGCAGGCGCCAGCCGCTCGCAGCAGGCGCGAATGAAGTGCTGTGCCTCCGCTGCCAGCGCCGCATGCCGCTCCAGCGCGAGCATGGGCAATGCAACTTCCAGCGCATAGGCGAGCACCGTGTGGCCCTCGCGCTCCACCAGATCAAGCGTGCCGGCGCCCTCGAACGGCCCTGCCTGCTGCCCATAGCCACGCAGATCGAGCCGCAGCCGCGCGGGCGTGCGCGTCACGCTCGCGTGCACGGTC
>WNFM01271788.1_pt1 | contig 12007 bp, 16 predicted proteins | sample 5400271 | NCBI WGS metagenome assembly WNFM01 (sample SAMN13153352, study PRJNA577476) | soil metagenome | isolation source: 60 cm saprolite on Douglas fir-dominated hillslope | place: USA:California | collected 2013-09-17 | reverse complement strand
CGGGTGGTCCACCGCCTGCCGGGCTGGCATAGGCGGGGGTGCTCGCGGTTGCGCCGCTGAGTCCGGACCGGGCAGACGAAGGCGCGGGCGCGGCGGCGGGCTGGGCTGCGGCGCTCGCCGGCGGTGCCGCACCGGGCGGGCCGCCGGAGCCGCCCGGTCCGGTAGGTTCGCCTGGGTCAGGCGCGCCGCTGCCCGGAGGCGGGCCGAGCCGCGAGTTCATGTAGGCGGCTTGGTCCTGGGCTGCTGATCCGCCGCCGGAACCTGACCGCATCGCGCCGACTGCGACCGCGCCGACAGCAGCGGCGCCGAGCAGCTGGCCGCCGCCCCCGGACTCGGCGAGCGAGCCTGTTGTCCAGGTGAAGAACTTCATCAAGGCTGGGAGCGCGATGACGGACAGGAGCAGCGTGACGAAGCCCATGAGCACGGTGCGGGTGCCGTGGCCGGACCCGATCATCGTGAACGCCGCCGCGTACACGGCCGCCGCCGCCGGCTTGTAGCAGATCAGGGCGAGCATCCACGAGCTGATCTTGCGAATCCACGGCCTGGTCAGCGGGGCGACCGCTCCGGCGGCTGCCAGCGGCAGGACGCCGGCCAGGATCACCAGCGCGACCTGGCGGAACAGCATCAGCACCGCCTGGACCAGCGCGAGGACGATCGCTACCAGGCCAAGGATCAGCACCACGGCTGGCGCGGCGTTGCCGCCGAGTTGCAGGATGCCGCTCAGCCGCTGGGTGAAATGACCGCCGGTCGAGGCCTGGAGCACCCAGGATGACCAGGCGTCTCCTGCTTTGAGCAGCAAGGTAGGCACGATGACGCCGAGAGTGATCGCGGCCGCCAGCGCCAGCAGGCCGCTTGAGACGTCGAGCAATGGGTTCGCGCGCCGGGTGAGCGCCATCCGCAGGCCTGCGGCGATCACGCCGCCGATGCCGATGGCGACGGTGATCGGGAGCAGCCAGGCCTGGATGCGGGTCACGGCCGGCTCGGTGGCCAGGTTCGGGGAGGGGATCTGGACCCACCAGGTGGCGGTGTTCACCACGATCCAGCGGATGCCTTCGCCGATCGCCTGGGCGATGCCGCCGAGGATGCCGCCGGTGACCGCTCCAGTCACGGGCGCGATGACCTTAGTGATGATGCACGCCGGGTTGATCAAGGGGTCGCAGGGCATGTCGGGCTCACCTTTCGGCGGTCAGAAGGGTGTAACCGGCCAGGGACGAGATGGCGGTAGCTGCGTTGGCCCAGTCGCCTTCGGGCGGCGCGACGAGCCGCCAGTCGCCGTGCAGCCAGACGACGTGAAGCCTGCTCATCACTAGGACGGGTGTGCCGTTGGCGCCCGGTCCGACGGTGACGACGTTGACTATCGCGCTGGCAGGCGCGTAGGCGACGAATCGGTAGGCCCGCTCTACGGCGTGCGTGTTGCTGGCGAGAGGGCCGTCGGTGGTTCGTGACGTTCCGTGGAGTTGGGCGTAGGCATTGGTGTCGGCGCGGAGCAGCGCGGCGGCATTCGGGCCGGTGACCTGATGGGTGATCGTCGGGCGGAAGATAGCCGGACCCCACTGGGCGGCGGTTCGGACCGCGATGTTGATCGCGGCCAGCAGCGCGCCGGTCTGCGAATGGGCGAACCCGATGGCGAGGCCATTGCGCGTGTAGCGCGGTCCGGCTGCCGTGGAAGTGGGCAGCTCGATGCCGTGGAAGTTCGTCCAGTTCAGCGGTGGCTCGGTCCCGCTGTGATGCACGCGGCTGCTGGCTGGCGGTCGGTGTGACTGGCCCGATCGGGCTGGAGTGGCAACTTGGCTGCGACGCCCAGGATGCGGTGCGCGGGCAGGCGGAGGCGGTTTCTGGTGTCCTGGCCGCGGGCGACCAGACGTGAGGTGATGCCTTGCACCCTGGTGCGACGCAAGGTGGCTCGTGTGAGCACGGGCCGGGTGACGATGGCTCGCGAGCCCGGGGGCGTGGAGCAATGCGTAGACGACGATGGCCAGGATCAGTAGCGAGGCCATGCCGCGCCGGAAGCTGAGGTGGCGGTAGTGGTGCCAGCAGTAGTAGCAGCAGTCGTGACGCCAGAACATTGCGCGCCTCACACGAAGATCGCGACGATGCCCGATGACAGGGCAATGAGCGTCAGCCCGGCCAGCACCCACGGGATGCCGGCGGCGCCGTCGGCGGCCAGGTTCGAGCGGTTGCGGCGGCCGATCGCCATCATCGCGCCGCACGCGATCAGGCCGAAGACTCCGGCGACCAGCGATCCCCACTTCCACCACGCCAGCAGCGTGCTCACCCGGCTTGCCAGACCAGGCGGTGCCACAGGTGCCGGATTGGGAACGCCGCCCGCGACACCATTGGGCGGCGTCGGGGCAGCCCCATGGCTGATCGCGGCGGGATACACGGTGGCGAGGTTGTGCAGGGCCAGTGCGTGGATGAGCACCGACATCGTTAACTCCTCTGCGGAAGATCTGGAACAGGCGGAAGCACCGGGGGCAGGCCAGCGGCGGCGCGGATCTGCTCGACGGCACGCCGGGCTTGCCTGGGAAGCGGGCCAGCGGCCGGGTCATCGGCCAGGCGAAGACCTGGCACGAACGGGACCCGGATGACCGCGCCGAGCTGTGGTTCGAGCAGACGGAACCGGGCGGCTGCGGCTGCGGGTTCCGGCCATCCGTCGCTCACCACGGCCAGCACGCAGACGCGCGCACCGGCTCTGCTCACTGCGGTGACTGCCGTAGGGGCAGCTCGCGCGGCATAGGCAGTGGTGCCGCAGGCCACGATCACGGGTCGGCCGTTCGCCACCCGGGCGGGATACCGGGGGTAGAGTCCTGGCCGCATCGCGCCCATGTCGCAGGCCGGATGCAGCCAGGCCGCCAGCGTCGAGGTACCAGCACCGCCGTGACCACCCCAGACCAGGACCTCAGCTGGCTGCCAGTCAGCAGATCGAAGCCAGGGCACGCCAGCAAGGCGGCGGCCGCTGGCCGGTGCCGGGCTCGCCGGAGCAGGCCGGCCAGACGGCGGCCGGTTCTGCAGGCTTGATGCCAGAGCGGGCAGGGATCTGGTCATCGCCGGGTCACCAACCGGCCCCGACCGGGCGCTGAGCTGGGTTCGGGAACAGCGGGTGCGGGCACTGGTCGCTGCTCCCCGCTGACGCCGAGCAGCTCAAGGAGGCCGGGCGTCGGGATGCGGTAGGTGTCGCCGATCCGGATGACCCGGCATGGAAACTCGTCCCGTCGGGCGAGCTCGTAGGCCTTGGTCCGGCCCAGGCCCAGCGCCCGGGCGGCGGTTATCAGGTCGACGGTCGCGCTGGAGCGCAGCTGGCTAATGGTCACTGGTTTCATGGCAATCGGTTCCTCTGCGGCATGGGTTGGTCAGCTGCTCAGAGCTAGGGCGGACGGCCGCGTGGCGACCACCACCCCGGACATGTCAAGGGGATCGGTCTGCACGTCCTGGCCCGGTTGCGGCGCCTGAATGATCACGCCGCCGCCGAGATACATCACGACGTGACCGGGATTCGCGGGAGTGCCATCGCCCCCGGCCGAGAACAGCAGGTCACCCGGCTGGATCTGAGACAGCAGGACCTCCGGGCCGTCCTGCCGCCAGCCGAAAGTGGTCCGGGCAATTCGGATGCCCGCAGCGGCATAGGCGGCGTAGACCAGGCCCGAGCAGTCGAAGGCATCTGGCCCGGCAGCGCCCCATTGATAGGGCTTGCCGAGCTGGCGGACCGCGAACGCGATCGCTACCGCTGCTGCAGGTGACGGGGCTGGGACCGTGTAGCGGGCGGCCCAGCTCAGCACATCGGTGACATAGGCGCCCGAGTGGTTGTAGGCGAAGACGGCACGCTCGATCCCGGCGGGAGTCCCCGAAGCGGCACCGTTGGCGCAGAGCATCGCCGCCGCCGTGTAGATCGCGTCGGCCGTGTCGTACGGGCTCGGCCTGCCGTTGTGGTCGGCGTCGACCGCGAACTCGGCGAACGTGGCGGGCTCGAACTGCATCGGCCCCTCAGCCCCGGCATAATTCGCGCCTGAGTGCACACCGGGCAGGTTCGAGCGGCCGTTGTCGCTCTCCACGGTGCCGATCCCGGCCAGTACACCCCACGGCAAACCGGGGCAGGTCTGCGCCGCGCCCAGGTACAAGATCAGGTAGTCAGGCGGGATATCGGCCAGCGCCTGCGCGCTCGGCCCGCCGGCAAAACCTCCAGCGGCCAAGCTGACATCTGGTGTAGCGGCGGCCAGCAGGAGCACGGAGAGCGCGAGAGCAGTCGCAACGGTAATCGCGCTAGCGAGCCACTTGACCACGAGCTGCTCCTTTGACCAGAAGTCCTGGAACGTTCAGCCGGGTCCGATCACCCGGTGCGCAGCCCATGGAAATGGCAGTCAGCAGCAGCCGAAAGACACCACTAACCGTCATTGATGAGTTGATGACACCGAGCGGCCAGAGCCAGAAGGGACTGGCCACCGGCCCGCAGTGGCGCATGACCTTGCCAGCAGCAGTGATTAAGCGACAGTTAACGGGTGTCGGCGCCTGGCACGGTAAAGGCAACTAGTCGCCAGATGGTGACTTGTGGTCATGCCCGGATGTCAGCTGCCTGCGCCAGGATGACGCTGCTGCCCAAGGGTGAAGCCGCACGGTGTGTGTCGTCATAAGCGGTCGGCGCGGAATCGGCACGCCAAATGACCACGCCTAGTGGCAGGTCGACGTAGTCGGATAGTGGGCTGCCTCGTAGCGCTGCATGATCTCGGCGCTTAGGCGGCCGCGCTCCGAGACGTTCAGGCCCGCTTCCCTCGCCCACGCACGGACAGCGGCTCGGTCGACCGACGGTCCCGCCGCACGACTGCTGGTCTGGCGACGATTGCCACGGGTCACCCGGCGGCCGGCAGCGATGAACGGAGCAACGCTGCTTTCCAGCCGGGCCTGATTCGCTTCCCCAAGATCGATCTCGTAGCTCACGCCGTCGAGCTCGAAGGTGACGGTTTCGGCGCGCTCCGAGCCATCAAGATCATCTGTAGTCACCACGGAAACGATTCTGGACATGAGCCAGATAGTTCGCAGCGACGTGGCCTGTTGTCAACGCACCACACCGCCGGTCGGCCGGGTCACGACGGACATGCGCGCATAACTGGAGCGGGAGTTGACGCACCGGCTGTCCGCACCGGGGGGGTGCCCGCACATAAGTCGTTTAGATCAGCTGCCTGGGGCAGGCGTGGTTGGCGACTTGGCGGCGATGGCGCGCCGAAAGCCCCTGAGAGGGTTGCCTGTAACGTTAGCCATGCGGCCCGAGGCTATACCAAAGTTCCGAAGCGACCGCGATTCCTGCAGCCGCCCTAATTCGCTGCTGAGCCTGCGCCGCCGAACGGCCAGCCTGCGCAATTTATCGCCCTCCTCCGCGCGACAGGCAATACCCCCCGGCAAGGCTGTGGGAACGGGCGCTCATCGAGGAGCACCGCCAGTCTTGCCGGGGGGCGCTTTGCGCGCTCGCGCGCTGATCTTCTAGACCGCCGCGCGCCGCGCGAAGTCCGCGGGAGTCGCGCCTGTTACGGCAAGCAGAGCGCGGAGTGCGACCGTGGCGATCTGTTCTGCGCTGGAGCCTTCCGGGCTCCAGTAGCGCACCTCCACGTAACCGTTCTCGTCCACCCAGATCTCTGGTTCACGCTTGCCCGAAGGGCTGAGCACGGCACTCAGGTCAAGTCCTGCCCGCGCGTCGGTCAGGTGCGTGGTAAGACCGTTGGAGGCGAACACCGACTCGATGGCGCGCATGCGGGCCGTGACTTCCTGAGCCTCTTTGTCGAGCTTGAATGGGTGGGGGGTCACTGCGTCAGCCATGATCGGTCCTTCCCGGGGGTGGCCATGACAAGCTTTAATCGAGTCAAGGATACGTCAGCGTTATCAGGTATGTCAGCTCTAGCAGCCTAGTCAACCTAATCAGATCCATCACATGATGCTATCTATGTCTGGCACGGGTGATGGACCTACCGTGGCCGACGTGCCCATGAAGATCGACCGCTTGAGCGAGGTTCCGACATACCGGCAGCTCGCCGACGAACTCCGCCGCCTCATCAGCACGGGGCAACTGAAGAGCGGCGACCGGCTGCCGTCGATTCATGAACTCATGGCGGATACCGGGCTTGCTCAAAACACGATCCGGTCAGCGGTCGCGGTGCTGCGGGAGGCGGGCCTAGTTGTGACAGCGCCTGGCCGCGGAGTGTTCGTCAAGTGATGGCGCGCTGACCTGGGCATCAATCCGGCTGCAAGGAAACCGTCAACTCTCTGGTGATATCTCATGCCGTAAGTGATTTTTCGAGCATGACCAAGCTTGCGGGCGAGCAGCCAAGGGAACGGGAAGCGCGCCATGCCTGTAGATATTGCCGACGTGCGCAAGATTGTCGAGCGCGTGTGCGCACGTCCAGACGTACTCGACGCATGCCGCAAGCGCGATCTCGGTACCGTGATCGAGGTTCTCGGTAGTCACGGGCTGACGCAGGGAACGGTGGCTGGCCTGACCGGAATCTCGCAGGGACGGCTCAGCGAGTACAAGAACCACAAGATCACCCCGAAGGCCAAGTCGATCTTCGAGGACTTCGCCGACGGCTTGAAGGTGCCGCCATCCGCGCGTCAGGCGCTTGGTCTGTCTCCTGACCATTCGGCGACGGCCAAAGCCAATGAAGGACCGGAGAATGCGACTTTTGACGTTGGCTTGAATTACCCAGATGCGCCTGCCGAGGCTGTCGGTAATGTTGTCCAGCTCTGGCGGGCCGATCTCGACAGCAATCGGTTGATCGAAGCGCGGTTAGAGCCTGCTGCATGGAACGATGCCTCGCTCCGCTGGCTGGTAGATGCCGGGCAGCAGGTAGGCCGGGAGCATACAAACGGACCACGCATCGGTACGGCGGACGTTGCTCGGTTCCGCGCTACAGTCGAGCTTTTCGCCCAGCTGGATGACCGGTTCGGCGGCGGACACGCCCGTCAGGCTCTTGTCCAGTATCTTCACACCGACGCAAGCCGTCTGCTGCAAGGTCGATATAGGGACGATGTTGGCCGCAAGCTCTTCTCAGCTACCGCTGAGGCGACTCTCCTCGCGGCGTGGATGACCTACGACAGCGCCCCTGGCAGAGCGCTCGCTCAGCGGTACTTCATTCAGGCGCTCGCGCTCGCCAAGGCTGGCGATGACCGGTTGCTTGGCGCGAGCATTCTCGACGCGATGAGCCACCAGGCCACCTATACGGGACGATTCAGCGAAGCTGCCAACCTCGCACGGGCAGCCAGGGCAGGAACGCGTGGGATAGCGACCGCTACTCTCACGTCGCACTTTCGCGCGATGGAAGCACGCGCCCTGGCGCGGCTCGGAGATGCGAAGGGCTGTGATCGCGCCCTGGCCGGAGCCGTCAGCGAGTTCGGGCGGCGCAGGCCAGAAGAAGATCCCGACTGGATTCGCTACTTCGATGAGGCGGAGCTGTCCGCCGAGATCAGTCATTGCCTGCGGGATCTCGGCCGGTCTGTCGATGCGACTCGCCACGCAAGCAGCAGCCTCGTTGCGGTCGATGACGCGACATTCGTGCGCAGCGACTTCTTCGTCATGATGGTACTCGCTGACGCCCATTTGGCAGCAGGAGAAGTCGAACGGGCCTGCAGCGTCGCGCTCAGCGCGTTGAATGCCGGCGAACAGATAAGGTCAGCCCGTTGCATCGGCTATCTCCGGGAGTTCCGCCGGCATCTAGCCGCGGCTGGCGAGAATCGTGCGGCTACGGAGCTTGAAGAACAAGCAATCAACTCCCGCTTGTGGCGAATTGCCTCACGATCAGGATGAGATGCCCTAGTAAGGCTTCCAGTCCTTCCGGCTCGCGCCAGTGCGGAGCGCGGCAATTCGCTTGCTCGCCTCTGCGGCGATGCGCTCGCTTTCGCTGGCTTGCTGGATCAGCCAGGTGACCATCAGGAATTCACGAACCGCGCGCATTACCGGGTAGCCAGGCCACGCCAGGATGTCGAATCCGTAGACACGCGCGAATGTCTCGTACTCTGCGCGCGTGTGCCAGCCAAAGCTGTCGGAGTAAATGGCCGTTAGGGCAACGTCCCATTCCCTAGGGCCGATAGCGAACCCGTCAAGATCGATCACTACCGGGTTTCCGTGCCGGTCGTGCAGCACATTCCCGACGTTCGCGTCACCGTGAATAACGCCCTGAGGCAGCACAAACTCAAGTCCGGCATAGTCATCTTGGAGCTTGGCGAGCTGCCAGGCCAGAAACTCTCGATCACCATCACTGAGCCAGTCGTTGGCTGAGATCCGGCGAGCAGCATTCTCGAACGGGGCTAGGGCGGGAAGGTTCAGGCTGGCTGGCGCATCGAGCCGATGGAGCCAGGCAAAGACCTCGGCGACCTCACCCGCTGTCGCCCACTGCCGCCCGTCTCTGGACACCGACTTCCAGAAGGTAATCACATGCCCGTTGACGATGATCGGCTGATCGATGTCAACGACCCGGACAGCGGGATAGTCGACAGACTCTAGCCACCTGGCGACAGCCAGTGTCCTGCGCGCATCGTCGACGTCAGCGCCCTGCCGCGAGATCCGCACAACCACCGGGGCCTTCAGGTGGAAGACCGCGTTCGACCCCAGGCGCATCAGCTTCGCATCGTCAGCGCAGAGCCCGTCAGCGGCGCACGCCTCTTCAAGCAGCGCTTGCGCTGAGCGCTCGGTCAAGTCGAGACGCTCCACAGCGCCTACGACTCGCCTGCAGGCAGGGCACAGCAGATGCTTAAGGCCATGGCGCGGTTCCCGTTCCCGTGGCTGCTCGCCTTGCCCAGCTAGTCAATCACACATCGCGCGAGGCGCTGGCCGCGGCATCACACGCGGTCGGCGCACGGTGATACCTCAGTGTGTAATTGACTTTCTTCCAACGATCAGCTATGGCCTCGCTATCTCATTCTGAGATATCTCAGCGCGTTATTGGCTACCGTCTCGTGCCGACCCTACTGTCGTCACCGCAAGAACCCGACAGGAACACCGGGAGGATGTGCTCCAGATGAAACATGTCAACGCCGAGGCATGCAGCTTGCTAATAGCCGGACTACGTGGTCTGGCCGATTTCTTGGAAGTGAGGGCGGACGTCCGCGGGCCTCGATAGGCGGACGTATTCGTCTTTTCGTTGAGCATCACAGACGACAAGATGAAGTACGAAATTGACGCCATCGCCGCCCTGATCGGAGCGAGTGTGGATGACGGGGACCGTCGGGCTCAACTACACGATCAGCCGCAGCTTCGGACCGGTTCAATATCGCGCCGTCGCGATCCCTTCAAGTGGCGGCTCCGACCGTCTCAGTCCTGATCAAACCTCAAATAACGACGAGGAGGCGTAGCTATATGACCGCCATAATCTTCATCCCCGTCGCAGGTACGGTCATCGCTGTCATAGGAACGGCAGCCTTCGTGCTGATTGTCATCAACATTCAGGCAGTTGACCGCTCCAAGCGGCTCATGCAGGAACCTCGCAACGCCGTCGATGCCGCGACGCGCCGCATCCTTGGCACCTGCACGCACGGCTCGGGCCTTCGCCAAATGAAGGAGAGCTAGCCACATGCAGAACTTCGCTATCGATCCGATCCCGCACTACTGCGTACCAGTCGTGCCGATCCAATCGGCTCGCGTCCCGCTCCTCGCGGACGCGCGCGTGCCGCTCAACCCACGGCGCCGGACCGGGTACAAGTACCAGGTGATCCCGTCCGTGCTCGACCGGTCACACGTGCTGCCCGGCAGGCCCAGCCATGGTAACCGCGACCGCCAGCGACGTGCGGGCACTGTTCGACGGGCTGGTCGGTCCCGAGGTCATCGAGGCATATGACCGGCTACTGGCCACTGACGGCTGCGCCAAAGCCGACGCAGACGCCTTGGTCGGCGGACCCGAACTCGTTCGGGCCCTTACCAACCAGGGCATGGCGCACGTCCTGCCGCACACCCCGGCCGACCCAGCCTGGTTACGTCCGGCCTCCCCGGGCCTGGCCCTGCAGGGGGTGCTGGCCGGGCACCAGAACCGAATCGCCCAGGACACCGAACGCCTTCTGGTCGGCCACCGGCGCCTCACCGAGGCCCAGGCCAGGTACGGCACAACCGTGAACGGGAGGTTCCCCGAGCACCTGGTCGAAGTCATCTCCGACCGGACCCAGATCAGCGAGCTCTCCGCATCGCTGGTGAACACCGCTCGCCGGGACTGGATGACGCTGGACGATCTGGCTACCGAGATGCCGCTAACCGAGGACTTCGCCGCCCCGCCGCTGCCCGCAGCCGCCGGGATGGTGCGGTGCAGGTCCATCTACGCTGCGGCCGCGATGGACGACCCGGTCGCCCGCCGCATCATCCATACCTGCGCCCAGGCCGGGGAGCGAGCCCGGCTGCTGCCCGAGGTGGCGATGAAGATGAAGCTCGCCGACCACACCACCGCGATGCTGCCACTGACCCGCACCGGCACTGCAGCCGCGCTCGTGGTCCGGGCACCGGTGATCGTCGACGCGCTGCGCGAGTACTTCGAGCTGCTGTGGGACCGCGCCACCCCGATCACCGCGCCCGGCCGCCCCGCAGCAGGCCAGGACCAGTTGCCGCCTGCCCAGCGGCGGGTGCTGGAACTGATGGCCGAAGGCCTGCCTGACGCCGCGATCGCGCGCCGCGCCGGCATCAGCGTCACGACCGTCCGCCGCCACATCACCGCGATCATGAAACGGCTCGGCGTCTCCAGTCGGTTCGCCGCCGGGGCCGCCGCCCAGCGCAGAGGCTGGATCGGGTAGACACCGACTCCACGGCCTTTTTCGTATCGCACGGCGTGGACTCTCACGTCCATCCCACGGCAGGCGCCTAGCGGGTTTATTGAAGCGCACGTGCATGCCGAGGTCGCTGCTGGAAGACCGCCAGTCCAGGCCAGCTCGTCAGGAACCAACCGATGCGCAGCTCCATCACATAGCGTAATCAGCTCTCATCGTAGTGAGATTCAAAGTAGTACATATCGCCGAATATTAGCCCGAGGCTTGCCGACGATTCCGGCTGTCGGGTGCGCGCAGATCAGCCAGTTCGGGGCGCACCCTAACCGAGGCCATGAGCGCGTGTTGCTGCGCGCTTCCCTGCCAGACCTCACTGTGGCCGGCGAAGATGGCAACGTGGTGCGGTCGAGAGTTCTGAGTAGGGCAGAGGTGGTCGCCGCTGCCAAGGCTGAGTGCAAGGCTAGAGGGTGGCCTTGGCGAGAGCCGGCGAAAGTAACCGGTGGGCTATTCCACGTAAGGGTGTGGACCAACGCGAACATGGTCGACGACAACCCCTGGTTCGTCTTCCGGCGTGACGGGCGCCTCGTGCGCGCAGCATGGGCGCGTCGCGGCTTACAGCAGCAAGCGCCTGCATGCGACCACGCCTGAAGGCGCTGAACAGCGCGGTTACTTAAGCCGTCTCAGTTCGCGGGAGCTCAGCTGTGACTGAGGTGTGAGTTACAGGGCGTCAAAACGGTGCTGGACTGTCGTGCGCACCGCTCGAAGAGAGCATTCGCGTCGCCCGCATCGAGATCCGCCATGAGCGCTCGCAGCGCCGCCGCATGCTGGCGGATGCGCTTGCCGATCACATACAGCGTCCCGGCGCCCTCCGGGGCCGCGCTCAGCGCACCAAGGCCGCTAGCCGCATAAAGAACGCCGAGACTTGCGCGCCATTGCCTCCCGTCACGGCCGATTAGAGCGAGCGTCGTCGTGAACCCGCGCTCGTTCTTCCAGCTCCAAGCTCCCATCTCCACGTGCAGCCCTGGACGGTGATATGCAACGCCTTCACCGGTGCGCTCTGGTCCGCAGAACCCCCAGTCTTCAATAAGGAAGCTCAGCGCAAGCGGAGCCTCCGCCCAGATGAAAGAGACCGGGTCGGCGCGCCTGACCATGACCTCATTATCCGCGGCAATGCTCGCTCGATCATCGGGCTACGAGGCTTCGGCACCGCCTTGAAGACCAAGAACCTCACCGTCGGCGGCAGAAGCGGATGTTCACCCCAAGCAGGGCGATGCATAAACATACAGCCCGC
>WNFM01271516.1_pt1 | contig 12010 bp, 12 predicted proteins | sample 5400271 | NCBI WGS metagenome assembly WNFM01 (sample SAMN13153352, study PRJNA577476) | soil metagenome | isolation source: 60 cm saprolite on Douglas fir-dominated hillslope | place: USA:California | collected 2013-09-17 | reverse complement strand
CGATGTGTATCTCAGCTCGCTTGATCCCTCCCATAGCCGCGCCCTCCCTCCCATCCGTTGCTCCAGTTTCGCCTAAGTTAAGGCCATTGGGGCGGAGCCGGGGGCTAGGTTGCCCGACGCGCCTGCGCGCGTCGTCGCCACGCCGTCACGGAGTCGTCGCGCCTTCCCCTTCGCTTTGTCGATTCTTCGTGAATCTCCGGTCTGGACGGCGACATGTCGGGCCGAGGGTTGGGCACCTGATGTCGGGGCCGGGAACCCTCCAGTCTGGGCGGGGATACGTCCGGCTTCGGGCTGCGGACGTGATGTCCTGGTCCGTAGGTGGTCCGGCTTCGGGCCGTACACCTGATGTCCTGGTTTGTGCCTGCTCTGGCCAGGGTCGTGACTCGCGGAGTCTGGCGGCGGACAGCTGGAGTCTGGCCGGTCAACGCTCCGGCCGGGGTCGGGCGACGCCGAGTCTGGCGGCGCGCACCTGGTGGCCGAAGCTGCGCATCGTCGGGTCGTAGCGTGAACGCAGCGCGGCCCGTGCCGTCAGACATCAGGACGGCGGTGCCAGACACCGCGACGGCGAGGCCAATCCCGGGGTCCGTCCGCTCCGGTCATCGGGACCTCGGGACGCCACACCCAGACATCGCGACGGCGCAACCAGACATCGCGATGGCGGCGCCAGACCTCGCGATGGCGCAGCCAGACACGGCGACGGCAGAGCCCAGACCTCAGGACGGTGCAGCCAGACACGGCGTCGGCAGCACCAGACCTCGCGACGGCCGCCAGACCTCGGGGTCCGCGCTTCCAGACATCGTGACGGTGTCGTCAAACACCGCGCTCGCACCGACAGACATCAATGCGACGCAGCGAGTCGATGCGCGGACGCCACAAGATGTCACAACGGTGTCGCCAGTCGCCGGGTTTGCACGGGTCACAACACGGACCGTGGTGGAATCAGAGCGCGGCTCGCCGCACCAATCCCCAAACGCTTACCACAGAGGCAGCGAGGACACGGAGAAGGCGGAATTATCAAAACCGGTTCTCTCCGTGATCTCGGTGTCTCTGTCGTAAGCGTTCTGCCCCAACCCGCTACCAAGTCCTCGGTGTCTCTGTGGTAAACGCTTTGCCTGTTACCGGCTACCAGAGTCTTCGTAGGATCCAGACGTTAGAGTACAGAGTGACTCGCGCGACTCGCACAACAAAACCTCGCACAAATGAGCGGTTTCCAAAATTGCCGGTTGACTTCGTTGGCGAGCGGACCTAACTTTCAGGCTCGCAGGGTCGGCTAGCCGGTTCTGCGAGATAGGTGACGGCGCTCGTGAGAGCCCCTGATCCTGGCGGCCAACGGGTGAGTAACGACTGCGCTGGATAGTGCGACTGTTCTCATTCCTGCGGGAGTTGAGCTGTGCTCCTCCTGCCGTGGGCTCTCGAAGTGTGTATGCACTTCGGGGAACATCAACCGGATGAGCGGCGCACTTTGGCCTCTCCTCCAGCCGGTGGCCGCCTGCACCCGTGCACAGGTGCATGTCGTTCCTCTGGCCTTGACTGTCCATGGTCTTAAGGAGGCCAATATGAATACTAACAGTGCAGTAACCAATACTCAGGCAGTAACCAATACCCAGGCCGCTCCTGCGGACACGCCGCAGCCGGTACCCGTATCCACGATGACACCCGAGGCAGCGATTGACGCGCTTCGCGCCCTGCGCGCGCAGCTCGGCGACACGACACCGCTCACGATTGCGCAGCGCAAAGCGCTACGCAGCAAGGGCCAGTCGTCCATTGCTGTCCTGCAGGCGTCGATCAACGTCATCGGTGCACTCGACAACGTGGCGCAGGCCGTCGGCCAGCCGGCAAGCGACGTGCGCCAGATGCTCGACGAGACCAACCGTTGGACGGCGGTAGAGGATGAGCTCCGGTCGATGCTGAATGGCGTCTCCAGCGCGAACCTTCTCCGCCGCCAGCGGGTCTCGCTGATCGCCGCGCAGGCCTCGGGCATCGGCACGCAGTTGGTGCGCGATCCGGCCAACGCCGTACTCGTGCCGCATGTGCAGGAACTGAAGCGTCTGAAGGGCTTTACGCGTCGCAAGAAGCCGACGCAGGCTCCCGGTACGCCTCAGCCTCCGGCATCCGGTACGACACAGGCGTCGGGGTCCGGCACGACGCAGCCGTCGTCTCCCGGCACGCCTCAGTCTCCGGCCTCCGGTACGTCGCAATCGGCGGCCTCCGGTACACCGCAGTCTTCGGCGCCCGGCACGGCGCAGTCGCCGGCGCCGGCAATCCCGGTGTCTCAGGTTCCCGGAGCATCGGGAAGTCATCAGGCGTAATGTGATTGGGTGGGAGGGGACCGGGCGCGTGCAAGCGCGCCCGGTCATTTCCCTTCCAGTCCCGAGGACGGAACGATGAGCGAGAAAAAGGAACATCCCACCGAAGAGCAGGGCCAGCGCGCCGAGCTACCCGCTCGCGTCTTGCCGGCCCGAGAGCGGGGCCGTTGGGGCCGCCCGAGCGGCGCCAGCATGCGCCGGACGGCGGCGCGTATCCGGGCGGGGAAGCTCCCCGTCCCCAATGCTGAGGTCCCGCCGTCCGAGATCGCAGAGGTGCTCGAGGAGATGGCAGGTCAGGACTTCCTCGAGTCCGTGAAGAACGAGACGCTCGAGTTCGAGCGGATGTGCCGGGAGCTCGATGAGCAGGAGCGGGTGAAACGCGAACGAGCCGTCGTGGCCGAGCTCTACCTGCTCAAGAAATCGGCCGAGGCCAAAGATCCCGAGAGCCCGGTCGGGGAGCGAATCCGGCAGCTGAATCGTCTCCTCCGCAACGAGCTCGGACGCCCGCGCAAGCGGAAGAAGAAGGCGTAGCCTCGATGAGGCTGGATTTTCTGGAAACGCAGGCTTGCGACGCAGGACGCAACCAAGACTAACCCAGACCAATAGTAGACACAGCGCGGGACGCCGCAACCGAGAGGCAAACCCTTACCACAGAGACACTGAGGACACGGAGGAAGGCGGTTTTTCAACAAGCGGTTCTCTCCGCGATCTCGGCGTCTCCGTGGTGATCATCCCTCGCCTTCCGATCACCACTAACCCGCAGTGTTTGGGAGGAGCGGTGCAGACGGATTGTTGATGGATTGTCTCGAGCGCAGGTTCAACGGGGCCACAACCCTGCCAAACCGCTGACCACAGAGACACTGAGGACACGGAGAAAGGCCGTTTTCCAACGGTTCTCTCCTGCCAAACCGCTGACCACGGAGACACTGAGGACACCGAGAAAGGCGGTTTTCCAAAAAGCGCTTCTCTCCGTGATCTCGGTGTCTCTGTGGTCAGCGGTTTGCCTCCTACCGGCTACCACAGTCTTCGCGCCCCGCGACGAATCCGGACGTTAGGGAACCTCCGCACAAGTCATGAACATCACGAGAGAAAGATATGTACCGCCCCTCATCCGCCCTTCGGGCACCTTCTCCCACAGGGAGAAGGCTCTCGCCAACCCCATCCCTCTCCCACCGGGCCTCCCACCGGAGAGGGTGGCGCGAAGCGCCGGGTGAGGGGCCGTGACTTGTGCAGGGGTTCCTTAGCAGTACGGAGATCGTGGAAAGCCCGGCTTTCTCCGTGATCTCAGTGTCTCCGTGGTGATCGTCTCTCGCCTCCCGATCACCAGATCGACCCTCCCTGAAACGATTTCGCTCTCTCGATCACTACCTCCACAAAGGCCGAGATGGGGCAGGACGTCCTGCCGTCACCGGAGCCTGAATCGGACGCGCTCGAAAAAGGAGTCTTTATGCCCTCTGCACTCAAGTATCCCGGCGTCTACGTCGAGGAGATTCCCAGCGGCGTGCGGACCATCGTCGGCGTGGCGACGTCGATCGCCGCATTCCTCGGCCGCGCGGCCAAGGGGCCGATCGACGCGCCGGTGACGATCAACAGTTGGGCGGATTACGAGCGGATCTTCGGCGGGCTCTCCATCGCCTATCCACTCGGCTACGCGGTCCGCGACTTCTATCAGAACGGGGGGAGCACGGCACTGATCGTCCGCGTCTTCAAGCCGTCGAATGCGGCTCCGGCGGAGATCGCGGTGGCCGGAGGGCTGAATCTGGTCGCGGCGTCTCCGGGCACTTGGGCCAACAAGCTGCGGGCACGCGTCGAGATCAGCACGGCGCCCGGCCTGGCCGACGTGGCCACGCAGCTCGGCGTGACGACCGCCGATCTCTTCAATCTCATCGTGCATGACTCGCAATCCGGCGCGACCGAGACGTTCGTCAACGTCACGGTCAAGGAGAGTGCGCGGCGGGTCGACAACATCCTCCAGCAGCAGTCGCAGCTCGTGCGGGCCAAGGCCCCGCTCCCGGTCGCTGCTCCGGCGCCGAACGCGGCTCCGTTCGATCCGGCATGGGCCGACCCCGGCGCATCGACCGGCGTCACGGTGCCCATCACTCCCGACGTCGCGCTCAGCGCCAAGGTCGACTACCTCGGCAGCGACGCCGACAAGACCGGCCTCTACTCACTGGGCAAGGCCGATCTGTTCAACATCCTCGTCATCCCGCCGGACGCGCTCGGAGGAGACGTGCCACCGTCCGTCTACGCGGACGCGCTGACCTACTGCGTGAAACGCCGCGCCATGTTGATCGTCGATCCGCAGACGGCGTGGACCGGTCCCGCGACCGTCGACCTCACGCCGTTCGGCATCGGGGGCACCGACGCCCGCAACGCGGCCGTCTACTTCCCGCGCGTCAAGGAGCCGAATTCGCTCCACGGCGATCAGATCGAGGACTTCCCGCCGTCCGGGGCCGTGGCCGGGATCATGGCCCGCACGGACGTCCAGCGCGGCGTGTGGAAGGCGCCGGCAGGCATCGACGCCACGCTCTCCGGCGCCGTCGGTCTCAGCGTCTCGCTCAACGACGACGAGAACGGCGAGCTGAATCCGGTCGGCATCAACTGCCTGCGCACCTTCCCGGTGTTCGGCTCGGTGCTGTGGGGTGCGCGAACCATGCGTGGCGCCGACCAGCTCGCGGACGAATACAAGTACATCCCCATCCGCCGTCTGGCGCTGTTCATCGAGGAGAGTCTCTTCCGCGGCATTCAGTGGGCGGTGTTCGAGCCGAACGACGAGCCGTTGTGGGCGCAGATCCGGTTGAACTGCGGGGCGTTCATGCAGGAGCTCTTCCGCCAGGGTGCGTTCCAGGGCTCCAGTCCGCGCGACGCGTACTTCGTGAAGTGCGACAAGGACACGACCACGCAGGCCGACATCAACCTCGGCATCGTCAACATCATCGTCGGGTTCGCGCCGCTCAAGCCGGCCGAGTTCGTCGTCCTCAAGATCCAGCAGATTGCCGGTCAGATCCAGGTCTGAGCAGAGGAGAAACGTCATGCCGGTCTCAACGCAACGTCTCGATCCGTACAAGAACTTCAAGTTTCGCGTGTTGTGGGAAGGGTCGACCCAGCCCGTCGCAGGCATCAGCAAAGTCAGCGCGCTGAAGAAGACGACCGAGGTCGTGAAGCACCGCGAGGGGAACGACCCGTCGAGCAGCCGCAAGTCGCCGGGCAAGACCGAGTTCGAGGCCATTACGCTCGAGCGCGGCATCACGTTCGATCGCGAGTTCGAAACGTGGGCGAACCGCACCTGGTTCTTCCAGGCCAATGCACCCGGCGAGTCGGCGCTCAAGAACTTCCGCCGCAACGTCGTCATCGAGATGATGAACGAGGCGGGACAGATCGTCATGCGCTACTTCGTCTACCGTTGCTGGGTGTCGGAGTTTCAGGCGCTGCCAGACCTCGACGCGAACGCGAACGCCGTCGCTATCGAGCACATCAAGCTCGAGAACGAGGGCTGGAAGCGCGACCCGTCGGTGGTCATCGCCGACGAGCCACAGTTCCCGGGTGACACGGTGTAGCGATGCGCTCCGCCATCGGTGCCGAAGAGCTCCTCCGGGCCTGGGAGCGCGGCGACGGTCAGGCGTCCTATCAGCGGATGCTGGCGATGCTCGAAATGTCGCCGCCGGTGCCGCGGGATCCGGGGACGTTGACCGTCGGAGCGCGCGACGCGGCGCTGCTGGCACTGCGGCGGCGCCTGTTCGGCGATCACTTCCTCAGCGTGACGCACTGCGCGGCATGCCAGCAGGCGATCGAGCTGACGTTCCACGCGGACGACGTAGCCGCTCCTCGCGGCAGCGGCGAGACGGAGCAAGCGCTGACCCTCGACCACTTCGCGGTGACGTTCCGTCTGCCAAACGTCATCGACCTGGCGGCGGCCGAGCGTACAGGCGATCTCGCGCGCGGCCGCGGCGAGCTGCTCCGGCGTTGTGTCTCGAGCGCCACCCGCGAGGGCGAGGAGCTCGATCCAGCGGCGTTGCCGCCGGAAGTGGTGACTGCAATTGGCGAACGCATGGCCGGCGCGGATCCGCAGGCCGATGTGCGTCTCGATCTGGCCTGTCCGGCTTGCGGCCACGCCTGGCGCGAGCCGTTCGACGTGGCCTCATTTCTCTGGATGGAGATTCAGTCCTCCGCACGGCACCTGCTCAGCGACGTGCATGCCATTGCGGCGGCGTATGGCTGGAGCGAGCGGTCGATCCTGGCGATGTCGCCGGCACGGCGCAATGCCTATCTGGAGATGGTGCGATGACAGACTTCCTGACGAGCCTCGTTGCGCGCACGCTCGCGCCGCCGGCGCTCGCGCCGCGGTTGCGGTCGCGCTTCGAGCCCCTGGCGTTCGACGACGGGGCCATCTCCGAGACAGGGCGCGAGATCGACATCGATGCGCTCGCGCGGCCCACACCGTCGCTCGTTGGAGCGCCGGAAGCAGCCGGGGCGCCCGCACCAGACAAGAAGGCGGCGCGGGTCCCCCCAGGGATTCGCGAGAGCGGGCCGCCCTCACCGCGCGAGCCCGAGGCGCACGGGGCGTTGCCTGTACTGCGGCCCGTGTCCGAAGGGGAATCGCTTGCGATTCAGCAGCAGCCGGCCGCTGCCCTTCACGCTGGTCGCGCCGCACAGCCGGAGAGGAGCGGTGGCCCCGGCCGTCAAACTGCGGGGAGCCAGGCCGTCGAGACGGTCTCCGCGCTATCGCAGCAGGGGGAGATCCGTATCGAGACCCAGGGCGAGACCCATCGCGAAATCGATCGCGAGGCCAGTCGCGAGACCAGTCACGAGGCGCATCGCGATACCAATCGCGAGACTCCCGATGAAGCGCGTGAGCCGGCAAGGACCGCTGAGCGCGCGCGCACGATCGCCACGCGTGTCCTCGAACGCAGTGAGATCACACGCGTCTTTGGTCAGCAACCGCACGCGGCAAGGGAGGAGGCCGTTTCCGAGCCCAGCATTCAGATCTCAATCGGGCGCGTCGAGGTGCGCGGCGTAGCGCCCGCGGCGGTCCCCTCGCGGGCGGCGAAGCCTTCGCCAGTCCTCTCGCTCGACGGCTACCTCGACCGGCGCAACCGGAAGGACGGACGATGAGCAACCATCTGGCGATCTCCGCCGTCACGTTGACGCTGCGTGATCTGCTATCCACGCAGATCACGACGGTCGTGCCGTCTCCTCCGGCCCCGCCGCTGGATCTGCACATCCTCAACTCGCTCCGGGTGACGATGGTCCCGCCGAACAAGGTGCGCGATCTCTTCGCCTCCGAGAACGTCGTCAACCTCTTCCTCTACCGGACGGACATCAACGCCGCGCTGCGGAACCAGTCCCAGGGCCGTGCGGGTGAGTCCGCGCAGCCTCCGCTCGCGCTGAACCTCGAGTATCTCGTCACGTCCTATGGCGAAGGAGAGAGCGACGTCATCGGCCAGTTCTTTCTCGGTCAGGCGATGCGCATCCTCAACGACAATGCCATCCTGGCGCGCGACCGCATCAAGGCGGCGCTCGAAGTGGCCGACCTGCACCGCCAGACCGAGCGCGTGACGATCACACCGAAGGCGCTCTCCATCGAGGAGATGTCGAAGCTCTGGAGCGTTCTCGGCACGAACTACCGCATCTCCGCAATGTACGCCGTGACTGTGGTGCTGATCGACAGCCTGCTGCCGGTCCGCAGCGCGCCACCAGTGCTGCAGCGCGGTCCGCTCGACCGCGGCAACCAGGCCCTCGCCGCGCCATCGCCACTGCTTACCGACGCGCAGCCCGCCAGCGGACTGCCGGCCGTCCGCCTCGGCGAGGACCTGGTCGTCAACGGCCAGAACCTCGACCTCGGCGGCATGACGGCACGGATCAACCATCCGCTCCTGGCGGCGCCCGTCCAGCTGACGCCACGCCTCGAAACAGCATCGCGCATTTCGCTGCACCTTCCCGCTCCAGGCGACGTGCCTCACGTCCCGGCCGACTGGCCTGCCGGCTTCTACACGCTGTCGCTCATCGTGGCGCGGCCGGGGCTGCCGGAGTGGACGACGAATGAAGTTGCCTTCGCGCTCGCACCGTCGATCACGGTGAACGTCGATACCCATGCCGCAGGCCCGATCCATGTGAGCGTCGACTCCATTCCCGAGATCCGCCCCGAGCAGCGTGTGATTCTGCTGTTCGGTGACACGCAAGCCACGACGGCAGTGCCCGCCCTGCCGGCCGGGGGCGAGGCGCCGACGTCGCTGACGTTTACCGTGACCGCGGCTCCCGGCATGCACCGCGTCCGGCTGCGGGTGGACGGGGTCGACAGCATTCCTGTGACACGAAATCCGAACGGCTACTTCGAGTTCGACGACGCGCAGAGCGTAGTGGTGACCTGATGACGACGACCAGCGATCTCTCGACGTGGCAATCGCACAACGACGCCTACCTGGCCGCGGCGCTGGAGTGGCTGCGGGTGCGGATGGTCCGCCGCCTCGGACCGCCGGGTCCGGCCGTCGTGGCCGAAGATGAGCGGCGCGCAATGCGGCCGGCTGCTGCAGCACAGGCGTCGAAAAGCGCCTGGTGGGCATTCCGGCGGCGCTCTTCCGCCGGTACCAACGGAGGCCAGTCCGGAGGATGACCGGCAGGCTGCGGAGCGGCTGCGGGCCGCGGAGGCGAGCGATCCGCCGCCGGCACTCATCATCCTCATGCGGCGCCTGGGCCTCTCCAACGTCGAGCGCGATCTGCTCCTCCTGTGCGCGGCGATGGAGCTGGACACCCGCATTGCCGGCTACTGCGCGGCGCTTCAGGACGATGTCACGAAGCCGTATCCAACGTTCGCTCTGGCGCTGTCGCTGTTCGACGATGCGGCATGGGAGGCACTCTCGCCGGAGCGTCCGCTGCGCCACTGGCGGCTCATCGAGATCGCGCAGCCGGCCGGGGTTCCGCTGACGCAGAGCGCATTACGCGCGGACGAGCGGATCGTGAACTTCATCAAGGGACTCAGCCATCTCGACGATCGCGTCATGCCCTTCGTGACGCCGCTCGCGCCGCATGATGGCGCGCTCCAGTTGTCACCGGTGGTCATTGGCCGCATCCTCCGCGAGCTCGAAGGCGACCACGGACACCTGCGTCCCATCCAGCTTCTCGGTTCGGACAGCGACAGCAAGCAGCTCGTCGCACGCGGCCTGGCCGACGTGCTCGGCGTGACGCTGTANNGCGAACATCGCCGATCTGGAGACGCTGCTCCGGTTGTGGGAGCGGGAGTCGCTGCTGCTGCCGGTGGGGCTCTTCGTCGACGCGCATGACATCGACAAGTCGAACGAGGCGCAGTCGTCTGCGTTGCGGCGGCTGCTGACGCGCGCCGCCGGAGTGATCCTGGTCGACGTTCGGGAGGCCTGGCCGGTGGCGACGGGGACGCACCTCATCGATGTTGCGAAGCCCTCGGGCGTCGAGCAGAAGGCGCTTTGGTCCTCCGCCCTCGGCGACCTGGCGGCGCTGCGTCTGGCCGGGCAGTTCAATCTCTCCGCTCCGCAGATCGCGCGCATCTGTGAGCAGTCGCTCACTGGCGCGGATCCCTGGAAAGAGTCCGCCAACGCCACGCGATTGCGTATCGACGCCCTGGCGCAGCGCATCGACGCCAAAGCCACCTGGAACGACATCGTCGTGCCTGAGCACGAGCTGACGATGCTGCAGCAGATCGCAGCACACGTGGCCGGCCGCAGCCGCGTCTACGACGACTGGGGCTTCCGTGCTCGCATGAACCGCGGATTGGGCGTCAGTGCGCTGTTTGCCGGCGAAAGCGGGACGGGCAAGACGATGGCGGCAGAAGTGATCGCGAACGAGCTGCAGCTCTCGCTGCACCGCATCGACCTCTCGGCCGTCGTCAGCAAGTGGGTCGGCGAGACGGAGAAGAACATCGACCGCCTCTTCACCGCGGCGGAGGATGGCGGCGGCATCCTGTTCTTCGATGAGGCCGACGCACTGTTTGGCAAACGCACCGAAGTGCAACACAGCCAGGACCGCTTCGCGAACATCGAGATCAACTTCCTGCTGCAGCGCATGGAGTCGTACCGCGGGCTCGTCATCCTGGCCACGAACATGAAGAGTGCGCTCGACAAGGCCTTCCTGCGGCGGCTCAACTACATCGTCAACTTCCCGTTCCCCGGCCCGGCGGAACGGAAGGCGATCTGGACGAAGGTGTTTCCGCGTGAGACGCCGGTGGAGCCGCTCGACCTCGACCGTCTGGCGAACCTGGGTCTCAACGGCGGGAGCGTGCACAGCGTGGCCTTGACGTCGGCGATCCTGGCCGCGCACCGCAATGCAAACGTGACGATGCCGATCGTGCTGGAGGCGGCCAGGGCCGAGCTGCGCAAGCTGGAGCGTCCGGTCAATGAGGCCGACTTCCGCGTGGGACGACCGTCATGAGGATCATGTTGCACATCGACCGGCTTGTCGTCGACGGCATCGACATTGCCGCCGCCGACCGCCCGCGTCTGGCGGCCGCCGTCGAGGGGGAGCTCGGCCGGCTCTTCGCCACCGGCGGCGGGGTCCATCCCGCACTGGCCGGCGGCACGTCCCTGCCGAGCGTGCAGGCGCCGCCCATGGATGCCGTGCCGGCCGGCGACACTTCGGCGCTCGGCGCGAGCATCGCACGCGCCGTGCATGGGGGGATCGGGAATGGAGGCCACTGATGGGACGCGATCACGAAGCAAAACCAAAGAGCAGTGGACCGATCGTCGTTCACCCGCCGCCCGCGTCGTCCCGCAAGGGGATCGAGCGCGCGGCTACGGAGGGAGGCAATGCGCTCGATCCTCCCGTCTGCGAGCGGATGCGTGAGGCCGCAGGCTACGATCTCAGCGCCGTACGCGTGCACAGCGGTCCGGCGTCTGCCGCCGCGGCGGAGCAACTCGGCGCACGCGCGTTCACGCTCGGCTCGGACATTCACCTTGGCGCCGAAGCGCACGCCCTGAACCCGCTCGAGCGTCACCGGCTCCTGGCGCACGAAGCGGCGCATACGATCCAGCAGGGCGGCCAGCGTGCCGCGCCGCAGGCGAGCATGGCCGTCAGCATGCCAGGCGATCCGGCGGAGCGCGAGGCGGACTTGGTCTCACACGCGCTATTCGGCGCGTCGCCATCGAGGTCCCTCGCACTACGCGACTCGCTCCGGGCGCAGCGGCCGATGATCTCAAGGATGGTCGCGCCGCACGTGCAGCGAGACATCAAGAAAACAGGGAAGCTCACCGAGGGCGACATGAAGATCGATATGGCCACGGTCTCGGTCCCTGGTGGTACCAGCGGGATGAGCGGAACGATCGAGTTCACGCCGAACGCGAAAGCGCCCGACTCCAAGCTCATTAAGCTCCTGCAAGTCGTACGGGATCAGGAATCGAGCGGGGCCGACTTCAACTGGGCCGGGTCGTCGCAGGCGAATCTCGGCAAGATGCAAACGACGGCCAACGCGGCTACGGGAGTCACGGGAGGGTTCTTCGTCGATCACCTGCCCGGCGGCGTGTCGTCTCGAACAAAGGCGTCCGATCCTGACGTATCACCCTACTACCGCACCTATGCGCCCAATCCTCCGACACACGACGGTAACAAGAAAGGGACATCGATCACGTCTGCCTCGCTTTCGGACTTCCCCAGCATCAATCGCAACTTCACATGGTCATTCGAAACCGCAGCGAAGGCGGCAGATACAGGTCATGTCTATGGAACGGTGCAATGGGGCTTTT
>WNFM01146152.1_pt1 | contig 12010 bp, 15 predicted proteins | sample 5400271 | NCBI WGS metagenome assembly WNFM01 (sample SAMN13153352, study PRJNA577476) | soil metagenome | isolation source: 60 cm saprolite on Douglas fir-dominated hillslope | place: USA:California | collected 2013-09-17 | reverse complement strand
GCGGGAAACGAATTGAGATACGCCGCTCGCCCTTCGGTGTGTTCTCCATATATTCATTTTATCACGCACATGGATACATGGCAACCCGAAGGACTTCTGTCTACAGCCTCAGAGCGCCTCACCGCTTGGGTTAAAACCCAGCGGCTTGCGGCGGGCTAAAGCCCTTTTCCGTCACGGCGGAGCGCCCCGACACACCCGACGCTATCTCCCTGATCACTGAGCTTGAAGCGACCCTTGAACCGCTGTACCCACGGGAAAGCCGCCACGGGCTGAGCGTCGAGCGGCTGATCGCGGAGGCCGTGCCGTTCTTTGTCCTCCGCTCCGGCGGGATAGCGGCTGGCTGTGGTGGGGTGAAGCTATTCGGCACGGCGTATGCCGAGATCAAACGGATGTACGTACGGCCGCAGTTTCGCGGACGAGGGTTCGCCAAACTGATGCTCGACCACCTGTCGGAGTATGCCTTCGCGCAAGGGGTTACCCTTCTCCGGCTGGAAACAGGCTGTCACCAGCACGAGGCCATCGGTTTATACGAACGGATGGGCTTTCACCGGATCCCGCCGTTCGGAGACTACCAAGCAGACCCGCTCAGTGCGTTCTACGAGAAGTCGCTCACGCAACGATGACACAACAGTGGTTCTTGGCCAATTGCGGTGCCGCACTGTGGGGGCTGAGATGGTAGAACCAACATGGGCGTGTTGGTGGTGTTCGCCTCGTATAGTAACGGCGGCTACCGGCTGTCTCTTAGCTTGCGCCAGCCACCGGCGCGGTTGTTGGCGATAACGGCCTGAAAGAGGCTCAAAAGCGCGCGCTCGTTGAGGGGTTCGCCCTGGCGGACCTGAATCGCCCGCGCGGTCAGGTTGCCTTGCCCCTGGTTCATGATGCCCTCAGGATCGGGCGCGATGGGGTCGTAGATGAACACGTTGAGATGGTCTTTGGCCCCAAGGAGCGCACAGATATTGCCATCCAGTGTAAAGTAGGGTTGTTTGGTACGCTTGATGGTCTCGGTGACGTCCGGGTCGGCGGCATGCACCAGGTCCCGCACGCGGCGGCAAACGTCCTGCTGCCAGTCGGGGAGCGTATTGATATAGTGGTCCACGCGGGAATCGGTGTGGTAGGTGCTCATGGGTGTATGGTATCACACACCACACCTCTGACACTCTGCCGGTGCAGAACCGACTTCTTGACGTCGTTCTGCAGCCGCCTGGCCCCGCTGCTATGCTCGCCGCGCACCGCCCCTTGCGTCCGACCCGGCGCATGGGGTATGCTTTAGTCCGGTGTGGACCGGCGCTGCCGCAGGCGCCGGAGAGCGCCGGCCCGCGGGTCATGGAGTACGACGCACGCCTGGTGCGAGCCCGCCGCAATCCTGAACAACCTGTGCCCGTAGCTCAGTGGATAGAGCGCCGGCCTGCGGAGCCGGAGATCGGAGGTTCGAGTCCTCTCGGGCACGCCACTTCCTCTTCTGACGCTCAGCCGGTCGCACGCGCGAGATATCTCGCTTTCCTCTCCCATAACGCCCACGCGGCGCGCTGCCACGTCTCCCGCGCGGGCGCCATCCGGGCCAGACACCCTCACCGCATCCGCAACGCCACACAGCGTGGCATATTCCTTGCTCTCCGATTTGGAGGAACCTGCGAGCTACCAGCTAGGCACCGTCTCGTGCCTTCTCCTCATCACTGGCGCCCCAACAGACCAGGAGAGTCCGGCCTATGAGTCGCTTCGACAACTACAATAACGACGCACGGCGCGCACTCGCCCAGGCGCGCGAGTCGGCTCTGCGACTGAATCATAAGACCATCTGCACCGAACACTTGCTCCTGGGCTTGCTGGAAGCGCAAGATCCCGTGGTCGCCGCTGATGGTGGAGCCCGCCCTCAGCGTCTCGGCGCGGGCGGCGCTCGACATTGCCGAGCAAGAGGCACGCGACGACCACAACATGCCAGTGGGCACGGAACACCTCTTCATCGGCCTGCTGCGCGAAGGCGAGGGCATCGCGGCGGGCGTGTTGGAGAGCTTCGGCATCACGCTGGACGGCGTGCGCTTCCAGGTGAACGAGATGAAGCGCCAGGGCCGTCCCGCCGGCACGCCCACGCCTGAGCACCTTGCCAAATACTCCATGACGCCTACGCTCAACCAGGTCAGTCGCGACCTCACCTCGGCGGCCCTCGCCGGGAAGCTCGACCCGGTGATTGGGCGCGAGACAGAGATCGAGCGGACCATGCAGGTCCTGGCGCGTCGCGCCAAGAACAACCCCGTGCTCATCGGAGAAGCGGGCGTGGGCAAGACCGCGATTGCCGAAGGATTGGCGCAGCAGATCATCGCGGGTCAGGTGCCTGAGATGCTGCGAGACAAGCGCGTGGTCTCGCTCGACGTAGGGTTGCTCACTATCGGGACGAAATATCGCGGCGACTTCGAGGAGCGCTTGAAGAAAGTGCTCCACGAGATCGTGACGAGCGGCCCGGGGTGGCCGAGGGGTCGGTCGACGCTGCCAATCTGATGAAGCCAATCCTCGCGCGTGGCGAGTTCCAATGTATCGGCGCCACCACGCTCGATGACTACCGCAAGAGTATCGAGCGCGATCCCGCCTTGGAGCGGCGCTTCCAGCCGGTGATGGTGCGCGAGGCGACCGTGGAGGAGACGGTGGCTATCCTCAAAGGGCTGCGCCCACGCTACGAAAGCTACCACCATGTCTCCATCTCGGACGCTGCCGTGCTGGCGGCAGCGAAGCTCGGCAAGCGCTACATCCAGGACCGCCGCCTCCCCGACAAGGCGCTCGATCTGATCGATGAAGCGGCCGCGCGCGTCAACGTGGGGCGCTCGTTGGTGCCCATCGAGGTGCGCATGCTCCGCGAAGAGCTGGAACGCTTGGAGGGGGAGAAAGATTCCGCGGTTCGCGCGCGGGACTTCGAGGCAGCGGGCGCCCTCTGGGAGCGCGGACTGACCATGCGCCAACACCTGCTGGACCGCGAGAGTAATTGGAGCCAGCTGTGCCACGAAGCCACGCCGACCGTTGGCGAGGAGCAGATCGCCGAGATCGTGGCCATGTGGACGGGCGTGCCGGCGGTCAAGGTTTCCTTGGAGGAGTCGGCGCGGCTCATGCAGTTGGAGGATGAACTGCACCGGCGGGTGATTGGGCAGGATGAGGCGGTGAGCACGGTCGCCAAAGCCGTACGGCGCTCGCGCGCGGAGATGCGCGATCATCGTCGTCCGATTGGCGCGTTTATCTTCGCCGGGCCGACGGGCGTAGGCAAAACGGAGCTGGCACGGGCGTTGGGGGCGGCGCTCTTTGGCAGCGAGGATGCGCTGATCAAGATCGACATGTCCGAGTTCATGGAGGGTCACAACGCCGCGCGTTTGGTCGGCGCCCCGCCCGGCTACGTCGGTTATGATCAAGCGGGTCAGCTCACCGAGGCCGTGCGCCGCAAGCCGTATAGCGTCGTGCTCTTCGACGAAGTCGAGAAGGCGCACCCCCGGGTCTTCGACCTGCTTATTTCAAGAACACGATCGTCGTCATGACGTCGAACGTGGGAGCGCGGCTGCTTAACAAGCGCGGCGACATGGGGTTTGCGCCTGCGCAGCGCGACGAGGAGGAATCGGAGGCGGCGGAGTATCGACGGGTGACCGAGCTGGTGATGCCGCAAGTGCGGGAGCTCTTCAAGCCCGAGTTCCTCAATCGCGTCGATGATGTCGTGACGTTCCACGCCTTGTCGCGCGCGCAGGTACGCACGATCCTCGACATCATGTTGGGGCAAACGACGGCACGGCTCTCGGAGCAGCTGATCGAGCTGGAGGTGACCGAGGCAGCGAAGGACGTGCTGGCGGATCGGGGCTACGACCGCGAGTATGGCGCCCGGCCCTTGCGGCGCGCCGTCCAGACTCTGCTGGAAGACCGACTGGCCGAGGCGCTGCTGGAGGGGGCGATCAAGTCGGGGGATAGAGTGCGCGCGGACCGCGGGCCAGACGATGCCATCGAGCTGCGTTTCATCGGCGTGACGCTTCCCGCGCACGGCGGCGGCGCGCCGGGGCCGCGCTTACTCGGTGAGCCGGGCTAGCTTCGCTGCTGAGATTACCGGCGGCGCTTGTGCTCGGCACGTACTTCACGCTGGCGGAGGTCGTGGCCAGCGGAGCGCACATTTGAACCTTCGACCAGCGAGCGCTGGTTGGCGTCTGGCTGGAGCCCGCGCCCCTCGAAGAGCCGCTCTGCTCCTTCCTCACCGCGGCGATGGTCGCGCGGGGATTCGTGTTATGCTGCGCCACCTATTCGCCAGCGTGGGCGCGCGGCGGCGACCAGATGACGTGGTGGGCGCGAGGGGCCAATCAGTGCGATAATCAGAGGACGGGCAGCGCGCCGACACCTCGGGCAGAAAAGAGCATCCTTTATGAGCATCCATCCGATTGAGCAAGTGATTCAGCAGGTGACGCTCGGCGGCGCGGTTCGGCAGAACCATGCGCTGGAGCACGCCACCATCGTGCTCCTGAACAAGCGTCATCCCGAGGTGCGCCTGTCCGGCGTATCATTCGCCGCTGGCTTCTTCGTCTTCGGCGAGGTGGCGACCGAAGAGGTCCAGGCCGCGGCGGATCAAGCGCTGGCGCGCCTGCGCGGCGGCGAGCCCGAGCTGGCGATCCACGAGCGCTGCGGCACAAACCTGGCGGTGGCCGGCATGCTGACCGGGCTTTCCGCGATGACGGTGACGCGCCTGCGCAAGCCCTACAGCACGTTCAACAACGTCATTCTGGCTTCGACCACCGCCCTCGTGCTCGCCCGTCCGCTCGGTCTGCTCGTCCAGAAGTACGTCACGACGCGCACGCCGAGCCCCGCCATGCGGATCATCGGCGTGCGGCGGCTCACCGTCCTGGGCAGCCCGGCGCACTTCGTCCGCACGGAGGACCCCACCGCACGGCTGCTTGGCTCCGCCGCCTGAGGCAGCGGCCGCGCCCGGCGGCTCTCTACCGCGCGCCTCTGACCTGGCGCCAGCCGACTGATGGCATCGTCGGCGTCGCCGAGCACGGCGCCGACCAAGAAGGACGTCCCCATGAGCATGCGAGTGGGCATTGGCTACGATGTGCACGCCTTCGCGGAGGCGTCCACCGGGCAGTCCCTGGTCGTGGGCGGCGTCCAGATCCCCTACGAGCGCGGGCTGGCGGGGCACTCTGATGCCGACGTGCTCCTCCACGCGATCGTGGATGCGCTGCTGGGAGCCGCGGCGCTCGGAGACATCGGCCTGCACTTCCCTTCAAGCGATGCACGCTGGCGCGACACGCCCAGCACCGCGTTTCTTACCGCGACGCGTACGCTGCTCGGCGCGCAGGGCTGGGGCGTGGGGAATCTCGACGCCACTATCGTGGCGGAACGTCCGCAGCTCGCGCCGTACGTCGCGGCGATGCGCGCGCATCTCGCGGAGGCGCTGGGCATCCCGCTGGAACGGATCAGCGTCAAGTCGAAGACGACCGACGGCTTGGGATTTGCGGGGCGCGGTGAAGGGATCGCCGCGTACGCGGTGGCGCTTATCACCCAGGGTTGACGACGAGCCAGGCCAGACGCCAGGCTAGCACATCAGCCAGCGCTTGCCGAAGTCGCGCATACTATCGATCAGCGATACCAGGGCGAGGCCCTTCTCGCTGAGGGTGTACTCGACTTTGGGGGGAACTTCAGCGTACATCTGCCGGTGCACCACCCCTTCCGCTTCCAGGGTGCTCAGGCGCTCAGAGAGCGTCTTCGGGCTGATGCCATGCAGAGATCGCTCCAGCTCGCTGAATCGTTTGGTGCCCGTGGCGAGGTCGCGAATGATGAGCAGCGTCCATTTGCCACTGACGATGTCGGCCGTGCGCGCGACCGGGCAGATGTCCTGGTCGGGCAGAGAAGCGGCGCCAGCGTTTGCCTGGCTGTCCTGCTCAACCTGTATCTTCGTCTCCATGCGGTACCAGCCCCCTCCGCCGCGACGACTGCAACGCAGGGCGCGAATGAAATGAGAATCTAGCCCCGTTGCATGTCAACACAGAGCATAGCACGTACGTAGCCCTATCGTAAAGCGCATGGCATTCCTATTTGCAAGCCAGAGGCGAGAACCGCGTGGCCTTCCCCGAGACTATCGAGCCAGCAGATTACACCCCGAGTGAATCGTGCGTGAGTTGTCATGGGTTGCACATCTCTGCTATCTTGAGGGATGTCCACGTCGGGCGTCGCTCGCGTCACGCAGCGCCGGCGCCCGGTAGAGAGCAGCAGGAGACCCCGTGAGCGTCATTGATCATAACGCCGCGCCCCGGTACCGCAACGGCGTCGTCGCGCAGTCGGAGAGCATCGCGCACGCGAGGAACGGCGAGCCCGCGCTCGCTCGCGCACCGGCTCGACTCGATCCGGTCCATGGCAGCGTACGGGTCGCCGGATGGGCGGCGGAGTTGCTGGCGACCGCTCCGTTCCAGCGATTAGCCGGCATCTCGCTGTCGGACGTTCCGGGCGAGCTGCTGTTCGGGCGGCCCTTTCCGTCGCGGCTCGAGCACGTCATTGGCGTCTATCACCTCGCCCGCCTCGCGCGCCCGCGCGATCGCATGGTGCAGGCGGCGGCGCTGGCGCACGATCTGGGCCACGGACCATTCTCGCATTTGACCGAGCCGCTCATGCGCGAGTGGCTGGGCTGCGATCACGAGGAGCGCGCGGCACGCAAGCTTGCCGAAGTGCGGACGCAGCTCTCAGCGAGTGCGCTGCGACGCATGGCATGGCTGGATTGGGATGAGGTGGCGGCGCTGGTGGTGGGCGCCGGCGCCGACGGGCGCGGCGCGCTGCTCAACGGGCAACTGGATTACGACAATATCGACAATGTGGCGCGTTTTCTCCAGGCAGCGAGCCTGGGGCAGGTCGAGTATGCGCCGACGGCTCTGGCCAAAGCGCTGCGCCTCGCCGCGCCGGAGCGCACGGGCGACCAGGAGCCTGATGGCCCGCGCGCGGGTGCGCGCGGCAACCTGGCGGAGCCCATGTACTTGCTGGCGCAGGCTGCGGCCGATGCGCTCGCGTGGCAGGCTGCGCGCCGACGGGTCTACGGGTATCTGCACGGGGACCACGCTAACCTCGCGCCGCACGCCATGCTACGTAAGGCGGTTGATCTGGCGCGCGCCGACCACGCGCTCCCCAAGACGTTCCTCGACCTGACCGATGCGCACGCGCTGGACTGCCTCATCGGCTGCGCGGATCGCGGCGCCGCGGAGCTGGCCACGCGTGCGCGCGCCGGCGCCGCGCAGCATCACCGCTGCTTGTGGGAGGCGCGGGTGCTCCCGTATGCCGCGACGCATCGCCTGCTGCCAGATTGGCGGGAACGGCTGGCGTTGGAGCAAGAACTCGCCCGTGAGGCCGGTCTAGCGCCCCAGGATGTCATCCGGCCCCGAGCCGTTCCGGGCCGTATGTCCGGCCGCCGGTCGCCTTGCCAGACCCACCGCTGGCGCATCTTTTCGTCGCCGCCGGCACCCCGCACGACTATTGTCACCGCCTGCACGCCGCCGCGGAGCGGCGCCTGCGCACGCTGGGGCTGGTTGGCGCGGATGTGCCTCCTTCCGAGTGATGCGCGGCGAGCGCCTGAGCGCTCGAATAGTGCTCTCTTCTTGCTCAGCCCAGGAAACCTGCTAGAATGGCTCTAGGTCGGGGCGCGAGGGGGGCATGTGTCGAGCGTGGAGCGGAGATGCGCCTGCATAGGGCGCTGCCGCTCGCCAGCGGGTTGACGCGGCGGCCCACACGAGCGAAAGTCGGCCCGCGCATGCTATTTCCCCGCCAGCAGCCCGGAGAGTCCCGCAGCGCCGCCACCGGCGACACGTCCGCTGACGACGGACCGGAGTGGAGCAGCGCGGCAGCCGATGCCACAAACGCTCCGCCGTCGGGCGCGCCTCTGATGCCGCGCATCGTGCCGATCCTGGCGCGTCCCACGGCTTCTGCTGCCACACCCGTCTGCCGCAAGTGGCTGCGAAGATCCTGATCGTCGAGAATGAGGACAGTAATCGCACGTTGATGGAGAATATCCTGGGGCTCGCAGGCTATCGCTGCATCTCAGCCTGCAACGGCCAGGAGGCGCTCGACGTGTTCGAGCACGAGCGTCCTGATATCGTGCTCACTGACATCTCCATGCCCGTCATGGACGGGCTGGAGGAAGTGGCCGCGATTCGCGCGCGTCCTGATGGCGCACGCGTGCCCATTGTCGCGGTGACCGCCCACGCCATGAGCGGTGACCGCGAGTTTGCTCTGCGCGAAGGCTGCACAGAGTATTTGGCCAAGCCATTCCGCCCGCGCGAGTTGCTTGCGGTGGTGGAGCGGCTGTTGAAGGAAGCGAGCAAATAGCGTGGCGAGTGGTGTGGATACGCGGGTGGAAGCGCCCAGGACGGCCGTGGGAGTAAGTACCCGCGACGTGCAGCAGTTCGAGGGCGATGCCGTCGCGGTTGGTGTGTTCTCTGACGTGGATGAGCTGGAGGGCCCCGCGGCCACACTGGACGCCGCGATGGCCGGCGCGATCGGTGCGCTCCGCGCCAGCGGCGAGATCTCGGGCGCCGCCGATGAGGTCACCATTCTGCACACGTTGGGCAAGATCGAGGTCGCACGCGTCGCCATTGTCGGGCTGGGCCCGCGCCAACGCTTCAATACCGACCGCATACGGCGATCAGCGGCAATCGTATCACGCGCGCTGCGCCGCACCGGGGCGCGCAATGTGGGCCTGGCGCTCGCGTGGGCGGAGTCGGGCGTCAATCTCGCACAAGCGGCGCGGGCAGCGACCGAGGGGGCGCTGCTGGGCCTGTATGAGTTCACGCGTTACAAGCGCAGCCCTGGCGAGGGCAGCAACGGACATGGCGCCAGCGGCGAGCGCCGCATCGGGGCGATCACCATTCTGGGCCGCGGGCGCGAGCCGGCGTTGCGCGCAGGCGTCGAGCGTGGTCGCATCCTGGCCGAGGCCACCAATTTCGCGCGCGATCTGGGGAATGAGCCCGCCAACGTGCTCACGCCGATCGAGCTCGCGCAGCGCGCTCGGACGATGGCCGAAGCGCACGGGCTGGACTGTGAGGTGCTCGACCGTGACCAGATGGCGGAGCTCGGCATGGGGGCGCTCCTCGGCGTCGCCCAGGGCAGCGCGCAGCCCCCGCAGCTCATCATACTGCGTTACCGGGGCGGGCGCGCGGACCAGCCAGGCCTGGCGCTCGTCGGCAAAGGCATCACGTTTGATTCCGGCGGCATCTCGATCAAGCCCGCCGAGCGCATGGATGACATGAAGATGGACATGTGTGGCGGCGCGGCCGTCATCGGGGCGATGCAAGCCATCGCCGCGCTCAAGCCGGCCATCAACGTGACGGGGTTGGTGCCCGCCACGGAGAACATGCCGGGCGGGCAGGCATATCGTCCGGGTGACGTGCTGCGCGCCTGCAATGGCAAGACCGTAGAAATCCTCAACACCGATGCCGAGGGACGCCTGGTGTTGGCAGACGCCATGGCGCATGCCGTGCGGCTGGGCCTGAACCCCATCGTGGACGCCGCTACCCTCACGGGAGCGATTAGCGTCGCCCTTGGTCCTGTGCGCGCTGGCCTGTTCAGCAACGATGACTCGTTGCAGCGAGCTATCCAGCAGGTGGCAGACGTGGCGGGCGAGCGGGTCTGGCCGATGCCCATGGACCCCGAATACGAGGACCTGATCCGCAGCGATATCGCCGACGTGAAGCAGACGGGTGGACGCCAGGCGGGCTCGATCAGCGCCGCGAAGGTGCTCAGCAACTTCGTGGACGACGTGCCCTGGGCGCATCTGGACATCGCCGGCGTCGCCTTTCGCTCGGAGCGGCAGAGCGACGGCGCGAAAGGCGCCACAGGCGTTGGCGTGCGCTTGTTCGCGGAGCTGGCGACCCTGCTGGCCGAGCGCCGCGAGCGGAGTTGACGCGGCCCGCCTGGACTCGTCGCGTTCCCCCGATCTCCCCTCCTGCATGCCAGGGAACGGCGTGCTGCGTGCGCCGCTGCGACGGCCGCGTACAGTATAATGGAGCGGCGTCGCGGGCGTACGCCGGCAGGCTGTGAGAGAGCTGATGCGCATACACATTCGGTACTTTGCGGCGCTCCGTGAGGCTGTGGGCCACGAACGCGAGGCGCTCGATCTCCCCGTGGGCGCGGACGTCGCGGCGGCGCGGGCGATGCTGGCGGAACGCTATCCCGCTCTCGCACCGCTGCTGCCGCGCTGCGTGGCGGCGGTGAATCGCGCATACGTCGCGCCTGAGGCGCCGCTGGCGGCGGGTGACGAACTCGTCTTCGTGCCGCCGCTGGGAGGAGGGGCGCTATGACGAGCCTGATCCAGATCACCCGCGAGCCGTTGAACCGACCGGCCATCGACGCCATCGTGCGCGAGGTATGGCACGCTGGCGCCGGCCTTGAGTACGATGCCTATCCCGAGATGGCCGAGCAAGAGATGGCGAAGATCGCGCGCGAGGTCGAGCGCCGCTGGCAGACCGACCGCGTGGCGTTGGTACATCGCATTGGGCGGCTGGAGATCGGCGAGGTGAGCGTCGTGGTCGCGGTTGCCTGCCCACATCGCGCCGAGGCCTTCGAAGCCTGCCGCTACGCCATCGACACGTTGAAGGCGACGGTCCCCATCTGGAAAAAAGAGGTCGCCGAGGACGGCGAGGAATGGGTCGAGGGCTGAGCGCGAAACTCTGGTCGCCCGCCTCTCCGCCCTGCACCTGAGCATGGCGCGAACGAAGCGCGTGGCATCCATGTCATCGTTCTTCGATTCTGTATCGCTGCAGGCTCTTCGTGACGAGATCGTGATCGGCAAGTGCCTGCCCTTCGTGTACCATGCGGCTGAGAGTTCGCTGAGGCGCTGGCGGGGGCGTTGACGGGCGTATGCCGTCTGCGCTAATACCTCCCTCTTTCCCCCCGACTTGAGCGACGGCAGCAGTGGTCTGGAGGGCCAACGATGATCCCACCCTTCGTCCTGTTCCTGCGCGAGGGACTGGAAGCCAGCATGATCGTGAGCATTTTGCTCGCGGCGCTGCAGCAACTGGGGCAGCCTCGCCGGCAGGTACGCGCGGTGTGGGCGGGTGTGGGGTTGGCCATGCTGGCCGCCGCTGGCGGCGGCACGCTGCTCTTTGTGACGATGCGCGAGTATGTGGGATCCACCTTCCAGTCGATCTTCGAGACTCTCGCGTACGTGGTGGCGGTCGTCCTGCTCACCAGCATGACCTTCTGGATGCAGCGACACAGCCGGACCATGCGGCAAGAGCTGGCCGCTAAGACAGCCGCGACTGGTGGGTCGGCGCTGGCGCTGGGCCTGTTGGCGTTCACGACCGTCGGGCGCGAAGCTGTGGAAACCGCCGTCTTCACGCTGGCGTTCGCGTTCCAGCAAAGTGGCGCGTTGCTCGTGCTGGGCGGGCTGCTCGGCATTGTGGCCTCGCTGTGCCTCGCGACCGCCATTTATAAACTCGGCTACCGCCTGGACTATCGCCGTTTCTTCCGCATCATGGGTCTGCTGCTGCTCTTGTTCGCCGCCGGACTGCTGAGTGACGCCGTGCAAAACGTGCAAGAGCTGGGGTGGCTGCGGATCGGCACGACGCATCTATGGAGCACCGCGCATTGGCTGAGCGAAGCGAGCCCGCTCGGCGATCTGCTGCACGCGTTTGTCGGCTACGCCGAGTCACCGACCGTGCTCCAGGCGGTGGTGTATCTCGCCTTCCTGGCGCTGGTCGGCGGGTATTTCGCGCGGATGACACGCCTCCCCACGCGCACTTTCGGCGCGCGGACGGCGCCGTCCGCGAAGTCTACCAGCAGTTCCGTGCCGGGCAATCTCCCCATGCGGCGCGCCGCCAATCCGGCGTTGCCGCGCTAGCGACGGCTGGCCGGTGGGTGCATGCGTCTCTGCCCGCTCGATACCAGACCGTGAGTCTTACAGAATGGGCCAGAAAGCCCCTGGTCTTGAGCCAGGGGAGGAATGGCCCCTCTCCTTGTGAGCACGCACGCGTTACTAAAGCCATGCGTAAGACGTGCAAGTACCGGCTGTACCCGAAGAACGAGC
>WNFM01337039.1_pt1 | contig 12012 bp, 11 predicted proteins | sample 5400271 | NCBI WGS metagenome assembly WNFM01 (sample SAMN13153352, study PRJNA577476) | soil metagenome | isolation source: 60 cm saprolite on Douglas fir-dominated hillslope | place: USA:California | collected 2013-09-17 | reverse complement strand
CGCGCGGTTGCCCGAGCCTTCGCGCGCCATCCCCGCGGCGCGCTTGCGCATCGCGTCGAGGTCCAGGCCCGGCTTGGGCGCCGTCGGGTCGTAGCCGGTATCGCCGCGTCCCTCCGGGAGAGTCGGGTTGGATGGGCCGCGTCCCTCGGCCTTGGGCGGCGAGAGCGAGGGCGAGGGCGAAGGCGTCGCTCGCGGCGCGGACGGCTCGACCTTCGGGGGCGCGCGATCAGGCGCGCGCTCCGGCGGTTGCGTGAACGCGCGCTCGAGCGCGGTGGGCGGCTTCGCGATCGGAGCTTCTACCGGCGCGATCTCCTCGATGGGCTTCGGCGGTGGCTCGAGCTTCGGCGGCGCGATCGCCTCGGCGGGTTTCGGCGCGGGGATCGCCGGCACCTCGACGGGCGGACGCGCGACAGGCGGCTTGGGCACCGGAATCGCCGGGACTTCGAGCGGCGGCCGGGCGACGGGCGGCGTGGGCACCGTGGGAACCGCGGGCGTTGGCACCGGAGCGATGAGCTCGGGCGCCTTGATCGGCTCGGGAAGCTTGACGGGCTCGGCGGCCTTGATGGGCTCGGGTGCCTTGAAGGGTTCGGGCTCCGGCTCTGGCGCTTTTGTTTCCGCAGGCTTCGCGGGCTCGGGCGCGGGAGCGGGCGGCGCGGCAATCTCGGGCGGCGGCACAGGCGGGATCATCGGATTGTCGACCGGACGCTTGTCCGCCTTGCGCTCGATCACCTTGTCGAGCACGCGCGGGAATCTCGCCGGCGCCCGCGCAGGCGCGGCCGGACGCGGGGACACCGCCGGTTGCGGCGGCACGACCGGTGGTGAAATCTCCTGCGGCGCGACTTCGCGCGGCGCGGCGCGAACGGGCGGGGCCGTGATGGGCGCCGGCGCGGGCGGTGGAAGTGCCGGCGGCGGCGAGGTCGGCGCTCCCGGGACCGCGTAATCGCGCTCGAGGGTGAACACCGGCCGCGTTTCGCGATGCGGACCGACGAGCACCATGTCGAGCGATCCCCACATCGCGCGGCCCTCGCGGCTGCCGCCGCTCGGCGCGCCGAAGAGGGCGATGAAAAGCGCGTGCAGGAGCATCGAGAGGAATACGAACTGCGAGAGCGGCGGCGCCTCGGGCGGGCGGGCCCCCGCTGCCCAACGAGGAGGGATCGGCGGTACCTTGCGCGGCGGCGATGGGGAATGCGCCGCGGGGAGCGGAAGCGCCATCTGGCCCGGAAGGGGCCGGCGGACAGGTGCGCGTTTGGCGGCGGCGGGTGGCAAGGCCCCACCATTCTGCACTCCTGCAAGTATTTGGAATATCCTGACCTTTCCCCGTGTTCGACCTGACGGGAGGCCCTCGATGGAGGTTCACGTGATGAACACACTCGCTCGACGCCTGGGATTGGCGTTCCTGATGCTCGCGCTGAGCTTCGCGGCGAATGCGACCTACCATCTCTTCAGGATCACCCAGGTCTATTCCAATGCTGATGGTTCGGTGCAGTACATCCTGCTGACCGCGACCTCGGGCGGGCAGCAATACATCACCGGCAAGAACATCAAGAGCTCGCAGGGCTCGGTCACCCGCACGTTCACGTTCACGAAGGACCTCCCCGGCGACACCGCGATGACGGAGGCGGGCGGCAGCGATGGTTACGGCGGCTACTATGGCGGAAATACGTCGTACCGCACGTTCCTCATCGCGACCCAGGGCTTCGCCTCGCTCGGCCTGGTGACGCCGGACTACATCGTTCCGGACGGTTTCCTCTTCACGGGCAGCGGCACGATCAACTACGCCGACGGTTCGGACCTGATCAACTACTCGTCGCTGCCAACCGACGGTGTCACCGCGATGAACCGCGGCGGCTCGACGTCGACCAACGCGCCGCAGACCTTCAACGGCACCACCGTCTCGATCAGCAACTCCGACTTCGCGAGCTATGAGGGCCTTTGGCTGGGTACGGCTGCCAACGAGGCCGGGTGGGGCTTGAACCTCACGCACCAGGGCAGCACGCTCTTCGGCACCTGGTTCACCTACGACACCGATGGCAGCGGCATGTGGCTGGTGATGTCGGGCGGCACGCGCACCGCGGTGGGCACGTACTCGGGTGCGCTCTATCGCACAACCGGACCGGCCTTCAGCGCGGCCAATTTCGGCTCGCTCACGCCCTCGAACTACACGCAGGTCGGCACGCTCACCCTCACGTTCTCGAACACGAACACCGGCACCATGAGCTACACGGTCAACGGCGTCACGCAGACGAAGCCGATCGCCCGCTACGTCTACGTCGCTTCGCCGCCGACCTGCGTGCTGGGCCAGGCCGCGGGATCCTCGCCCAATTACCAGGACCTGTGGTGGCGCTCGCCGGCGAACTCCGAATCGGGATGGGGCGTCAACATCACGCACCAGGGCGATATCCTCTTTGCGACCTGGTTTACGTACGAGGCGGGCTCGGGCACCACGAACAAGGGTCTGTGGCTGGTCATGTCCAACGGCGTGAAGACGGCCAACGGCGTCTACACCGGCGACCTGCAGCGCACCACCGGACCCGCGTTCAGCGCCGTGCCCTTCAATGGCAGCAACGTCGTGCGCACCACGGTCGGCACCGCGACCTTCACCTTCACCGACGCCAACAACGGTGCCTTCAACTACACGGTGAACGGCGTGACGCAATCCAAGCCGATCACGCGACTGTCCTTCTCGTCGCCCGCGACGACCTGCCGGTGAGGTTGTCGTCGCGGGGCCTCGCGGCCGCGCTCGCGCTTTGCGGCGCGGCGGCCGCGTTCGGCCAGGCGTATCCGGCCAAACCGATCACCGTGATCGTGCCGTTCGCGGCCGGCGGCCCCACCGATACCATCGCTCGGATCATCGGCGAGCGCATGAGCCGCAACCTTGGCCAGACGGTGGTCGTGGAAAACGTCGCGGGGGCCGGCGGCACCATCGCCGGCGCCAAGGTCGCACACTCGGCGCCCGACGGCTACACGGTCGCGATCGGCCACGTCGGCACGCACGTGATCGCGGGCGCGGTGCAGACGCCGTCCTACGACGTGTTCGGCGACTTCGAGCCGGTGGGAATGGTCGCCGCCAATCCGCAGATCATCGTCTCGAAGACTTCGGTGCCCGCGAAGGACCTGAAGGAATTCATCGCGTGGGTGAAGGCGAACGCGGCCACGGTCTCCTCGGGCACCGGCGGGCCGGGAACGCCGTCGCACGTGAGCGCGGTGTACTTCTCCAACGAGACCGGCGTGCCGCTGCAGATCATCCACTACAAGGGCTCCGCGCCGGCGCTGCAGGACGTGATCGGCGGCCACATCGACATGACGTTCGACCAGGCGGCCAACGCGCTGCCGCAGGTACGCGGCGGCAAGGTCAAGGCCTACGCGGTCACCTCGCCCACGCGCATCATCTCCGCGCCCGACATTCCCACCGTGGACGAGGCCGGGCTGCCGAAGTTCTACATGTCGGTCTGGCACGCCTACTGGGTGCCGAAAGGAACTCCGAAGGCGGTCGTCGCGCGCCTCAACGCCGCGCTGGTGGAGACGCTCGCCGATCCCGCGGTTCGCAAGCGGCTGGTCGACCTCGGCCAGGAAATCCCGCCGCCCGACCAGCAGACGCCCGAGGCCCTGCGCGCCTACCACAAGGCCGAGATCGACAAGTGGTGGCCGCTCATCCGCAAGGCGGAGATCAGGAGCCAGTAATCACTGGGAGCGGCGCAAGGCCGCCCTCATTTCGTCGAGCTTGCGATGCAGCTGCTGGATCGCGAACTCCGCCTTGATGTTGATCTGGTAATCCTGGTCGGCCTGCAGGCGGTCTTTCGACGCCTGGCGGTTCTGGCTCATCATGATCACCGGGGCCTGCAGCGCGGCGAGGCACGAGAGGATCAGGTTGAGGAAGATGTAGGGGAAGGGGTCGGGGGGCGAGGAGAGCAGCCACGCGGTGTTCACTCCCATCCAGATGAGCAGGAACACCCCGAACCAGATGATGAACGTCCACGAGCCGCCGAAGCGCGCGACGAGGTCGGCCACCCTCTCGCCGAAAGTCATCTTCTCGTCGGCGATCTCGTTCACGTTGCGGATATGCAGGCGCGAGAGCAGCTCGTCGGCGGCGCGCAGCCGCTCGATGACCACGCTCATGAACTGCTTGGCGGCGACCGGGTGGTATTCGAGCAGCCTCGCCACGGCGTCTAGCGGGATGCAGATGAGCTCCGTCTCGAGCTCCGCGCGCGCCGTCGCGGTGCGCGGCTGCTTGTCGAAGACGCCCAGCTCGCCGAAGAACGAGCCGTCGCGGAAGGTGGCCGCGATGATGTCGTCGGCGACGGCGGGAATGACGATGTCCACCTCGCCGCTCGCCACGACGTAGAAATACTTCGGGATGTCGCCCTGCTTGAAGATCGGTGCGCCCGGCGAATAGCGCTGCCGCGAAGCCGCCTCGCGCAGCGGGGTAAGCTGGTCGGGCGGAACGTTGCGGAAGATCGGCAGCTGCTCCAGCGGATAGCTATCGTCCATGACACCTCCTCGCCTGCCAGCGGAGCATAGACCGCGAAGCTGACGCGAACCTGTCGCGCAAGCGTCGCCCTAGCGGCGGCGCGGCGGCTGGCTGTCGATGAGGCGCGTTCCCACGCGCACGATCGAGTCGATGACCGGCACCAGCTCGGTGCCGAGCTCCGAGAGCGCGTACTCCACCGACGGCGGCGAGGTCGGCAGCACCTCGCGCGTGACGACGCGCTTCGCCTCGAGCTCGCGCAGGCGCGCGGTGAGCATCTTGGGGGAGATCCCCGGGATGTCGCGAATGAGCTCGCCGAAGCGGCGCGGCCCGCCCGAGAGCTGCCAGACGAGGTTGGTCGTCCACGCCCCGCCGATGAGCGCCATGCAGGCGCCCATCGGGCAGCCCTTGGGCGGAGGCGGGGCCCTGCTCTTGCGAACCTTCAACGCCATGGATCTGTCCTAGTTACCGCCAGGTGAGCGCATTTCGACGCTTACGATAGCATAGGTACTATACAAAGGTAAGTTACCTTTGGTAACCTGCGCGCTCCATCCCACTCCGCACCAAAGAGGAACTCCCCAATGAAGCTCTACTACTCCCCGGGCGCCTGCTCGCTCTCCCCCCACATCGTGGCACTCGAGGCGGGCCTCGCGCTCGAGCTGCAAAGGGTCGACACCAAGACCAAGACCGCGCGCTCCGACGGCGACTTCTGGAAGATCAACCCCAAGGGTTACGTGCCGGCGCTCGAGATCGCGCCCGGCGAAGTGCTCACCGAAGGCCCTGCGATCGTGCAATACCTCGGCGACCAGAAGCCGCAGTCGGGGCTGGTGCCGAAAGCCGGCAGCCTCGAGCGCTATCGCCAGCAGGAGATGCTGAGCTTCATCACTTCCGAGATCCACAAGGCCTACAGTCCGCTCTTCAACTCCGCCACGCCCGCCGAGACGGTGGAGGATCGCAAGGCGACGCTGCGCAAGCGTTTCTTCGGCGACCAGTTCACCGCCGCGGACGCGTATCTGTTCACCGTCACCACGTGGGCGTCCTACGTGAAACTCGACCTCTCCGAATTCCCCAACCTCGTGGCCTTCCAGGCGCGCGTCGCCGCGCGCCCGGCGGTCAAGGAAGCGATGAGGCAGGAGGCACAGCAGTAATCGTCGCGCCGCTCAGTAGGCGGGGATGTACTCGATCGCGCCCGTGTCGCCATCCAGGATCATGTCGTACGGGAACCAGTAGATAACTTCCTCGCCATAGTCGTCGATGTAGGAATAACCGATCCAGGTCTCGCCGAGGTATTGCTGCGCCAGGAGGAGCGATACGGGCTGGATGCCGTTGCCTGATGCCTCGGCCATCTTCTTGTTGGTCTTGTATTTCGTGACTTTCACGTCGCCCTTCTCGGCGTGTTTCACCTTCACGCCGGCGATCTTGCCCTTGGATACGTCGACGGAAGCGGCGAACTTTCCGTGCTGGTGGAACTCGTGGCGGCCGTCTTTCGTGATCTTGTCGCCGACCAGCGATTTGCCATCCTGGTGGTGTGCCTTTTTCGCCTTCTGCGGGCCGCCTTGCTGCTCCGGGCGCTCCTTGTCCTTGTCCTTGCCTTTGCCCTGCGCGTAGGCGAGCTCGCCCGAGGCGGCGAGCCCGGTCGCAGCGGTGAGAATGGCGATCCAACGAAGCGTGGGAATCATTTCGGTTCCTCCGGTTTTGTCTCTCATGAGGCAAGACACGGTTGGGGAAGATCGGTTCGCCGCGCCCCGCCATGGCCATGGTCTCTCCGGACCATGGTGCGATCGCGATGAAGCCTTGCGCGCGAGGTCCATCGTTCATCGCCCCGCAGGAGAGCGTTCATGGCCACCCATCCGTTTCCTTTTCGTTCGCGATCGTCGCCCCTCGCGCGCTGGCTGCTCGTGGGTTTTATCGCCGGAGCCGTTGCGGTCCTGGTGTTCCACCAGGGAGCGCTCGCGATGCTGCATTCGATGGGCCTCACGCAGAACATCGCCTTCTCGATGAAGGCGGTGGGGCCGTGGGGCGTGCCGCAAGTCTGGTCGCTCGCCGCCTGGGGCGGCGTGTGGGGCATCCTGCTCGCCGCGGCGTTGCACCGCCTCGATGGTCCCGCGCTCGTGACCGCCGCCGTGATCTTCGGCGCGATCCTGCCGACGTTGGTGGCCTGGTTCGTCGTGGCGCCGCTCAAGCACCAGCCGATGGCTGCGGGACTCGTGCCCTCCGCGATGATGATCGGCCCGATCGTCAATGCCGCGTGGGGACTGGGCACCGGCGTCGGGCTGATTCTCTTCGGCCGCGCGCACGCCCGCGGCGCGTTGCGCTGACGCGGGAGGTTCGGCAGGGGGCGCCGCTAGTCCGGTCCCCCGGTCAGCTCAGTGGCACTCGACGTGGACGGTGGGCGAGGACTCGGTGAGGTGGGTGTTGCCCGAGTTCACGTGGATCGTCTCGGTCGCGTCGTAGTTGCGCCCGGGTCCGCCGAGGCGCCAATGCTCGCGCACGACCATGCTGCGCTCGCCGGCGGCGGGGCGCACCACGCGCTGCGGCGACTTGGCGCCGTCGCTGCGCTCCCAGTGGTAGTTGAAGACGAATCCTCGCGGATGCGGCATGTCGAAGTTGATCGTCGCGGTATAGATGATGTCGATCGGGCAACCGCGGCCGCGATACTCGTGGCGGTTGGCGGCGACGTGGATCGGCCCGAACGGCTCGGCGAGGACGGCGCTGGCGCCGGCGAGCAGGGGCAGGGCGATCAGGGCGGCGCGGACGAATCGGCGCATGGCACGGGCTCCTTGGAGTCGAGGAGCGGGAAATCATGAACCGCGTCCCTTGCTTGAACCTGACGGCGTGCCCGCCCAGGACCCGTCAGCCGAGTTGAAGCGTGGCTGCGATGATCGTCGCGAGGATCACCGTCTCCAGCACCATCAGCATCACGGGCTTGAGGCCCATGTCGACCAGCGACTTGAGGGATGTCTTCATGCCGATGGCGGCGATGGCGGTCACGAGGCACCAGCGCGAAAAGGCGGAGCCGGCGTCGATCACCGGTGCCGGCATCCAGCCGGTGCTCGCGAGGAGCACCAGCAGCGCGAAGACCACGGCGAACCACGGCAGCACCGGGGCCGCGTGCGCGGCCTGCGAGCCGCGCACGTGCAGCGCGACGCCAATCACCAGGCACACCGGCAGCAGCATCGCTACCCGCAGGAGCTTCACGATGGTCGCGGTGTCGCCGGCGTCCTGCGAGATGCTGTAGCCCGCGCCGACGACCTGCGCGACGTCGTGCACGGTCGCGCCGATGAAGATGCCGGATGCGTGGGGGCCCAGGCTCAGGGCGCCGGCGACGATGGGATACACGATCATCGCCAGCGTCGAGAGCGCCGTCACGCCGATCACGGTGAAGCTCGCGTCGCGCTCCGCGTTGGCGTGTCGCGGCAGGATGGAGGCGATCGCGAGCGCCGCGGAGGCGCCGCAGATCGCGACCGCGCCGCCGGTGAGCGTGCCGAGCGCGGATCCGAGCTTCATGAAGCGCGCCAGGACGATGCCGGCGAGGATCGTGAGCGCCACGGAGGCCACCACCAGCGCTACCGTCGCCCAGCCGAGCGCCATCACCTGCGCGATCGTGATCCGCAACCCGAGGAGCGCGACGCCGGTGCGCAGCACGACGCTCGAGGCGAACTGGATGCCGGGCAGGCACTTGCCTTCCTCGGCGAGGAAGTTGAGCGCCATGCCGAGGAGGAGCGCGAAGAGCATTGCGCTCGCCTTGTAGTGCAGCGACAGGAAGGTGGCGGCGATGCCGACCACGGCGGCGATCGCCAGCCCCGGAACGACCGGATCGATCGCGGAACGAAAATTCATCGGGGCATACTACTTGCCCCGGCGCCGATCCCCTACTTCTTCTTCACCGCGGAACTGATGTCGTAGGCGTCCGGGCTCGTGGGGATGACGTTGCCTTTGTTGTCGCGCGCGACCGGCGCGTCCTTCGCGTCCCGATAGATCGTCACGTTCGGATTGACCTGCTCCGTGCCGCCCTTCTTCGCGTCCTTGGCGGGCGCGGCTTTCTTCGGGTCGGCTTTCGGCGGCGCTTTCGGCGGTCCCTTGGGGGGTGCCTTCGGCGGAGCCTTCGCGTCCTTCGGCGGCGCCTTCGCATCCTTCGGCGGCGCCTTCGCATCCTTCGGCGGCGCCTTGGCATCCTTGGCGGGCGCGGGCACCGCATCCTTCTTCGCGGCGGCGGCTTTCTTCTCGGCGTCCGTGGGCGCCGCTTGCGCGAATGCGCTCAGCGGTAGCGCGGCGACGAGCGCCGCAAGCAGGATGGCATCGATCCTCATGCGGCTATTCTAGATCGTCTCGGGGTGGCGTGCTTTGTGGCGGCTGTTCCGGTCCTGCACGTAGATGCTGAAGAGCATGTAGACGCCGCCGGCCGCAGCGAGAAGGAAGCACAGTATCGCGAGGCCCGGGTAGCCGAGGATCGTCCAGGTCGTCTCGATGCGCATCATCAGCGAGGCGCCGATGATGATGGCGGCGAGGATCACGCCCGAGGTGATGCGGTTGGCGATCTTCTGCAGGCCTTCCATGATGAGCGGCGCGTCGACCGCGCGCACGCGCATCTCCAGGTCCTTGCCGGTGAGCGAGTCCATGATGCGGTTGAGCCGCACCGGCAGCCCCGAGGCGAACTCCTTCAGGTCGAGGAGCGTGGTGAAGATCGAGCCGCGCGTCGTTTCCTTTCCGATACGCTTCGAGAGCAGGTCGGCGACATTGTCGCGGATGGCGGCGTCGGGATCGAATGCGGGGTCGAGGATGCGCCCGGCCTCGTCGAGCTGCAGCAGGGTCTTGCCGAGGAGCGTGAGCTCGCTCGGGACGTGCAGGCCGTGGTCGGCGGCCGCGCTCGTCACCTGCAGCAGCGTTTCGCCGACGTTGATCTGGTGCAGCGCCTGCCCCTGGCGCTCGACCACGAGCTGGGCGATGCGCTTGGTGAAGGGCGCCGGATCGAAGCCGGGAGCGGTCTCGCTGATCGCGCACACGATGTCGGCGGCGTCCTCGGGACGCCCGCCGCTGATCGCCATCAGGATCTTCAGCAGGCTCGTCTGCATGCTCGGCGTGACGTGCCCGACCATGCCCAGGTCGAGGAGGGCGAGGCGTCCGTCATCCGTGATGAAGATGTTGCCGGGGTGCGGGTCGGCGTGGAAAAGCCCATCCACCAGCACCTGCTTGAGGTATGCGCGGAAGAGCTCGGCGGCGAGCTCGGCGCCGGGCAGCTCGATGCGCACCACGGGGCTCAGCTTCGTGATCTTGGTGCCGCTGATGTGCTCCATCGTGAGCACGCGCTGCGCGCTGTAGTCGGCGATCGGCTGCGGCACGCGGATCAGGTCGAACTCGGCGAGGTTGCGCCTCAGCGCCACCAGGTTCTGCGCCTCGCGCAGGTAGTTGAGCTCATGCGTGATCGAGACGCGCAGCTCCTCGACCATCTCGCCAAAGCGCAGCTTCCGGCCGACCTCGGTGTGCTGGTCGAGCACCACCGCGATCTCGGCCAGGACCTCGAAGTCCTCCGCCACCTGGCGCGGCACGCCCGGGCGCTGCACCTTCACCACGACCTCGCGGCCGTCGCGCAGCGCCGCCATGTGCACCTGCCCGAGCGAGGCGCCGGCGACCGGGTCGGGATCGAAGCGCGAGAAGGCTTTCGAGATGCGAACGCCGAGCTCGGATTCGACGATGCGCTCGACCTCGGCGTAGGGGAAGGGCCTCACGCGATCCTGCAGGCGCACCAGCGCCTTCACGTACGGCTCGGGAATGAGGTCGGGCCGGCCGGAGAGCACCTGGCCGAGCTTCACGAACGTCGCGCCCATGGCCTCGAGGTCGTCGGCGAGCTGCTCGGGCGAGGCGCCATTCGCCGGCGCCTCGCCGCGAGACAGCTCGAGCTCGTCCTCGGCATCCATCTCGCGCACGAGGTCCGAGCGCCCGTACTTCCACAGGAGCTGCGCGATCTCCTTGTAGCGCTTGAGGTGAGTCCCGCTGATCTTCATTGGGGCCGCGTTCCGTGGGGACTCTCCACTGTGCCGCGCCGGGCCGGCAGGCGTCTGTCGCTCGGACGCCAGCGCCGGCGTCGGCGCAATCTGACGCCACCCCTTGCCACCGGCATGCCGACTGTGGATCATGGCGCCACACGAAGGCCCCTGATCATCCCCATCCGCCAATAGGCGCCCGCCCGAATTGTTTCGCAAAAAGTACCTCGATTACGCTGAGCTGACCCGGCAGCTGGACGCCTGGGCGAAGGCGCATCCCGAGCTGGTGCGCGTGTCCTCGCTCGGCAAGAGCGCCGAGGGCCGCGACATCCCGCTCCTCACCATCGGGCGCAATCCCGCCGAGATCCGCCCGGCCGTCTGGGTCGACGGCAACATGCACGCCACCGAGCTTTGCGGCTCGAGCGTGGCACTCGCGATCGCCGAGGACGTGATCGCGGTCCACAGCGGCGTCGTCCCCGCGCGGGCGGGGACCCAATTACCTCCGCACCTGCAGGATGCGATCCGCGACGCGCTCTTCTATATCGTTCCGCGCATGTCTCCCGATGGCGCCGAGGCGGTCCTCAAGACAGGGCGCTACGTGCGCTCGAGCCCGGTCGACCAGCGGCGCCACAAGGGACACGCCTACTGGGAGGCGCACGACTTCGACGGCGACGGCACCATCGGCTTCATGCGCAAGCCCGACGAGAGCGGGGAGCTGGTCGAGCTGGCCGAGTATCCCGGCGTCATGGTGCCGCGCATGCCGGAGGATCCGCCTCCCTATTACCGTCTTTACCCCGAGGGGCGCATCGTCAATTTCGACGGGCGGCGCATTCCCGACCCGTACTTCCTCTCCGACAACCAGTACGACTTCAACCGCAACTTCCCCTACACGTGGGCGCCGGAGCACGAGCAGGAGGGCGCCGGCGATTTCCCCGGGAGCGCGCCCGAGACGCGCGCGGTGCTCGACTTCACCGTCCAGCATCCCGAGATCATGGCCTGGCTCAACCTGCATACGTTCGGTGGCGTGCTGATCCGCCCGCTCGGCGACAAGCCCGACGACAAGATGAACCAGGGCGACCTCGCGGTGTACCGCCAGGTCGAGCAATGGGCGAAGGAGTTCACCGGTTATCCCACGGTGAGCGGCTTCCACGAATTCCTCTACGCGCCGGAGAAGCCGCTCAAGGGCGACCTCACCGACTACGCCTACCACCAGCGCGGCGCGCTCGCCTACGTGATCGAGCTATGGGACCTCTTCACGCAGCTCGGCATGGAACGCAAGAAGCCTTTCGTGGACATCTACACCCGGCTCGATCGCGAGCACTTCGCGCGCCTCGCGAAGTGGGACAAGGAGGTCAACAAGGGCCGCATCTTCGGGCGCTGGCGCAAGGTGAAGCATCCGCAGCTGGGCGAGGTTGAAGTGGGCGGGCTCGATACGCGGGTCGGCGTGTCGAATCCTCCCTACGAAATGCTGGGCGAGGTGTGCGAGAAGCACAGCGCTGCGTTCCTGCGCGTGGCCGCCCTCGTGCCGCGGATTTCGGCCGAGGTCGTGAGCCAGGAGAAGATCGG
>WNFM01264866.1_pt3 | contig 12012 bp, 12 predicted proteins | sample 5400271 | NCBI WGS metagenome assembly WNFM01 (sample SAMN13153352, study PRJNA577476) | soil metagenome | isolation source: 60 cm saprolite on Douglas fir-dominated hillslope | place: USA:California | collected 2013-09-17 | reverse complement strand
AGGAATGCATCAGCCCGACTTGGACCATGAGTGCGATCACCAAGGCGGCGACAATCGGAAATGGGATGATCGGGATATGGAAGGCCATCAGGCTTTTCAACCAGCCGGGCGGTGAACCGCCCGGTGTTGGCAGGAGGAGTACCGACAGGCCCATCCAGACAAAGGACATGCCGAGGGTGACAACGATTGATGGCAAATTGCGCAGATGGATCAAGGCACCCATGGCGACATAGGCGGCGATGCAAAACAGTAGCAATATCCCGCCCAGGAGTGGCGCCTCCGCCAGATAGACGCCGGTGATGCAGGTAGTCAGTCCAACGAAGCTGCCGATCGACAGATCAAGGTCATTGACGGCGATGACAAAGAGCTGTGCCAAGGTTGCAAGAGCGATGGGAACCGCATATTGCAGCATCAGATTGAGGCCGAAATAGCTCATTGTGCGCGGCTGCGTATGGAAGATCGCTGCCAGCAGCACGGCAAGCGTCACAGCCGGCAAGGCTCGCCGCAGATGATCCCGGCTCCACCGTATCTGCGTCATGATCACGCGATTTCTTTGAAGGAGGATTGCAGGATCTTTTGTTCAGTCATCTCGGCGCGCGGCAGATCGGCAACGATCCGGCCATTGCGAAACACATAGATATGATCGCAGTAATTCAGCTCATCCATTTCGGTCGTGTACCACAGGAAGGTTCTGCCGGCTGCCGACTCGCGCCGCAATATGTCATAGACCTCCAGCTTGGTGCCGATATCGACACCGCGCATGGGATCATCCATCAGGACAATTTCGGCATCGGCACCAAGCGCACGGGCGAAGACGGCCTTCTGCTGATTGCCACCGGAGAGCGACAGGATATTGTTGCTCATGTCAGCCGTGCGAATGCCCATACGCTGTTGCCAGCTGATTGCCATCTCAGTTTCGCCTTGTTGGTCAACGAGTCCTCGCCGCAAAAGCCTGTGGAGTGACCGGACCGAGATATTCTTTGTGATCGACCACAGAGGAAAGACACCCTCCGTCTGCCGGTCGCCGGCAATGAATGCAACGGGCCCTTAATCTCCGTATCATACTGACCCCTCATGGCTCCCTGAAATATCTGCAGCAACATATCGGTCTGGCCGTGCCCGGCGAGGCCGGCGAGGCCGACGATCTCGCCGCGATGAGCGAGCAAGTCTGTTGGGTCGCCTGGTGCCACGGCGGCATGTCGCTTTGGTGTGGCGCGCACCACGATCGGGGTTGTGCCGCGGGTCTGGCGCAGTCGCTCCTGTTGCGCGATCTGGTGGTGTTCTGCCACGGTCCCCATCGCGGCCACCAACGATTCACGATCGAAATCGCCGGCCGGCCGTTCGGCTACCACGGCGCCGTCCTTCATGACGACCACACGATCTGTGTAGCTCAGAATTTCGCCGAGCAAGTGGGAGATGAGAATACAGCTGCGTCCACCGGCAATTTCGCGCCGTACGAACTGCAACAACCTGGCGGCCATCCAGGATCACCAGTCGCAGCGGTGTATCGCTGACGGTAAAGGCGCGGGCGATCTCGACCATCTGGCGCTGGCCGAGCGGTAGATCGCCGACCACATCGGCAGGATTGATGCCATGGCCCGGCACGATCTCATCGAGCTTCTCCCGGATCATCCGGCCGGCACGTTGCTTCCAGCCGAAGCCCTGTAGGCTGGGATGCATGATACGGGTATTCTCCGCCACGGTGAGATTGGGACAGAGCGATAGTTCCTGAAAGACGCAGCGAATCCCGTGTCGATGGGCGAGCGACACCGAATACCGGCCCGTCAGATCCTGTTCGGTGATGCGAATCACCCCGGAATCCGACGGCAGCGTACCCGCGAGGACATTCATCAAGGTTGATTTGCCGGCGCCGTTATGCCCGACCAGACCCAGGCATTCGCCGGCCTTGACGGTGAGATCGACCTCCGTCAGCGCCCGAACGGCACCGAAGCTTTTCGCCACATGTTCCAGATCGACGATCAGCTCCGGTGCGACAGCCATGCAATCCTCAGCAATCCGCGGACTGGCATTCTACCTCACTGCGCGCCGGCAACGACCTTCTTGGCATCGTCGAGCGTATATTCGGTATTGGCAACACCGCCGGCTTCGGTGGTGGCGAGGCTTTGCTCAAGCGTGTCCTGGTCGATGCGCAGGAACGGGACCGTCAGATCCTTCGGCACCTTCTCGCCATTCAGGATCATTTGTGCGACCCAGAAGGCCAGGGTGGAAACACCGGGCGCGATCGAGACCGACATGGTCTGATACTTGTTCGCATCCTTCTGGTCCTTCCACCATTTCAGCTCATCCTGGCGGTTGCCCATGATGATCAGGGGTGTCGGTCTGCCGGCGGCTTTGAAGGCCTGGGCCGTGCCATAGCCATCACCACCCTGCGTGACCACGGCCTTGACCTCGGGCAGGGAAGGCAGGACCCCGGCGACGGCTTTCTGGGCGACGTCCTGGGCCCAGTCGCCATGCACCGATCCGACGACCTTGAATTGTGGATTTTCCTTAAGACCTTCCTCGATGCCGGAATGGATCGCATCATCGACAAAGACACCGGCCAGGCCGCGGATCTCCAGCAGATTGCCGCCGTCCGGCATCTTGGTCTTGAGATAATCGATCTCCGATTTGCCCATTGCTTTGAAATTGACGGCAACGCGCCAGGCGCAGGGTTCGCTGACGATACCGTCGAAAGAAACGACGATGATGCCAGCATCGCAGGCCTGCTTGATGACGCCGTTCAACGCGTCAGGCGAGGCGGCATTGATGACGATGGCGTTATAGCCCTGCAAGATCAGGTTCTGGATCTGCGCTGCTTGTTCCGTTACTTGGTTTTCCGATGTGGTGAAGGCGGTCGCCTCGGCCACCACGCCATCCTTCACAGCCTGGCTTGTGACCTTTTCCCAGCTTTTCAACATCGCCTGTCGCCAGGAATTACCGGCATAGTTGTTGGACAAAGCGATTTTCTTGTCCTTGGTGCCATCTGCTTGCGCGACCCCGCCTGCCAGGATCAGGCAGAGCGCCATTACGCCGATGCGGCTCGTCTTCAACATGGTTCCCTCCACAGTGTCGGTCGTCCGTTTGCTTATGCTCGTCGTCTTGGTGGTTCTTTCGCTCGATCGTTTGGATCTCTTGTCGCGCGCATTGAGGCAATTGCCGATCTTTGCTCGATACGGCGATCCTTGCGCGAGCTTGGCATGTTGAGTCGCAACACAAGCGACCGCCACCAAGCGATCAGTGATTACGAAGCCAACCGAACGTATGAAGAAACGGGCGGCATTGCCCCAGCAGACGTCAATGACATGAAGTCCGACCTCCCCTTTGATAGCTCTGTCACCCAATTTGATGGCCAGGATGTCGTGCATCACAGCCGCTGCGGCGACGCGTCTAGCATCGTCAGGGCGAACTTTGTTGTATAGAAAATTAACATGATTGAGTTTCGCATGCAATATCCGTATTGTATGCGCCAACCAAGACCTGATACCGGCGTTCGACTGCGCCAGAAAGTAGTTCCGATGCGCCAAAGCGTCGTCAATTCCCCTCTGATCGTGCTCAGCCCGGACGATAATGTTGCCGTGGCGCGCATCGACGTCGCAGAAGGCTCGCAGCTGGACGGATTTGCCCTGTCTGCGCGCGACAAGATTCCCCAAGGGCATAAGATGGCGTTGCGGCAGATTTCCCGCGGCGACGTCATCCGCAAATATGGCCAAGTAATCGGCTATGCGACCGATGAGATCCAGCCCGGCGCACATGTCCATACCCAGAATGTCGAAATGCGTGATGTCGAGCTGGCGCATGAATTTTGTGTCGATGCGCGACCGCCAGCCTATGTGTCAGAGACCGAGCGTGCCGTGTTCAACGGCTTCGAGAGGTCCGGCGGACGGGCTGGCACCCGCAATTACATCGCCGTCATTTCCTCGGTCAATTGTTCGGCCACCGTCTCACGCTTTGTGGCTGATCGGTTCAATCGCCAGGGCGGTCTCGCAGGCTATGACAATATCGATGGCGTGGTGGCGCTGACCCATGGTGGTGGTTGCGCGCTCAACACGTCGGGCGAGGGCTATCGCATCTTGACGCGGACCATCTGGGGCCATGCGATGAATCCGAATTTCGGTGGTGTGGTCATGATTGGTCTCGGCTGCGAGACCAATCAGATCCCGGCGATCATGGAGATGTATGGCGCGCATGAGCACGCCAATTTCAAGACCATGACGATCCAGGCGACCGGCGGGACACGAAAGACGATCGATGCTGCCTGCGACGCGGTGGGTGCCATGTTGGACTCCGTCAATGCTATCAGGCGCACACCGCAGCCGGCATCCAAGCTCACGATCGCGCTGGAATGTGGTGGCTCCGATGGCTATTCGGGAATCTCCGCCAATCCGGCCTTGGGTTGCGCCAGCGATCTGCTGGTGCGGCATGGCGGGACGGCGATCCTCAGTGAGACCCCGGAAATCTATGGTGCTGAGCATCTGTTGACCCGGCGCGCGGCAACCCCGGAAGTGGCGCTAAAACTGTTGTCCCGGATCGACTGGTGGCGGGATTACACGGCGCGCAATCAAGCCGAACTCAACAACAATCCCTCCTTCGGCAACAAAGTCGGCGGGCTGACGACGATTCTGGAAAAGTCGCTGGGGGCAGTGGCAAAAGGCGGCTCGACGCGTCTCAATGCCGTCTACGAATATGCTGAACCGGTGACCGAGCATGGCTTCGTCTTCATGGACACGCCAGGCTATGACCCGACCGCCGTCACGGGTCAGGTGGCGGGCGGCGCCAATATCGTCTGTTTCACCACCGGTCGCGGCTCGACCTCCGGCTTCAAGCCGGCACCCTGCATCAAGCTGGCGACCAATACGCCGATGTATGAGCGGATGCAGGACGACATGGACATCAATTGCGGCGGCGTCATCACCGGCCACGAGACGGTGGAAGAATCCGGGCAGCGCATCTTCGAGACGATCCTGGCGGTCGCGTCGGGTGAAAAGACGCGCAGCGAAGAATATGATTACGGTGACAATGAATTCGTGCCCTGGCAGGTCGGCGCCGTGATGTAGGCGGCTCGCGCGGCGATTTCAGGTGATATAGGGCAGTTCCGGGCCGCTGAAGACCTTGCGAAAAAGCGTGACGCGGTCGATCACTTTCGATCGGGCGATCCGTAGGTGTGATCGCATCTGCTCGGCGACAGCGGCTTCATTGCCCTTCATCATCGGCGCGATAATGGCGAGATGCTCTGCCATGAAAGGCTCGTCCTGCGGGTAGGATACTTGGTCGCCGAGCATATGCTTGGCCGTGATCAACAGACAACGTGTCCGCTTCAGGGCCTCCAGGATTTCCCGATTGCCGCTGAACTCCAGGCAGGTGACATGCAGGTCGCGTTCGAGAAAATCCATCGCGGCAGCACTGATGTTGGGATATGCGCCGGCTGCTTCGGTCAGGCGCATCTGCATGGCTTGCAGCGCTTCCGGCGCGATATGCTTCAGAGCAGCGATCAGGGCCGCCGGCTCCAGCAGCTCACGCAGATCATAGAGATCGCTGATGCGCTTTTCATCCAAGGGCACGACATACCAGCGCGAGCGCTCATCCTTCGCCACCAGCCCAGTCGATTGCGCCTGGATCAGCACGTCATGGGCGACAGTGCGACCGACATTGTAATAGCGCGCCAATTCCAGCTCGTTCACGCGAAAGCGGCCAAGCGCCGAGCGGAACACCAATTCGCGCTCGATGCCGTCATAGATTCGCTGCCATGCCCAGGTTTTCAGCAGCTCCGGGCTCTCTTGATCGAGGCCTAGCAGCTCGGCCGTCAGGGGGACGCGTCGTGCTTCAACAGTTCCCGGGCCGACCACAAAGCCGCGACCGCCGAAGCGACTGATCAGTCCCCGATCCTGCAGTTGCACCAGCGCCTGTTTCACCGGCATGCGGCTGGAGCCGAAAATCGTCGCCAGATGCCCTTCCAGTAGCACCGTACCGGGGGCGAGCCGACCGGCTTCGATGCTGTCCAGCAGGATCGTCTCTATCTTGCGATAGGCCGGTTGTTCTTTGCTGGTCAGGTCATCCATCGGCATGGCGGCATCACTCAATTCACCTTAACGTGCCTATACTGTGACGATTATGGCATGGAAAGCCCCTGGTTTGGAACCGGTTCGGCGCTGGTTTGAAGTTGGTTTCCGGGGCCGCGGATGCACGGGAAATTCGCCTTACTGAACTGATCGAGAGGTCCACGGCACATGCATATTCTGATCATCGGTGCTGCCGGCATGGTCGGGCGTAAACTGGTGGAGCGCCTCGACAGAGACGCGGGATTGGGCGGGGCGCCGATTGACCGGCTCACGCTTGTCGACGTCATTCAACCGCTCGTTCCGTCCGGCTTTGCCGGCCAGGTGACGGCGCTGACGGCGGATCTCGCCAGCGACGGAGAGGCCGACCGGCTTATCGCGGCAAGGCCGGATGTGATCTTTCACCTGGCGGCGATTGTATCGGGCGAGGCCGAAGCCGATTTTGAGAAGGGCTACCGGGTCAATCTCGATGGGACCCGCCTGCTGTTCGAGGCAATTCGCCGAGCAGGACTGCGGGAGCCCTATAAGCCGCGGCTGGTCTTCACCTCGTCGATCGCCGTGTTCGGCGCGCCTTACCCAGCGCGGATCGACGATACGTTCTTCACCACGCCGATGACCAGCTACGGTACGCAAAAGGCAATTGCCGAGCTCCTGCTCTCGGACTATTCGCGGCGGGGCATCTTGGATGGCATCGGCATCCGTCTCCCGACCATTTGCATCCGGCCCGGCAAACCCAACCGGGCCGCGTCAGGCTTCTTTTCCAGTATCCTGCGCGAGCCGCTCGCCGGCCAGGAGGCGATCTTGCCGGTGTCGGATGACGTGCGGCATTGGCATGCAAGCCCGCGCGCGGCCATCGGCTTTCTCCTGCAGGCGGCGACGCTGGACACGAATTTACTTGGCGGGCGGCGCAATCTTTCGCTGCCGGGCCTCTCTGCGACGGTCGGCGAGCAGATCGACGCCTTGCGCCGGATTGCCGGCGACAAGGCAGTGCGGTTGATCCGTCGCGCGCGTGACCCGGTGATCGAAAGCATCGTGGCTGGCTGGCCAGGCGATTTCCTGCCCGCCCGGGCGCTGGCCTTGGGTTTCAGAGCCGAAACTTCCTTCGACGAAATTATCAGGGTCCATATCGAGGACGAACGCGGCGGGAATATCCCGTAGAGGGTGCGATCGGTTGGTCGCCCAAGTATGCTCGCAACCAGGGAACCCGCCGCATCCGAGCGACCGAATCAATCGCCACTGCTGAAGGGGCAGGGAACGCGCACACCCAAGGGAGTACATAGCCGCGTAGGATCTACGCCGCGAACCGTCAGCCATTTCCAAAATTTTATACAACCAAGGGAATAGAGGAGGTCGTTCTTCGTTATCGCGTTGGGCAAGTCCAACTGAGTGTCCTTTGAAAGGCAAACTGCGGTTGGATCGACGGAGAGAGTGAATGAAGGCGAATCATTCGCAGATTGGCACAGACGGCGGCCGGGCTAAGGCTTTCCCGAGGCACACCGGTCTGCTGTCAAATGTCGTATATCAATTTGCGGTTCTGGAAATCTGCCATGCTGATCAGCGCTAGGACTGTGACGGCGATCATCGTGCTGGGGATCGCCGCCATGAATGGTGGCTTCTGGTTTCTCCTTTGCTCTGTCATCGGTGCATCGCTGTTGACAAGCGGCAGTCTCGGTCTCTTTGGCTTCCTTGCCGTCATGCTGTGTTATGGCGCGCTCAGATCGCCGGCGCGCAAGGCGGATCGGGCAGCGCAGACGCCAATTGCGCGGGCCATGGCGAACAATGTCGAGCAGACTTACCCGGGGCCAAGCCGGTGGCATCGTTCAGCTTAGTGAGTTGGTTACGGCGATCGCTCTCTCTTATTGCGGAGAGACGGAGTCCGGTTTCAGAAAGAACCGCACAGCGATTCCGTCTGCGGCGATCCAGCGTTAATGTGCCATATCAATGGTCATGACTTGCCAGGCACCGGCCGGGTCCTGGCAAGCGAGGCCAATAATGGCTGCGACAGGTGAGCCCTGCGGTTTGTAGCTGAAGTCGGCGCATGGAACGGCGGCGGCCAGCTGCAGGTGATGCTCTATCCTGACGGTGCCATGCAACCCACTGGCGTCATTATCCAGCTTAGCCTCAGTCATCGCCGCCGGGCCGGTCAGCAGTGGGACAAGAGCCCGCTGCAAGGCAGCTTGCACGCGATCGGTGTGACGCGTCGGCTCAGCGAGACCGGCAAGCCGCAGCGTTTCGGTGGTGCCTTGGGATCTCTCGAGATAGAGGGCGCCGACCAAGCCGATGCCGATGCCGATGAGGATCGCTGCGGCTTGGCGATAGTCGATGAAAGGAGAGACAGGCCGCGCCATCGGTCGGTCTGACGGCTTTTCCGGCATCGCTGCCATGCGACGATTGTCCTCGACGACAGTCAATCTGGTCAATGCCAGCCGGGCCGCCCGCGTGCCGCGTTCGATGTCTGAATAGATCGACCGCAGCTCCGCGCTTTGCTGCAAGTCGGCACTCAGCTGACGACATTCCTCGTCATTGAGATCGCCGTCCTGGTAACGCATGAGGCGAATCAAAAGGGCTGTATCGGGTTCGCCCGCTGTCAGTCCGTCGTTATCGGCCGGCATCTGGGGATCAGCCGCTGACGCAACGCTTTTCATGTCGGGGTCTGTGTCTTTTTCTGTGTCTTTAGGAGGCATTTTCGCTGTCTTTGAGAGCGCTGGCCGTGCGGCCAAGCGACCAACGGGCGCGGGCCAGACGGCTCATGACGGTGCCGATCGGGATCTGCAAGGCGTCGGCCGCCTCCTGATAGCTGAGACCTTGGCCCACCACCAGCATGAGTACCGAGCGTTGATCAATCGGCAAATTGTCGATCGCGCGCTGCGCCTGCTCCAGGTCCCGGCGCGTTTCATAGGCGTGCTCGATCGTCTCGGTGGCTAGACGGTCACTCGCGGCCAGGGCGGCATCGGTATCGATCTTGACCAAACGCGACGCTGCCGATTTGCGACGATCAAGCCAGATCGTATGGATGATCTTGTAGATCCAGCTATCCAGCCGCGTGCCGGGCTGCCATTGCTGCCACTTCTCCAGGGCCTTCAGGCAGGCTGCCTGCAAGAGGTCTTCCCCCTCGTCGGCCGATCCAGCCAAGCCGATCGCGAACCGCCGCAAGCGCGGTAGCAATGTCACCATTTGCGCCTCGAAATCGCGCCGGTTCTTCATCCATGTTCTCTCGACTGATTGGGAATGGCCCAAATGAGGTCAGTATCTCCGATAAGTGTTCATTCTAAGTTTACGAACACCTGCTTGTCACGCCAGCGCTTAATTTCGTTACCCGGGCTACTTGCCACGTTCACAAACTTTAAACCAGCATTACGAGCGGCGAGGTGATTCGGGACGGCCACAACCCTTGCATGTCTTTAGCATCTGCCGAGTCAAGCAAAATTCAAGGTACAACCATCACACTATGATATGAGTATTGATTAAAATGCCCGGAAAATTGGCGGAATTTTGCCGCTCGCGCCTCGTTTTCCCGGTCAAGCAGATCTGATCAATGGGCGCCAGGGGGCGTTGGGGGTCGGACCGATGGAGGAGACATACTATGGTAACCGACAGCAACACCCCGCAGGGCACTTCAACCGAAACGCGCGACATGCATGAAGGCGACCAGGAAGGTTTCCAGCTCGCCGAGAATACGGCGGGTGGTGCCCCGGCCAATGGTGCGCCGGTCAGTGGTGTCGAGACAAACGGGCAGGGAAATGCCGCCCAGCCGGTGATCCCGGCCGTCCCCGGCGGTCAAGTCCAAGTCAATGTGCCGGCCGGCCAGACCGTGGTGCGGGTCCAGGTGGCGCCGGGCGAGACCATCGATCTGCCCTTCGACGGCGCCCTCGCGGCGAAGCTCGGCCAGGGCAATCTGGCGATCAAATCCGGCGATCAGACCATCATCCTGCTCGGCTATTCCGCCGCCAACCAGCAGGGCGGTGTCACAATCCACGATCACAAGGGGCATACCGTCGACGTCGCCACCACGGTCGGCCAGACCGATCCCGGCCTCGACATCCAGACCGCGGCCGGTCCGGCGGCCGGTCCCGCCGGCGGCCCCGGCGGTCACCTGTTTTTCGGCTTCGCGCCCAATGGCGGCCTCGGCGGCCTGGGTGAATTGGGGGTCATCAACACGACCGAATTGAATTACAAGCTGATCCAGCCGGATGAGCAGATCCTGTTGGCGCAGCCGACGACAGCGACTGTCGTTTCGCCCATCACCAGCCATGTGATTGCCGATGAAGCGTTTATCGAGGGTAGTGGGACTCAGAGTTTCGGCAGCCAGTGGGCGGGCGGTCCGGATACCGTGAACGGGGTGCTGGTGCTCAATGGCCTCACCTTGCCGAATGGGGCGCAGGACTTGGTCGGTACCTTCGGCACGCTGCATATCAATCCCGATGGCACCTATACCTATACCCTGCTGCATAACGACCTGACCAATCCCCCGGCCGATAACGGCACCAACACGATTCCCGATGCAGAGACTTTTACTGTGGTGACGCAGGATGCCAGCGGCTCATTGGGCACGGCAACGATCACCGTCGACATCACCGATGACGTGCCGCATGTCGCGTTTCTTCAGGGAGAAGAAGGCGTCTACGGGCTTGCTATTGATGAGACACCAGGCGTTGACGCCGGGACGAATGACAACCCGAATCCGGACACGTTTGGTCTCGGCACGCCCTTGGCGTGGGGTGAGACCCTCGGCCCGGTGGCATTCGCTTTTGGCAGCTACGGTGCTGATGGCCCCGGATCCAAAAGCTGGTCGCTCCACCCTTCCTCAGACGGCGTGTTTTCGGGCCTGTACGATGTAGCAACGGGAAATGGGATCTATCTTTATCAGCAGGGCGACAATGTTGTCGGCCTGGTGGGGACGGATAACAGCGGAACGCCCAGCGGTGCCAATCCCAGCGGTGATCTCGCCATCGCCTTCCATGTAGACAGCACAACTGGGAAATTGGATGCGGCGGAATATCGCGCTTTGCAACATCCGTCTGGCGACAATCCGGATACCAGCGAGGGCGTTCAAGTCATCAATGACGCCTTGCAGGTGACGGTGACAGTGACTGACGCCGATGGCGACACGGCGACGGCCAGCACGGGTGTCGGCAATCATGTCTCGTTCCTGGATGACGGGCCGACGGCCGCGATCAATGTCAATCCGGATGCCAATGTCGCCATTGACGAGAGCGCCGGTCAGCAGGCGAATGATAGCTCGCTGCCAAACCCGTTCGATCCGAACTATGGGGTGCCGCTTGCCTGGGGCACCAATAATCTGCCCGTTGTGGATGCCTCAGGCTCGGCTGTCTTTGAGCCCGTCTTCTACAGGCGTTGATTCCGGTCTCATCGATACGGCGACTGGCCAGCACATCTATCTTTACCAGAGTGGCAGCGATGTGGTTGGTCTGGTTGGCAGTGGTGGCAATCCCGATCCCAATGGTCCGGTTGCCGTGGCGCTGCATTTGAACAGCGACGGTACGCTGGATGTGGCGGAATACCGGGCGCTTTATCATTCAACACCGGAAAATCCCGATAGCAGCGAAGGTGTTGCGATCGACACAGACGCCCTGGTGGCAACGGTGACCATCACCGACAAGGATGGTGATACCTCGACGGTGAGCGCCGGTATTGGCGACAAGGCGACCTTCCTCGATGATGGTCCGACGGCGGCGATCACTGTCAACGCCGAATCCGGCGTTACGATCGACGAAAGCATCGGCGTCCAATTCGGAACCGATGACCAGGGTGGGGCGGCGCCGGCCTTTTTCAGCGGTTATGGAACACCGCTCGCCTGGGGCACCAATGGCACGGCGGTGGTTGATACGTCTGGTTCGGTCTATGGCGCCGATGGCCCTGGCACCACGACCCTGTCGCTGAACCCATCCTCGCCAGGGGCGGATTCTGGACTGATCGACACCGCGACCGGCCAGCATAT
>WNFM01180722.1_pt2 | contig 12012 bp, 11 predicted proteins | sample 5400271 | NCBI WGS metagenome assembly WNFM01 (sample SAMN13153352, study PRJNA577476) | soil metagenome | isolation source: 60 cm saprolite on Douglas fir-dominated hillslope | place: USA:California | collected 2013-09-17 | reverse complement strand
CCCGCCTTGGCGATGCGATCCATGCTCGGGGTCGGGATGACGCCGCCGAAAGTGCCGGACACGCCATAGCCCTGGTCATCGGTCATGATCAGCAGCACGTTTGGCGCGCCTTTGGGCGGTGCGACGGAAGGTGGCCAGTAAGGCTTGGATTCTTTGGCAGTCTCGTTGATCACACCGCCGAACTTCGGGGGCTCGGGCGGAAGTTGTTTGCCGTCGATCGTGGTCGTCGCGCTGGGCGAGCCCGCTATACCCGTTATATCCTGTGCAGACGCCGGAGCTATGGCAAGGAAACAGGAGATCAGCGCATAGCCTGGAATGAACCAATTTTTCATCTTCGACTCCCGCCCTAGCCTTGTTGACAAGCGGATTTGACGGCAAGAAATTGTGCCGCTCGGCCTGAACTATCGGACTGCTTGAAAAGTGAGTCTATGCAATTTCGGTCACTGACCGCCGTCGGGCGATGGACGCTCTCGGCGTGCCGATTTTGCATAGCGCCGGCCAACGAATGTCCCGCAAATAGACCTTTGGCATCAACGCATGACGGGGCTCGGCCGTGGTTATTATCCTGTGCCTTTACGTCCTCGCGCTATGGCTCGTGTTCTCAAAATTCAAACTTGTGCGCTGGGGCTGGTTTTCCGGCACGGTCGCTGTCGTTATCGGCGCGTTCATCCTCGCCGTATTTCTCGCGCTGTTTAACTACCTGACGCCTTCGGGCAAGGTCACCGTGGCTGGTCGCGTGGTGGAAGTGATACCGAACGTCACCGGTCAGATCATCGCCATTCCGGTCAAGACGAATGTGCCGGTGAAATCAGGCGATGTCCTGTTTCAGATCGATCCGGCGCCCTTTCAATACAAGGTCGCGCAGCTAAAGGCGTCGCTGGCCGGAGCGAAACAACAGGCCGAGATATTGAAATCGAATTACCAACAGGCAGCGGCAACTGCCGTGGGCCTGATTGCCCAGCTCAAGTACAACACGCAGCGCCTCGCCGATATCAAGACGCTTTCGACGGAGGGCGCCAACACCGAGTTCAAGGAGCAGGATACCCAGGTGCAATACGAGACCGTGGCGGCGCAGCTCAACGCGGCCAAGGCGGCAGAGCAGAGCGCCAAGCTCGCCATGGATTCCGAGATCGGCGGCGTCAACACGACAGTCGCGCAAATCCAGGCCCAGTTGGAAGATGCCAGCTGGCAATTGTCGCAGACCACTATACGTGCCAGGCCAGCGCGGTGATGTCGTTTATTGTCGAGAATGAGATTACGATTATCGGAATGTTTTCGCAAAATGGCTTCCAGACGATCAAGATCGGCGCTCCCGTCGATATCGTTTTCGACAACGACCCGGGACGTATCCACCACGCGAAGATTACGGCAATCGCAAAAGGGGTCGGTCAGGGGCAGATTGCGACGTCCGGAATGATCGCGCGCACCAATGCGATTGGCGGCGCAACAACCTTTCCGGTGGCGATTTCAATTCCGGATGGCATGAGCCGCGACTCGCTGCGGCTGGGAATGTCCGGAAACGCGACGGCATTTGCTGAAAACGCGGGGGTCATCGGTCTCCTCGCGTCCATTCTTGTCTGGATCAGCGCTTACACCGCTTACCTCTAGCCGCCATCAACAACGCTGCGGCTGCTCCCGATATCGCCAGAGCATGGCGAAAACCTCCTTGTCATATTTGTCTGTCATAGTCGTTCCAGCGTTGACGGTCGGCACAACCCTGAGTTATTCTCCGGTTATTGGCGTTCCATGGTAGCGCCTGCCTATTGATCAGCGCGGTTTTGGTGCGGCGCGGCGGCGCCGGCTTTTGGAGCTGCTTTGTCTGGCCGGTCTCTGCTGGCCGAGGGCGAGAACCAATGACCGGCACCCCGGTTATTCATGTCGTGGACGACGATCCGTCGTTTCGGGTAGCTATCTCGCGCCTGCTGAAGTCATCCGGTTATGAGGTTGCGGACTACGAGTCCGCAGGCTGCTTCCTGCGCGGCATCGAGAATGCCAGACCCGGTTGCATCGTGCTCGATGTACAAATGCCGGCCGTTGGAGGGCTGCAGCTTCAAGACGAGCTTGCCAGACTGTCACACAGCTGGCCCATTATTTTCATGACCGGCTATGGAGATATTCCCACTAGCGTGCGCGCGATCAAGGCCGGCGCCGAAGACTTTCTCTCCAAGCCAGTATCCCAGGAGACATTGCTGAAAGCAATCGAACGCGCGCTTGTTCGCTACACGGCGATGCAGCAGACCCAGCACCAGCTTGACTCCTTTAGATCTCTCATCTCGACGCTGACGCCACGTGAAGCTGAGGTTTTCGCCTTAATGGTACGCGGCAAACTTAACAAGCAGATTGCCCATCAGCTTGGTACGTCCGAACGAACCGTCAAAGCTCATCGGCATATGGTGATGCAGAAGCTGCAGGTTCAATCGCTTGCAGAGGCGGTCTCGATCGCGGAGCGCGTAGGATTGCTGGCGCAGCCGCCCTTGGCAGGCGCAAAAAGCATGTCATAGGGCTGTCATAAGCGGCCTTGTTGTTGCACGCTGCAGCATCCGCGGTCGCGCAACTTCCGATCTGCCCCAAAGGACAATATCGCTCGAACAATCAGGGTGATTTGTTGCGCCCGGTTGAGCCATCCACCGGGGGGTTTTGATGAACATTCGTCAGTGGCTCGAAGTCGTGGCGGAAACACCTTTCAGCCGAGAAAGCAATTCGTACAGCGATCTCGTCGAACAGGCGGAGAGACTGGCTCTCGCACATATAGACGAGCCGCTGCACATTTCGGACTTGTGCCGTACCCTCGAGGTAAGCGAGCGAACACTTCGCAAGGCATTCCACAAATCCTGCGGCCTTGCACCGTGCCGGCACCTTCGAATGTTGCGGTTATCACAGGCAAGGCGCGCCCTTTTGTGCGCAGACTGCAAGCTCGTAACTGTAACCGAGATTGCAACCTGCTTCGGCTTCGTCGAATTGGGACGCTTCTCGGTCGAGTACCGCAAGATGTTTGGCGAATGTCCTTCACAGACGCTGCATCGCGCCTCCCCGGGAACATTTCCGGTCAGCCGTGCTGTCCAGGACAGTCTCCCTTTCGGGATGTGAGGATATGAGTTCGTCAGTGCCGGTCCACAAATCGGATTTCTGTTTCCGGTCGGAGACATGCAGGGATATCTCAATCTGAAGGGATATGGCGAATTCGATGCCGCCAACCGGCCGGCGGGATGGAATACGTGGTTGACGTTCTCGATCTCGCCCATGGCGCCTGCCAGCACCGTAACGCCGACCCGGCGAATGGTGACGAAGTAAGAAAATTGATCTGAGCTGAGCCGGCCATCTAGCCGGATGCAGCCGAATTGTCTGATTTTGCATAGTCGCTCGGTCGTAACGCACGTAACTTTGTTGAGCCGCTTTTAGAAGGGCACGACGCCATCGTCGCGCCCCTGAGGAAAATGCGCGCGGTGGAGTCACATGCGACAGCGCAAGCTTACAAAGCCTTTTGACATTGCGACGGCCGCTTGGTTGCTCGCGGCGCGAGCGCCGCAAGCAACATGTTGAGACGGCTCGCCATCGCAGCCTGCTTTGCGCTGCTGGCTTCGCATCCAGCGGCTGCGCTCGATCAAGTGTCCCTGCAGCTCAAATGGAAGCATCAGTTCCAGTTCGCCGGCTACTACGCGGCGCTCGAGCAGGGTTACTATCGCAACGCCGGTCTCGACGTCACCATCCGCGAGGGCGGTCCCGATATCGTCGCCGCCGAAGCGGTTGCCAGTGGTAGAGCAGATTTCGGCATCTGCAGCGCCAGCGTTTTGGGTGAATGGGCGAAGGGCCGCCGGCTGGTCGTGCTGGCCGTCATCTTCCAGCAATCCCCGGCCATCATTCTGGTTCCTCGCCGGGCCGACATCAGCAGCGTTTCGGATTTGCGCGGTCGCACGCTGATGGACGCTCCAGGCAGCGACGAAATAGCCGCGATGCTGAAGCACGAAGGCGTGGATTATGCGGCACTGCCGCGCACCGACCATCGGGGCGACCCACGCGATCTCCTGGCCGGTCGCGCCGACGCGATGGTCGCCTACAGCACCAACGAGCCGTTCGTCCTTGAACAGCTCGGCGCCGCGTACCGCACCTTCTCGCCCGCCGCGTACGGTGTCGATTTTTATGGCGACAATCTGTGTGCTTCCGAAGCGGAGGTGAAGGCCCACCCGGAACGGGTGGCGGCGTTCCGGGCGGCGAGTCTGAAAGGCTGGGCCTATGCGCTGGCGCACAAGGAGGCGACGGTCGACCTGATCCTCAAGACTTATTCGGCCAAGAAGAGCCGCGACGCCCTGCTGTTTGAGGCAGCCCGCACGGATCTGCTGGTCCGCCGAGGACCCGGCCATATCGGTCACCAGGACGCTGCGCACTGGCGAAAAATTGCCGCGACCTATCACAAGCTCGGGATGCTCGCTGACGATACGCTGCCCGCGGGACTGATGTGGAACAGGGAAGACGAAATCGAGGGACGCTGGCTGATCCCGCTGCTGCCCGTGTTTGCCGGATTGGCGATTGCGGCGCTGGTTGCGTACCTAAGGCGCCGCTCCTTGCCGGGGGCATTGGCGCGGCTGGGAAAGCTTCCGCTGGTCGGCGCGATGGGGCAGCCAAGGCTGAGTTTGGTCATCTCGTTGGCGTTCATCGGCCTCAGCATTCCCATTCTCATTTTCATCCTGGTATACAATTACAGCAAGAACTCGGCTGCGATCGTCGCGGCCTTGAACGATGCCGTGATTCAGACGAGCCAGGCCGGCGTAGAGCGCACCCAGCAATTGATCGAGAGCACCGAAAGCCCGCTGCGCTTTCTCGCCGAGGTCGCCGCCGCCGATCCCGCTTATTTCCGCACCGAGCAAAGCCGCGATGTGCTGTACCGCGCTTTGACCTCGGCCGCGCATATCGACGCCGTCTATGTCAGCTTTGAGGATGGGTATCATCGCGTGGTCACCCGCATCGATGAGGATCGCAGGCGTTCGGATCCCGCGATCCCGGCGGCCGCAAACTGGCATTCCAGTTACATAGATGCGATCACCTTTGCGCTCTCCCGGGTACGCCATCGCAAATTCTTCGACATATGGCCGCACCAGGTCGGCCAAGTCGATGTCGCCACCAGCGTCGACATACGCATCTTGCCTGGCTATCAGACGGCCAAAACAACGCGGACGCTCGCGGTGACCGAACCTGCAATCAATCCCGACACCGGTTTCCCTATTCTCTCTTTGCGCGTTCCAATATTCCATGGTGTGGATTTCATCGGCTGTGCATCCGCCAACATCACCATGGACGTGCTGGCGCGCTTTCTCGACAAGCACCGGACCAGCCTGCGCAGCACCACTCTGATCGCCGACCGTAACAACGGCACGATCATCGCCTTTCCGAACCAGCACAAGGGCGTGCGCATGGAGAACGGGAAGCTCAAGATCGCGACCTTGGCCGATATCGACGATCCGGACCTGCGCGAGGCCTCTCAGCAGCGCGCCCGCGCCGATACCGACAGTTTCGTGTTCCAGTCCCCTGCAAACGGAGAGGATCTGATCGCGGCGTTCGCCAATTTCCCCGATGGCTTCGGCCAGCCCTGGCAGGTGATCACGGTGACGCCGATCGACGATTTCGTAGGGACGCTGAAGGCGACCAATCGGTTGATTATGGTGGTCATCATCATCCTTACCATGATCGAGCTGTTCTTCATCTATATCGCGTCCAGTAGGCTGTCGCGGCCCGTCGAGAATGTGGCTGAACAATTGCATGCGATCGAAAGCCTGCGATTCGACCTGCCGGGGGCACGGCCATCCAACATCAGAGAGATCGCAAGGCTGGAACAAGCGGCATCACTGCTTCGCAACTCGCTGCAATCGTTCTCGTCATTCGTGCCACTGGATATCGTCCGTCAGCTCATCAAGTCGGGCATTCCGCTGACGCTGGGCGTCGAGCCGCGATTCCTCACCGTGTTCTTCTCCGACCTTGAGAATTTCTCCACGCACTCCGAATCTCTGGCGCCGGATGATTTGCTGTCGCAGATCTCGACCTATCTCGAGCAGGTTTCCGCCGCGATCTCGGAAGAAGGCGGAACCGTCGACAAGTTCATCGGCGACGGCGTCATGGCGTTCTGGAATGCCCCGGTTCAGCGCGACGACCACGTTCTTCGCGCCTGCGCCGGTGCGCTGCGGGCCGCGCGTCGTATGGAACGCGTCAACGATACCTGGGAGGCTGAGGGGCGGCCGCGGATCCGGATCAGGATCGGGCTCAATTGCGCCACCGTCCTGGTTGGCAATGTCGGCTCTTCGGCCCGGCTGAGCTACACCGCCCTGGGCGACGGCGTGAATGTTGCCGCGCGCCTCGAAGGCATCAACAAACAGTTTGGCACCAGCATCTGCATCAGCGACAGCATCTACGATCAGGTGGGAGCCGAGATATTAGCGCGGCCGTTGAAGCGGGTTCAAGTGAAGGGCCGCAAGACCGAATTCATGATCTATGAATTGCTTGCCCTGCGCGCCAGCGACGATCCGGAGCTAACCGTCCGCGGTCGGGACGAGCAGCTCTGCGCGATGACCTGGCAGGCTTCGCAACAGTTCGAGGCGGGCGATTTTGCGGCAGCGCGACGCGCCTATCGCGCCATCCTGGAGCAGTTTCCCGAGGATCCCGTCGCCAGGTTCATGCTGGGCGAATGCGAGGAAAGGCGCACACCGCTTGTAGCCAGTTTTTGACCCTTATCTACCGAGACGGTGTAAAAGCAAACCGTCAGATAGGATTCGCTGCAGACAAACCTAATGGTGGCTCATGATAGCGCAATTCCCGCAGTCGAAGACAACGGAAAGCAGTGTGCGATCCAAAGCCTCGTTCCGCGAAAAGGCAGGCGAAGAGCTCAAGGAATTCATCGTTCTTACAGCCTATCTGTACGTTTGCTTCGCAGCGCTAATCTATTTCAAAGCTGCGATTCTCCAGGCACAAGGTGTCAGTTACGCGCATCTGGGCCTGGCAATCATTAAGGCCGCTCTCTGCGCAAAGTTCATGCTAGTGGGACGTGTTTTCCATATTGGAGAGCGATTCAAAGATCATCCACTCATTGTTCCAACGCTGCACAGGTCGTTCGCTTTCCTCTTGCTCTTGGCTGCCCTGACGCTCGTAGAGGAGATTGCTGTCGGAGCGATGCACGGCCGAACGATCCTGGACTCAATTTCCGGAATAGCCGGCGGGACAACCCATCAGACCATCGCGACAATCCTCATTATGTTTTTGATCCTGATGCCCTACTTTGCGTTCCGGTCACTCGGCGATATTGTTGGTGACAGAATACTTGTTCGGCTATTCTTCGAGCGGCGTCACAGCACTTGAGCAGGCATAATTGCTTGTGGATTGGCTCGCAACACACCGATCCATCGGTTGTTCTCCCGTCAAGTTACCGGAAGCCTCGGGCGAGCACCGCGTCGGCTGCCGTCCATTTGTGTTATGCATGTCCCTCTGTTGACGTGGATCGACGGGCATATTTACGAAATCATCCAATCTTGCCGTTTAGTGCTTTGCGTATGCAGGCGAATGGGGTTGGGATTCGGGCCATGGAAGATATGTCGGAGCGGAACTCGGCGGACAAGCCTGATGCACCTGGGGGAGCAGGTCACGAAATGGCGTTCTCCAACCAGGTCAGGACTATCAACCTGGCCCTCCAGGGAGGCGGAGCGCATGGTGCCTTTACCTGGGGTGTCCTCGACCGGCTCCTGGACGAAAAAGACCTGGCCTTTGAGGGGCTCAGTGCGACCAGCGCCGGAGCGATGAATGCTGCGGCCTTTGCCTACGGGCTTGCGGTCAACGGCCGCGAAGGGGCGCGCGAAGCGCTCGCCGGTTATTGGAAGCGCGTCAGCGACGCGGCCAGGCTGGGGCCGCTGCAGCCAAATCCCTTCGACCGAATGCTCGGGGATCATAGGCTGACGTGGTCGCCGATCTTCTCCCTCATTGACTTCGTGACGCGCGTGCTGTCGCCATATCAGTTCAACCCAGCGAACTATAACCCATTGCGTGATGTGGTCGAGCAATCGATCGATTTTGACGTGTTGAGGCAACCTGACTGTCCGGTAAAGCTCTTCCTGTCTGCGACGAACGTTCGCACCGGCAAGGTGAAGATCTTCGCCGGAACGGAAATTTCGGCATCTGCCGTGATGGCTTCGGCGTGCCTCCCCACGATGTTTCACGCGGTGGAGATCGACAGCGAAGCGTATTGGGACGGCGGATACATGGGAAACCCGGCGCTCTTCCCGCTCATCTACAACTGCAAGAGCACCGACATTGTCACCGTTCATATCAATCCGCTGTTCCGCAAAGAGATACCGCGCGCGGCAGGCGATATCTTGAACCGCATCAACGAGATCAGCTTCAATTCGTCTTTGATGCGGGAGATGCGGGCGGTCAGCTTCGTGACCAAGCTCATCACGCAAAATCGCATCGTCGATGGCGAGCTGAAGCAGGTGCTGATCCACAGCATCGCCGACGACGAATTCATGGGGGCACTCGGTCCAAAAAGCAAGTTCAACGCCGCCGATTGGGACTTTCTCATTTTTCTTCGCGACCAGGGGCGAAAATGTGCGGGCGACTGGCTCGCGAAAAACTTCGTCAAACTGGGCGTCGAGTCGTCGGTAGACATTGATAAGATGTACCTCTGAATCCGGAACAGCTGCATCAGGATTCCCGACGGTACTGCTCAGCTCGTTTCTTTCGGCGCCTGCCGGTTTTTGCATAGCGGGACCACGAGAGCTTTCGTATTTTGCGGTTATACGCGTTGCAACTAGAGCCTGCGGCGGCGGTGATCGGCTCTGCGTTTGGAGAAACGGGCATGAAACTGCCGCTTTGGCTGCGATTTTTCCTGCTTGTTGGTATCGCCGTTTTTGCGGCAGGCGCAGGTCTCCTTGCCTATCGGTACTACACCCACCCGGCAACGCTGACCGTGGCGGTCGGCTCGATCGACGGCGAGGCCGCCAAGGCGATGTCAGCAATCGCAAGCGAGCTCGTTTCAACGAACGCGCCGGTGCGGCTCAAGGTTATCGACAGCGGCACCGCCCTTGAGGCCGCCAATGCTTTTTCCGCGGGCAAAGTCGATCTCGCGGTGGTTCGCGGCGATGTCGGCGACTTGTCGCAGGCGCAAGCCGTGGTCGTCGTCAGCCACGTGGTCGTGCTGATCATCGCGCCGCCGGGATCGTCCATCGACGGCATCGACGGCCTGAAGGGACGTACCGTCGGCGTGGTCGGCGGCGTAGCGAACGCCAAAATTGTCGATGTGTTGACCAAGGAATATGACCTCGTGAACGCAAAAGTTGTGTTCAAGAACCTTGCCTTGGCGGATGTGCGGCAGGCCATTCAGTCAAAACAGGTGAGCGCCCTGCTTGTCGCGATTCCGCTCGCCGAAAAATATCTCTCGCTCGTTCGTGGATTTTTTCAGCTGGACCACAAAAAAGTCCCGGTATTGATTTCGATCGATTCGGCTGGGGCCATCGCAGAGAACGAACGTGCCTTTGAAAGTTTCGATGTTCCGAAGGGCACGCTGCGGGGGTCGCCGCCTGTCCCGGAAGATGACCTGACGACGTTGCGGACGTCATTATATCTGGTGGCGCAGAAGAAGCTCGGCGCTGATCTGGTAACCCGCCTGACGCAGGCGATCTTGCGGGTGCGCAGGGATCTTCTGCGCGAGCAGCCGATTTTCGCGCAGATCACCGCGCCCAGTACCGACCAGGATGCCTACCTTCCGCTGCACCCTGGAGCGGCAGCCGTTTACAACAGCACCACGCAGAGTTTTATGGATGAATACGGCAACTGGATCTATCTGACACCGATGGTGCTGGGTGGCGTTGCCACCATGCTTGCCGCGGCGTGGAATTTCCTCGGCATCGGCAAGTCCGCGCCCGAAGGCCCGCTGGATTCTCTTTATGCCCTGGTGCGCCGAATTCGGAACGTCGACACCGAAGCCGAGCTGTCGCAGATCGAAGAAGAAATCGACAACATCCTAAGGGCGGAGCGCGCCAAATCCGCTGCCGGAGACGAGAGCGCAGTCGATGCCGTCACATTGAACGTGGCAGCCCATCGGCTGGAGAGCTTGATTCACGACCGGCGCGCATTGCTCGCCAAGAGACCGGCAGTCGCCTCTGCGGCCTAGTCGACGTAGATCAAGTCGCAAGCGATGCGGAACCGAGAGAACCACAGAATAGCAACCCTAGGAGAGCCGTCATGAAACATCTTATGATTCCCATATTGCTGGCAGGAAGCTTCCTCGCTGTAAGCACCATGGAAGCGAGCGCCGTCGTTTGCGCTCGTGGCGTGGTTCGTGCTGGCTGCGTCGCCGCCGGCGGCGGGGCTGCCGTCGTGACGACGGCGCCCGTCGTGACAGCGCCGGTCGTCCGTCCTGCCGGTGCGGTCGTTGCGCCACGGGGGGCCGTTGTTCGGCGTAGGGTGTATTGATATTCCACGACGCATCACCAATCTCATCGCTCTGTTGCTAACTAGACTACCAACAGAGCGATGGCCGCTGCCTTAAGACAATGGTGAATCATGAATGCGATCGCGTTATCTTGCATCACGTTTGCGTGCATCTCAGGCGGCGCCCTGCTCGGTATGTTCCTTCCCGGACATCGTCTGAGCACAGATGACAAGGATGTTGTCAGGCTGGGCACGGGCCTCATCGGGACGATCGCCGCGCTTGTCCTCGGCCTGCTGATCGCCTCGGCAAAGGGCTCTTACGACACGCAGAGCACTCAAGTCACGCACATGACGAGCAATATTGTCCTGCTAGACAATCTGCTGACGGAGTATGGACCGGAGACGATCGAGCTACGCAATCTGTTGCGGCGCGGCGTCGTTGTTTTAGTCGATCGAATGTGGCGGGAAAACAGTTCCGACGTGGCCAAGGCGCGTCCCTTCGAGGTGAGCGGCGCGAGCGAGACATTCTTTGTGAAACTTCAGCAGCTTTCGCCGCAGAACGATTCCCAGCGCTCGCTGCAAGCCCGGGCAATACAAATCGCCACCGACATTGCGCAAACCCGCCTGCTGCTGTTCGCGCAGACCAACAACTCGATCCCTATGCCGTTCCTGGTGGTGCTGATTTTCTGGCTCACCATCATCTTCGGAAGCTTCGGCCTGTTTGCCAAACCCAACGCAACCGTTTTCGGCTCACTGTTCCTTTTTGCACTGTCGGCTGCCGGAGCGATTTACCTGGTCCTGGAACTGGGTCGGCCGTTTTCAGGTCTGATGCAAATCTCCGGTGCGCCGCTGCGCAACGCCCTCGTGCCGCTCTGAGCCATCGCGTGATGGCGAAGCGACCGCGAGCCGCTATTTGGCCACCTGGTCCATCTGGAGGCACGTCAGCAGACCAACGTAACTTGGTGTGTCACCAATGGCCTCCATGCTGCTACACTGTGCTCTGTTTGCGGCGGGGAATGTGGACCACTGGCTTGCGAGCTGCTGCTGCGCCTTTTGCTCGTCATTCACGCAGCTCTTTACGGGCTGACCGTCAGCGAGACCAGTTGTGGCAGCAACATCGAGTTTGCAACTCTTCGCAATATCAAACTTCGGCACCTGGTCCGCGACTGCAACGACCAAGTGGGAACTCAAAACTATCATTGAGAATGAGATTGGCATTTATCGCCTCCTATTCGCATCTGGCTCGTCGGCTCTCCACTTTCTTCGGAGCCCGCGGCTTTCGTCTATGCGAAAACGGACCGACAAATCTTTTGTGGCCAACAAAGGGGGGGTTTTTTTGCATAGACAGGATGGGCGAATGCTATTTGGGTCGGCGGGTTGAGGCATCCGAGCCAAACAAGCCAGCGGGACACCGACATGCGAGCCCAAATTGCATACCCGGCGATCCTCACAGCGTTCGTGTTAGGTTCGACGCTGACGGCCACAGCACAAACCGGCGAGTTCCCCCTTCAAGTACCAGGCTCAGTCGTTCCCCGCGGTTGGGAGATTCAGGACCAAGTGCAAGATGCCCGGTCCGGAACGACCGCCAGGTCGGCGAGCCGCACCGCCCGA
>WNFM01085213.1_pt2 | contig 12012 bp, 8 predicted proteins | sample 5400271 | NCBI WGS metagenome assembly WNFM01 (sample SAMN13153352, study PRJNA577476) | soil metagenome | isolation source: 60 cm saprolite on Douglas fir-dominated hillslope | place: USA:California | collected 2013-09-17 | reverse complement strand
TGCGATTAATTATCGCCAACAGATTGTCGCCACTGGCAGCAACGGTATGTATTTGTCGGTGACCTGCGCGGAAGACTTGCCGGCGATCAAGCCGGGTGACGGCGAGCGCAATGGAGTGAATACGTTTCTCGGGGACTATCGTTTGCGGCAACAACGCGCGGCCTGCGCCCTCTGGCCCCGGGCAACCATCCCCACAGACTACCCCGAACCGACCCGTTCCGATGTGCCGGCCCTGATTCTCACAGGTCAATGGGACCCGGTGACTCCGCCAATTTACGGCGACACGGCGGCTAAATATCTTCCTAACAGCCTGCATGTAATCGTGCCTCATGGCGGACATGGCTTCAACGGCCTGAAGGGAATCGACTGCATCGACAATCTCATCAACAGCTTTATTCAGCGTGGGACGACAAAGGGGTTGGATAAGTCGTGTGGAAAACTAAGGACGATCCACGAAGTCACACTAACCAACACGAAGCAAAACACTCCTGCCTCGATCTAGATCCGACTTTTGAGGCAAAGCTTGGAAGAGAAGAGTATAAGACTTACGGTCGGGCTACTGCCCCAGGCAACTGCTTAACTTCCTGGCCAACTCGCTAACATGTGGTTCTTTCACAATGTCCAGGTGGGTGCCCGGGATTTCGTGGACTTCGATGCCGCCACCGGCCAGGGCGCGCCAGCCCGCGACGAAATCAACTGAGGCTCGGAGATCCGAACTCGCCCAGAAGAGAGTCACATGTCCGTCGTAGACCTTCGGCTCGTACGCGCGCACCGCGAGTGAGTTTAGTTCTTTGATGTCCTGCAAGGCGCGCGGCAGTGGGCGGCCGAGGTTGGCGAAAGAGTTAATGACCCGCCGCCAAACATGGCTCTTGATCTTTCGCGGCGCGAACTTTGATTTGGCGAACAAGTACGAGAGCTTCTCTTTTAGAGAAAGACTGCCGAGATTTGCGAGATGGGCTTTGGTCCGACTTACTTCACGGCGGCAGCGGCCGCGCAGTGTCGTCTGCTCGCGCAACAGCTTCGCATAGCCCGATGGATAAGTATCCAGCAACGCCAACAAACCAACCTCCGCACCCTGCGCTCGAAGCCGCTGCGCCATTTCGAAAGCCACCATGCCGCCCAGCGAGCGCCCGCCGATAAAGTACGGGCCGTTGGGTTGCAGCTCGCGCATCTCTTTGATGTAGTGCGCGGCCATGTCTTCGACGCGTGTGTGCGGGGTGTGCTTGCCGTCAAGGCCCGCAGACTGCAAACCATAGAAGGGCTGTTCTTCACCGAGAAGCCGCGCCAGTTCACGATACTCGAGCACGTTGCCGCCGAGAGCGTGGACGCAGAAGAAAGGCGGCTTTGAACCCACCGGCTGGATCTCTACCAACGAAGACCATTCGGCTGTCCAGTCCTTTTGGATCACCGCGGCCAACTGCGCCACAGTCGGCGCCTGGAAGAGAGTCGCCAGCGGCAAACACTTGCCGAGCTTTTTCTCGATCTGTCCGAACAGGCGCACTGCTAACAAGGAGTGTCCGCCGAGATCAAAGAAGTTGTCCTCGATGCCAATCGCTTTTACTTCCAGGACATCAGCCCAGATATTCGTGAGCAGCTTTTCAAGATGTGTTTGCGGCGCAGCATAAGCTGAGTTCACGGACGGGACGCCCGTGCCACCTTCGGGAGCAGGCAGCGCGCGACGGTTCAATTTGCCGCTGGCGGTTAAGGGCAGGGAATCGAGCACTACAAAAGCGCTGGGGACCATGTATTCGGGCAGCTTCTGTTTCAGGAACTCGCGCAGGTCGCCGTTGATTGACTCGGGCCCGTGCGGGACTACGTAGGCGATGAGGCGCTTGTCTCCGTTACCGTTTTCGGCGGCAACTACGACGTTCTCTCGCACGGGTTGGTATTGGGCGATGGCTGATTCGATCTCACCCAACTCGACGCGAAATCCTCTGATCTTTATTTGAAAATCTTTGCGGCCTTCGAACTGGATTGTGCCGTCGGGCAGGCGGCGGCCCATGTCTCCGGTTTTGTAGATCCGAGTTGAGCCTTGGCTGGCGCTTTGTAAGAGAGCGCCCTCCCTGACCGTCCCACCCCAGCCGGGCTGCCCGGCCGGGGACCCCGGGGTCGGGCTAATGCCCGCTTGGCTGACGAATGCGTTGGCGGTAGCTTCAGGGTTGCGCCAGTAACCTAACGCGACGTGCTTCGACTTGATCGCGATCTCGCCGGCCACTTCAGATGGTTTGCCGGCTTTGTTGAGCAATAGCACTTCCGTGTCTTCAACTGGGAAGCCTACGGCCACGTTGTCGCCCGAGATTTTCGTTTGCTTGGAAATAAGGTTTTGCAGCGCGATGGTCGCTTCGGTGGGGCCAAGGCCGTTGACGAAGAGGCAATCATCGGAGAAGTGTTTCTGATAAAGCTCAACGTCCGTCCGGGTTACTTTTTCTCCTCCCAATACGACAAGGCGCAGATTGGGAAACTCAGTGAGTGGCTGTGCCGCCTGGTTGACGAAATAGCGATAGACGGTGGGTGTTGAGTGATAGACAGTAATCTTTTCGTCAAATAGCTGCTGCGATATGAGAGTTGCTCCGTTGAGCAGCGCGCCATAGATGTCCATCACCGACGCATCAAAGCAATATGAAGAGAGCAGCGTCAGCCGGTCGTCGACGTTGAGGTGCAGGTTGTTGGTATAGAGCCGAATGTAATGCAGCACGTTGCGATGGCTCTGCATCACACCCTTGGGCTGACCGGTAGAGCCGGACGTGTAGAGAATGTAAGCGAGCCGGTCGGGTTCGATCTGCGGCAGGTCAACGAGCGTGTCATGAGAAATCCGATCGTCAATATTAATCAAACAATTTTGGAGTGCGCCGGCAGTGCGAAGCGGCGACGGCGCTTTGGATTCGTGAGCTTGATCCACGGCGGTGTCGGCGCTTAGCTCTGCCGGCGCATCCTAAATTGCTTTGGCTAGAGTAAGATTTGTGCTGTTCGTCAGAAGTGTAGTCGCTTCCGAGTCTTCGATGATCTGAACCAGACGCTCGCGGGGATGATTTGGGTCAAGAGGGACGTAGGTCTTTCCGGTTTTAAGCGCGCCAAGCATAGCCGCGATCATAGGCGCGTCGTGATCGAAGAGCAGAGCAATTTGCTCCTGGCGATCACCGCGCGAATTGAGAATTGATTGGGCAATCTCATTAGCCCTTGCATCCAGCTCTTCGTAGGTCCACTCGTGGTTCCGCGTCTTGACGGCGACGCGCTGCGGGTACTTTTTCACTTGCTGCGAAAAGCGTTCGGCGATCGACTGCTCGATCTCATGTTTCGCGAAGATGGTAAAGGGATTCACGGGTTGCACGCTGCTACTGGCGATAAGGCTGTCTTCGTTGTCGGTACTCAACAGATAATCAGAGATGGCGCGCCCTGGATTGGTCACGATGCCTTCCAGCAAGTTCGTGAGATGCGCAAGCATTCGGGTGATCGAAGCCGTGTCGAATAGATCGCGGTTATATCTAAAGCGGCCCACGAGACCTTCCGGTCGATCGTCCAGTTCGAGATACAAGTCGACGCGCGCTATGCCGGCATCGACGTCGACCTGGCTCAGTTCCCATCCGTTTGGTGGCGCGGGCAAGGGAGGCTCGAGGACGAACATCACCTGGAAGAGCGGATTGCGGGCGGGGTCTCGTTCCAACTCCATATCCTTCACCAAACGATGAATTGGAACGTCCCCGTGAGTCAGGGCGTCTACGGTCATTTTCCGTGTTCGCCCGAGCAACTCGCGGAAGGTTGGGTCGCCGGCAAGGTCCGTGCGCAACACCAGGGTATTGAGAAAGAACCCGAGCAACTCATTGAACTCAGATCGTTTGCGGCTCGTCGTGACAGTGCCCAACACCAGGTCATCCTGATCGGTATAGCGATGCAGCACCGCCTGAAATGCCGCCAGCAGCGTCATGAAGAGGGTGGTTCCTTCAGATAACTGCTCCCCTTGAAATGTTTGATGCGCCGGCCGCGGTCGATCGGTGGGTAAGTCTAAAGCCGCGGGTGCTCCGTCAAGCTGCTCTCTCCAGTAAGCCAACTCGTCTGAGAGTGCCTGGGGCTGCGACCGCTGCCAGTGAGCGAAGTCGGCATACTGGATGGACGGTTCCGTGAGCGGAGATGGCCGGCTGTTCTGAAAAGCTTCGTACAGAGTTGTCAGCTCCGGCAGGAACACGCTGTACAGCGAAACGCCGTCGAAAATTATCTGGTGCAAGGTCAGGTAGAGGCAGTGCTCGTTGTCGGCTAACCGCGCCAGCATGGCTCGCAGCAGTGGACCCTGATTCAGATTGAAAGGTCTGCGAGCATCCTGCGTGGCCAAACGCAGCGCTTCCGTTTCACGTTCTGATTCGTCCAGCCCTCGTAGATCCACGAATGGCAGTTCCAGATCAAAAGGAGGGTTGATGACCTGAACCAACTGACCGTTCTGCACGGCAAAGTTCGTGCGCCAGGCTTCGTGGCGGCGAATTATCTCGTTGAGGCTCAGCTGCAGCGCCGGCACGTCAAGTGGACCGGTCCGGCGCACGGTCACCGGCTCGTTGTAGATGGTCAAGTCGGTTACGAGTTGGCTGTGGATCCAAAGCTGTTCCTGTCCGAGAGATGGCAGCGCCGGTTCATTTGCGGCGCGCCTCGCAATGACTTGGGACTCCGGCGGAGCAAACCCAACGGCCCCGCTCAAATATTTTTGGAGCAGCGCGCGCTTGGCGTCAGACATGTCGGGGGGAATTAAGTCTGTGGCTGATGGTTGTAGCATGGATTTCGGTTTGTGGCACGCGCATCAGGCGCGTGATCCAGGGGCGGGTCGAGCACCCCAGCGGGGCTGCCCCGCCGGGGACCCCGCACGCCCGTGCCACTTACGCTGCGCGATGAAATGGACAAGCGCTTCCCGTATTCTCAATTCGCGGCTGAACGGCCGGCGTAGTCGCTCGAATGAAGGTTACCGGCAAGGCAATCAATCCTCTCAAACCTAAATTCTCTCGCCAGACCAATGGGCCGGGATCGAGCGCCAGATCGGAAGTGCGGCTCACGATGGCTTCAATGACAAGCTGACCTTCAATCCGCGCCAGCGCCGCGCCAAAACAGAAATGACTGGCCCAGCCAAAGGCGAGATGCCGGTTGTCGGTGCGGCCCACGTCGAGCCGATCGGGATCAGGAAATCTTTTCGGATCACGATTGCCGGCGCCCATGACGGCAATCACGGCCTGGCCTTTGCGAATCTGTTTGCCGCCGATTTCAGTATCTCGCGGGGCGATTCGCGCAGTATGTTGGCTCGGGCTTTCGTAACGCAGCAATTCTTCTACGGCCGAGGGAATCAGCGTCAGATCATTTCGCAGACGCTGAAGCTGATCCGGATTGCGCAGCAGGCTCAACACGCCGTTGCCAATCAGGTTGGTCGTGGTCTCCTGGCCGCCGACCATCGTGACGATGCAGTTGGCGATGATCTCTTCTTCAGTTAAGCGGTCGCCGTCGATCTCTGCGGTCATGAACGAATGAATCAGGCCCTCGCGCGGTTCAGTCTTCATGCGCTGGATGGCGTCGCGAAAGTACGCGGACATCTCTTCCACGCAGCGCAGAGTGCGCTGTGTTCGATCCGGGTTGTGCTGAAAGTTACCCAGCACTTCGGCAAAGTCAGCCGACCAAGCTTTCAAGTTTTCGCAATCAGATGTTGGCACGCCCAGCATTTCAGCAGTCACGATTGCCGGCAGCGGAGCAGCCAGATCGTTAATCACGTCCATCCGTCCCGCGCGCAGCAACGGTTCAATCAAATCGTCCACGATGTCGCGGATATGGGAACGCAGGACCTCGACTCTGGCCGGCGTGAAAGCCATCGACGCTAGGCCTCGCAGGCGCGTGTGCGCCGGCGCATCCATGAAAAGCATCTGCCGCATCATGACCTGAGCGATGGGTGTCGGCGTGCGATCGGCCGAGAAGTCGTGCAGCACCGTGATCACATCGGCGTAACGCGTGACCACCCAAGCGTGCAGATACGGATCCCAGTACACCGGAGATTCTGTGCGCAGCCGCTCGTACAACGGATAGGGATTAGCCAGAACCTCAGGATCCAGCAGTTGATAGAGACTAAGAGTTGGGGATGGCTTTGCCGGTTTGTTAGTCGTCATATTGTGTGACTGGAGACTATTTTCCAATTCTCATTTGTCATTTTTCATTTGGCGTTGAGTCTTCGTGCGGAGACATCATTGCCGGCCCGAAAGGCTGGGCAATGAAAAATGACAAATCAGAAATGGGAGACAGACATTTCTCTTTCGGCTTCACGCCAACAAACTTTGGGCCTCGTCTTCGGTCATCGCTTCAATCCTGGCCATTGCCAGTCGCTCGATCTCAAACGCCAGTTGCTCGATTGTCGGCGAGTCGAATAGCGTTCGCAGGGCCAGCTCCACTCCGAAGGCGCCGCGAATCTGCGCGATCAGTTGAGTGCCCAACAGAGAATGCCCGCCGAGCAGAAAGAAGTTGTCATCAACGCTGACCTGCTCCAGCCCAAGAAGCTTGGAAATCATCGCCGAGAGGCGATCTTCGATCGGTGTGCGCGGCGCGACAAATGCATCATTTCGCAGAGTATTTTCGAGATCAGGCGCCGGCAATGCTGACCGATTCAGCTTGCCGTTTTGAGTCAGCGGCAGCGACGGCATTTGCACAAATACCGACGGCACCATGTATCTGGGGAGCTGCTCGCCAAGGAATTCCTGCAAGGCTATTGTCGCGGTTTGCTCGCCGGCGTGAAGCACAACGTAAGCGACCAGACGCTTCTCGCAACAGCCGTCCGCGCGCGCGGCTATCACGCTGGATTCTATGGCTGGGTGGCGATCAAGCACTGCGGAAATTTCGTTCGGCTCAATCCGGTGTCCGAGGATTTTGATCTGATCGTCGATCCGTCCCAGGTATTCAAGTTCTCCGTTATCGAGATAGCGCGCGAGATCTCCCGTCCGGTATAGACGGGAACCGGGCTCGCTACTGAAAGGACTTGGAATGAACTTTTCTGAGGTCAGCTCGGGTTGGTTCAGGTATCCGCGAGCGACTCCGGCTCCGCCCACAAACAGTTCACCCGCTGCGCCCACCGGCAGTTCAGCAAGACTCTTGTCCAGGATGTAGACCCGTGTGTTTGCGATGGGCTGGCCTATCGTCGGCAATTTGTTCGCGCCGCGCTCGGGCAAAACGATTCCCGAAGTTGCAACTACGGTGCATTCAGTCGGACCGTAATTGTTGACGAGCAGGAAGGGAAGATTACTCGAAGGAAAGCGGCGGAGAGTTTCGGCGCCGGTCAGCAAATAGCGCAGCGCAGTGTTCATTGGCCACTCGAGAGTGATCACCCGCTCAGCCAGCGCAGTCGGCAGAAAGCTTACGGTAATCTCTTCAGCTACCAGCCAATCGCGCAGGAGTTCCGGCGAAAGGCGAGTCCGCTCTTCCGGTAAGTGCAGCGCCGATCCGGCGGCAAGATATGGCCAGGTCTCCCAGACGGCCGCGTCAAATCCAACTCCGGCGAGCAGACTTCCCCGGTCATCGGCGTTGGCGTAATCTCGACGCCTTTGGGCTGGCCGGTTGAACCCGACGTGTAGATCACGTAAGCGAGGTGCTCGCCAGTTATCACCGGGCCGGCTAAGTCAGCGGGTTGAAGAAAAATCTCCGCGCCACCCCGATCGATCGCGATTGTGCTCCAGGGGCCAGGTGGAAGTTTCTCCGCAATCTCTTGCTGAGTGATCAATACGCGGGGCCGTGCGTCATTCAACATAAAGCGAAGTCGCTCTGCCGGATAAGCCGGATCAAGTGGCAGATAAGCTGCCCCCGCTTTAAGAATGCCCAGGGCAAACACTACCGCATCCACAGAACGATCGAGGCAAAGCCCAACGATATTGTCCGGAGCATTCGGCGTGACACCGAGTCTCTTCAGGTAGTTCGCGATTTGATTTGCGCGCGCATCCAGTTCCCGATAGGAAATGATTTCGGCGGCGGCGATCAGTGCCTTTGCGTCCGGCGTCTCGGCCGCCCGGTTCGCGACCAGTTCGTGAACAAAGCTGTTCAGTCTGGCAGTACCTTGGCTGGTTTCGCTGCAGCTAATCTGGTGAGCGGCATGCTCCGGCCCCGGGATGCACGGCAAAGAATGATCGATGGATGTGGCTTGGTCAGGCATAAGGGTTGTGCGCAGTGCGCTTCCAAAAATCGTTTGACGAACGTGGAGAGAGTGAATCTCGTCTCCTGTAAACATAAACACTCAATATCAAGGCATTTCCCCTTTAGAATCGTGCCCTCGCAAGAATTCGTAACCGAGAAATCCATTGGCGGGTGAGAATCCCCGCAGGCCGTGTCGATTCGGCGACTCAAACCGGAGTCAATTGTTGAAAATAATGACCTATTCGGCGTTTCCATCCCTCGGAGAATTGGCTTGGCCAGAGCGACTCTGCGTCAGTATTTTCTCGCAGACCAGAAAAACCATTCACGATGATTGTTCGCAATGCCAGACTGATACTAATCGCGGACGTTACGATTCTGCTCGCCAACGTCGTCTCGAGTCTGATCGGAGCCAGAGCACTGGGACCCGCTGGTCGCGGTGACTTGCTGGTCATTGTGCTGTGGCCACCGGTTATGGCAATGCTGGCCGGCCTCGGTCTGCCTGCGGCGTATCGTTACTGGATGGCCCGCGAGCCCCAGAAGGTTTCGCATCTGTTCTCGAATGCGGTGATCTACACAGTCGCGGTTGGCCTGGTCAGCGTTGTATTGGCTGACTTGATCGTCCCGCAGCTCGTCGGCCAGCGTAGTCCGCAGGTCATGATGCTTTTGCGCATCTATCAAGTGAACATTCCCGCCGCTCTGTTCCTGGAACTCATGCGCGGATTGTTGGAAGGCACGCGCCGCTTTGGTTGGGCGGGCGCCGCCAGAATGATTTTCTTTGGCGTGCAAGCACTTGGGTTCGCTGGTTTGTGGTCCGTCGGTCATCTCACCGTCGCGACCGCAATGATTACGATGATCACAGCGCAGGCGGCGTCGATGCTGCTGGCGCTGATAGCCGTCTGGCGGCAACTGCGGCCGACCTGGCAGCCTAGTTGGGCCGAGTTCAAAGTTTCGCTGAGTTACGCCCTGCGTGATTACCCTGGCGGTGTCGCCGATTTCACTACCCTCCGGCTTGATCAGTTGGTGCTTGCCGGGATGGCCTCGAACGTGGCGATCGGTCTGTATGTTGTTGCTGTGCGCCTTTCCGAAATGACGACCGTAGCGGCTGACGCGATTGCCGACGCTCTGATGCCGGAAGTGGCAGCCTCGAAAACGGAAAATAGGGCCGAGCTGTTGTGGGCGCGCAGCCTGCGCGTGACGATTTACATGCACGCGGTGCTGCTGGCGCCGCTTTGGTTGGGCGCGCCGCTGATTCTGAGGATTCTCTTCGGCGAGAGGTTTGTGCCCGCGACCGGAGCGCTGCGTTGGCTGCTTTTGGCCGCAACTGTTTGGAGCCTTGGTTCAATCGTAATTAGCGGTCTGCGGGGTTTCGGTTATCCCGGATTGAGTACGCTGGCGAGATTCTCGGCCGCCGCGGTGACGATGGTGGCGCTGTTCATTCTGCTGCCGCGATTAGGCATTACGGGCGCCGCGATTGCCTCGCTGATCGGCTATACCGTCATGCTGTGCGTAGCGCTATTCGCTTTTGTTAAGAAACGCCGGCTGCATCTATGGAGTTGTTTGCGCCCGCGTTGGCGCGATCTCCTGGTTCCGAATTGGAGATCTTTGTTGGGATTTGGGTTTACGAAAGTGCCGGATGGGGCGGTCGATGCTTAGTGACAAGCTGGAGAATAAGTTGAAGATACTATTCTACAACCACACGGGAACCGTGAGCGGGGCCGAGCGCGTAATGTCAATGATTCTCGACCGGTTGGATCGCGAACACTTTGAGCCGGTCGTCGCCTGTCCGCAAAACAGCCCGATGATGGAAATGGTGCAGGGGCTGCGAATCAGAACTCGCAGCCTGCCAGCGCTCGACGCGCGCTTTACCTGGCGACTAGATCGAATAATTGGCTACCTGATCTCCTTTACCCAGGTCATACGTTGCGCCCGCAGATTAGTTATTGATGAGGCCCCTGACATCATTCATGCCAACAGTATTCGCGCCGGCATGGTGATGTCTGCAGCGACTATCGGTTTGCGGATGCCGGTCATTTGGCACGCACACGACATCCTGCCCCGGCATCCGCTGAGCACGGCAATCCGGCTCTTCACGGTCACAACCCGTCGCAATCGGATCCTGGGAGTTTCAAAGGCGGTCAGCGATCGTTTCCGCGGAGCGATCTTACGCCCGCTGGGACGGCGCGTGCCCGTTGGAGTGATTCACAACGCCGTCGATCTCAAACGCTTTCGGGCCGATGCGGAGGGTAGGGAAGAGATGCGTCGCGCGTTGGGCCTTAGCCAGGCGCAAGCGGTCATTGGCATCGTGGGGCAATTAACACCGCGCAAGGGCCAACTGGAACTAATCGAAGCGTTCGCGGGCGTGAGTGGCGAAGTTAAGGACGCGGTCCTGTTAGTCGTCGGCACGTCTCTCTTTAATCGCGACGGCGAATACGTGACGCAACTTGAGCAGGCCGTTGAATCACTTGGCATGCGCGGCCGAGTCTGTTTTCTTGGACAGCGCGATGATATTCCGGAGCTCATGCAGGGCGTTGATGTACTGGTGGTTAATTCGCACGAAGAGCCCTTCGCGCTCACCGTCCTCGAAGGACTCGCCAGTGGAACAACAGTTCTGGCTACCGCGGTTGGCGGCACGCCGGAGATGATTAGGCACGGCGAGAATGGCTGGCTGGTCCAGCCTCGAGATCGCAACGGTCTGGGCAAGGCGATGGTGACACTCTTGCTTGACGAAAACCTGCGGCTGCGACTTGGCCGGCAGGGCCGGTTAGAGGCAGAAACCCGATTCTCGACCAATCGGTTCCTCAGCGAAGTCGAGGGACTCTATAGAGGTGTTCTCAACGGTGGTGGAATGCCCGACGAAGGTGACAGTGACGTTGAGATCCGTTTGGGTCGACTGAAAAGCGCCACCTTTCTCCGTTCCTGATTCTGAATGGCAGCGATCAGATTAGGCCGGCCCCCGGCGTTTCTGGCATGTGGAGGCCTTTGCGATTTTACTTAATTTGGAAGTCTATCTGGACAGGAGGCCACCAAGGTGACCGCTGGAATTATCTTTTTCTCATTTGTGATGTCGGTCGCCGGCCGCTTAGCGGATTGGAACGACCATCTATTGCTGCGCATCAACAGCCTCGCAGGACGCTCCTGGCTGTTCGATAGTATCGTGGCTCTTTTCCAGGACAATGACCTGGCCAAGGCCGGAGTGATCGGCTGCTGCTTCCTGGCGGCATGGTATGGAGGCAAATCAAAAGACGGAACCAATGCCCGTCGCAAAATTTTGATTGCCACGCTGATCGCCGCCGTCTTTGTCATCACGACGACCAAGGTGCTTTCGCATACGATCTTTCTGCCCCGGCCGGAGATTCAGTCGCAAAAGATTTACCGGCTTGAGGGCGATCAACTGGTCGAGATGAAGCGCATTCCGGTGCGCATTCCTTTGGACGAAACCAGTCAGAAGGATTATCGAGCGTTGCTGAGCGGCGATGTGGAGACCAATGACCTCGGTTCATTCCCGAGCGATCACGCCGGTTTCTTCATTGCGATTTCGCTTGGCATTTTCCTGGCGTCGCGCCGGCTGGGATGGCTGGCGCTCTGTTGGACTCTCTTTGTGATCCTCGCCGGAAAAATGATCGGTGGCCATCATACGCCGTTGGATATTGCCGCCGGCGCCACGGTTGCCGTCGGCGAGTTGGCGGTCATTCAGTATGTCTTACGAAGAGGATTCAGCGGCTGGCTCGACCGGCTCACTGGGCTAACTCTGCGATACAGCGCGCTATCGAGCGCCCTCGTGTTCCTGGTGGCGTTCGAGGTTTCCAGCACGATGATTCATATCCGAGCTTTCCTCGGACTGCTGGCGGCGATGAGGAGGCACGTGCTTTTGGGCATGGCTTGATC
>WNFM01061375.1_pt1 | contig 12012 bp, 11 predicted proteins | sample 5400271 | NCBI WGS metagenome assembly WNFM01 (sample SAMN13153352, study PRJNA577476) | soil metagenome | isolation source: 60 cm saprolite on Douglas fir-dominated hillslope | place: USA:California | collected 2013-09-17 | reverse complement strand
GCGGTTGCCAGGGGCGCCTGTATTTCAAATGTATGCCCCAGCGCCTGCAGCACGGGTTTCACAAAGCCATCTTCTGTCTGCGGCTCATTTTCACTTGGCTTATATCTCTTGAAGATCGCGGCAATCTTTGCCATAACAGGCTGAGCCTGTACGGCAAGGGTCTGCCAATCGACACGCTGTGGCAGGGTATTAGCAAGGTAGTAATCGGAAAATAACTGCTGGTTGCGATATGGCGCCAGCGGCAACTGCTGCTCCGGCACGGGTTTTTTCGCCATCCCTGCCCTCGTTTCTCCATTGTCATAACCTGTGTATCAGCAAATGGTGCATGTATAACTATTTCTCGTTGATAGAATGAATACCGGAACAGTATAGGAGAAGTGGGGGGAGATTACAAGGACTGCACTGGTGAGAAACAATCGCCTCAAAGATCACTGGGCCTCCACAGTTCGTAACGCTTTTGAGAGAGCGTATGGTAATATACTATCTGGGTAAGTCAGGGTTTCTAGACAAGACCGTCGTCATCTTCTTTCTGTTTCACCATTTGGCCTATGGGCTTGAGCAGGGGCACTGCTATGAATCTTGCATCGCACCAATAGAGGTACATGTGAGCACTGATAGACAAAGTCAAGGAGACACACGCTTGCACGGGCCCTGGCTCGTCCTCGCCAGGATGCTCTGGCTCGCCATTTTCGTCCTCACGCTCGTGGTCTTCTGCGCTAACCTCTTGGCTGGCAGCTACGGCCTGGTCACCACCATCCTGCTGGTCGCCAACACCAGCGTGTGGTTCGCAGTCAGCCTCGTGCTGTTCTGGCGCAAGTCCACCGACCGGGCCATCCTGTTGTTTTCCCTTCAACTCGTCCTCACGACGGGATTCTTCATTCCACGCTATCCAGGCGCGTTAGTGAACGACGGAGCCTGGTGGGTTCCCATAGATATGCTGGGGTTGCTGGCCGGGACTACGCTCATCTTTGTGTATACGTTTCCCGATGGTCGCTTTGTCCCCGGCTTCACACGCTGGCTTGCCCTGGGGTGGATCGCCGTCTCACTCGTGCCCATTCCCCTCTTTGGTGCTTCCTCTCCCTGGCACTGGTGGTTGTCCCCGCTCTATACCGTGGTACGAAGCGCTTTTTATGCCAGTCTCGCTCTCGCCCTGCTGTACCGCTATCGGCGGATGGCTACACCGGTCCAACGCCAGCAGATCAAGTGGGTGGTCTTCGCCTTGATCATCGTCGTCGGAGAGGTGAGTGTGGCAAGCCTACTGTCCGTGCTCCCCTCCTCCTTCCCAGCCCTTGGTTTCTTCACCCAGCTCCATCAACTCGTCAGATCGATCACTCCTATCTTGCCGGTCCTCTTCCCCCTCTCCATTGGGATCGCCCTGTTGCGCTACCGGCTGTGGGAGATCGACCTCATTATCAACCGCACCCTGGTCTATGGCGCACTAACGGGTACGTTGGCCTCGGTCTACTTTCTCCTCATCATCACCCTGCAATTCCTCATGCGTTCCCTGACCGGGCAGGCCTTGCGATCTCCAGTCGTCATCGTGATCTCAACTCTGACCATTGCGGCTCTCTTCCAACCCTTACGTCATCGCATCCAGGCCATCATTGACCACCGTTTCTACCGCCGCAAGTATGATGCCGCTCGCACGTTGGAAGCGTTCAGCGCAACGTTGCGCCAGGAGGTGGACCTGGCAGCGTTGAGTGAACACCTGGTGGGAGTCGTCGAGGAAACGATGCAGCCGACACGTGTCTCACTATGGTTGCGTCCATCTGAACGCGGCGGAACACAGCGCGCTCCCTGGAGAGCCAATCCTCCTGTTTCCTCTGAGGGCAAATGAAGAGGTGAAAGGGTCCATTTTCTCGCTCCTTCATTGAAATTGTAGTGCTGCTTGATCTTCATAAAACGCACAATGTAGAAAAACATTAACCAGATCGAATCACTGGGCAACCTCTACAGGTGACGGGGTAGGTACAGCGGGTTCATTCTCGCCGCCCAGGCGGCGGCGGGCAGTCTCACGACGCCCCACGGCTGGTACATGCCTGGTGGCAGATGCCAGGCCAAAGACGGGCATATTGCCATATACCGCCTCATAGCGTCCTGGCTCGACCAGGTAAGTTTCGTGCCAGATGCCAACGCTGCCATCTGTGCCGATGGCCTTGTTGAAGCGCTGCCAGGCATGCAAATGGGGGTCTTCCCGGTTCCTGGCAAACTTTTCCAGGTCCTCGAACGACCGCCAGTACTGAATCAGGCCAACCCCGCGCCAGTAGAAAATTAACTCTCCACCCAGAAAACCTTTTTCAGGATGTTGGAACAGCGTTCGCAACATTGGCCCCATGGCCAGAGCAGTAGGTATCCACTTCCGGAAAGCAAAGAAACGGTTGATGCGCATTCCAATCAGGAACACAACAAAGGGTTGATCGGTCTGAGCGGTGTAGCGTCCTGGCATTACTTTAGCCATATCTTGTATCTCCTGCTTGTATAGTCTTGGCAATTTGTTCTTTCTCAACCAATGTGTTTAAGGTGATCAGGGTCTCATCACACCAGGCCACCAGCGCCTGGCTTTCATGAAGTCCATAACTGACGGTCATCAACAGGTAGAGGCGTTCAGTCTCGTCGGTGCAATTCGCGTTGATGTGCTTTTCGATCTCGGCGTACTTGTGAAGAAGCTGCACCTGCAAGGTCCGGAATCGCTGCACGTGCTTGATGTTGGTAGAGACTGCAGTGTGTCTACCAAAGAACAGCTTGAGCAAGACCTCAACGCGTCCCACCAGGTGCTCGGCGGGTTCGGTCAACCACTGCTGCAATGCCTCCCATCCTTTGCCGGTGAGGGTATACATGTAGCGCTCTGGTTTCCCCTCCTGCTTCTCAGCGTGGCTGCTGGCCAGTCCTTCCGCAGTGAGCTGCTTAAGGATCGGATAAATCTGCCCATAGCTCTCGTTCCAGAAGTTACTGATGCTCTGCTGGATGAACTTTTTAATGGCATACCCCGACATTGGACCATAGCTGAGCACACCTAAAATGGCGTATTTGCTTTTGTTTTCCTTACTCATGAGTACATCTCCTAGATACGTATCTAATAGATATATAACATGAAGATATAGGATTGTCAATAGGCCTGAAACGTTGGGCGTAATTGCAAATGATCGATATTGCGCCCCTTAACGTGATGCCCTCTTCACCGGAAAAGTTCATTTTGTGAACGGCTCATGCAGCCCCCGTAGTGGCGAGAAGAGCAGCCAGGCGGATGAGAATAAAAAGCCCAGGCCTGCCCCGATGAGGAGGGTGTAACGCATGCCTATCGTTTCGCTCAACAGACCCGCCAGGATTGCTCCCAGCGGCCAGATGCCGTTGGTGAGAAATTGTGCGCTGGCATTTACGCGGCCTAACAGGTGATTGGGGATGATTGACTGGCGCAAACTCACCGCGTTGATGGAGTAGACCTCGCTGCCAAAGTCTCCCACGAGCTGGGAAGTTATTAGCATGGCTATGATCACTATATGCGACCCGCCAGCAAGTGGTGTCAAGAGCGATGCAGCGCCATCAAGCAACATGGCGCCAATCAGTGTTCTGCCGAGCCCAATACGGCGCACGAAGCGGCTGGCTGCAAATGCTCCCACAAAGGCGCCGATTCCTCCAAATGTCACCAGCACGCCATAGAGAGCGGGCGTGACCGTCAGTTCGCGGATGAGGAAGAGGCCATAGAGCGCTGCAAATGCTCCACCAAAGAAGTTGCTCGTACCTGTGCTGAGCGTGATGGCACGTAGTACCGGGTTCCCCAGCAGCAGGCGCAGACCTGTTTGCATCTCTCGCCACAGGTTCTGTCGCTCCTGTGCAAGTGAAGGTTGTGCCTCCGGGACGTGGATAAAGCCTGCAAAGAGCGCCGAGACCAGAAATGAGAGCGCGTCGAACAAAATGGCAAGAGGCGCTGTGATCGCCTGCACCACCAGCACCCCGGCCAGGGCAGGGCCGCCAATCTCGGCGAGAGAACTGCTCGCACTCAGCTTGCTATTGGCCTCGACAATCTGCTCGTGCGCTACCAATCCTGGCAAGAATGATTGATTGGCTACTTCAAAGAGGACGGTGAGGACACCTACCAGGGCTGCCACGAGGTACAATTGCTCGATGCGCAGCAGTCCGAGCACGGCCGCTAATGGGATCGACAGGAGCAGGACGGCGCGGGCGAGATCAGCCACTATTAAAAGCGGGCGGCGGCGCAGGCGATCTACCCACACTCCTGCAAACAATGAAACCAGTAATACCGGCAGGGCCCCGGTGGCCGCCAGAAGGCCCATCTGCACGGGTGTGGCTCGCAGGACGAGATTGGCTGCGAGCGGTATGCCTTCGCGGGTGATGCGCGAGCCAAATTCTGAGATCGTTTGACCACCCCAGAGCAGCCCGAAATTACGGTTGATAAAGAAACTCCGCTTCCCGCTCGGGGTCGAGGTTGGCGGTATCTCTGTGGAAGTATGCATTGGTGTCTCCATTGCGCATGGTGTCTATTGTCGCTGCCATTGCGATAGGTAGGCGGAATACATGTCTGTCAGGAATGCGCTGGGGACAGTGTGGCTGATGAGAGGCAGTTTGGAGTGCCCAGAAGGGCGTTCCTACCGGGATGAGGCGTTAGCAAGAATGGGAAGCTATAAAGCGCATGTTGGTTTATAGTTCAGTGAAATTACGATACCATGACATGCGTTTTATGCATGCAACGTGGTAGTCAAGCATGTTATTGAAGGCGCGCTCACCTGGCAGTTACAGCCACACTGTGTGAGTACACCATGATGAACCTGGTAGCCACCGGGCCACCTCCACTTTTCTATAAGCTAAGCAATTTCTACCTGCGTCAAGGGTAACATAGAAGGGTGAGGAAGTCAAGCAAAGGAACTGGCTAAGCGCTGGTCCAGGTATCCAAGTATGGCGATATATACGCCGACCAACATAATAAATAGTGAGAACCAGCCGAAGCCCTTGGCAACTGTCAGGAAAACAGGTTCGGTGCCGATACCGGCGATGACGATAATCAGGCCTAGAAACATCTCTTTCTTGGACCTGGTGGTCCATGACTCGGCCCCTGGAGAGGTATTCTGTGCAGCGGTGGGTGGTGTGGTATCGCTCATGGATGGTTTTCCTTTCGCTATTGTGAATATCCAACCTGGGTGATGGAAGCGGGTCTTCTTCTATGTAGAACGTTGTGAGGAGGCAAGTATCAAGTGGAGTGGAAGATGAAGAGATTGCAGGAAGGTGAAGAATACTTGTAGTCCTCTTCGAAGCTCAATCTACGTCTGGAGGGGCTTTAGAGGGGTTTTATGCCCTCAAGTATAGAGGATAGTGTCAAGTCGTTATAGAAGCTTGAAAGGACGTATCCTTCAAAGGCCGTTAGCTTGGGCTGAAGGCACTTTCGAGGTTTTGGTTGGCTTGAGAGCCTGAAGTTATTGAAAAACTGATGTAACTTGCACAGTTGAACCATTGTGTGCTGCACCTCGTTCCACGTCTATATCTAGCAGGATATCTCACGTTCTCACTACTATCAATGCGGTTTCATCATAGAGAGGAGCACATGATGTTCAAGCCGGAAGGGCAAGCTCAACGAGTAGAAGTGTATGGGACGTATACGCTCAAGTTTGTCAAGCCTGGTGAACCCTTATATCTAGCAAGATCGTTCGTTCAGACCATTTGTCTGATCATAGAGCTCGTAAAAAATTTCAGAGAGATCAACACATGTAAAGCCTACTGCTTGAAGCATGGTTATAACGTATTCTTTAAAGTGTACGCTTTTGAGAACACAGAAGCAGCAGACAAGCAAGACGAAGGTATGGAATTTAGACACCTCATTCGACGCATAGAACAGGAGAGCATTGATATGGTGCTGTTTGTTGATTTTGACTGGATACGCGGGAAGCCAGAGCGGGTTGAACGCTTGCTCAAAATAGCAGAGGAGCACCATACGGCGCGTACTTGTTGGCAAACGCGATGATGCGCGCAATCAAATCTTGACCATCGTCCGTTTCGAAGATGGCCACTCCGTGGGCGCTCCCTGCATAGAGGTGCAGCGCTTTCGGTGGCCGCGCATTCTGGAACATCTGCTGTGTATCAGAGGCAAAACTATCACCCGCGCTGTTAATGAAGAGCTTGGGGGCGGAGATGGCCCTAATCTCGTTATAGCTCAGCCCGAAGAGGTATTCTGGAGAGAGCGCGATCACACCTGCCACCCGCGTCCTGGCGGCGACGATCAGGCTGATATCCGCGCCCATACTGGCGCCTAACAAGATCACCTGCTTCGCTCCGTGACTATGCACGAAGGCGATGGCGGCGAGCAGGTCCTGGTCCTCCTTGCTTGGATCGTACTGCCCTTGCGAATCGCCCCGGCCGCGGAAATCGTAGGCCAGGACCATGAAACCGCGCGCAGCAAACCAGGGCGCGGAATCGCTCCAATCCACCTTTGTGCTGGGGAACTGGTGCGAACAGATGATGGCTGTCCTCCCGCCCTTACCATATAACAACCCGCCGAGTTGAACGTGGTCCGTGGTGCTGAAATGGACCAGGGCACTGGCTACCTCGGGCAGCGTTGGCGTTGGCGTGAGCGCTGGCGTTGGGGTCATCACCAGGGTTGGCGTGGCGGCTGCCTGCTGGGGAGGTGGTTGGGAGCCGCAAGCAGCGAGCACAAAGAGCGCAGGGAAGAGCAGGAATAGCATACCTATTCGTCGTAGCCGGTTTTGTCGCATCTGTTCTCCTCCTCTTTATGAGCGTACATCCAGAGAACTATCTTCCCGGAAAGACTTGCCAATCAGCGCACGCCTGGCGTTATTCCCTGTCCTGGCGCTGGCCTTCCAGGGCCTGCTCAAGTTGCTCAATCATCCAACGACACCAGGTCGCGTATGCTTGCTCATAAGCAACGCCTATCCTCACTGTCGCGTAATCTCCGAAGCGAGGCTCACCTGGGTGAGGCCCTCCCTCGCTCTCCTGTTCAATAGCGGCCTGAATCTGCTCAAAGAGAGCCAGATGTTCGGCATGCACCCTCTCCTGCACGCGAAACAGCTCTATGGCTTGATGCTGATCTGCCAGCCAGATCGCATAGGTCTTGAGTAAAAGTTCATTGCGCTCAGGTGCGGGTAGTGGAGGCTGGGTGACCCACGCTTTGAGGGCGGAGCGGCCTGCCTCGGTGATGGTATACAACTTCTTCTGCGGGCGATCTTCCTGCACGATCACCTGGTGAAACACGCACCCCTGTTCTTCCAGGTCAGCCAGTTCAGGATAGATCTGACTGTGCTGTGCCTGCCAGAAGAAGCCCAGAGGTCGTTTCATGCGCTGCGCCAGGTCGTAGCCGGAAAGAGGCTTGCGTGCCAAAAGCGTCAACAGGGCATACCCTAACGTCGAAATGCGCGCTATATCGCCCTCCTTCCTATGTCATGTATTACATACGTCATTTCCGACATATATATCACATCGGGATAAGCTGTCTCTAATCAGCGAGGTTGCGTAAGAGCGTGCGATGAGTGAACTTTGCATAGTGCTTAGAAATTCGGTAGAATACTTGTAGTTTTCTTCGAGCGTCGATCCAGGTGTGAAGGGGGTTTATAGACTTACGATATGCTCAAGTGTAAAGGATATTCATTTTTCCCACTAGCTTCTGTAGCCACGCTGTCGAGCCATTTTAAAGGCTTGCTGAGCTTCTTTCAACCTTCCAAGGCCTTGAAGTGCTGAACCCTTGTTATGGTAGGCAATTGCAAGATTGGGATCGAGGAGAATGGCTTGGTCGCAGACACCAATAGCTTCACCGTACCGCTTGAGACCGCAGAGCGCAACACCTTTGTTATGGTAGGCACTAGCAAGATTGAGGTCAAGGAGAATAGCTCGTTCACAAGTAGCGAGTGCCTCCCAGTAGCGCTTGAGGATACAGAGAACATTCCCCCTGTTACTATATGCTAGAGCGTATCTAGGGTCTAACCGAATGGCTTGCTCATAGGCGGCTAGCGCCTCCCCATAGCGCTTCAAGGCGAGAAGGATATTCCCTTTGGAATTGTGCATGACAGCGTTCCTAGGATCAAGGCGAATAGCTTGCTCACAACTTACTATTGCCTCCTGGTAGCGCTTGAGACTGTAAAGCAGAGACGACTTGTTGTTATAGGGAGTTGTGATATTGGGATCAAGGCGAATGGCTTGCTCATAGGCTGCAAGGCCTTCCACCCAGGAATCGGGCCAGGACTGAGTGATCGACCTCTTTCTGAGCTGGACTTAACTCAAGTACAAGAAATATCCCAGGAAGAGTTTGAGAAAGCGTGGAATGAGGCACTAAAACATGTGCAGTAGAATAGGTCAGTGAAAGTAGATCATAGACAACGAAGAGGCAGTATATCAACTGTTGTGTAAAACTGGGTCTACATCCTTTAAGGGGAAAGAGCAACGCGGGCCACACAGTCCCCCAGACTGCGACCATAAAGGCCTGCACACCATCCCCCGGATGGCGTTCCTTACCACTCCTCACTGCACACAGTCCCCCAGACTGCGTTCCCTCGCCCCTACGGGAACCGAATTTCCCCCCAGAAGGATGGAGAGGCGCAGTTGAACCTCTCTTGCAAAAATTCTCGAACAGCATTATCATTGTGTCCTGTGCTTCCAATGCGCTGCCCAACCTTGAGGAATTAAGCAGGATGTGTAGCCGCATGGCCCTGCGTGGTATGAGGCATGTTGCAAGTTGTACGAACAATGGGTGAATAGCGATCACTGGCACAGGCAGAACTATAATGACAGAAGGGAAGGATTCCTGATGACCGGTACAAACGCTTTGACAACTTATCTCGAAAACAACGCGGGCGAGGCCCAGGCGCTGCTCGAACAGCTTTGTCGACAGCCGAGCGTGGCCGCACAAAACCTGGGCATGGCAGAGATGGCCGACCTGGTCGAGGAGCTGCTGCATGGTGTTGGCTTTCAAACGCGGCGTCTCCTGGTCGAAGGGGCGCCGCCTGCGATCTATGGGGAGCTGCCCGGCCGCGGCCCTTATACGATTCTGCTCTATAACCACTACGATGTCCAACCCGCCGAGCCGCTCGAGCTGTGGCTCTCGCCGGCCTTTGAACCAACTGTGCGCGATGGGAAGTTTTACGCTCGCGGTGCAAGCGACAACAAGGGCGAGATTGCTGCTCGCCTGGCGGCGATCCGCGCCCTGCGCGCTGCCTACGGCGAGCTGCCGATTACGCTGCGCTGGATCATTGAAGGTGAAGAGGAGATCGGCAGCCCTCACTTCGAGGCCATTGCTTCGACATATGCTTCCCTGCTGCAAGCCGATGGGTGCCTGTGGGAAGGATCCGATTTCGACCCGGAAGGTCGCCCGGAACTGGTGCTGGGAACCAAGGGCCTGCTCTATGTGCAACTCGATGTACAGGGCACAGGCGTCGATACACATTCCGGCGCGGCCCCTATTCTACCCAGCGCTGCCTGGCGTCTGGTCCAGGCGCTCGCGACGCTGCGCACTCCCGAGGGACGCGTGCGCATTCCTGGCTTCTACGACGCGGTGCAGGCGCCATCGGCGGAGCAACTGGCGGCTCTAGCCGACCAGGCAGATATGGATGAGCAGATGAAGGAGGCCTACAAAGTCGAGCGCTTCGTAGATGGGTTGAAAGGCGCGGCCCTGCGCGAACGAGCTGCATTCGCCCCGACCTGCAATATCGCCGGACTGGTGAGTGGGTATACGGGGGATGGCGTAAAAACGGTCCTGCCCGCGAAGGCAAGCGCCAAGATCGATTTCCGCCTCGTCCCCAACCAGGACCCACATGACATCCTGGCGAAATTGCGCGCTCACCTGGCGGCTGAAAGGTATCACGACATGCGGCTTACAGCCCTGGGAGCAGCAGAACCTGTGGTGACGCCTCTCGAAGCGCCCTTCGTGCAGCGCATTATTCAAATTGCCGAGTCTTTCTCCGGCAAACGGCCCGCGGTGACGCCCATCGTGGGAGGTACACTCCCACTGCTGGGAGCGCTGCGCCGCCATGTTGGGGTTCCTGGTCTGGGAGCGCCCGGCAACGCAACTTATTGGGCAAGCGGCGCTCACGCGCCCAACGAGCACATCCGCCTCGAAGACCTGCACAGGGCTGTACGTTTCAACTGCTATATGTTCCAGGAGCTGGCGAGCTAGCGCAGGCGGCAGGGTGGGGCAAGTCCCATAAGCGTTAACTTAAGTTGCCAAAGCGTGTCACCCTGAGCCCTTCACTGCGCTCAGGGTAAACTCCGCGAAGGGTCTGGCTCGCTGGGGACAGAGATCCTTCCCCTTCGCTACGTTCAGGGCTTCGGCTCATGCGCTCAGGATGACATTCTCGGTTGAGAGGATGACTTGCTTGCCGGCCAAACGGCGCAGATACTCGACCTTCGCTGCGCTCAGGATGACATTCTCGGTTGAGAGGGGCTCCCAAAACGGTCGCCCTGGACATACAGTGAACGCCTATGGGGCAAGGCCCGCCCCTACTATACGCGGGTCGTCTTGCTTTCCATGTATAGTAGGGGCCACACAGTCCCCCGATTGCATTCCTTGTGGTCGCTCTGGAGCCTAGCGTAGCCCCTGCTCATTGGCGATAGTGGTCAACTTGTTGCGTACTTCCCACAGTTCTGGGTAAAAAACATCGTTGAGCGTGCGTGCCAGGACCTCCATGGGCGTGCCGCCGGTGCCGACAGCTCCGGGACCGATCATGCGCCGTGCCAGCTTGAAATGCTGTGCGCGGAACAGCTGGAACACTTCGTCGTAGTCGGTGAGCGCTTCCGCGAAAGCCAATAGCTGCGGGTAGCGTTCAGGCCCGGTATAAACGTCTATCAAGGTGAGTTGTTCGTGCTGGAGTACGGCCTGGAAATCATCCCACAGCTGGGGAGAGAGCGTCATCAAGGCGTGGAAGCCTGGTGAATCGGTACCTGCGCCATCGCCCAACGTTTTGCGAAAACCGTGAAAATCCCAGGGGGTCATGGTCTCCAGCATGCGCAGGTTATCCAGCAACAGGTACTGTGTGCGTATGACGCGCTGCAGCAGGTGCAATGCCGGTGGGAGATTAAACTCACGCAGCAACGACTGGATGGTGCGCAGCTCGAACGCGCTCTCCTTCCACCATAGCTCAAACACCTGATGCACTATCTGAAACTGTAGTTCGTCATGATGTAACAGCTCGGACTCAAGTTTTTGCAGTGAGAGCAGTTCTTCTGTGCGCAGGTAGCGCTCATAGACGCTTTGACCGGGCGCGTGCCGGGTCGGATGCGAGCTAATATGCCTGGCCATAGGTAAGATTCCTTCCCCGGAATACTATTGGAAACGCCTTAGTTCCCTTGCCTACAAGCATAACACATTCTTGAGAGCGAGAGAACCTATTTAAACCACTTGCACGAATATACGAAGCATACTATGATAAGAAGGCGAGAAAAATCAATCATCCAACAGTACTGGAGTTACAATATGGGTAGCATTTTGCCACTGGCCTACTTGCTTGATTGGGGTTGGTTACGCATTGGTCCGCCCTACATCTATATCAATATTAATCCCGTCATCGTCTACCTGGGGCCACTGGCACTGCGCTGGTATGGGCTGATGTACGTTGTGGGAATTGTGTTAGGTTTGCGCTTTATCGCGGGTTATACGAAGCGCAAAGGTATGAACCAGGATAAGGTGTACCGTATCTTCTGGTGGTGCGTCGTGGCAGGTCTTATCGGTGGACGTTTGTACTTCGTCGTGCAGCAGCCGAACCTCGTATCATACTACCTGGCGCAGCCCATTCACATTATTGCAACGTGGGAGGGCGGTATGGCCTTCTTTGGGGCCATCTTCCTGGTCATTCCCACCATTTTCTGGCGAGCGCGCGTCGAGCGCATCAATCCGCTGGTTGCCCTTGACGCGGGGGTGCTGTTCGCGGCCGCCGGGCAGATCTTCGGGCGCATAGGCAATATCATCAATGGAGATATTATCGGCTACCGCAGCACTCTTCCCTGGTCAACCGTCTACCAGAACCCGAATAGCTGGGCCTGCCTGAACCCGGCCACCTGCAACGT
>WNFM01301423.1_pt4 | contig 12013 bp, 10 predicted proteins | sample 5400271 | NCBI WGS metagenome assembly WNFM01 (sample SAMN13153352, study PRJNA577476) | soil metagenome | isolation source: 60 cm saprolite on Douglas fir-dominated hillslope | place: USA:California | collected 2013-09-17 | reverse complement strand
ACCGTCGACGAGGCGCGGCTGCAGATCGACCAGGTTGGTCAGAAAGTGTTCGAGGAGGCCGCAGCCAAGCTCGCCGACACCCGCTCTCAGCTCGCCGATGCGCGCGAGAAGCTGCGGGTGGCCGTCGACGTGCTCGGTCGAATGGAGGTGCGCGCACCTCGCGCCGGACGGATCGTGAATCTGAAGGTCCACACCGTCGGCGCCGTGGTTCGGCCGGGCGACGTCTTGATGGAGATCGTGCCGGACAATGACGTGCTCGTGGTCGCCGCGAAAGTATCCTCTCTTGACATCAATCACGTCCAGGTTGGCCTGCCCACGGAAGTGCGGCTTCCTTCTTTCCAGGCTCGCACGACTCCGATCGCCGTTGGCGAGGTTCTTTCGATCGCGGCTGATGCGCAGCGCGACGAGGCCACGCACCAGCCATATTACGAAGTCAAAGTTTCAGTGCATGTGACGCAATTTCCCGAGAAAGTCCGCGAAAAGCTCAAGCCGGGCATGGTGGCCGACGTCCTGATTGCGACCGGCGAACGCACGGTTCTTGCCTATCTGACGCAGCCGATGACGGATGCGATACGGCGCGGCATGCGGGAAGATTGAGCAAGCCGACGGCGGCGACAATTTGCCCGCTTTAGTATGTGCATCGATCAGGGGTGCGGCCAGTTGCATGCTGCCGCGACCTTGCGTCGGACGGAATCCAGGCCAGCCAGCTGAAACGTACTTTCATTTGGCGAACCTCTACCGGCGTATACCTTGACGAGAATCCGGCCGCCTTCCGGTATCGAGCGAAGGAAGTGAACGACGTCGCCCGCAAAGGCAACGCCTCTTCCCGCTTCTGCGGTTTTCCAGCGCTGTTCAACAGGCGGTTCCTCGTTGATCCGGTACACCACCTTCACCTCACCATCCGAGACCTGTTTCCAGGAGCCCGTTGTCGAAATTATCAGCTCCGTGCGAGAGCCGCGACAAAGGATGGCGAACGAGGAGGGGGCATCTTGCGACAACGCGCGTGCTGTTGTCTGCGCCGAAATCTGCGGCCGATAGTCTACCGGCGAGGTCGTCTCGCTGATGATCCAGTTCGGATCATGGGATGCTGCGGAATCAGGAGCTCCGACCATCTCTCCCAAGAGCTGATCGACGCATTTCAGCCGGTCCATGCCTTCAAACTGCGAGCATCCCTTCAGGCGATCGACGGCGTCGCCGGCTTGAGCACACGTCGCCTGGCTGAGGCTTGAGAACAGGGCCGCAACGAGAGCGGTCATGCCCTTCATTGTGACAGCCCGACTGTTCCGCCTTGCGGGCGATCAAGCCATTCCTGCGCCGGCTGAAACCGGCTGAGGCTCGGCACGTTGGCGCGCAGGTTCACTTCCTTCCATTTCGGATCGAAACCGGGGGATTGCAATCGGTCAAGGCGACTGAACAGGTGATCTACGAGGCGAGCCACGCGCCGGTATCGGTCGGACTGCTGCGGCCAGTTATAGGCCGCAAGAATGGTGGGAACCGCGATCGTCGCAACCCGCTCGCCCTTTTTTACCAGGCTCGGGTAGTCCGTCGCGTCGATCGACGATGGAAGATAGTAGTCCTCGAATTTGGCGTTGTATTCGACGGCAAGGAACTTGAAGCCGGGATCCCAGCGCCCCTTCAGAAAGGCGTCGACCGGCTTCGACGTCACAAACACGACGGCCGAAACCTCTCCGCGCTTCATTTGTTCCAATGCGACCTGGTGCGGAATAAACATCTTTTCCACATTCAGACCCAACCGGCTGAAGATCAGCGGACCGGAATAGGCGGCCGCCGTGCCTTGCGTATTGAAATTGACCTTCTTGCCCGTTAGATCGTCGAGCGTCCGGATCTCGGGGCGAACGAAGATGTGCAATTCGGACGGAAAGAGACTCATAACATAGACGATGCGCCGTTCGATGGACGGGACCTGGGCCTTGTACTCGTCGAGGGCATCCGTGTTGATAATCGCTGCATCGACACCCCTGAGATAGAGCAGGGAATTGACATTTTCGGTTGCACCGCGCGTCACGATCGGAATGACGTGAAGCTTGTCCTCTTCATTTGCGACGCGGGCAATTTCCGCGGCGAGACGCAGCGGAGCGCCCTCAATGAGTCCGCCGGCGAGACCGACGGTCCACGCATTGATGCGTTCCTTCGCGACCGTATCGGCCGTCCTCGTCGCCGCCGCAGCAGCAGGCGTCTCGCGTCGCGGGTGGGATTGAGCGTTGGCGCTGAGTTGAAGGCCCAGCACCGCCAATGCTATCATGGATGAGAGCTTTATGACCGACATCCGTACCTCCATTCTGGCTGTCTGTTTTCGGCTGGCGAGCTATCGAGCCGATAGCGATTGCAGAATTTTGATCCGCTCCTTCGCATCCTCGATGCCGCCCGCCTGGGCCCTCTCATACAGTTCGCGCGCCCTCGCACGATCACCGGAGATTCCGCGTGTGCGCCACGACTGCAGGACGCGGGCGTCGTAAGTCTCGGCCAGCATAAAGGCGGCTCGCGCACTGCCGTGCTCAAGGGCATGTTCAAGCAACTGGCGCGCGCCGCTAATATCGGCTTGCCGAAGCAACGCGTTGGCGTGAGCAAGCAGCCTCTGTTCATCCACGAGCGAGCGGGCAGCGCTGTTCCCCGGCGCAAATCCTTCCGGCGCCAGCGTGACGTTCGGACCCGGATCTCGCGCGGATTCACGAGAGCTCGTGCGCGCGTCGAGAGACGGAAATTCCGATGCGGATGGCCTTCCCAAGCGCAGAGCCGCGGCCTGGACGGAAGTCCATTCCGGCAAGCGGCTCATTCCCTTGGCCATCTGCGAACCGGAGGTGACCACAGGCGCGTGGGCGTTATCGGCCGAAGGCTTGGGTGAGATGAGCGCTCGGGAAGCATTCAGGGCGGCGAGTTGCCGATCTCTCGCCTCGAGTTCCGTCCCGACGGAGGCCAGCTCGCGCGCAAGGGCTTCAGCACGCTCGCCCATTTTGAGAAGAGCGTGTTTCTGCTCCGCGGCGGCGACCCCCGTCACTTGCAAAATCTCTGCGTACGCGGCAGCGAGACGTGCGGAACACTCCTCGGCCCGATTCTGGGCCAAGGCAAGGGCGCGCGTCGCGGTGCTGTCGCGTTCCTTTGCGGGCACCGGCTTTTGTTCGGCCTTCGCAGCCTCGGCGATCCGCGTGGCCTCGGACAGCGCCGCGCGCGTCGTGTCGACCTCCGCCCGTAACGAGGATAGCTGGCGCGCAAGGGCTTCTGCTTCATCTCGCCGCCGTTTGAGCTCCCGTTCGAGTGCCTGCTTCTGCTCGACGCCCGCCGCGGTGGTTTGCGCCGCATCGGAGGCTGCGTTCCGCACCGTATCGAGCTCCGCCTGGGCAGCTGCAAGTTCACGCGCAAGATTCTCTGCCCTGCCGCGCTCTTGTTCGATCGCCTGCGCTTGCTTGATATCCTCCTCGGGCGCTTGAACGGCATTGGCTACTGAAATCCGGGCCATGTCGAGTTCTGCCCGAACGAGGGCGAGCTCATGCGCAAGGTTGTTCGATTTGTCTCGCTCCTGCTCGAGCGCTTGCGTCTGCCTGATCCCGACCTCGATAGCCTGGATTGCGTCCTTGCCGGCCATGCGCGCAACATCGAGTTCAGCCCGGAGGGTCGCAAGTTCATGCGCAAGGGCGTCTGCTCGATCTCGCTCCTGGGCAAGCGCCTGGGCTTGCTCGATCTCCGCCGTTTCAGCGCCTGGCTGCGCCGCATTGAGCTCAGCCCGGACGCGTCCATTTGCGGCCGGCGCAATCAAAGCCTGCGCCTGGGCTGTGCCTTCACCGCATAGTCCATCCTTCACGGCTCCAGTGAAGAGCCACAAAATGCATGCTCCAACGACAGCAGATGAGCGTGCGGCAGCTTTGCCTGCCAAGCGTGCCCCATCAACGGTGTCGGATCGCGGTCGTCGATCTCTAGAGGAAGAGACATTCGATGCGATCTCGCCTTGAAGCGAAACACGTTGGCACGTCACCCGACGGGCAGCGGTCGGTAGGACAGGTTCTCCATTCCTGCGATGCTGTCTCAATTGCTTGTGACCCCATCCTGACAACTCAGATTGCCGTTTAGGCATGCATGATTGTTCATGACACAGCCGTCGTCGGCCGTTTGTCGATATCGCAATGGAGGTAGTCACAACGAGGTAGATGCGCCGATCCCGGCAATTAAGATCACGCCCTCATTTGTTGAACCATTCTTGACCCGAATATTCGCGCATGACTACGCTACTGCGCATACTTGAGCCAGCAGGTCCCCCGCAGATTCAAGGAAACAGCATGAACAGATCACTCGTCGTCTTTGCAGGCGCCGCCGCCGTAGGGTTCACGTTGGTGCTGGGCACCGAAACCAGCGGTTCCGCACAAATCGAGACTTCTTCCAAAATCGGGACTTATTCCAAAATCAACGCCAATGCCAAGATGACCGCCGGCGCTCCCCGCACGCACCCACATCGGCTCGCGGTGCAGGTTGACGTCAATGACCCCGCAATCATGAATCTCGCGCTCAACAACGTCGCCAATACCGCTCAGCATTACCGCGAGATCGGCCAAAAGGTTGAGATCGAAGTGGTCGCTTTCGGACCCGGATTGCACATGCTGCGCGATGACACCTCTCCCGTCAAAGCGCGGATCCAGTCCATGAGTGATACGATGCCAGAGCTCACCTTTTCAGCGTGCGGGAATACCCGCGAGAACATGACGAAGGTTGAGGCGAAAGAGATTCCGCTCATCTCGCAGGCGAAGCTCACCAAATCCGGCGTGGTCCGGCTCATGGAGCTGCAGGAGCGAGGCTGGAGCTATCTGCGACCGTGATCCATCGGGCGCATAGCCCGGCAGGACGTACCGTTAGGCGAAAGAACGGAGCCGACGATGGCGTCGATGTTCGGAACCGCCCGTAACCAGCCACTGCAACCTACAACGTTGGTGCAAGTCCAGGTTCTGCGCGCCCTCGCCGCCGGGGCCATTGCATTGCATCACGCGCAGTGGGACGCCGAAACCTTGCAATTGCGGAGCGGCCATTCGTTCCAGGCCTGGAACCCGATTCCGTGGAGTGCGGGTGTCGATATCTTCTTTGTTATATCGGGCCTGATCATGGTGCACGCGTCGCAGCGGTTGTTCGCGCAACCGGGCGGCGCCCGGCTCTTCCTTACCCGCCGGATCGCTAGAATTGTGCCGCTTTACTGGGCTGCGATCACAGTTTACGTCGCAATGGGACTTCTCGCGCCGAGCCTCCTCAATCAGAGCTACATGGAGCCCGGGTTTGTAGCCGCATCCTACCTGTTCATTCCGGCTGCCCGGCCCAATGGCGTCGTCCAACCCGTTTATGAACTCGGTTGGACCCTCAACTATGAAATGCTTTTCTATGCGTTGTTTGCGGCGGCCATCGTGCTGCCTTTGCGTTGGGCGTCAGCTGCGTTGCTTGCGATCTTGGCGGCATTGGTGATCGTCGGCCAGCTTGCGGCGCCTCTACCCGAGCCTTTCGCATTCTGGACCAATCCGATCCTTCTCGAGTTCGGCTTCGGCATCATGATCGGGCTCATGTGCGTTGCTGGAATACGGCTCAGTAGCTTGGCCCGAGCGGGGCTCGCGGCGACAGGCCTTGCCGCGCTGGTGCTCGTTGCAGCGTTTCCAAAAGGCGCCTGGGAACTCCCGCGCCTGCTCATTTACGGTCTTCCCGCTGCCCTCATTGTCGCGGCGGCGGCGCTCACCTCAAGCGGGTCGGGGCGAGTTAGCCTGCTCGCGAGGTGGGGCGTCGCCGCCGGCGATGCGTCCTTTGCCCTCTATCTGCTTCATCCATTTGTAATCAGAACGACGCGAGTGGTCTTCTGGCAAACCGGGTTGTCGGTACATCTTGGTCCATTGGCCTTTGTCGTGGTAGCGCTGGTGGCCTCCCTCGGCGTAGCCTTCATCAGTTACCGTTACTTTGAAAAGCCGCTGACGCGTTATACGCGACGCCTTCTAGGCGCCGGTGGAGATGAGAGCCTTCCAGTACGTCCTGCCTTTGTGGCTGCATCCGCCGTCGCTCACCCGGCACATGGTGGAGCTGACCGTTAGAGAAAGCCGAAGCAAAATGCGATTGAACCAACACTCGCAGAACAATGCGTCATTTATCGCGGGATAATCCAGGTTCAATCGCGCCGGAAGCTGTCAAACGTACGAACACGACGATGCGATGGCGCGCCCAATGACCGGCAGGTTGACGGACAGGTGCGGGTCGACAACGAGATCAAGATGGCCGCCGGCAATCGGAATGACTTCCAGCCGCGAAAACAGGGAGTCCCACCCAAGTTGTGCTGGTAACCCGCGCCGATTGCAAAGGAACAAGGTTCCAGTGATCGGCAAGCGGGGTTTGGGTCGCGCCAGCCAACGGCCGAATGCCCGCATCCGAAGAACCTCCTCGAGCTCCAACCGGAGCAGGAAGCGGGTGCCTGCCAGAGACGTCCAGTTCTTTGCATCGATAATTCGGCAGAATTGAGTTTCCCAGCCGAGACGAACAATCCATTTCGAGACGGCGCGACAAAGCATTCGGTACATTGTGACCCGGTGCGATCTAACTCGCTGCAGGGTGCGTGACAGGGTCTCCTGATAGTCCCTCCTGCGAGGCCCGATATTGGTGTCCAGAATGCCGAGAAATTTGACAGAACGGCCGTCGGAGATAAGCCGGGTAGCCACTTCGAAAGCCACGCCGCCTCCCAACGAATAACCGATCAAATGCAGGTCGCCGCGGGGCTGTACGGCATTGATCTGTTGCAGAGCCAGTTCAGCCATGTCGTCGATGGAGCCGCGCCCGGCGAGGGTTGCAGCCAGATCCGGGTAGCGGATCGGAATCACATGAGCCACCCTGCTCAACTGCATTCCGAATGCAGCCAGGCTGGGGCCATAGCCCATCGATCCCGGAAACATCACGAGAGCAGGAGAACCTTCCTCATCGTGACGCTGTCGCTCCGATCTACCTCCCATGGCGACGGCCCGAATCATGTCGGAGGCGCTCATGTCCACCGTGAAGGCCTCCATATTGAGCTCCTGGCCCATCAACTCTTCCAGGTCCATTACGCAGCGCAACAGCTTGAGTGAATCGCCGCCGGCCTCGTCCCAGCGACCGACAACCTCGGCCGTGCCGAGAATTCGCGTCCACACCTCGACCACGGCTTTGCTGGCCTGCGCCATTTCGCTGATGTCTGGTTGTGAAGGCGAGAGCGAACTTCCCCGGTTGTTAAGATCCTGCATCTTGAGTTTGGCGACGTCTGTCTTTCCGCCCGGGAGGCGCGGAAGTTCGGCGATTTCATGCAATCTGGTCGGGTGTAATGCGGTGGGAAGCTTCTGCCTGATGATGTTTCGAACGTCTGTTGTGAAATTCGCTTCGGCGTGATCGCCCCTCGATGCAAATACAACCAGCTCGTTTGAATCGGTGACGATCGCGACGGCGTCCCTCACCCAGGGTATCCTGCGTATAACAGTCTCGAGTTCGGCCGGCTCGACGCGCCGCCCATTAATCTTGAGCTGACGACCCTTTCGTCCAACCACCTGCATCAATCCGTGCGCGTTCATCATTCGGGTCGGGTAGGGCAGGGGAAACCTGGCCGTTTTCCCAGTAACCAAGCAGAACGTACATGCTTTTGATGACAAGCTCTCCGACTTCGCCGGCAGGGACAGTTGCCCCATCGTCGTCAACGACGGTAAACAAGAGCCCTGGAAGCAAATAGCCGACGGGAACGCTGAGATCATGTTCGCTGAAATACTGCTCGTCGAAATCGTCGGGAAGGAACCATTGTGTGCCGGTGGTTTCAGTTGACGAATAGCTGACCTGGATGAAGCAGCGAGGCGTCACGGCCGTTCGGGCCAGCGCAATATCCGTCCATAACACCTTCTCGCCTCCCAGCCGGACGACTCGAAGCGACTTGAAGTCGTCGGTCTTGCCTGCCGCGACCACTGCGCGCAGGAGGGCTGGGACGATGTAGGTAATTGTCACCCGCTGCGACCGAATTTGACTGAGCAGGCCGCGAAGACCGAGCGCCTCGACGTCCGCGATATGCAATCGTGCGCCTGTCATCAACGCCGAGAGTATCTCTCTACAGCCTGCGATGGTTGCGGGCCCGCTCAGGGGCATGAAGACGTCCGTGGCGTCGATATGGCATGCGTCGACATATTGCTGGACGCGCTGCAACAGGCTGCGCTGACTGTTCACGACCCCCTTTGGCTGCCCGGTGCTGCCGGAGGTATAGAGCACAACGGCGGGGGCATCCACCGAGACGGGCGCAAGCGACGGGGCGCTGGCCGAAGCCTCGATGACGCGCGTAATATCGAGCCATTGCAGGCCTTGCTTTTCGATCCACTCGGCTGAGGGGCTGCCGTCCTGGCCGATCAGGACCGAAATCCGCGCGGTTGTCGCGATGGCCGCAAGTCGTTCGGCTGGATCGCGTGGATTGAGCAGGACCAAGGGCCTCCCCGCGGCCATGCATGCCAGCATAGCGATCGGCTGCCAGATCGAGTTGCGCAACAACGACCCGACGGCCTGTCCGTCGGGGATTGCTCTTGCAATCACCTGGGCCAGCGCCAAAACCCGGGCCAAAAAATCCGAATACGTGATTTGATCGGCGCTATCGCTGACGGCCACCCTGCCAGCAAACTGTTTTGCCACCATGCTGAGGTGCTCGATCGCGGGCACGCCGGCAAAGTCGGCTCCCATGCGATCGAACGGTCGATCGATAGGGCCTCCTATGTCGAGAGGAAACTCCGGAGACTTCATCCAGCGAACGTTTGCCGATTTCCCCTTATCTTCGAAAAGTGAGCTTTGGCCGGCGAAGCGCAACGAGTCATCGGAGAGTGGCTGAAGTTGCATGACGGTGCTCACCTCTACAGGGTCTAAATCGTTAGGCTATCGAGCGGCGATCTGCATCATTCGAATGGGGGAGGGCGCTGCCTCATGATTTTGTCCGGTCTATCCATATTCCCCGGTCTATTTGACGGCAGCCGGCTTGCGGAACTCCACAACCGCAAAGAGCAGACCGGCAGTCACGTTTACGCGTTTGTAGATGTAGATTGCCATTGCCGTGTTCCAAATCACGTTCGTCGCGGCTGTCGCTACTGCCGCGCCTATTGCTCCAAAAACGGCAATGCCGATCGCACACCCGGCGACGTTGATGGTCGCTCCGATCACCATGATCGTTGCTGCTGCCCGTTCGTGTCCCGTCATCGTCAAGAGGTTTTGTTGCGGACCAGTCGATTGGAACGGTCGCAGCGAATTCCTCTCCAAAGAACCGGAGCAACGGCTCCGTCAGCAACAGGAGGGGTAGGGCCAGCGCGGTCGTTCCAGCCAGCGACAGGACCGTTGCGCGGGCAAACAGGCTTTGAAGCTCTGCGTCGTTCTGGTGCGCGTGGAGCTTGGAGACGTTCGGCGAAAAGAACGTTCCCACTGCCACCCGGGGGAGAACAAGAACGAGGGCCAGGTTCAACCCCAGGGCGAAAATGCCGGCGGCGTGGGTGTCGCCGATCCAACCCAGGAGCATGACGCCGGCGCGGCTCATGAGGACTTCAACCCCGATCATTATCATGATGGGGATCGCGAGGTGCCACCATTGCTCGGGAGCGTAGGCAGGTTCAACGGACCGCAGTTGCGGTGGCCAAAGCTTACGCAAGCTCAGCCCGACCATGCCGGCCGTGACAGCAGAACCTGCCATCAGGGCCATCAGTATCGTCGGGGCGCCGACGGAGGTGGTGCTGAGCGCCGCGGCGAGCAGGACAAGGGCGATGCTGACGCTGTCGCGAACGAGGCGCTCGGGAGCAATTGCCGAAATGACCCCGCCCAGCGCGCGCACCGCGGCGGAGCCCAGCACGTACAGTGCGACCACCGGGATGATTGCCATGCCTATCGACAGGCTGACCGTCATCTCGTGCCGAGATTGCCTCGCCAGCGACCATACGATCGCGATTCCGAAGAGGGCAATTGCGATCCCGACCAGTAGCGACCGACCGAACGCGTATTGGATGACTCCGCGCGCCAGCGACCATTGTTCCTTCGAACTGTAGGCCGGTACAAATCGCAGCAGAACCGTGTTGAATCCGAGTGTGGCGACATAGGCGAGAAGCGTCATCCAGGCCAAAACGTACGAGTAGATACCATAGCTTGCCGCTCCAATCGTGCGGGCAATTATGAGTTGGGCCAGACACGTCAGCCCGGCACCGCCAACGTAAACAAGGAAAGACCAAAGGCTGGCGCTGGCCAGGCGCTCGGTCAGCTCAGGTTGGGGTTGAGTGGTGGCAGTTCGGCTTGTTTCGGGCGCCGGGGCCTGTTCCATAGCCGTTGAATCTGATGGACACTTCGTCTTCGACAAGGTCGAGAGCCTTGAGCATAAGGCCCGGATCAAGCGAATGGATGCAAATCATCTTATTGTCTTCGGCCGCGAGCAGCGAACCGACGTAATCCGTAATTGGCTTCGCCCTGAGAAATGTAGGTACGTCCGGTTCGAACCATTTCTCCGCGAAGGGCTTCGCGTGTATTCGCTCGTGGAGGCGCTGTTCCAGCAGCTCTTTTGGAGCATCAAACCGGAGCAGCAGGTCCGGTTGGGTCCTTATGCCGATTGCGTGCGCGATCGCTTTCTCGTCTGCCCGGCTGAAAAGTGCCAAAGTGCAAATGGCTTGTACGAACCCCTGGTCGAAGAGGACGATGCGATCTGGCTTGTGCGAATCCTGCCATACACAGGAAAGCCGCATGATGTACTGGCTCAGTCTGATCCACCAAATTGGATTCTTGGGTGGCATCAGCCGGAGCAGATCCCGTGCAAGGCGCAGCCCGCGGGCATTTGCGAACGGGCGGCACAAGATCGCGGCGGTGAGGAAGACCGCGTGGGCCAAGCGCAGCAGCGCTGAAACGAATCCGCCGCTGTTGAGCAAATTGCTATCAAGATGCGGTAACGTAAGTACGAGATCGACCGTATATCCACGCTCACGCAGACGCTGAGCGAGCGCTCGACTGAATGTCGTTTTACCTGCGCCTGGCGGCCCGAATGTCTCGATAATCATACGATCCTCAATCGCGTGCGAACCAATTGCGGCGTGCCGGTTTGATCTGTGCGGCGCGGACCCGGTCGTTTGCGGCTCTGGGCTGCGTCGACCAGGTGATCGCTGCTTTCGAGCGCTGGTAGAGCGTGGCCAGAAGTTGGGGAATGAGCAGCAGCTTGGTGTGCCAGCCCGGCCCGGCGGGTTGTGACGCCTCTGCACGGGTCAAGACTGACGAGAACCGTGTCGTCCGGCCGGGACTGAAATGCTCCGTCTGGGCGAGCTGATGCAGTGCGGCCTGCGCCATCTCGCGGCTGGTGCTTCGGCAATGAACCGCAAGCAGAACCTGGTCGGCCCAGCCGGTCAGAAGTCTTGCTTCCGGACCTTCTTGCAGCGAGGGTCCATCGATGATCACAAAATCATAGATTTCGCTCAACTGGCGGAGCAACGGAGGAACCTTGGAATTTGCGAGGAGCAGCAACGGGCTTCCGTCGGATGAAACTGCCGGGAGGTAGTCGATGCCGGATTCCTGGATATGTTGGACCGCGTCCGCAAGTGGGCGGCCGTACGCCAGCACGCTGAGCAGATCGGCGCTCTTGTCTCCGGGTCGGCGGCGAGTTTGACCGAAATCCAGGAGTAGCGTGCGCCACCCGAGCCGCGCGGCGTAGAGACCCAGGCTCCACGCAAGTGTGGTCTTTCCTTCTCCGCCAACACTGGAACTCACAAGTACGATTCGCTGCGATCGTGGAGCGGCGGAGTCGGAGGCCAGGATCGATACGAGGATCGAGCGGATGGCTATCGAATAGGGGCTCGCGGGCCGCTCCAGAACATATCGAGGCGGCTCGGTCGGTCCGGGAGGGATAACGGGAAGCAATCCGGCGCACGGAATGTGCAGGGCTTCGGCAGCCTCCACTTCCGTGTGCAGCGTTCGATCGAAGCGATTGAGCACGACGGCGAGAAAGCATGCCAGCAGGGCCAGGGCGATCGCGGCGGGCGGAATCATAAGC
>WNFM01275989.1_pt1 | contig 12015 bp, 14 predicted proteins | sample 5400271 | NCBI WGS metagenome assembly WNFM01 (sample SAMN13153352, study PRJNA577476) | soil metagenome | isolation source: 60 cm saprolite on Douglas fir-dominated hillslope | place: USA:California | collected 2013-09-17 | reverse complement strand
GTTCTGAGAAACCGGAGCAGGGCAAGTCTACAAGGATGTCAAGCCCTGATTTTTGTTTGAGAAGTCTCTCAGAGATACCGGGCCGCAAGATGTTCTCTGGGGTGCTGCTTCATCTCCGCTCACATCATCGGGGCTGCGGAAGAACCAGAATATGACTCACATCGTAGCCTGCTCCTCGTTGATGCTGCCGTGAATCCGGATGTGCTGCTATGGCACAGGGCATGGATTCCGACCGTCTCATGTTCGGGGTTCGCAGCGCCGACGCATGTCGGCGCTGCACCTCGGCTACGGCCATCCGGCGTGCGGTGCCGGCGCTCGAACCGTGAGGATCTGGCCTGTGCGTGACCCATCGGCCATCTGCTCGGCCCCTTTCCACTCGGTGGCGACGATGAACAGCGTCATTCCGTCAGCCCCGCCGAGCATACACGCGAAGCATCCACGATCCAGCTCGATCGTTTGGAGCACCTCTCCCCCTTCACGCACGCGCACGCAATGCTTGTTCCCCACGTCGGCGTACCAGAGAGCCCCTTCGGCATCGAGACAAATCCCGTCCGGATGATCTGTGCCCGTTTCTGCCCAGACGCGCCGATGGGAGAGGCTACCAGAAGCGTCAATAGCAAAGGCCGTGAGCCGATTGCTGTAGGACTCCGCCACGATCAGCGTGGAGTTGTCAGGGGTCACCGCCATGCCGTTGGGGAAGGCGATGCCATCGGCCACCTGGTGGGCGGCCCCATCAGGCGTGAGCAGAGCGATCGTCCCAGGAGCGAACTGGCCGCCGGGAAAGTCAAAGCCCTGGTTGTTGATATAGGCGTTGCCTCGACCGTCGATGACGATTTCGTTCCACGGGTGTCCTTTCCTGGCGAGACCGCTCAAGTCGGCATGGGTCAGAAGTTCGCCGCCGGACTCCCTGCGCAGCAGCCGCCCCTCGCGTGATGAGACGAGGAGGAAGTGTCCATCGGGCAACCAGTCGAAGCACAGTGGGAATGACGGAAAACTCACCTTGACGATGACTTCACGCTTGCTCTCAAGGTCGACCGCCAGAATCTCTTGCGCTCCCCAGTCGGCCACCCACAGACGTCCCTCGTGCCAACGCGGCGACTCGCCGAAGGCGAGACCGGTCACCAGGCTATGTAGTTCAGGCATCGGAAGACTCCTTCTCACACAACCTCTGTGCTCCTCTTTCTGCTTGCATCTTGCCAGGAGAAACAGGAGACAGGAAGTCGATCAGCAAAGACTTCTCGCATCTTGCTCTTCTACGAACAGAGCCAGGATTCATGCACCCATTGTACCAGTTCTGCCAGATCTCACACAAACCATCATGCCTCTCGCGTTGGGCGCACGTCAAACGCCGCGTTCCTGGTCCGGTTTGCGGGCTCAATTTGGACTGACCCCCGAATCTGCGCAGCATACGGCGAGGTGTCCTTCGCGGCCTTTGCTGGAATCGCCACGGGATCGGACCAGTCGTGGAGCGTCATGGGCTTCTGGATCGGGGTCGTGGTCGCCTGGGTCTGGATCTCGGCAATGGCAGTCAGGCTCTTGAACGCGCGTGCTCGCCACACAGCTAAGACGGCCAGTGTTCCCTGGCCGCCACGCGACGTGAGTGTGCTGCCCGACTTCTTGGAGGCGCTCGACCGCGATACGGATGCCAGGCGCTTATTCGATGAGCTATCCTCTATCAACAAGCAGCGCTTCGTACTCTCGATTGAGGGAGCCAGGACCACCAAAACACGGCTGCGACGAATCGCCAAAGCCGTGGAGACGCTGCGAGCGGGCTGTATGTAGTGCCCAGCGGCACACGCGGTGCTTGCGTATCCTGTTGGAAGAAGTGTTCTGCTGCGTGATCCAGGTCGTGTGCGCACTTACGTACATTTGCCATCTCTTTTAGAATGGAGAAGATATACGAGCCAGGTCCTGTCCAAAGACGGCACGGTCATTACGTACGACCGGTCAGGTAAGGGGCGAGCGGTCATCCTGGTGGGGGGAGCCTTCCAATATCGAGAGATCGACCCTCGAACAGCCCGATTGGCCGCTCTTTGGCCCAGCACTTCACGGTGGAGCGGGCGGTCGATGATCTGGCTGCCCTCATCAAAGAAGTGGGTGGTCGAGCAGCCTTCTTCGGGATGTCTTCAGGTGGGGTCCTCGCCCTTGAGGCCGCGCAGCGGGGCCTTGCTATCACGAAAGTGGAGCTCTACGAGCCACCCTTCAACTCAGGTGGCGAGGCGGGCCACCAGGCGGCGGAGAACTACATGAGACAGCTGACGGCGTTGCTCAGCGAGGGGCGCTGGGGTGATGCCGTCGCGCCCGCCATGACCATGTGAGGCGCGCCTCCTGAAGCGATTGCTGGCATGCGCCAGACGCCCATCTGGCCGCTCTTCGAGGCGGTGGCGCCGACGCTGGCCTATGATGATGCCATTATGGGGGATGGTTCTGTCCTCACCGCACGGCTGGCCTCCCTCACGGCCCCTACGCTGGTCATGGATGGAGGAGCAAGTCCAGCGTTCATGCACAACGCCGCACAAGCGGCGGCCCACGCCCTGCCCAACGCGCAGCGTCGCACGCTGGAAGGGCAAACGCACGATGTAGCCGCGCAAGTTCTTGCTCCCGTGCTGATAGAGTTCTTCCAGGGCTAAGACGACATCCACGCGACTCAATCCCAATCGTGTGCGTCTGGAGCGAGGTGAACACAGCAGCAATACAACTCCACACGTGGAAGAACGCCAGGGGAACTGTGAGGAGAGGCTCGCATGCAGACCGCCGCTCTCAAACGCGGCACTCACCCACTCCGTTCCCGCCTCATGGCTTCCAAAGCCAGCGCCAGCCGCTCGACGCCAGCTCGAACCTCCGGCGGACGCACGCAGGCGTATCCCAGCACCAGGCCCCCGCGTGGCTGCGGGAGCCTTGCGTGGGCGGACAGCGGTGGCACATCGACTCCCCGCGCCAGCGCCAGGTTTGACACGCGCCGGTCGTCGATGCCTGGAGGGAGCCAGCCCATGACGTGCAATCCGGTCGCGGTCGGCTTGATCTCCAGCTCGCCTGCCANNNGCACAGCCTCAAGGAGCGCGGCCTGCCTCTCCTGGTAGATGCCATTCATGCGGCGCAGGTGCCGCCCGAAATGGCCCTCGGTGAAAAACGCGGTGAGCACGACCTGCTCCATGAGCGGTTCCTGCCTCCCCAGCGCCGCGCGTCCCCTGGCAAACAGCTCGCGTGCGGCTGCCGGCACCACCAGGTACGAGAGGCGCAGGGCGGGGAAGAGCACCTTGCTAAAAGTGCCCATGTACAGCACGCAGCCAACCTGGTCAAGCCCCTGTAAGGCGGCCAGGGGGCGCCCGGCATAGCGGTACTCGCTGTCGTAGTCATCTTCCACGATCCAGGCTCCCGTGCGTGCCGCCCACTGCAGCAAGGCTAATCTGCGCGAGAGACTCATCGTCACCCCTAACGGATACTGATGCGACGGGGTGATGTAGACCAACCGCGCTGACGTGCCGCCCTGTTTCGCGTGTGCTAACTGCTCGACCGAGAGGCCGTGCTGATCCACGCCAACCGGAACGACTACAGCTCCTGCGTCGGTGAGGATCTGCTGGGCGACTACAGGGCTGGGATCTTCCATGCAGACCGTCTCGCCGGGGGCCAGGACCATCTTGCTCACTAGGGCCAGACTCTGGTGCATGCCGTTCGTGATGATCACCTGCTCCGGCTCGCAGGTCATACCCCTGACCGCCCGCAGGTAGCTGGCGATGGCCTCACGCAAGGGCTGATACCCCAGCGGATCCCCATCGCAGAGGTGCTCCCTGCCGGCCACGCCCCACGCGTGGGGACCAGAGTTTTGACGGAAACTCCTCAAGCGCCGGGACACCGGGCTGGAAGGCTCGTCCGGTATCCGGTGGACGGATCGTTCTGCTGGCGAGAGACGCGCCCCAGTTGGAAAGGTGAGGGGTGCGCAGAGAAATGGGGGTGGCAGGGGCCACGGAGGGAACGCGTCGGGGCGCCTGGAGCACCTCTTCGGGGAGCACGCGTGCGACGTAGGTGCCTGAGCCCACTTTCCCCTCCAGGTAGCCCTCCGAAATGAGGAGCTCAAAGGCGTTGACCACCGTCTTGCGCGAGATCTCTAGTTCCTGCGCCAGCTGTCGCGTGGGAGGCAGGCGTGTGCCCCCCTCAAGACGGCCCGCCAGGATCGCGGCACGTACGCTACCATATAGTTGACGAAAAAGGGGCACAGCGCTCTTTTGCTCAAGTTCCAGGCGCAGCGAGAGCGAGGCGACCAGAGAGGTGCTCATGGCGTGTTCCTTTCCTTTCCGGCTGTTTGTTAATTGGTCTCCTCATTTTAGCACAAAATGGAGCTTGTGGAGAGATCATTTCTCGGCTAGACTTAAGGTATCAATCAGTGAAGAAAAGTGAGGAGGTCTTCGATGAATACGCACCTGTTAGCCACTGCTATCTTTGGTCTGGCCGCCTCCCTGTGCTGGGGCAGCGGAGACTTTAGCGGGGGACTGGCCTCCCGCCGCGCCTACGTGGGAAGCGTGGTGCTCACCGACTACGTGGTTGGCTTTGTCCTGTTGCTCACGCTGGCGCTGCTCTGGAAAGAACCCATTCCCGAACCTTCAGACCTGCTGTGGGGAGGGCTGGCCGGCCTGGCGGGAGTGCTCGGGCTTCTCGCGTTCTACTCGGCCCTGGCCCGTGGCAAGATGGGTATTGTGGCCCCAGTCTCAGCCGTGCTGACGGCAGCCCTACCCGTCCTCTTCAGTGTCTTCACAGCAGGACTGCCCACGCTGCTGCAACTGGGGGGCTTCGTGCTAGCGCTGCTGGCTATTATGTTGATCTCCCGCCCGCAGCGAACAACCGAACCCCCACAAGGGCTCAGACTGGCCTTGCTGGCCGGCTGTGGCTTTGGATGCTTCTTCATCCTCATCAGCCGCGTGCCTCCCGCCGCCACCTTCTGGTCGCTGGCCGCAGCGCGCTTCAGTTCCATTGGGGTGTTGCTCGTCTTGCTGCGAGTGCGGCAGAGGCCACTGCTACCCCCAATGACCGTCGCTCCGCTGGTGGTGCTGGCCGGGGTCCTGGATGCCCTCGGCAATATCTTGTTCGTGCTCGCTGCCCACAGCGGTCATCTCGATGTCGCAGCGATCCTTTCCTCCCTCTATCCCGCGGCCACGGTCGGGCTTTCGGCGCTCGTGCTGCGCGAGCGCGTCATGCGCATCCAGGCTCTCGGCATTTTGCTCGTACTCCTGGCCATTCCCTTGATCTCAGCCTAAGCTTGCGTTTTAACCAGCGAGACCAAATCGCGAGCAGAACCTGACAAAACAAGCCTCATGTGCGATACTGGAGGCATGACTACCTCTTCTTTAGAACTGCGTTGCCGTACCAGGAATCGGATCTACGCCACATGTGGTGAACCAGAAGTTGCAGAGTTTCTTTATGCAACCTGTCCTGGGTCCTTCGCCTATCCGTTCTCAAACGTGCATTGCCTCAGCAGGAATCTGACTTTGTGTTCTTCAAAAAACACCCCCCACTGGAAGCATCGTTGCATTTTCAACTATGCCGCTGCTTCACTAATTCCCTCTCGCCGAAAAGACAGGTTGCCAGTATAATGCGTTGAAAAGGTCAGATTCCTGCTGAGGCAACCAGGGGGACTTTCATGATGGCCTAGATATCTTGCACAAGGGAGTGCCAAGGGAGGCAAACGTGGAAAGAGGATTGAGCCTACAAACCAGGCACGCATTACTGCAGCAAGTGATCCCGCAATATCGCAAGGCAACGACGGTCAAGAAGAAGAGCAAGCTACTGGATGCCTTTACGGCAATGACGGGCTACAATCGTAAATATGCCATGTGGCTCCTCAACCATGCACATGTGGAGCAGCCCACTCAGCAGAGCACGCGCCCACGGCATTACGGACCAGACGTCCAAAACGCGCTGTTCCTGGTCTGGCATGCTGCCAACCGGATCTGTGCCAAACGTCTCATTCCCTTTCTCCCCACGCTGGTCGAAGCACTGGAGCGACATGAACACCTTCACCTTACTGAGGAGTGCCGCAGGCAACTGCTCTCCATGAGCGCAGCGACAGCAGATCGCCTCCTGCGTTCCCAACGCAAGCTGGCTAAGCGTGGCCTCTCCACGACGCGAGCTGGAACGCTGCTCAAGCAGCAGATTCCGATCCGCACCTTCGAGGAGTGGAATGAGACCCAACCAGGTTTTCTGGAAGCGGACCTAGTGGCCCATTGTGGCACAGACATCAATGGCGGCTACCTGTACACGCTGACGCTCACTGATATAGCCACCGGCTGGACGGAATGCCTGCCCCTCTTGCATCGCAGCCAGGAGGCGGTGCTGGCAGCCCTTCAACGCGCACGTAGGCTGTTCCCTTTTCCCATTCTGGGGATTGATACCGATAACGGTGGAGAGTTCATCAATGGAGTCATGGTAGCCTATTGTGAACAAGAACACATCACCTTTACCCGTGGAAGGCCCTATCAGAAAAGGGATCAATGCTTTGTCGAGCAGAAAAATGGAGCGATCGTTCGCCAGGTGGCGGGCTCTGATCGCTTTGTCGGAGAACATGCTTACAGGCAGTTGGCAGAACTCTATCGAGCACTGCGGCTGTATATGAATTGCTTCCAACCTTCCATGAAGTTGCTATCAAAACACCGTGAAGGGAAAAAAGTGCGCTACGTCTACGATCCAGCGAAAACGCCATTGCAACGGCTCCTGCTGTCAGGGATCCTTTCAGTCGAGAAGCAACATGAACTGAATGCAGTGGTCCAGTCCCTTGATCCTCTACGCCTGCTTGAGCAGTTGGTACAGTTACAGAGATCCCTCTTCCGCTATACCGTCGAGGGAAATCCTTTCATTTCACATACACTTTCATTGCCGATTCACGCCTTTTCTGTGGAACAATGCACAACGGAAGTGGCTCCCGTCGAGGTGAGCCTCCCCGATTCACCCGCTGGACTGGCCGCTCTGTATCAAGAGCAGGAGAAGAGAAAACGGGTGCTGGGCTGGCGTCGCACCCACAAAGACCCCTTTGCAGGAGAGTGGGAGCAAGTCCTGTCGTGGTTGGTTACCAATCCAGAACGAAGCAGCGGCGACATCTTCCGGGAGCTGCAGCGCCGCTCCCCTGGTCGCTATCAGCCATTACAAATCCGCACCCTGCAGCGGGGTATGCGGAAAATCAGAGCCTACCTGCTGGAAGCCGTTAAAGATGGATGGCAAGAGGAAGTGATCCGGGGACCATCGCCCTCGTGAGTTTCCACGGGATGCTCCACCGAAAAATCCTGACCACTGCCAATTGAACGAACCTTCGGGTTAGATTTTGGTGAGGCAATGCACCCCACTCGTCAGTGCTCTCCGCGACTGCCGACCTGGTCACTGCTGTGTTCTTTTCCTGCCTGCACGGCAGTCGCTTTCCCCTCCTGGCTACTTCTGCGCCGTGCTTTGCCGGTATAGAGGGGGGCCTTGAGGGTGTAGATCCCTCGCAGCAGGCGGGGGAAGCGCTTCAGGTGCTGATAGTCGATCCCGCCAAAGGGCGGCTGGGGATCGTACTGGATCAGCCACTGCACCCGGCGTGCCGTTTCCTCGTCCGTCAGGCGCGAGACCATGGAGAGGGCCATATCGATGCCTGCCGAGACCCCGGCCGCATTCACGATGGTGCCGCTCTCCGTCCAGCGTTGCTGCACGTAGCGTGCGCCCAGCTGCTTCAGGTAGGCGGCATAGGCCCAATGGGTGGTGACCTCACGTCCCTGCAGCAGTCCGACGGCGGCCAACAGCAGCGCGCCCGTACAGACCGAGACGATCCACTCTGCCGACTGCGCCGCAGTGCGGATGTACTGGCGCATGGCCGGGTTGCTCATGGCCTTCAGCGTGGGAACGTCTCCGCCCGGGACGAAGAAGGCATGCGGATGCGGCAGGTCGGCAAAGGTGGCGTTGGGCACCATGCGCACGCCAATATCGGTCATGACCGGACCCGCCCGCTCGGCCACCACCACCGGACGGAACTGGGGCGCCGTCCGGCTCAAGGCGGAGAGCACCTCCAAGGGACCAGCCAGGTCGAAGGCCGTCAGGCCCGGGTAGAGCACAAAGGCCATCAGGTGTGCCGGCTCCTGCGTCGTCAGATGCTGGCTCATCCAAGGCGCAAGGGCCGTCTGCATCTGGTCGAAGGTGGACCAGTCGAGCCGGCCAAATGGCGGGTGCGGATCGTACTCGATCATCAACTGGCCGAACTTGGCCAGCGTCTGGTTCGTGAGTTTCGCGCCCAAGGCGAGGGCCATGTCAATCGCCCCGGAGACTCCAGCAGAGGTCGTGAACTTGCCGTCTGTCACCCACCCCGCGGGTCGGGAGGGTTGAGGGCGCGCACCGGAGGCCTCCAGGCGATCGGTAGAGGCCCAGTGTGTCGTGGCCAGACGTCCCTCCAGCAGCCCGGCGGCCGCCAGCAGCAGGGAACCGGTGCTGGTCGCGGCCACCCACTCAGCCTGCTGCCCGGCACGCCGCACATACTCGATCAGCTCCGCATTTCCTAAGGTGGGCAGCGTCTCTGCTCCGCCGCCGATCACCACCAGCGCATCTGGCTGCGGCACGTCGGCAAAGGTCTTCTGGGGGATGATCGCCATGGGGGTATCCGTCGCCATCTCCTCTCTGCGCTCTCCCACCACCACCACCTCATACCCCGCCTGGAATTTCAGCGGTGTTCCCTGCGCCATCATGCCACCAAGGAGTGTCCGGTTGGCCACCAATTCAAGCAGGGAGATACCTGGGTACACCACATAGGCCAGCGTTTTCCTTCTCATGGCTTTCTCTCTTTTTTCTGTTTCTCAGTACCTCACGAGACTGCTCGCTTCTCTCCGGGCAAGATCCCTCTTGTTGCATTCTCTGCCTGGGCGGATGGCGCAGCACGCAGCAGGAGCCAGAAAACGATGACATGGCTGACCAGCAAGAGCGGCACATAGAAGGTCAGGAGGAGCCAGGCCACACCAAGGTGAAAGAACGGCAGGCCAGTCACCGCTCCCTCGTACATGGCGAACAACAGGTCAGTGATGCCCACCAGATTGAACAGCCAGACAAGCGGGAGCGCCCATCCTGGCCGGAGCCGTAGCGCGAAGATAGAAAGCCAGGCTAAGCCGGTCGTGAGGAGATCGCCATACGCAGCAGGGGCGGCAAAGCCCGGCGGCAGCGCTCCCCCCGTCACCTGTGGGAACAGAAACACTAGCCCCACCGTCCGAAACGTATGCAGCAAAATCAGCGGGAGCAGCGCCTCCTCACGTGGTTGCTTCGACAGGCGGGGAACCACATACCAGATCGCGATAAGCGGGTAGGAAAGCAGACTGCCCCCCACACTGAGTAGAAATGCCAGTAGAGCATTCATAGGTATCCTCCTTGATACGTGTAGTTACATGTAATGGTACAAAAAAGATCTCATGGCTCAGCGCAGCTGCCGTCGAGAGCGGAAGCTGGCAGCGCCTCAACATGTTGTGAGCCAAGCGGGTGAAGCAGCTGTTCCTGAGCTTGCTGCTTTGAGAGTGCCCGCCTCATTTGGCGCACAGAAGGAGGCACGCCTGGCACCTGTCATCGCTGTTCACATATCGTTGATGTCCGTGAGCGAGCCGACGACGATATCCGCGCCTTTCGCGCTTCCGGCGTTCGCTGCGCTGATCTGCTCTATGCACCAAGGCGGTGACGGGAAAGCCTTCGTCCAGGAGTTGAAGAGCAACGGGCATGCCAGCTCTTCCGGCGGCTGTCAGAACAAGGATTCTTGGTTTACTCATGGGATATAGCTCCTGTTTGATGAGTGGATAGATGAGTTATTTCCTACCTCCTCATTTGATCAGTCTTCTCATTGCTGCCAAAGCCGTTTCTCAACAGAGAAGAGGGCAAAATTTCACCAGTTTCATCGCAAAATTTGCACCTCCGGTATCGAGAGCAGAAGCTGTGCCACCTCAGGGGCACCACCCAGTTGAGGCCAATGCCCCTTCTTCGGCAGGAGCGCGAGGTCTGAAGTCGGCAGGGCCTCGTGCAAGGAGCGGGCCACGCCGGGGTTCAGATAGGGGTCCTCTGCCCCGAAGATGATCCGCACGGGGCGAGCAAACATCTTGAGGTCAGGCATCCGTCGCGTATTGGCCTGCACGGTCGCATGTAGATCGCTTGTCAGACCGATGAACGGGGGGAAGGTGCTTGGCGTGTCAGCAAACTGCGGCCCGACTATCGTCAAGAGGGATTGCAGTACCTGCTCATCTTCGCCGAACTGACGCCCCTGCCAGGCGAGCAGCCACCCTGCAACGGTTGGGTCCTGAGCCATGGCCCTGCTGAGGGCGACATAGGCCGGATCAGCGAAGAGGCTGATGAACTCGGGAAAGCGCAAGGTGGGTGCCTGTCCATAGTAGGTGTTGAGTAAGACGAGCGCGGACACGCGTTCCGGGTGGTCAAGCGCCCAGTTGATCGCCACAGGGCCAGAGGCGTCATGGGCCACTGGGATGATCTGGTCAATCTGCAGGGCAGCGAGCACCGCCTGCAATTCCCCCTCTTGCTGTTTGGAGGTATAGGGGTAGTCCTTTGGCTTGTCAGATGCGCCCCAGCCGAGAAAGTCGAAGGTGATGACCTGACGATCAGGCAGGGCCGGAAGTAAGCGATCGTAGATGTGCAAATTGTCGGGAAAGCCGTGCATCATGACGAAGGCGGGACCGGTTCCCGCGTAATGGCGGACGTAGATGTTGGACCCCTGATGTGAGACCAGGTGTTCACTATAGGGCTGTGATGCAGACATGAGAGTAAACTCCTTGTTCTACGCTCTGGTGTGAGAGCACCATTAACGAGCAATCGAAAAGTGTATATACATTTAAATGGACAAAAAAAGAAACATTAACGCGACTGAGCGAGCGTCGCCGCTGCTTTCAGTTCGGCGAGAAGCGTCAGCCGCAGTGGCGCATAGAAGGCAGTGTCTTTCACCTGTTCGATCATCTGAATGGCCAGCAGCGGGTTGCCAATCGTATACTGGGCAGCTCGTGTGGGTTTGCCAGAAAGGGTGAGCAGAGCTCCTGGTTCAATCTTCCTCCAGATGGTCAACCCGCTTGTTCCAAGTTGATGCTGTCTCATGACGTCGTCATTCCTTTCTCGACGAAAGCGCGTCTGCCGGTAAACTGACCAGCGTTCTCTCGCGTGCTCTGCCCTGTTCAAGTCCTGACTGGATGCGCCTTCCCCTCGAAGCCTGATACACGCTCGAGCTGGAAAACCCGGCGACGCACCTGCTCAAAGAGCCGTGGTGGTAACCAGTGGCGCAGCGCCACCAGCAGGGTGGCGCGAGGACCAACAGCGGAGCGCAGCGGGGGATCACCACTGGTCGCCAGTTGCACGATGCGTCTGGCCACGTGCTCGGGATCTGGCCCTTGCTCCACTGCCTGGCGAACGAACCGCATCATCGACTGGCGAGCAGACTCATACGCTGCCAGCGGGGTCGCTGGAGGTCGCGCGTCGAATTTCGTGCGAAAAAAGGTGGGCTCGACTAGAGACACCTTGATGTGAAAAGGACGCAGTTCGTCGGAGAGTCCCTCGATCATGCCCTCCAGCGCGAATTTGCTGGAGGTATACAGACCGAGATAGGGCATCGCCACCACCCCGAGTAGAGAACGGACCGTGATGATCTGGCCGCTCCCCTGCTGGCGCATGACAGGGAGGACCGCTTTCAGCATGCGGAGCACACCGAAGACATTCGTGTCAAACTGTGCCCGTGCCTCCTCCAGGCTGGTTTCTTCGAGCGCGCCCGCCTGCGCGAAGCCGGCATTGTTCACCAGCAGATCAATGCGCCCGGTGCGCTCCAGGATCGTTTGGATGCACATCTCTACGGATGTCTCCGAAGTGACATCCAGTGGGAGCAGTTCAAGGCTGGAAGGCCCATGGTATGTAGGCACGCGACTGGTGCCGAAGACCCGGAAGCCCTGGGCGGAAAGCCTGGCCGCGGTAGCCTGGCCGAAGCCGGAAGAGGCTCCGGTGACCAGCGCGACTTGTGGTGTGGTATTCATCTGTCTTCTCCTGTGA
>WNFM01246150.1_pt1 | contig 12015 bp, 4 predicted proteins | sample 5400271 | NCBI WGS metagenome assembly WNFM01 (sample SAMN13153352, study PRJNA577476) | soil metagenome | isolation source: 60 cm saprolite on Douglas fir-dominated hillslope | place: USA:California | collected 2013-09-17 | reverse complement strand
GACGCGATGTTGGTGCGTGTGCTCGACAGGCGCACGGCCGAGGTGGTGCAGAAGACGGCGGGCAAAGTCACGTGGCAGGGACGATATGGCGTCGAGCGGGATCTGCGTGCGATGACCTTGAAGTACCAAGACTGGCGGGCAGCGAACGTGGTGACGGGCGAAATCCGTTTCGAGCGTGAAGACAGCGTCGCACCGGACTCGCATGCTCTGACGGGAATCTGGCGCCCCGTCAAGGTACTGGATCTGTCGCCGAGTGCGTTGACGCTCGAATTCCAAGATACCGACGGCGGGCTGATGCTGCATGCCGGCGATGGCCGCAGTTTCAACATCAAGTTCAGCCCCAACAGCAACGAGCCGTTGCAGGGCTACCTGCCGGGGGCGATGGTGCACCTCGGTCGTCGCGCGCCGAACACTCTGCAGATGAACCGTACCCAGAACGGAACGCTGGTGGACTTCACCTTGGGTACCGTATCCGACGATGGCCAGACCATGATCTTCGGACAGATGGACTGGCAATGCCAGTTGAGGACGGATTGGCTGCTGCGCAAGCAACCCGCCTCGTGACCGCCGGCGACACCTTTGCCCGCGCCGTCGCCTGCCTGCAGCAGGGCCGTGCGGCGCATGCGGGCGAACTCTGCACCGAAGTGCTGCGGCGTCAGCCCAAGCATGCCGGGGCTCTGCACGTGCTGGGAATCATTGCCGCCGAGACTGGCAAACCGGCGGCCGCCGTCGATTTCTTCCGCCGATCCCTGGCCAGCGATCCCGGGCAGCCGATGACAGAGGTCAATCTCGGGAACGCGCTGCGCGAAATGGGACAACCGGCGCAGGCCTTGCAGAGCTATCGTCACGCACTCGAGCGGGCACCGGACTTCGCCGGGGCGTTCTACGGCGAGGGCAATGCCCTGCTCGATCTCGGATGCCCGGCGGAGGCCGTCGAGAGTTTCGACCGGGCCATCGGCGCGCAGCCCGGTCATGCCGAAGCGTACAACAACCGCGGCAATGCGCTGTTGGCGATGGAGCGGTGGGAGGCGGCGCTCGACAGCTACCTGCGCGCCCTCGCGCTGCGACCCCAATTCGAGCTCGCGCTGGACAATTGCGCGCGCACCTTGATAAGGCTGCAGCGCTTCGAGGAGGCGCTGCGCTGCCACGATCGACGGCTGATATTGCAGCCGGGAAATACGCGCGCCCAGATCGGACGGGGACAATGCTTGATGCTGCTGGAGCGCGCCGAAGAAGCCTGGAGCAGCTTTTCGCAGGCGCTGTCGGCGGCTCCCGGCGACGTCGACGCACTGTTCGGCCGCGGTCTTGCCGCGCGCGCACTCAAGCGTCATCAGGAATCGCTCATCGACCTCGATCGGGCCCATGCGCTGCGGCCGGATTCTCTCGACCTCCTCTATCGCAAGGCCGAGGCGCTGCGCGACTGCGGCCGCCTGGCCGAGGCGGCAGAGTGCTTTGCCCGCGTGCTGCAGGCGGCTCCGGAGTACGAGTATGCGCTCGGCAATCTGATGCACGCCCGCTTGCAGATGTGCGACTGGACCGACTACGCGATCAACGTGGAGCGCGCGGCGCGTGAGGTGGCGGCCGGGAAGCGGGTCTATCTGCCGGGCGCCTTTCTTTCCGTGGCCCGATCCGCGCCGGTCCAGGCGGCCTGTGCGCGCTCGTTCTGGAAGACTCCGCCGGCGGGCTTCGAGGCGGAGCGACCGAGAATGGCGTATTCGCACGAGCAAATACGCATTGCCTATCTATCGGCGGATTTCCGCGAGCACCCGGTGGCGACGCTGCTGGCGGGCGTGCTGGAGCGCCACGACCGGCGGCGCTTCGAGATCTACGGAATCTCGTTCGCCGCCGCGCAGGACACCCCCATGGGCCGGCGGATTCACGGCGCCTTCGACCGCTTCGTCGACGTGAGCCGATTGGGCGACGCGGCGGTGGCCGCACATCTTCAGGAACTGGAGATCGATATCGCGGTGGACCTCATGGGATTCTCCGCGCACGGCCGCCCGCAGATCTTTGCGCGGCGTCCCGCGCCGGCACAGGTGGGCTACTTGGGATACCCCGGCAGCCTCGGCACGGCGTTCATGGACTATGTGATTGCGGACGCCACGGTCATTCCGTCCGGCGACAGCGGGAATTATGCCGAAAGCGTCGTCCATCTGCCCCATAGTTATCTGCCCAGCGACGACCGACGGACCATCGCGTTGAGTTCGCCGACGCGCGCCGCCTGCGGCCTGCCGGACGAAGGCTTCGTATTTTGCTGCTTCAATTCACACTATAAGATTTCGCCCGTGGTCTTCGATGTGTGGATGCAACTACTGTGCTCCATCCCCACGAGCGTCTTGTGGCTGGCGCAAGGCTCGACGGAGGTCATGAGCAACCTGCGGCGCGAAGCGGCCGCGCGCGATGTCGACGGCGCCCGGCTGGTGTTCGCTCCCCGGATCAGCAGCCCCGAAGATCATCTGGCGCGCTATCGCGTCGCGGACCTGTTTCTCGATACGCTGCCGTTCAATGCGCACGCCACCGCGAGCGATGCCCTGTGGGCGGGGCTGCCGCTGCTCACCTGCCGCGGCAGTACATTCGCCGGTCGCGTGGCGGCGAGTCTGCTCACGGCAATCGGTGCGCCGGAGTTGATCGCGGGCGATTTGCACGAGTATCGGGCGACTGCACTGAAATTGTCCGCCGATCCGGCTCTGTTGGCTGAGCTCCGCGCCCGACTGGCCCGCGGGCGGCACGAGTCGCCGCTGTTCGATACGGCGCGCTACAGCGCGCATCTCGAAGCGGCCTTCATCACCATCTGGCAACGGACGCAGCGCCGCGAGCCCCACACCTCATTCCCGGTCGTGCCCGCCTCCTGACAAGCCGCTACGGTTCGTAGAACAAACGTCATACGTCCTGCCGACATTCAGGAGAGCGCGAATCAGTCAAGGGTGTGAGTACCTATTTATCGCGCCCGTGTTATCTCCACGTCATAGAACGGACACTCCATGGACGTTTTCATCTGTGATTATGCTCGCGCTTAACTTTCCAGGGATTGCCAAATCGCAAGGAAACCGGATGCGGTCGCGGCTTGACAATTATTCATATCTGTCGATTCACGGGAGATTCTTTAAATGTCCATCAGCACCAAGCTCAAAGTTCTGGCCGGAGCCGTCGCGTTGGCGATCGGCGGCACCGCCATGGCAAACACCACTCTCGATGAAGTTACCGCGGGCAACCTCATCCTCAACATCGTCGACCAGACCAACAGCACGTCGTTCCTGTACGACACGGGCGTGAGCCAGGCCGCGTTCAACGGCTCGGGCAGCTACTCGTTCAACTTCGCCTCCGATCCGAACTACACCTCGTTCCTCAAGGCGGGGGATGTACTCGAGTATTCCGTCATTTCGACCACCAACGTTGCCCCCACGGGCTCGGTGTTGTTCACGTCCAGCGTCACACCGACGGCCACCGTTGGCGCGAACGTCGCCGCGGTGCTGGGTGCAGTCAGCGCGTTCACCGGAACGACGACCACCGGCGCCAACTCTATCGCCAGCACCACCACCAATTCGGTGCTGTTGCCGACGGGGAATTACTGGGGCGATCCGTTGCGTGAAGGGGCGGTCAGCAGCAATCTGCTCTCCAATGCCACCGGTCTCGGGGCCGCTCCCGGCACCGCACTGGCCTTCTATCAGGAAACCAGCGTGAATCTGCGCAGCGCCAGCATCGTTGCCACCCTCGCCACTCTTGCGGGAACGTGGAACCTCAACGGCGGCGTTCTGACGTACAACTCGGGCTCCACCACCGTGCCGCTGCCGACGCCGCTGCTGCTGTTGCTGTCGGGCCTCGGACTCATGGGCGTGGTTGCGCGTCGCGGCAAGGGTGCCTCGACCGACTTCGCGCCCGGCGCCGCCGCTTAAGTTTCAATTTATCCATCAATTGGAGTTGACCATGAATTCTCTCGGCAGAAATACTCTCGTCGCATGCGCGGTAGCGACCGCGCTCGGCACGTCGGCGGCTCACGCACTGGCCCCGTCCTCCACCATCGACTTTACGTTCTACGCGGCCGGCGGCTCGGCGCAAGCCAATGCGTTCTACGTCGCCTTCGGCGACAACACCACTAACGTCGACAGCTATACCAACACCACCAACGGTACCGACAGCGGCAATTATCGTGTGCTCTTCGGCACGACCACCGCCGCCATCACGTTCAACGGCTTCACCATTCCAGCCGGCAAGAATGTGCTGTACATGTACAAGTTCAACGGCGGCAGCTTTGCCAACGGCATTGCACCCCAGGTCGGAGGCGGCAGCGCCTTGGCCTACCCGACGGTGGCCAGCATCCAGGCCGCGACCGCCATCGGCGGCGCAGTGGCCGGCACGGGCGTACCCACCTACGCGTACGCGGCCAACACCGGCAATTCGCAGACTCCCGACTGGGGCGTGGCGGATCTCGAAGTGTCCATGTTCAAGGGCTTCAACAATCCCACCGGCAACGCGGGCGGAACCGTGAAGAACACCGATGGCGGCCCGGCGCCCACGGTTGGCGCCACGACCGGTCTCTACGACAATCTGTTCGGCATTGCCGTGACGCATAACGTCTTCACTGGCACGCACCCGAAGACCAGCTTTTCGCGCGCCGAAATGGAAGGCATCATCGAGGGCACCGTTTCCGACTGGAGCCAGTTGTTTGCCGATGACGGCACGCAGCTGGCGGCCGGCGGCATCATTTTCCTGGACCGCGGTGAAGGCTCGGGAAGCAAGGCATCGGGCAACCAATACTTCCTGGGTTACCCAGGTGTCGGCAGCGCCGCAAGATTCCCGTTCAGTTCTGCGAATGCGTATACCAGCGCGGCCCTGGCGGCCACCGGCACGGAGACGCCGCAGGACATCGCCGAAGCCAGCAGCAGCACTCTGGTTGCAGACCTGAAACTGGCGCAGTCCACGAGCCGCCGTGCCATCGCCGTTCTCGGTCTCGAGTTTCCCCCGGCGTTGAATCAGCTGGTCGCCGGCACCAACTCGTATGACATCGCCAAGATCGGCGGCGTTGCCGTCGACACGGGCGGTGCCTCCGACAACATCAACGGGTCGGTGGGTACGTCGTACATCAACGTGGTCAAGGGCAACTACGACTACTACTACCAGAACTCGTTCAACACCCGAGCGGGATTCCTGGCCGGCGCGAACGCGAATGCCGCTTTCGCTAATCAGATCCTGAAGACCATGACCAGCGCGGGCTTCGTAGGTGCGGACACCGGCGGCGCTTTCCCGGGCGGCGTGCCGGGTACGCTGCTGGATGCGGATCTGTTCAGCACGCTCACTTCGACCAGCAAGGGCACCACCCTGATGACCCGCAATAAATTGTCGACGGCGCCGCTGCAGCCGAAGCTGAACGCGATCGCCACGGGCATTCCGGTGAGCAACGATCCGCTCTAAGGACTGAGTACTTTTTAGGAGCATGCGTCAAGGACGACCGGCGGGCCCTGTGGCAACACAGGGCCCGTTGTCGTTTCGAGAGCCGAGTGCGACGCTGGTAATCGCAATACAAACGTCACGGTCGCGACGCATGATGCTTAACTTACCCGGCGTGTGCTGAAATCCAACATCTAAGAACCATGACGTCACATCAACAACATCGGGCGCGCTGTAGCGCGGAGAGCATCTCCGGGCGCATCGCGGTCAGGCTGTACTGCACGGTGGTGGCGTTGGTCGGCGTGCTCGGCGCAGCAACGAATACCGCGGCACGCCCGCCGCTGCCCACCCCCTGTCTCGCGGGCAGCTGCGGCACAGCGGCCACGTCGTTCGTGCAGTTCGGCGGCGCCGGGGCCGCAGTCAACGGCAACACGCTCAACGTCACGCAATCCACCAACAAGGCCATCTTGAACTGGGCGGATTTCAACATCGCCAACGGCTTCGCCGTAAAATTCACGCAGCCGAGCGCCACCGCGTCGGTGCTCAACAAGATTTGGAGCGTCGATCCCAGCGTGATCGCCGGCAAACTCTCCGCCAACGGCCAGGTGTACCTTTACAACCAGAACGGCATCGTGTTCGACAAGGGCGCGCAGGTGGACGTTGGCGGCCTGGTGGCCTCGACCCTGCCGCTGAAGTCGGACGATTTGTTCGAGCGCGGAATTCTCGCCGACAACTCCCCGAATTCGCCACCACCGCCGGTGTTCACGGCGCCCGCGACCGGTACCGCCGGTGCCGTCTCGGTCAACCAGGGTGCGGCCCTGTCGACCGCGGATGGCGGACGCATCGTGCTCCTGGGTTCGGCGGTGACTAATCGCGGGACGATCACGACGCCGGACGGCCAGACCATCCTGGGCGCCGCCTCCAATGCCGTGTATCTGGCGGCCAGCTCGAATCCGGAGATGCGCGGACTGCTGATCGCCGTGGATGGCGGCGGCACCACCGGCGTGGTCACCAATCAGGGCCAGATCAGCGCGCCGCGCGGCAACGTCACGCTGGCCGGACTCCTGGTCAATCAGGAAGGGCTGGTGTCGGCCACCACATCGGTGAGCGCGAACGGCTCGATTTACCTGGTGGCGGGCGATTCGGCGCCGGACAAGCCTTACTACATCGGCAATCCGCTGGACAAGAATGTTAAGCCGGCTGCCTTCGGCGGGCTTTTGCCGAACAACGGCGGCACCCTGCTGCTCACCCCCGGCAGCGTCACCGAAGTGCTGCCGGATGCCACGGACACCGGCAAGTTGACGGTCCCGCAGCAGGCGGGATTCAACCCCTCTGAAGTGGACCTCGCCGGCGCGCACGTCGCATTGGAAGGCAATGCGACCATTCATGCGCCGAGCGGTGTGGTGAACGTGTATGCCGCCGCCAACCCGCAGGTGCTGGTGAGGAGTCCCACGGTGCCAGCCGCAGATCACGGCACCGTGTACCTGGATCAGGCCAGCGTCATCGACGTCTCGGGCTTGCAGAACGTGGCCGCTCCGGCCACCGACAACATCATTCAGGTCACGCTCGAGACCAACGACCTGCAGAACGATCCGCTGCTGCGGACCGGATTCCTGCACGGCGCCAAGGTGACCGTGGACCTCAACAAGCCGCCGGCGCTGTTCGACGTGACGCCGTATGCCGCGAACATCGGCGCGACCATTTCGCAAATTTCCACCAAGGCCGGTTCCATCCAGCTGAATGCCACGGGCGATGTCATCGCGCGCGCCGGCTCCACGCTCAACCTGTCGGGCGGCAGTATCGCCTATCAAAGCGGCTACGCGGCGAGCACCACCAATCTGCTGGGTGCCGACGGCAAGGTGTACAACATCAGTACGGCCCCCAACAATGTGCAGTACGTTGGATATGCCAACAATTATTCCTACGTCGATCCCACCTGGGGCACCTCCACCAAGGGAGCCGCCCAAAGTTTCTACGCCGGGTACCTCAAGGGCGCGGACGCGGGCGTGCTCGACGTCCGCGGCCGGCAGGTTTTTCTGCGCGGCGCGCTGCTGGCACACACCGTGGAGGGACCTTATCAGCGAACCGCTGGGAGCCTGCCGGCAGGCGGCACCTTCAATCTGGGCTGCAGCAGCTGCAAAAGCGCGTCGCAATTCGCGAACTACGGGGTGGACGGCGGCATCACCTTGACGGACACGCTGAACGACGAGCCGTCGGGCAACATCGTGTTCGACGGCTATCCCATCGCTTCCACCAACATCCCGGCGAATACCTTGGTTTCGCCCACGCAGCTGGCGCAGGGCGGGTTCAACACGCTGGGCCTCTTCAGCAATGGAACAGTGGCGCTGCCGGCGGCATCCGCCCTGACCCTTGCGGCCAACGGCAGCCTGGCGATGCGTTCTGGGACCTCGATCGACATCGAGGGCAGGATTCGCGCGCCCGGCGGCAGCGTGAGTTTGCTGACCGCGAACACCGGCGACCCGCACGAGCTCCGCGACATCAACCTAGGTCCGGGCGCCGTCATCGACGTGAGCGGCAACTGGACCAATGATTCGCCGACGGTCACCGCGCAGCCCGGAACGGCGCCCATCGCCATCAACGGCGGCAAGATCAGCGCGTCCGCCGCGGGAGATCTCTCGCTTGGCAGCGGCAGCATCCTGAACGTGTCGGGCGGCGGATGGATCAACAGCGGCAATGCGCTCACCGAAGGCTCGGCCGGTGCCATTTCCCTGGCCGCCGGATTCAGCCTGACACCGGGCATCGATCCCTTCACCGGTACCCTGACTCTTGCGCCGACGGCGGACCTGTTGGGCGCGAGTTTGAAGGTGGGCGGCGGCGGCACCCTGGCGCTGCAATCCGGTTCGGTGACCGTGGGCACCCTGGCGGCAGGTACGCCCGGCGAGTTGCTGCTGGCGCCGTCGCTGTTCACCCAGGGTGGATTTTCGCAGTACACCATCACCGGCCAGAACGACGTGCTCATCGGCAATCTGAAGGACCTTCACAATGCGACGCCGGTGACCGTGGCACCGGTGCAGCAGACGCTGGAGTTCATCGGCGCGGCCCTGCTGCAGCCCACGGGTTCGAACCTCGCGGCATTCACCCAATTGGAAACGCTGCCCGCGGCCCTGCGCGCCCCGGCGAGCGTCAGCTTCATCGCGAACGCCAGCACGGCGCAGCAGGGCATCGACACGGGCGATGTGACCCTTGCGCATGACGCGTCCATCGTGACCGATCCCGGCGCCGCGGTGACTTTGGCGGCGGACGGCTATGACGGCAATGTGCTCGTGTTCGGCAGCATTGTCGCGCCGGCCGGGGCCATCAAACTGCAGCTCATGAATCCAGGGCTGAACCTGGATCCGGCGACGCAACTGTACGCGGGCACCGACCCCGGCTTCATCGGCACGCAGCGCATCGAATTGGGCGCCGATGCGGTGTTGGCCGCGCCGGCCTATGCGAAAGTCGACACCCTCGATCAGCTGGGGCTGCGGGAAGGCAGCGTGCTTGGCGGCGGCTCCGTGTCATTGCTCGCCAACAAGGGATTCATTCAGACCGATCCCGGATCGTTGATCAACGTCAGCGGCACCGCCGGGATACTCGATCTTGCGACCCCGACCGGTATTCGCGCCACCACCGTCGCCGGCAACGGCGGCGTGATCACTCTCGATGCCCGCGAAGGCCTGGTGCTGCAGGGGAATCTGTTGGGCCAGGCGGCCACTCTGAACGGCGCCGCGGTGGCCGGCGCGGGCGGCGGCACGCTCAATATCGAATTGGGCGTCGGCTTCACGAACGCCGGCAGCGGCGGCGTAAGTGCGCAGAACGCGGCTTCGACAGGCGCGTCGTACCCCACGGCCAACCGCATCCTCACCCTGGTGGGCACCAATGCCGACGGTACACCGTCGGTGGCGCCCACCAATCAATTGCTGAGCGGCACGGCCTACGTCAATGTCGGCAGCATCGCCGCCGGCGGTTTCGATGCCGTGGCCATACGCAGCGCCGATACGATTGCCCTCGACGGGGCGGTGGGGCTCAAGGCCAATGCCAGCCTGATGCTGGACGCGCCCCTCTTTGCGGCGGATCGCGCCGCGAAGGTGCGGCTGTCGGCGCCGTATGTGGCCCTGGGCAACGTGTACAACAACGTCGACTACTACGATCCGGGAACCGCGAGCCCCAATGCCGCGGCGGTGCTGCATCCCATCACCGGATCAGGCACGCTCGACGTGAGTGCACAGCTGATCGACCTGCGCGGCATCAGCGGCTGGACCGGGTTCGCCGCCGAAACCCTCTCGAGCACGGGGGACATTCGCGCGGTCGCGGCGCTGAATCCGAGCAACGCGCCGCCGGCGTTGAACGTCAGCGGTAACCCGGCATTCGAGGGAATGTTCAACACCTCGGCGCGGCTGAATCTCGACGCCGCCCAGATCTACCCGACCACGTCCACGGGTTTCGCCATCAATGACCTGCCCGCAGGCTCGGATGCGACGTCAGTCCTCGCCACCCAGGTCAACATCACGAAGCCCGCCTCTGCGTCGGCTCCCGCCGTGCCCCTGTCGGCCGGTGGCAGTCTGTCCATCACGGCGACGACCATCGATCAGGCCGGCGTTCTGCGGGCGCCCTTCGGCGAGATCGCGCTGAACGGCGTCGATTTGACCGACGGCGCCGGCGCAGTGCTCACGCCGGGGAGCGTCACGCTCGCGGCCGGCAGCCTGACCTCGGTATCCGGCGGCGGCTTGCTGATGCCGTACGGCTCCACCGCCAACGGTACGCAATGGACCTACACATCGGCTCCGGGTTTCACGACGGTGCTGTCGCAGCCGCCGGACAAGCAGGTGAGTCTCACGGGATCGAAGGTGGGTGTCGCCGCCGGCGCCAAGGTCGACCTCGCCGCCGGCGGCGATTTGTATGCCTATGAGTTCATCGCCGGCCAGGGCGGCTCGATCGACGTGCTCGACCCGCACAATCTCACGGCGGCCAACCGTCCGGCCGGTACGACGGCGTATTCCTATGCCATCGTGCCCGGCTTGGGTTCGCTCTTCAGCGCGCTCGATCCCCAGTATGCCCAGGGCTCACCTGCGGCAGCCAATCAAACCATCTACGTCTCCGGGGTGCCCGGTCTCGCGGCGGGCACCTATGCACTGCTGCCCGCGCGCTACGCTTTATTGCCCGGTGCCTACGCGGTGCAGGTGGTGGCCGCCAACAGCGGCATCTTCGCCGGATCGAGCGTACGGCAGCCCGACGGTTCGTACGTCGTCGCGGGACGTTTCGGCGTGGCCGGCACCTCCACTCTGGACAGCCTGACCTCGTCGGTGTTGGTGGCTTCCGACGCCATCGTACGAACTCACTCCCAGTACACCGACAGTTATGCGAACGTCTTCTTCAACGACGCAGCGGTGGCGGCGAAAACCGCCGCCCCGCAGCTCCCGGCCGACGCCGGTCAGCTGTTGTTGTCGGCATCCAGCAGTTTGAATCTGCTGGGATCGATCGATTTCACCAGCGGCCAGTTCGTCGCGGGAAAGGATGCGAACGGCAAGCCCATCGTTCAGCAAGGCCAGGGGGGCGATGTCGCCATCACGGGGCAGAACCTCATCGTGGTGGACACGTTGAACGGTCAAGCTCCCACGGTACCGGGCACGGTGAACCTCGACGTGCACCAGCTCGACAATCTCGATGCGCAGACCATCATCCTCGGTGCCTCGAGTGCCAACACCCCCGCGGGCCGGCAATTGAGCGTGGGCTCCCAGACCGTGGAATTGCAGAACACGACGGCCCTGAGTGCGCCGCAGATCGTGCTCGCGGCGCGGGATACCGTGACGGTCGATGCCGGTGCCAGGCTCACGACCACCGGCTCGGGGCCCGCTGCGACCGGCACACCGGAGCATCTGCTGCTGCCGGGCGGCGGCGCGCTGCTGCGAGTGTCGAACGGCGCAGCGGTGACGCTCGGAGTGGATCCCGCGACGGTTGCGCAGAACGCGACCGGCACCGTCACCATCGCCGCGGGCGCGGATGTGCAGGCCGCGGGCAGTCTGTTGTTGTACGGCACCACAGGTGACGGCGCCGGCGGTGAGCCTGTATTCGAGCAGCGTCAGCCTGGGCGACGTGCCGGCAGGCACCGGCGGACTGGTGCTGACCTCGCAGTTGCTGGGACAGCTCAAAGGGCTCACCGACCTTACCATCGGCAGTGGTTCTGCCATCAATCTCTTCGGCACAGTGCAGTTGGGTACGGCGGCATCCGGTGCTGCGGCACTCAACAGCATCAATCTGGATGCACCCGGAATTGCCGGTTACGGCGCCGGCGCCAAAGCGCTGCAGGCGGGCGAGATCACGCTCACCAATTCCTCCAATACGCCGGCGGTGTTCGCCGCGGCTCCCGACGGCACCGGCTCCTTGAGTCTGATCGCTAGCGCCGGCAAGACGGCTCCGGGGCAGATCACTCTCGGCGCCGGCGACAAAGTCATCGACGGCTTCGGCGCGCTCACCCTGCATGCCGACGGGGACATCGTGGCGCAGGGAACGGGTGCGCTGAAGGTCATTTCCGCAGCGCCCGTCCCGATCACACTCTCGTCCACGGCGCTGGTCGGGGCCGCCGGCGCGAAACAGTCCTTGACCACCGCGGGCAACGTCACCATCGCCGCC
>WNFM01200425.1_pt5 | contig 12015 bp, 10 predicted proteins | sample 5400271 | NCBI WGS metagenome assembly WNFM01 (sample SAMN13153352, study PRJNA577476) | soil metagenome | isolation source: 60 cm saprolite on Douglas fir-dominated hillslope | place: USA:California | collected 2013-09-17 | reverse complement strand
CGGACTCGCGGATGAGCACCGCGGACGACGTCGACACGAGGGCCCCGGTGGACGCTTGGAGTACCCGCGCGACCTGGAGGATCAGGAACGATCCCGCGACCGCGGCGAGCAGCGAGGCCAGCCCGAAGCCCAGCACCCCGACAAGGAACGTCCGGCGGGCGCCGAACCGATCCCCGAGGGTCCCGCCGACGGGTAGCGCGATCGCGACCGCGCCGAGGTACAGGCTCACGAGCGTCGCGACGTTGTCGGCCCCCAACCCGAACTCGTCCATCACGCCTGGCAGGGCGACCGCCAGCATCGTGGAGTTGAGCGGGACGAGGATCGAGCCGCTCGCGATCCCGAGGAGGATCGGCGTGAGGAGTCCGCTACGGGCCCGGCCGGGAGCCGCCACGGTCACAGGAGCCGAACGGTGCCGGCTGTCCCGTCGATCTCGACGATCTGCCCATCCCGGATCGTGGTCGTGGCCCCCGAGACGCCCGTCACGGCCGGCAGCCCGAACTCCCGCGCGACGACGGCCGCGTGTGACAGGACGCCACCGGTGTTCGTGACGAGGCCGCCCGCAATCGTGAAGACCGGAACCCACGACGGGTTCGAGGACGGGCACACGATGACGTCGCCGCGCTGGATCCGGTCGAACTCGGTCGAGCTCAGGACGACGACCTGGGTCGCTTCGAAGCGATCGACTGCGATGGGCGCAGCGGGTGGCTTCCCGACGACCCGTGGCGGCCTCAGCGTTTGAAAGCGCTCGAGGTCGGCCCGCCGTTTCGCGACCAGGGCCCGCTGATCCGAGGGTCGCCGCATGACGTCGGCGATCTCGTCGTGGTGGAGGAAGAACACGTCCTCGGGCTGATCGACGAGCCCCTCGGCCACGAGCCGACGGCCCACGCGCATCGCCAGGGCGCGGACGCGTGCCTGCGACTTCCGGTCGATCCAGTAGTTGTGGGTCTCGGTGATGAAGCCGATCTCGCGCGCGGCCTGGAGAACCGCCTCGAACGCCGCGAGGTCCTCGGGCTTATCCGCGAGTCGCTGCCGCACGCCGTCGGCCAGCTCGTCGGCTTCGCGTGCAAGTCGCGCCCGGCGCGCCTCCGCCGCTTCGGGAGCCCCTTCGATTCGCTTCGCGAGCTCGGTCAGGAAGTTCTCGGGCGCCTCAGCCCACGAGGCCAGCACGAGGTCGTCGACGCTCTGCCCGAGATGGCCGTGCTGGGCAAGGAATGCATCGAGAGCGGCACCGAATGCCTGCCCGCCTGGCAGGCCGCGGAGGCCTTCAACCGAACGCACACCGGCGGCCAGCGCCGCAGCCACCGCCGGCTCGGCCGCAGCAATCGTGGCCAGTCGCTCGGTCGCGACTTCCATGTCGAACAGCTCGTGGCGCCCGCCGGCCGCCAATCGGACAGCCTCGCCAGGAGCGGCGCCCGGCGTCGCCGCGTCGTAGGCCTCGACGAGGTCGTCCATGACCTGGTACGGCCCCTGGATGATGTCGAAGTGGATGTCCCAGGCCCGCCGCCGGCCGTCCCATGCGGCATCCCAGCCGTCGGCCACCTCCGCGAGCGGGGCCGTCTCGGTTGGCACGGCGTCCATTTGGGCGTAAATCCGGTGCAGCTCTGGGAGAAGCTCCTGGTCCCAGTAGGCCCTGGTCGCCGGGATCAGGTAGCGGGCCAGCGCCACCCACCGGTCGTTGACCTCCTTGCGCTTCTCGTCCGGCACGTTGCGCTTGAACGCGTAGTAGACATAGCCGTTCCACTGTGCCGAGAACGACTGCGCCGGGAACGGCCCGAACTCGCCGTCGCCGTACTTCCGACGCGGCTCGCCAAAGGCATGCGCGAGGGCGGTCGCGAAGTCGCCCGCGAGCGGCGTGAACGCATGCGGCATGTGCATGTCGTCCCATTCCCAGCTCAGCTCGACGTGCGACGGATCGGCGAACTCGATCGGGAAGTCGGGCTGATCGAGCCCGACCGGCCCGTTGGGCTGCTCTTCGGACGTCACAGGAGGCGTACCGTGCCGGCGCTGCCGTCGATTTCGATCGTCCGGCCATCGGCGATCTTCGTCGTCGCCCCGGCCACCCCCACGACGGCCGGCAGCCCGAACTCCCGAGCGACGACCGCGGCGTGGGCAAGGACGCCGCCCGTGTTCGTGACGAGCCCGCCCGCCATGGTGAACACGGGCACCCAGGAGGGGTTCGACGACGGGCACACGATGATGTCGCCGCGCTGGATCCGCCCGAAATCAGCTGGCCCCATCGCAACCCTTGCGGGACCGCGAACGATCCCCGCGGATGCCCCGGTGCCCTTGAGCGCATCAGCGGCGGGCTCCTCCGGACGACCGCCGCCGAAGCGGCTGTTCAGGCCGTAGTCGGGCTCGGGCGTGCCGAGAATGGCCGGCGGCGTCAGCGTCCGCTGGCGATCGTGCTCGGCCCGACGCGCCTCGACGAGACTCCGTCGATCCCCGGATTCGCGGAGTATCTCTGCGATCTCGGCCCGGTCGAGGTAGAAGACGTCCTCGGCCTTGGCGAGAACGCCATCACGGACGAGTCGGGCGCCCACGCGAAGCGCGAGGGCCCTGAATCTTGCCTGGGCCATCCGATCGATCCAGTAGTTGTGAATCTCCGTCAGCGGCCCGACCGCGCGGGCAAGGCTGAGGACGTCCTCGAACCGGGCGAGCTCGGGGGGGTCGGCGGCGAGGCGCTCGCGCACGGTCGCCGCAAGGCGCTCGGCCTCCGCCAGGAGCCGGGCTCGCCGCGTGGTGTTCGGTTCGGGTGGGTCGCCGAGACGCCCCGCGACCAGACGCAGCAGCGCCCGCGGGTCCTGAGCCCAGGACGGCTGGACGAGGTCGTCGAAGGCCTGGCCGAGGTGGCCGTGTCTGGCGAGGAACGATCGGATCGCGTTCGCGACCGCCGCTCCGTCGGGCAGCGCAGCGACCTCGCCGAGCGTCGGCGCGGGATCGGCGCGGATCCGATCGGCGACGCCAGGGCGGGTGGCGACGAGCTCGACGATGCCATCGATCCCGGACTGCACGTCGTGGAGCACGTCGTTCTCGCCCTGGATGAGCGCCATCGCCTCGCCGGGCGCCGCCCCGGGCACGGCTCGCTCGTAGAGGTCGGCGAGGTCCTCGACGATCCGATAGGCACCCCGGATCGAGATGAAGTGAATCTCCCATGCCCGGTTGCCACCCGCCCACGCAGCATTCCAGGCTTCGGCCAGCGCCGGCCCGGCGAGCCCTTCGGTGTCGATCGCTTCGATCCGCTCGAAGATCGCCTTGAGCTCGGGCATGGCCTCGTCGCGCCAGTAGCGGGCGGCCTGGGGCGCAAATGCTCGGTACGCCGCGCTCGTCCGATCGACGGTGGCCCTGACGTCGCCCGTCGGGACGCCGTAATCGAGTGCGAAGTAGGCGTACCCAGCGATCACCCGGACCCGCATCCGGAACGGTGCCCCGAAGAACGTATACGCGGGATCGAACCCGGCCGCGATCACCTGGACGTAGTTCGCGGCGAGCGGGGACAGGGCGACCGGCATGTGCATGTCATCCCATTCCCACTCCAGGTCGGCATGGCCCGGCTCGCCCCACTCGACCTGGAAGTCCCGCGGGATCGTCATCGGGTCGTGATCGGTCGGGCCTGGAGGAGGAACCAGGTGCGGCCGGCGATCGCAGCCTCGATGTCGACGGCGGCGCCGAACCCCGCCTCGACCCGCAGACACAGGCCGGCCAGCTCCGTCAGCGATTCGTCGTCGAGCGCCCGAAGGCCGTCGCCGGGCGTGAACTCGAGCGTCCGCAGCGAGGCTTTGTCGATGACGTACGTGTCGGGCGTCACGGTCCCCGACACCATCGCATCGCCGAGGCCCTTGACCGCGGTCACGACCAGCTGGTCCTCGCGGCCCGTAACCGGGTGGCGGGTGAAGGCGACCGCTGCGGCGTCGGCCGGCACGAGGCTCTGCACGACGACCGCCATCGCCGCCCCGTCCATCGAGATGCCCCGGAACGTCCGGTACGCGAGGGCCTCGGGGCTCCAGAGCGACGCCCAGCAGCGCCGGACCGACGCGTCGACCCCGTCAGGCGCCACGTCGAGCTCGGTCTCGTGGAGGCCGGCATACGAGGCCGCCGAGCCGTCCTCGCCGAGCGCCGACGAGCGGACTGCGAAGCGGGCGCCGGCCGGGGTGCCGTCGGCGGAGGGCGCGGTCTCGGAAAGGCGTCGAATGGCCGTGGCCAGCTCGTCGGCGAGATCCGCCGCGACCGGCTCCGCTCTGATGAGACCGGCGAGATCGCCGGGCCAGCCCTCGTCGCCGTGGCCCACACCGGAGTCGATCGTCGCGACCTGGGCCCGAAACGCCTCAGTAGTCAGGCAAAACCCGGGCGGGATTCGGAAGCCCATCCGGGCCAGTCGGTCGAGAGACGCCGCTTTGCCGCCGAGGCGCTCGGGGCCGCTCGTGGCGCTCCCCAGCCACTCGATGAACGGCCCGGCCGGGGGCTGACGCATCGGCGCAGTTTAACAATCGATAACACGTCGACAAGACGCGCCGGAACGTGGCCACCGCAGCGCCCCTATCCGCACCCTGCCCTCGCAGGTACCACTACGTATCACCCCTATGGGGGATACCAAAGGTCATGCCAAACGGCGACAGTCGCCCCGTGCCTTGCGGGGGCCCTGTGCCATGGTGAACCGAGAGCCGGCTGAATCCCTGCGGCGAGCGATCGCCGTCTTCGGGTTCGTCGTCATGCCCGTCGGGTTCATCTGGGCCGCTGTCGGCCTGATCCTTCGGGAGCGCGAGCTCGCCGCGGTCGGTTTCGTCGCTGCGGTCTTCGGAGCCTGGCTCGTCGTCGAGCGGGTCACCTCGAAGCGCCGCAGCGCCGCCTCGATCGCGACCCGGGTCGCGCTCATGACCCAGTTCACCGCCATCTTCGCGGTCACCGCCGAGCCGACGATCGCGATGCCGATCGCGATGGGCTCGCTTGTCCCGGTCGTCATGGCCCTGGCGTACGTCGAGCGCCGGGCCCTGACCAGCCTGATGGTCGTCGGGGCGGTCGTCGGCATGTTCGCGGCCGTCGCCCCCTCGATCATCCCGTGGGGCTCGCACTTCGGGAACGCGCTCGACCAGCTCGTCCCGACCAGCACCTTGATCGTCGTCTATGGACTGTTCCAGCTGTTCCTCTACAACGCCAGCGTCCAGGTCACCGATACCGCCAGCGAGCTCCGGCACGCGCTCATGATGTCCCATGACCTCGCGGCGACGCTCGACCCCCAGGAGGTCGGCAACCTCATCGCGAGCCACATTGCCAGGGCGACCGGGGCCAGCGACTGCGCCCTCAGCACCTGGGACAAGATCGACGACCGCCTCGTCACGTACGGCTCCCACCCGCTTGCGCGGCGGGGCGTGCTCGAACCCGCGTACGACCTGACGGAGTATCCGTCGACGAAGGCCGTCCTGTTGACCCAGAAGCCCCTCCTGATCCAGGTCGACGATCCCGAGGCGGACAGCCACGAGGTCGCCTACCTCAATTCGATCGGCCAGAAGAGCCTCGTGATCCTGCCGCTCGTGGCGCGGGGCGAGGCGATCGGGACCGTCGAGCTGACCTCTGCCAAGACACGCGTGTTCGACGCACGCGCCATCGAGCTCGCCCGGATCCTGTCCCGTGAGGCCGCGATCAACCTCGATAACGCCCGCCTCCACGAGGAGATCACGGCCCAGGCGTTCCGGGACCCGCTGACCGCCCTCGCGAACCGGGCCCGGCTCCAGGAGCGGGTCGAGCACTCGCTCGCCAGGCTCCGCGGTCGCAGCCCCGATCACGCCGGCCTGCTCTTCGTCGACCTCGACCATTTCAAGCTCGTCAATGACCGCTTCGGACATGCCAAGGGCGACCGCGTCCTGCAGGTCGTTGCGGAGCGGATCCGGGCCTGCGTCCGACCCGGCGACACGGCCGCCCGGATGGGCGGCGACGAGTTCGCGATCCTCCTCGAGGACGTCGCGACCCAGGACGAGGCGATGGTGGTTGCCGAGCGCCTGCTCGAGGCGCTCCAGCGCCCGATCGACCTCGGCGACGCATCGCCCGTCGTCGGTGGCAGCATCGGCCTCGCGCTGAGCGGCGTCGGCGGCGACACGAGTGAGGACCTGCTCCGTAGCGCGGACGTCGCGATGTACGCCGCCAAGGCCGCCGGCCGCTCGCAAATCGTCGCCTTCCGGTCCGACCTCATGGATCTCGCGGCCGCCCGCAGCGAGCTGGCCCAGCTCCTCCGCGGCGCGGCAACTCGCGACGAGGTGAAGGTCCACTTCCAGCCGATCGTCGAGCTCGACGGCGGGGCCTCGATCGGGTTCGAGGCGCTCGTTCGGTGGCAGCCCGAGGGCCATCTCATCCATATGCCGGCCGAGTTCCTGGAGCTCGCCGAGGAGACCGGCGAGATCCTGTCGATCGGGCGTTGGGTCATCGTGGAGGCGTGCCGCCAGATGCGGACGTGGCAGGACCGCTTCGACCGGCCCGATCTTCGCCTGTACGTGAACCTGTCCGCCCGCCAGTTCCGTGATCCGGGCCTCGTCTCGCTCGTGGCCTCGGCCCTGAAATCGAGCGGCCTGGCGGCCAGGTCGTTGACCCTCGAGATCACCGAGAGCTCGTTGCTGACCCAGAGCGCCGACACGCTCGAGCGAGTTGCGGAGCTGCGGCGGCTCGGCGTCCGCCTCGCGATCGACGACTTCGGCACGGGCTACTCGTCGCTCAACTACCTGCGCCGCTTCCCGGTGGACATCCTGAAGATCGCAAAGCCGTTCGTCGACGAGATCGGGGTCAACGCGGAGGCGACGCAGCTCGCGGAGGCGATCATCCGACTCGGCAAGACGCTGAGCCTCACGATCGTCGCCTACCTGTACGCCCGACCGATGCCGCCGCTCGAGGTCGAGCGCTACTTCCGGCGCCGTCGAACCGCCGTTCGGGCTTCCGACCGCCGGGCCTCCGACCGCCGGAGCGGCGCCCGCCTCGGAGGCGGGATGGTGGCCGTCCAGACGGCCCTGCCCGAGGCCGATCCCGAGCCGGTCCGCGCGGGGCGCGAGTCCGCCTGACCAGGCAGGCACCGCGGACCCCCGGTGCGAGGCCTGAAACCACCCGCGGCGTTCTGACGTAGTTCCTTCCTGCACGACGTTGTGCATCGCACTGGAGGAACACCACATGCTGCGACGTCTCACCCTCGCGATCGGCACCGCGGGTCTCGCGCTGTCGATGGCAACGACCGTGACGCTTGCTGGCCAGCCGTCAGTCTCCTGCGATGACGTGGGGTCAGCGCCCGCGGGCTTCTCGTCGATTGGCTTCCTCAAGGCGGATCTTGTGTATGCAAACCCCGATTCGAGGGGCGGGTTGATGTCCGACAAAAGCCAAGTCGTCTCGCAGTACGACATCGCCTGTATCCAGGTCTCGGCCCCCCGGCCGCGATGACCACGCGCTGATTCCGAGGAATCGGAGAGGCCGGCGCCCGATCTCGGGGCCGGCCTTCTCACTACTTCGATCGAAAGCCGGGCGCGGCGCCGGTACTCGTTGGGCTCGGGCCTGAAACGGGGGAGCGATTCGGGCGTCCTCTCGCACGAGACCGTCGGATTGGACGAACGGATCTCTATGCTGGGAGGACCCAGATGGCCACATTCACTCGGCGCCTGCGAGCCGTGCTTATCGCGTCCTTCCTCGCGGTCGGGCTCCTCCAGGTCGCTGGGCCGACGCTGGTCCTCGCCTCGGACGGCTTCAACGAAACGGCTGCGACGACCTACACGCTGAACCCCGAAGCGGGTCGCGTCGACGTGGCGATCGACGTCTCGCTCGAGAACACGACCCACAGCACGGCCACGACGATCTACTACCTGAACGCCGAGTTCCTGTTCCTCGAGCACGAGGCGACGAACGTGGCGGCCGTCTCGGTCGGCTCGAACGCGAAGATCACGATCAGCAGGATCAAGCAGGACCAGTACTTCGACGAATACAAGATCGGGTTCACGCCGGTGATCTACTACGGCGCGACCCGGAAGCTCCACGTGACGTACGAGATCCCGAGCGGCGCCCCACGCTCGACCTCGCAGACCCGGGTCGGCAAGTCATACGCCGATTTCTGCGTGGTCTCGACCGGCCTCGACGGCGCCTCGACGACCGTCCTGATTCCGGACGATTTCACGATGACGATCGACGCTCATGCGGGCAATCTCGCGCTTTCGCGAAGCGGCTCGACGCTGGTCTACACGACCGGAAGCGACGTGAAGCCCGCTGACTTCTGGGCGTGCCTCAATGGCGAGAACGAAAAGGGCTACGACGCCGCGGCGGTCAAGAGCCCGAGCGGCCGGACGATCGAGCTCGAATCCTGGCCGGAAGACAAGGCCTGGACCGACGAGGTCAAGAGCCAGCTCGACAAGATCGTCGTCGACCTCGAGGCCCTCGTCGGGCGTGGCCTGCCGGGTACCGGTCCGATCGTCCTGCGGGAGGTGGGCAATGGCCTGCTCGGGCCGTACGCCGGCTTCTTCGACCCGATCACGTACGTGGCGCGCGTCGGCGAGGACCTCGGCCAGGGCGGCGTCATCGCCCATGAGCTGAGCCACGCCTGGTTCAACAACTCGGTGTTCGAGGCACTCTGGCTGAGCGAGGGCTCGGCCGAGTGGGCTCGGACTTCCGTGACGGCCGACACCTGCCAGAAGCCAGCGACCTACCCGGGGACGGGATCGCCGAATCTGACCCAGTGGCAGTTCGCTGGGCCGAAGCCGACCGACCAGGACCTGGCGGTCATCGACTACCAGTACGCGGCCGCGTGCGAGATCGTCTCCGACATCCGTCCTGAAGTCATTGTTCGACCATGAGGTCGCCTACCGGACCGGGCACACCGTTCTCACGGGGCCCAAGGTCGCGGCGGACTGGCGGGTCTGGCTCGACGCGGTCGATGAGCTCGGGCTCGTGCCCTCAGGCGCAGCCGACCTCGACTACGCCCAGCAGCTGCTCGCGCAATACGGCATCACCTCCGGGCACGGCGAGCAGCTCGCCGCCCGCTCGAAGGCCCGGGCCACGTACCACCAATTGGGCTCCGCGATTGGCAATTGGTCGATCCCGGAGGCGATCCTCCAGCCGATGGCCGACTGGAAGTTCGACCTCGCAACGATCGCGATGACGAGCGCGTCGGCGATCTACGCGAAGGCCGGGGAGGTTGCCGCGGCGCTGCCGGATGTCGATGGCCGCGCCGGCAACGTTCGGCAGGTGTTCGAGGCCGCGAAGACCCAGGCGGACCTCGATACGGCGATGAAGGCCGCGGAAGACGAGGTCGCAAGCGCGAAGCTCGTCGCTGACGCGAAGGCGGCGCTGGCCGCACCACGCGACGTGTTCACGCAGGTCGGGCTGCTTGGCGTCGAGCTCCAGCCCACGCTATCCAGCGCGATCGCCGCCGTTGGCGCAAACGACCTCCCGACCGCGAATGCGGACGCGGCTTCGATCCAGTCGACGCTTGCCGGGGCTCCGGGTACGGGCCAGGTCCGCGTCGCTGGCGCTGTTGGTGGGACGCTCCTCGTGCTCCTGTTGATCGCCCTCCTGGTGATCCGGCGACGCCGTTCGCGGCAGCGGCTGGCACTCGCTGCCCTGGCCGCCCTGGCCGCCCTGGCCGCAGGGGCCGAGCCGGTGGCTGTGGCGACGCCGGCCGAAGTTTCCGACCCCGACGGCGGGGGCGGCTCCTTGGCGTCGGATCCCGTCACGGACACGCTGGCGCCCGGCGACGGCGCCTCACTGCCGGAGAACGATCCACCGACCCGCTGAAGCGACGGATGTAAGCCCTCGTCTCCATGCCCGTTCGCGACATAAGGCTCCCGCTTTGGGTCATGTCGCGAACGGGCATATAAGTGCGGACCCACGCCCGCTCAAGTGCCGATGACGTCAGGCCACGGCCAACCGTCATGCGCCCGGCAGGACCACTTCGCCATCGACTCCGGGCTGGCGCAACAACACGCTGCGCGCATCGCCTCGAATTCAGTGGGGGAGACCGCCTTGCGCGCCGCGAACGACCGGCTCTTGCGATCGATCCTCGTGCTCGCCATCGCGATTCTGCCGGTCGTGGCCGTGCTTGTCTCGACCGGGCCGGAGCTCGACGGCGCCGTCGCCGCGGCGGCCCACGGCGCGCGCCCATCGAAGGCTCCGCGCCCGACGGCGACCCCGACGTCGAAGCCGCCCTCCCAGGCGCCCAGCCAGGCGCCGAGCTCGGCGCCGTCGACGCCGCCGACCTGCACCCTCTTCCCGTCGACGAACGTCTGGAACAAGGATGTCTCGACGCTGCCCGTTCGATCCGACTCGGCCGCGCTCATCACCTCGCTCGGGTCGACCGCCGTCCTCCATCCGGACTTCAGCTCGACCGCCTACAACGGCGGCATCGGCTACGGGATCCCATTCAATGTCACGAACACCGCCACGCCGCGCCAGAGCGTGAGCTTCTACTACCCCGACGAGTCGGACCCCGGCCCGTATCCGATCCCGGCGAGCCCGAAGATCGAGGGCGGGAGCGACCGCCACCTGCTGTCGTGGGACACCGAGGGCTGCGCCCTGTACGAGCTCTACGACGCGTCGTTGTCGGGCGGCCAGTGGACCGCCGGCTCGGGCGCGATCTGGGATCTCCGCTCGAACGCCCTCCGGCCCGCCGGCTGGACCAGCGCCGATGCGGCCGGCCTGCCGATCCTGCCGGGCCTGGTGCGCTGGGACGAGGTTGCCGCCGGCGCCATCCTCCACGCCCTCCGCTTCACGGCGCCGTACACGGCCCGGAGCTACATCTACCCAGCCCGCCACCAGGCCGGCTGCACGGCGAGCAACTGCCTCGCGCCGATGGGACTCCGCGTTCGGCTCAAGGCTTCGGTCGACATCACCGGCTTCCCGCTCGAGGACCGGATCATCCTGACCGCGCTGAAGCGCTTCGGGATGCTCCTCGCCGACAACGGCTCGGCGTTCTACATCACCGGCGCGCCGGATCCGAACTGGAACGACTCGAACCTGCACCTGCTCCAGAACCTGCACGGCTCCGACTTCGAAGCGGTCGACACGACTGGCCTGGTGAACGGCTAGATAGATCGCCGCCCCGGTCCAGCCAGCGCTGGTTGCTTCGCGTGGTATCTTGTTGACAAGTCAACAACCTAGACCGGAGCACCAACCATGACCGCCGACGCCCCCACCAAGCCCGACATCGCCCTACCGGAGCCAAACCTGCACTGGGCGACGCCGGCCGACGACGCGACGATCGAACGCACCGCGGAGGCCCTTCGCGCCAAGGGCTACGAAGTCTTCGTGGCCGACGATCGCGCGACCGCCCGTCAGATCATCATCGGGCTCCTGCCCGAGGGCGCCGAGGTGAGCCAGGGCGCGTCGGTCACCCTCGAGGAGATCGGCGTCACCGCGGAGATCGAGGGCTCGGGCCGGTACGACGCGATCCGGCCCAAGACTCGCCAGCTCGACTACAAGACCGAGGAAGGCCGGCGCGAGGGGCGCCGCATGGGCGCCGTGCCGGATTACTGGCTCAACAGTGCCCACGCGGTCACCGAGGACGGTCGCCTGGTCATCGCCTCGAATACCGGCAGCCAGCTTGGCCCGATCGCCTTCGGGGCCGGCCACGTGATCTTCGCGATCGGCTCGCACAAGATCGTGCCCGATCTCGATGCCGCGATGCGTCGGATCGAGGAATACAGCTTCCCGCTGGAAAGCGCCCGGCTGTTCAAGATCTATGGCGTGCCGAGCCGGCTCGGCAAGGTCCTCATCGTCAACCACGAGACCCGCCAGGGTCGGTTCACGGTCGTCCTGATCCGGGAGCCGATCGGCTTCTGAGCCTCGGTCCGCCGCTCGGCAGACCGTTACGACTTTGGCTGGATCACCGACAGGACGTTGCCGCTCGGGTCGATGAACCAGGCCGCCCACGAATGGCCCATGTCGGCGACACCGTCGACCGTCTTTGGCGCCGGTGGCTCGTAGTCCTCGATCCTCACGCCTCGGGCCCGCAGGTCGGCGATCGCGGCTTGGATGTCCGGCACGCGCCACGCGACCTGGGTTTGCGTG
>WNFM01031792.1_pt2 | contig 12016 bp, 6 predicted proteins | sample 5400271 | NCBI WGS metagenome assembly WNFM01 (sample SAMN13153352, study PRJNA577476) | soil metagenome | isolation source: 60 cm saprolite on Douglas fir-dominated hillslope | place: USA:California | collected 2013-09-17 | reverse complement strand
GCGCGCTCGACGCCCGCGGCGACGCACAGCAGGTGGAGGTCGTGGTTGCCGAGGACCGTGACCGCGGCATCGCCGAGGGATTTCACGTAGCGCAGGCAGGCGACGGAGTCGGGGCCGCGATTGACGAGGTCGCCCACGAACCAGAGGCGATCGCGCAGCGGATCAAACGCGAGCGACTCGACCAGCGCCTTCAGCGGCGCGAAGCAGCCCTGCAGGTCGCCGATCGCGTAGGTTGCCAGGCTACTTGGCCGCGCCGACCATGTAGTCGACCGCCGCCTTCACGTTGGCGTCGGTGAGCGAAGGATTGCCGCCCTTCGGCGGCATCGCGCCCTTGCCCTTGGTGGCGCTCGCGTAGAGGGCTTCCTTGCCGCCCTTCACCCGTGGGGCCCAGGCGGCCTTGTCGCCGAACTTCGGCGCGCCGGCGACCCCAGCCGCGTGGCAGACGCCGCAGACGGAGTCGTAGGTCGCTTTCCCGGATCCCGCGGGGGCGGCCTTCGGCGCCGCGGCGGGCGCGTTCGCGGCAACGGCCGCGGGCGCCGGTGTCGCGGCGGCTTTGGGATCGATCTCGACCGTCGCCACCGGGCGCAGGCGCTCGGCGACCGCCTGCGAGGTCATCGCCGGATCGTTCTTCGGCGAGCGCGAGGCGTACAGGCCGATGGCGAGTTGCACCAGCATGATGATTCCCACGATCAGCGCGACGGCCCCGATCGCGATGCCGATCGCGAGCTTCACCGGATGGCTGTCGATGTTCTCCTCGATCGGATCGGCGTGGTGGGGAGCGGACATTGGCACCTCGAGGCGCGGGCGGGCGTGAAACGAAGCGCGGATTATAGCGGTTTGGACGACCGCCCTCGATCTACTCTAGAATCCACGGATAAGCGCCCGTAGCTCAGCTGGATAGAGTGTTGGCCTCCGAAGCCAAAGGTCGTGGGTTCGACTCCCTCCGGGCGCGCCAGATTCCTTCCGCGCGATTCGTTCGACCCCTCAACCCGCCTTGGATTGCGGAACCGTCGTGAGGCGCGCGCGCGCCTGGGCCTTGAATTCCGGCACCCAGCGCTTGAGGTCGCGGCGCACTTCCGAATCGGTGGGAATGCGATCCTGGTCGAGCCACTCGACCAGCCCGCGCAGCCAGGACGCATCGACCTCGCGCGCCTTGGCGATGCGCAGCTTCGGGTGTGGCGTGGGACGCGTGTGCTCGTCGTCGGCGAGCAGCTCCTCGAAGAGCTTCTCGCCCGGCCGCAGCCCCGTGTAGACGATGCGGATCTCGCTTTCGGAGAGCTCCGACAGGCGGATCATGTCGCGCGCCAGGTCGACGATCCGGACAGGCTCGCCCATGTCCATGACGAACACCTCGCCGCCGAGTCCCATCGCGCCGGCCTGGAGCACGAGCTGCGCGGCCTCGGGAATGGACATGAAGTAGCGCACCATCTCCGGGTGCGTGACGGTCACCGGGCCGCCTTTGTCGATCTGCTCCTGGAACTTCGGGATCACGCTGCCGGCGCTCCCCAGGACGTTGCCGAAGCGCACCATCTCGAAGCGCGTGCGCGTGCCCGCCTGCAGCGCCTGGCATACGTGGAGATGAACACGAAGCGGTTCACCCCGCAATCGATCGCGGCGCGCGCCACGACGTAGGTTCCGAGCACGTTGTTGCGCACCGCTTCCCACGCATTGGCTTCCTCCATGAGCGGCACGTGCTTGTAGGCCGCGGCGTGGAAGACGAGGGAGGGCGAGTACTGGTGCATCACCTGGTTCACGCGGAGCGCGTTCTTGATGTCGCCGACCACGCCCGCCACCGGAAGATCGGGGAAGCTCTCGCGCAGCTGCTCGTCGATCTTGTAGATCGCGTACTCGTTCATCTCGTAGAGGACGAGCATCGACGGACGGTACGCGGCGAGCTGGCGGCAGAGCTCCGAGCCGATCGAGCCGCCCGCGCCGGTCACCATGATCACCTGGCCGGTGATCAGCTCGTGCAGTCCCGCGTCATCGAGCGTCACCGTGTCGCGCTTCATCAGGTCCTCGACCGCGACCTTGCGGATGCGCGCCGCGGAACCCTTGCCGCTCACGTTGAGCGTCGGCACCGTCATCACGGTCACGCGCGCGCGGTTGCAGATCTCGACCACGCGGCGGCGAAGCTTGTACGGCACGGTGGGCATGGCGATGATCGCGTGGCGCAGCTTCAGGCGCTGCGCGTAGCGCGGCAGCTCCTCGAGCGGCCCGAGGACGCGCACCCCGTGCAACAGGCGCCCGACTTTCTTTTCGTCGTCGTCGAGGAATCCCACCGCGCGCCACTCGTGGCTGCGCGACAGCTCCTTCACCAGCCCCACGCCGGCGTCGCCCGCGCCCATGATGATCACCTGCGTGCCCTGCTCGCCGCCGCGCCCGTACAACGCCCACTCCTTGAAGGAGCGGTACGCCATCCGGCTCAGCGACATGAAGGCGACCAGGAGCAGCGGGTAGAGGACGTACTCGCGATAGCCGAAGCGCGCATCGGCGCCGAACGTGTGCAGCGCGAGCGACGTGAACACGGTGCCGCACAACACCGAGAACACGATGCGCTGGATGTCGGGCAGGCTAGTGTAGCGCCAGATCCCCTGGTAGACGCCGAAGAAGACGTTGATCACGACCTGGATCGGCGCGGCGATCGCGAAGGCCGCGGCGAGGTCGCGCAGCTCCGGTTCGCCGAGGCCGTCGACCTGCAGCAGCAGGAACGCGAACACGAGCGCGAGGCCGAGCGCGAGCGCGTCGTGCAGCGCGGCTAAAAGCGCGCGCGCATCGGGCTCGAAGGATTTCACCGCGGCGGCAACGCGCCTGTGCAGGAAAGCCATGGATCCGTTTCCACCTCTTGTCCGGTCAACGGAGGCGACGGCCTTTCGTGTCCTGGCCGCCGCGGGAGCGATTCGCGGCGCGCGCTCCGCGCTCGATCGCGAAAAGGAGCAGCGCGTACATCGCCACCCAGACGAGAAGTATACCGAATCGGGCTCGCTCTCCGGCCGCGAGCCCGGCGAGCGCACTCGCGGCGCACGCCGCCATGAGCGCGTAGGCGGCGCAGGCGAGGCGGCTGCGCGGCCAGCCGGCGAGCAACAGGCGCTGGTAGGCGTGATCGCGGTGGGCGCGCCAGAAGCGCTCGCCGCGCAGGATGCGGCGCGCGATGGTGAGGCTCGCATCCACGATGAAGGGCGAGAACACGAGGATGGGAAACCATGCCGGCCACGCGGCTGCGAGCGCGCCCTGGAGGCCGATCGCCCCGGCAAGGAAGCCGAGCGGCACCGAGCCCGCATCGCCCATGAAGATCCGCGCCGGCGGGAAATTGCGCGGCAGGAACCCCGCGCTCGCCGAGGCGATCGCCGCGCAGGCGAGCGCGAGCGGTGCCTGGCCGGCGATGGCGGCCGCGGCCGCGAGCGCGCCGAATCCCATCACGGCCATACCGCCCGCGAGTCCGTCGGCGCCGTCCATGAAGTTGAAGAGATTCGTCATCCACGCGATGGCGAGGGTCGCCGCGATGGCTTGCGCGACCCCGAGCGCCTCGTGTCCGCCGGCGCCCATCGCGAGCACCGCGACCGCGGCGGCGGTGACATGCGCGGGAAGGCGAACCTCGATCGGCAGGTCGCGCGCGTCGTCGGCGATCGATACGACCGCCAGCGCGACGGCACACGCGAGGGGAACGGCTAGCGTCTCCCAGGAGAATGCGGCGGCGATCGGCAGAGCACCCAGCAAGATCGCAATGCCGCCCACCCGGGGCGTCGGCGTGGCGTGCATCGAGCGCTCGTTGGGCAGGTCGGCGAGCGTCGCCGCCCAGCGCGATCGCAGCATGACGCCGGCCGCTGCAAAGGCGACCAGCGCCGGAGCGAGGAAGGCGATCGCCCAGTCGAGCATCACGCCATCGAATCCTTGTAGCCGCGCACCAGGTCCTCCACCGTCGCGTCGAAGCCAATTATCGCCTCCCATCCCAGCGAGCGCCGTGCGGCGCCCGCATCCACCTCGAGCGAACGCGTCAGGCGGCGCGCGACCGATCGCAGGCCGAGCGGCGCGGCGAGCGATTCGAAGAGCGAGGCGCGCATGCGCCACAACCGCCGCGGCCGCGCGAGGACATCGCGCATGCGCGCCACCAGGCGCGCGGTCGACACGCTATCCGGATGGGCGGCGAGAAACAATCCTCCCGCGGCGTGCGGCTGCGCGCCGCACTCGAGCAGCAAGCGCGCCAAGTCATCGACGTGCACGAAGCTGCGGCGGTTGTCGAGGGCTGCGAAGGGCAGGGGACACGGAGTGTCGGCGAGGCGCAGCAGCGAGAGCAGGTTCCCCTTGACGCCCGGACCGTAGACGAGCGGCGCGCGCACCACGACGACTTCGAGTCCGCCGCGCCCGGCGGCCGAGGCGAGCGCCTGCTCCGCACGCCATTTGGAAAGGCCGTACGCATCCTGCGGCGATGGCGGATCGTCGCATTCGAAGGGGCGTCCGGCCGTCTCCTCGCCGTTCACCTTGATCGAGCTGAGGAAGACGAGCCTGCGCGCGCCCGCCTGCGCCGCCGCCCCGGCGAGGGCGCGGGTCTTTTCGACGTTGTCGCGCATGAGCAGTGCCTCGTCGCGGCGGCTCGATGCGTGCACCCGCGCCGCAAGGTGAAACACGGTCGAATCGCGCAGGGGCGCTGCGCGTATCTGCCCCTCCCAATCGCTCCCGCCAAGCCGGATCGCGACGGCCTCGGCGCCAAGCCGCGCACGCAGGGCCGTTCCCACGAAGCCTGCGGCACCGGTCATGACTGCACGCGCGATGTAGGTCGACACCGGTCCTCCAAAGCAGAACGGGCATCCCGAGAGATGCCCGTTCGCCTTGCCCGTTTTCCGATTAAGGCGTGCAGTTCACAGGGCTGGTGACGGAGACCTGGGCGATCGTCGTCCCATCCGTCACGTTCACTGTCGTCGTCTGGTTACCGCCCGGCAGCACTAAGGTGCCGTTGCGCTTGATCGAGAGCGTGTTGCCCGAGCCCGACACGGTGAGATTGGGATCCGTGGAGCTCGCGCTGTAGGTGCCGGCACCGCCGACGACCGTCACCGAGGCCGTTTGCCCGCAGCTCACCGTGACGCCGTTCGGCGAGACCTGCAAGCCCGGAGGCGGCGGACTACCGCTGCCTTCCTTGGTGGTCACGGTGAACGTGCCCCGGCCCCCGTTGCTGTCGACCACGACAATCGTCGCGCCAGCGAGGCAGATGCTGGGATTGCTGGCGTTGGCCGTGAACTTCGCTCCCACAATTCCGCTGCCCGAATCCACGAACGACGGCGACACGCCGAGGTTCGGATCGGTGCTGGTCGCGGTGTATTTTCCGGTTCCGTCGAACACGAGGAAGTCCCCCGTGCCCGTGCCGCAGACTCCCTTCAGCGCGGCCGTGAGGTTCATCGAGCTGGGAATGATAGTGAGCGAGGTCGGCGTCACCGTGCCGCTGATGGTGAAGATCTCGTCGACATACACGCCCGTGGCGATGTCCTGGACGCGGAGCACGGCAAGCTGGCTCGGGACGCCCTGATCGACCTGGAAGATCGCGTTCACGGTGCCCGTATGATCGGTGATGAGATCAATGGAGTTTCCCGTGGTGCCATCGGGAAACACCCAGTGGAACGGGCCGCGCATGGCGATGAATCGAACCTTGCGGTTGCCCGACACCACGCCATTAGTCGTGTCGAGAAGCGTGACCTGGGTCTGCCCTCCCGCGCAAGCCGACGCGCTGGCGCCGGAGGCGCCAGCGGGGCAGTTCGACTTGAAGCTCACGCCGTATCCGAGAAGGAAGTTGACCGCGACGTGGATCTTGATGATCTGCGGGCCGCCGCTCGAGTCGGCATCCCTCACGGTGACGTTTATGGTACGAATCGGCAGCGAGTTGGGCGGCAGGCCCGCGTCGATTACGCCGGGGTTGTTGGGCACCACCTGGATGCTGTGGGAACTGACCGTCGCGGGAACCGGAAGGATTGTGGGCTCGCTCGAGGTGAGCGAGTAGGGCGTACGTCCGCCGGAGATCGTGATCGTCGAGGGAACACCCGCGTAGAACGTTCCCTCGGCCGGCGCCACGGTCAGCTCGCCGCCCTGGTTCGGATTGGTGGTCGCGCCCCCGCCGCAAGCGGCCAGGAGAACCGACGCGGCGATCACTATCGCGTGCTGGATGAACGAGTGGAATTTCACGATCAGTCCCCTTTGTTGGACCCCCGCGGTCATTTTCTCAGAAAATTAGCGGGTTATCGGCGTTTATTAAAGCGCAACTTGCAGTTCGATGCAAGCGGCACGTGGACTCGTGCCGAGGTGGCCATTTTTTCCGGTGCCGCCTGATGCTGCATTGCAGCATCGATGCGTCCTCAAAATGGGCCATCGACCTAGCAAGTCCCCTGCGCGACGAGTCCAAGGTTCACGGTGATGTTGGTGACCGACTGGCCGTCCGAGATGGTGACCGTTACCGGAGTGGCGATCGACGTCCCGCCGTGTACCCTGTGGATCGACCATGTGTGGAAATCCGAGCTAGTGACATAGGGCTCCACAAGCGTGTTGCCCGAGGCGGCGTAGTAGGGCGGGCCGAGGCCCCCGGCAACGAAGAGGTTCGCGACCGTAAAACAGTCATCGAGAGTCACGGTGGTCGGCGAGGCGACCAGGGGCGGCGTCTGCTGGGTAATCGCGGCAGGGCTGTTGGAAGCGGTCACCGTCACCGTCGCGCCATTCGCGTCCACGACCGCGATCGGCGTCCCGCTGGCGCATTGTCCCGTCGCCGTGATGGTGAAGCGGCCGCCGCTGGTGGAAACGACCGGGGTATCCAGGGTGAAGGCGCCCGGATTCGACAGCTGGTAGGGCGGATGTCCGCCGAAGACGATGACGTCGGCGTGCACGTTGTTCGCGCAACTGCTGTGGTCGCGCCCGATGAAGGCGACGGTGGAAGGCTGGGCGTTCAGCGGCGAGTTGGTCGACGGCGCGATAGTGAAGCTCGCGCGCTGCGAGAAGCCCGAGTTCACGTCGAGGATCTGGATCAAAGCCGTCTGCGCCACGGCCTCGGGCAGCACGCGGATGCGAATGCGGGCGGTTCCGCCGGCGTCGGTGGTCGTGGATCCCCCGAGGGACGTGGCCTCGGCCTGCCCGGGCGCGGACGTGATGATGCCGAAATCGCCCGAGACGACCTGGAAGAGCACGAGGCGGTTGACGAGCGGCACTCCGCCGATCGCCAGCGTCGCTTTGACCTCGGCGTCCCCACCGGCGCAGACCGACGATCCGCAAACCGACGACTGGCTCGCGCTGGGCGTGATGGTGACGATGTTGCTGACCGTGCGCGCCTTCACGGTAAGCGTGGCCGCCGTCGGCGTGGCCGACCCGTTGTCACGCAGCGTGAGCGTCACGGGTGTATCCGCGACGACGGTGTTGGGCACGACGATCAACGTGCTGCCGGTGAAGAAATCGACGTTGGCGATGGTGAGCTGGTCGCTCGACGTCACGGCGTAAGTCCCGGTGCCGCCGCTCACGATGAACGTCGTCGGCAGCCCGGAATACAGGGTCGCCGTCGCCGGCGTGATCGCCAGCGGGCCCGGCGCAGCGGGGGGCCCGGAGACGCCGCCGCTGCCGCACGAGGCGATCGCGAAGAAGGCGACGGCCGCAAGCACGAGGCGCGCGAAGCGCTGGACGATGCCGGAATGCTGGCGAATCACCGAGTCTCCCTGTCAAACGACGCTCGACGAGTGGTCTTCGAACGCGGTAGTCCTTGAATCATACGCAATAAATCCCCCCACGCGCCCATCGAAACTGCCGCCCAGGCGACCCGGGGATTATATTGCGGTGCAGCGAAGGCTGCGATACGATGGTCCGGTTTCGCCTGAATCTGCCGGTCCGCCCATGTCGGCGGTCATGGGGACCGCGATGGTCAAGAGCCGCGCCGGATGTCCCTGACGGCGGACCCTGGCCGGCGCCAAAAGCCCGAACCTTGCACGACTGCGCGCCCCCTGTAGGTCCCGGGGAACGCGGCTACCATTGCGTTTGAGGTGATCGAGATGGAACGCACAGCCGGCCCGCCCCTGAAGCAGGGACTCTACGACCCGCGCAACGAGCACGACGCGTGCGGCGTGGGCTTCGTCGCGCACATCAAGGGGCGCAAGTCGCACGACATCGTCGAGAACGGCCTCACGATCCTCAACAACCTCACGCACCGCGGCGCGACCGGAGCCGATCCCCTGCACGGCGACGGCGCCGGCGTGCTAATCCAGATTCCGGACGCCTTCTTCAGGGAGGAGATGGCGCGCCTGCAGGTGAAGCTGCCGAAGGCGGGCGCCTACGGCGTGGGGATGGTGTTCCTGCCGCGCAATCCCGCGGCGCGCTCGGCGTGCGTGCGCGAGATCGAACGCGCGATCGCCAACGAGGGCCAGGTGCTGCTCGGCTGGCGCGAAGTACCGGTCGACGACTCGACGCTCGGGCACACGGCGCGCGACACCATGCCGGTGATCCGCCAGGTGTTCGTGGGCGCGGGCCGCGGCAGCCTCGACCGCGACGCCTTCGAGCGCAAGCTCTACATCATCAGGAAGAGCCTCGGGCACGCCATCCGCGCCCTCGGCCTGCACAACGCGGGCGAGTTCTACGTGCCGTCGTTCTCGCATCGCACCATCGTCTACAAGGGGATGCTCCTCGCCCACCAGGTGCGCGAGTTCTACCCGGACCTGCGCGACAAGCGCCTCACCTCGGCGCTGTGCCTCGCGCACCAGCGCTTCTCCACCAATACTTTCCCGACGTGGGACCTCGCGCACCCGTTCCGCTTCATCGCGCACAACGGCGAGATCAACACGCTGCGCGGCAACCTCAACTGGATCCGCTCGCGCCAGGCGAGCATCCACTCGAAGCTCCTCGGCCCCGACCTCGACAAGATCTGGCCGCTCATCTACGACGGCCAGTCCGACTCCGCCTCCTTCGACAACGCGCTGGAGCTGCTGGTGATGGGCGGCTATCCGATCGCGCACGCGATGATGCTGATGATCCCCGAGGCCTGGGCGGGCAATCCGCTGATGGACGCCAAGCGCCGCGCGTTCTACGAGTACCACGCCGCCCTGATGGAGCCCTGGGACGGCCCGGCGGCGGTCGCCTTCACCGACGGCAAGTTCATCGGCGCCACGCTCGACCGCAACGGGCTCAGGCCCGCGCGTTACTTCATCACCGACGACGACCTCATCGTCATGTCCTCGGAGATGGGCGTGCTCGACATCCCGCAGGAGAAAATCGTGCGCAAGTGGCGCCTGCAGCCGGGCAAGATGCTGCTGGTCGACATCGAGCACGGCCGCATCGTCTCCGACGAGGAGCTCAAGCGCGACCTCGCGGCGCAGCGTCCGTACCAGGACTGGCTCGATCGCACGCAGATCCGCCTCGAGGACATTCCCACGCCTTGGGAGATCCCCACGCCCGACACCGACAAGCTGCTCGATCGCCAGCAGGTCTTCGGCTACACGCAGGAGGACCTGAAGGTCCTTCTCACGCCCATGGCGATCGCGGGCGAGGAGGCGATCGGCTCGATGGGCGACGACACGCCGCTCGCGGTGCTGTCGAGCCGCCCGAAGCCGCTGTATTCGTATTTCCGCCAGCTCTTCGCGCAGGTGACCAACCCGCCGATCGACCCGATCCGCGAGCAGCTGGTGATGTCGCTCGTCTCGTTCATCGGGCCGCGCCCCAACCTGCTGTCGCCCGATTCCACCGAGCCGGTCATGCGCCTCGAGGTGTCGCAGCCGATCCTCACCTTCGAGGACATGGAGAAGCTGCGTCGCGCCTCCACCTTCACGCAAGGGCATTTCAAGAGCGAGGTGCTGACGATCTGCTATCCGGCGGCCTGGGGCGCCGAGGGCCTCGAGCCCGCGCTCGCGCAGCTGTGCGCGGACGCCGAGGACGCGGTGCGCAAGGGCACCAACATCATCATCCTCACCGACCGCGACGTCTCGGCCGACCTGATTCCGATTCCCGCGCTGCTCGCCACCGCCGCGGTGCACCATCACCTGGTGAGGGCGGGGCTGCGCACGCGCTCGGGCCTGGTGGTCGAGACCGGCAGCGCGCGCGAGGTCCATCATTTCGCCTGCCTCGCCGGATTCGGCGCCGAGGCGATCCACCCCAACCTCGCGTTCGCGACGCTGCTCGACATCAAGGACGGGCTGCCGCAGAAGATCGACGACAAGGAGATTGTCAAGCGCTACATCAAGGCGATCGGCAAGGGGCTGCTGAAGGTGATGTCGAAGATGGGCATCTCCACCTACCAGTCGTATTGCGGCGCGCAGATCTTCGAGGCCGTCGGGCTTGCGACGCCCTTCGTCGACAAGTATTTCAGCGGCACCCCGAGCGCCGTCGACGGCATCGGGCTCGGCCAGATCGCCGAGGAGGCGGTGCGCCTGCACGCGCTCGCGTACTCCGACGCGCCGCTGTATCGCGACCAGCTCGATCCCGGCGGCGAGTACGCCTATCGCACCCGGGGCGAGGCGCACATGTGGACGCCCGATTCGGTCGCCAAGCTGCAGCACGCGGCGCGCTCTGGCAGCTACGCGACCTACAAGGAATACGCCCGCCTCATCAACGACCAGAGCGAGAGGCTGCTCACGCTGCGCGGGCTCTTCACCATCAAGGAATCCGCGAGTCCGGTGCCGATCGAGGAGGTCGAGCCCGCGAAGGACATCGTCAAGCGCTTCGCCACCGGCGCGATGTCGCTCGGCTCGATCTCGCACGAGGCGCACTCCACCCTCGCCGTCGCGATGAACCGCATCGGCGGCAAGTCCAACACGGGCGAAGGCGGCGAGGACCCGATCCGCTACGTCCCGCTCGCCAACGGCGACTCGATGCGCTCTGCGATCAAGCAGGTCGCCGCGGGGCGCTTCGGCGTGACCACCGAGTACCTGGTGAATGCCGACGACCTGCAGATCAAGATGGCGCAGGGCGCCAAGCCCGGCGAGGGCGGCCAGCTTCCCGGACACAAGGTCTCGAAATACATCGCCAAGGTGCGCCACACGGTGCCCGGCGTCGGTCTCATCTCGCCGCCTCCGCACCACGACATCTATTCGATCGAGGACCTGGCGCAGCTCATCCACGACCTGAAGAACGTCAATCCGGCGGCGCGCGTTTCGGTGAAGCTGGTGAGCGAGATCGGCGTGGGCACCGTCGCCGCCGGCGTGGCGAAGGCGAAGGCCGACCACGTCACCATCTCCGGACACGACGGCGGTACCGGCGCTTCCCCGCTCTCGTCGATCAAGTACGCCGGGAGCCCCTGGGAGATCGGCATCGCCGAGACGCAGCAGACGCTGGTGCTCAACCGCCTTCGCGGGCGCATCGCCGTGCAGGCCGACGGCCAGATGAAGACCGGGCGCGACGTGGTGATCGGCGCGCTGCTCGGCGCCGACGAATTCGGCTTCGCCACGGCGCCACTGGTCGCCGAGGGCTGCATCATGATGCGCAAGTGCCACCTCAACACCTGCCCGGTCGGCATCGCGACCCAGGATCCCGAGCTGATCAAGAAGTTCGAGGGCAAGCCCGAGCACGTCATCAACTTCTTCTTCTTCGTCGCCGAGGAAGTGCGCGAATGGATGGCGAAGCTCGGCGTGCGCCGCTTCGAGGAGATGGTCGGGCGCACGGAGCTGCTCGACATGAAGCGCGGCATCGAGCACTGGAAGGCGAAGGGGCTCGACTTCTCGCGGCTCTTCCACCGCCCGATGACCGAGGCCGGCGTGGCGACTCACCAGTGCGAGCCGCAGGACCACCGGCTCGACGGCGCGCTCGACCATGAGCTCATCGCCAAGGCCGCCTCCGCGCTCGCCGCGAAGCGCCCGGTGGCGATCGAAAGCGCGATCTTCAACCGCAACCGCACCGTGGGAGCGATGCTTTCCGGCGAAGTGGCGCGGCGCTACGGGCATGCGGGGCTCCCGGAAGACACGATCCACGTCAACTTCAAGGGCACCGCCGGCGGCAGCTTCGGCGCGTGGCTCGCGCATGGCATCACCTTCGAGCTCGAGGGCGACGCCAACGACTATGTCGGCAAGGGCCTTTCCGGCGG
>WNFM01112735.1_pt2 | contig 12018 bp, 11 predicted proteins | sample 5400271 | NCBI WGS metagenome assembly WNFM01 (sample SAMN13153352, study PRJNA577476) | soil metagenome | isolation source: 60 cm saprolite on Douglas fir-dominated hillslope | place: USA:California | collected 2013-09-17 | reverse complement strand
GTCAGGCGGAAAGCCAAAGATCGTGCCAGCTCGATGAGCCCCAGCGCGGGGTATTGGAGTGGTTGCGTGCCTTCGCCGAGATCACGGTGACGAAAATCTGCTCGATCGGCATCCAGACCGGCAGCTCCGTATTCACCTCCTTGACGAACTCGGCATACATCGCCTTGCGCTTCGCGGGATCGATCTCGGTGGCGGCGTCGTCGATGGTCTTGTCGACCGTCTTGTCCTCCCAGCCCCACTGGTTGGTCCAGGGTGCGCCCTTGGGCTGGCCCGAGCGGTACCAGACCGTGGTCGAAACTGCAGGGTCGTTGCGGTACTGGTGCCAGCCGGTGGCGAGGTCGAAGGCGTGTTCGTCATAGACCTGCTTGAGAAAGCCGCCGCCATCGTTGCGCACGATCTCGACGGGGATGCCGATCTCGCCCAACGACTGCTGGATGAAGGTCGACCACAGCGAGATGTCCTCGCCCCACGGCGCCGGAAGCAGCTTTAGCGAAAACCGTGTGCCGCCGGTGCCGGGCTTGAAGCCGGCCTCGTCGAGCAAGGCCGCCGCCTTGGCCTTGTCGTAGGGATATTGCGGTGTGTTGGTGCCGGGATAGAAGTCGGCCGAGGTCGAGGGGATCGGCCCGGTGCCGAGCTTGGCGAAATCGCCGAGAAAATTGTCGATGAAGAAGGGCACGTTGATCGCGTGCGCGATGGCGCGACGCACCTTGATGTCGGACAACTCCTTGCGGCGGAAGTTGAACTCGATGGTGTTGGTGCGCGCGTTGCCTTCATTGCCTTTGGTCGAGACGATGAATCGCTTATCCTTGCCCAATCGCGCCATGTCCGAAATGGTGAGGCCCGAGAACGGGCTGTAATGCAGTTCGCCGGCCTCCATCTGGGCCGCGGCCGCGGCGCGATCGGTGATCACGCGCCAGACGATGCGGTCGAGATAGGGCGCATTCGGACGCCAGTAGTCGGGATTGCGATCGGCGATGATGTATTGGCCGCGCTCATATTTGACGAACTTGAACGGGCCAGTGCCGACAGGGGCGAGGTTGGTGGGGTTCTGGCGGATGTCGCCGCTCTCATAAAGATGTTTGGCGGAGATATAGCCGAGGTCGGGCAGGGCGCGCAGCAACAGGTTCAGCGGCATCGGCCGCTCGTACTTGAAGATGGCGGTCTGCGGATCCGGCGTCTCGACCGCGGTCAAAAACAGTTGCAGCGTCGAGCCGTAATTGAGGATCTTCTTCCACATGTTCATGGCAGTGAACTCGACATCAGCCGAGGTGAACGGCTTGCCGTCGTGCCAGGTGACGCCCTTGCGCAGATGGAAGGTCACGGTCTTGCCGTCCGGCGTGGCTTCCCAGCTTTCCGCGAGCACGCCGACCGGCTGGCCGTTGGCATCGAGGTCGACCAGGTTTTCCTGAATCTTGCCGCCGATGATGTAGACGCCGGTGGATGCCTGGATGCTCGGATTGAGCTGGCGCTGCTCGGCGCCGTAGTGAACGTTGAACACGCCGCCCTTCTTCGGCGTCTCCTGCGCAAAGGCACGGATCGGATTGACGACGTTGGCGGCGATCGCGGCCGACGTCAGCAGCGCGGTGCGGCGATTGATCTCAAGGCGCGTCAAATCCATGAAAACTCTCCGAAGGGGATATCAGGTGGCGGGCCGTTTCGACGGCAGCCTTTAAAGGCGATGTTACGATGGAAGGGGAACGCGAGTCATTTTCTAAAGCGGGCGCGCATGAGGAAAATCATTCAAAACCTGCGGTGAAAGCAGGCAATTGCGCGCAGCTTCATCGCTGCTTTTTGCCGCGAATTTGGAATCGCGGCTCGCCGCAATTGAGGTTGAAGTCCGCAGTCTGCCGCAGATTGCAGTGCGGAAACGCGGACAAAGTGTCTCATTACCCTGTAAAAATAGGCTTTTGGAGGCTTTAGACACGAAAAAGCCGCGCCAAACCGCACGAATCAGTCTAAGTGGACTGGCGATATAGTTGTGAAGAATGCCGAAAACCCTGTTTTTTTAGGCAATTTCCGCCATAACGTCGCATATCCAGAATCAATGGAGCAAACATGGCTACCCAAATGTCTAAGTCGCAGCTGATCGAAAAGATCGCGACCACTACCGAAGTTTCGAAGAAGGAAGTCAAAGGCGTGATGGACGCGCTGGTTGACGTTGGTCACAAGGAGCTCAAGAAGAACGGCGTGTTCCTCGTCCCCGGCTTCGCAAAGTTCGTCGTGGTCAAGAAGCCCGCGACCAAGGCCCGCAAGGGTACCAACCCCTTCACGGGCGAGGAAATGATGTTCAAGGCCAAGCCGGCGCGCAAGATCGTCCGCGCCAGGCCGGTCAAGGCGGCCAAGGACGCGGTCTAAGACTAGCGAAAAGGCCCCCGGAAACGGGGGCCTTTTTGTTTGTGGGGGGCCTCTGACTTCGTGCATGATGGTTCGAGACGCGCGGCGTGCCGCGCTCCTCACCATGAGGCACCTAGTCGACCTCATCCTGAGGAGGCGCGAAGCGCCGTCTCGAAGGATGAAGCCCCGACCTCACACCACCGGCGAGCGGCCGCCATCGACATTGATGGCCGTGCCCGTGATGTACGACCCCTGATCGGACGCCAGCAGACACGCCAGGTTGGCGAATTCCTCCGCGGTTCCGATCCGCCCCAAGGGCGTGCCTTTGGCGAGGCCTTTGGCGAACACCTCAAAATCCATATCCGGCGACTGCTTGGCGTGCCGCTGTACCCACTGATCGCTCATGATCAGGCCGACCAGCATCGCATTGACGAGAATGTTGTGCTCGCCGCCCTCGTTCGCCATCACCTTGGTGAGCGCCATGCCGGCCGCCCGGGAGACCGAAGTGGGCGCCGAGGAAGCCGCCGGCGCCTTCGCAAACGTGTTCAGCACGTTGATGATGCGGCCCCATTTGCGGGCCTTCATGCCCGGCCAGACCAGTCGGCTGAAACGGATCGCGGCAAACAGTTTGAGATCGAGGTCTTCCTGCCAGGCCTCGTCGGTGATGTTCTCGAACGCCACCGTGCGCGCGGTTCCGGCATTGTTGACGAGAATGTCGATGCCGCCGAGCTCGGCCGTTATCTTCTCATGAGCCTTGGCAATGTCTGAGGCATTCGAGACGTCGCAGACATAGTCGTGAACCATCAGACCGTCCTTGGCGAGTTCTTCCCGCGCCGCCTTGAGGTCCGGTGCGCGGCGCGCCAGGATCGCGACCTTGGCGCCTGATTCCGCAAACCGCCGCGCCATCGCCAGCCCCAGGCCCTTGCTGCCGCCGGTGATGACGGCAACGCGGTTGTTCATTGTTATTTGCATGTTGTTCTCTCCCTGTACGCCGATCGTACGATGGGCCGAGCGCAAGCGATACCCACCGCGTTGTTCGTGATGGTTTTCGCGAGGGGCTCAACCCTGGCGCCGCGCTTCTGCCGTCTAACGAACCCGTGAAGCCGGAATATCCATCCGCGACAGGCGGTGCCGCCGACAAGGATATTTCCCGTTTCCCGCTCGGCGAAGCCGCAACGTTGCTATTTTTGCTGCGAGCTTGCCGGGCGGAGCGGGACGGCCAAAATGAAGTCAACGAATAATAGAGTCCAGGAGATTGCCATGGGCCTTCAACAAGCAAAAATCGAGTCGCTGCCATCAGTTACCGCCGAACTCAACTATCTCGCACCAACTGCGGAAAAGCCGAGAACCTACGCCTTCGATCCGCCACCGGGCGAACCCAGGTCCACGGCCTTGCCGGAATCCCACCGGCTTCCGATTTTCGATGCGCGCGCGCTGGCGGACGGTACCTCGCTCGACCGCGAGGGCTTTGCGCTGGTGCGGCATCCGACCGTGGTCCGGAATTTCTACGACGATAAAGAGGTTACCGGCGTCTACTATCCTGCCGTCGAAGCCTTCCTCAAGGCGACGCTGAAGGCGGATCGGGTCTTGATCTTCGACCATACCGTCCGCAAGCGGATCGAGGGCTCAGCCGATGTCCGTGGCGCAGGTCCGCGGCAGCCGGCGACAAGGGTTCATGTCGACCAGACCGATGCGTCGGGACCGAACCGCGTTCGCGAACATCTGCCTGACGAGGCCGAGGAACTCCTGAAGGGACGGGTGCAGGTCATCAACCTGTGGCGGCCGATCCGCGGACCGCTGCGCGATGCGCCGCTTGCGATGCTGGACGGTCAAACCGTCGCGCCGGGCGATCTCGTCGCGTCCGACCTGATCTATCCGAACCGGCGCGGCGAGACTTACTCGGTGAAATACAATCCCGGTCATCGCTGGTTCTACGTTCCCGAGATGACGCCCGACGAGGCGTTGCTGCTCAAGTGCTACGATTCCGCAGCCGACGGCCGCACCCGGTTCGGGCCGCACACGGCGTTCACCGATCCCACCACCCCGGCCGATGCGCCGCCGCGCGAGAGCATCGAGCTGCGGACGCTGGTGTTCCACAGGAACTGAACGCGATGACATGATCCATCTCGTCCCCGCGAGCGGGGCGAGATGAGACTGGGATTCGCATTCCCCCCGCTTTGATGTTACGCCGCCCCGGAAACGGGACGAGACGATTCATTGAGACGATTCCTGGACGGCGCCAAAGCCGACGATACGAGCGGCAATTTTCGCGCGCTGGTTTTTGCGCTGCTGGCGCTGGCCAGCGGTCACATGCTGTCGACCTTGCTGCGGACTATCCCGGCCATCAGTCTCGACGTGATGGCGGCTGATTTCGGCACCTCGCCGCAGAAGCTCGGCAGCCTGACCTCGATCTATCATTTCGCCTTTGCCGCCTCGCAGATTCCGGTCGGCGCCGCGATGGACCGTTTTGGCGTCCGGCCGGTATCGCTGAGTCTGCTGATTGGCACGGTTTTCGGCGCGCTAGCTTCCGGCCTCGCAACCGGGCCGGAGAGCTTTCTGTTCGGACAATTCTTGTTGGGGGTTGCGACCTCAGGCATGCTGATGTGCCCGATGACCTTGGCGGCGAAGAACATGTCCGCGACGCGGTTCGGCCTGTGGTCCGGCGTGATCCTGTCGATCGGCAATATCGGGATGCTGCTGTCGTCGAGCCCGCTGGCTTTCGTGGTCGATCACTGGGGATGGCGGGCGGGGTTCTGGATCTCGGCCGGTCTCGGCGTCGTGGTGGCGCTCGCTGTTTTCGCGCTGGTGCCGCGGCAAGAGGCCGCGCATGCCGACCGGTCATCGCCGCTGGCGCAAATGACCGAAGTGATCCGGCTCGGCCTGTCGCGTCAATTGCGTGGCCTGATCGCGGTGGCGCTGGTCTCGCTGGCGGCCTCGCTGGTGCTGCGGGGATTGTGGGGCGGACCGTGGCTGATGCAGGTCAAGGGGCTGAGCCGCATCGAGACCGGCAACGAACTCGGCCTGTTCACGCTGGCGTTGATTGTCGGTCCCTTGCTGATTGGCATTCTCGACCGCAATGTCGGCCATCGGCGCGAGGTGCTGGCAGCGGCGCATTTTGTCGCCGTGCTGGCGCTGGTCCTGATGGCGGCCGGCGCGCCGCATTATCCGGTATCTGACCTGTTCGGCGTCGCGGCGATGCCGGCGCAATATGACGCCGTGCTGTTCGTGCTGATCGGGATCGCGGTATCGGCGCAGCCGTTGTTGTACGGCATGACGCGGCAGATGGTGGACGCCCAAAACACCGGCAAGGCGCTGTCCGCGATCAACCTGGCGTTCTTCCTCGGCGCCGCGCTGATGCAATCGAGCACCGGCGTGGTCGCGGCGATCTATGGCCTGCCCGCCGTGCTGGTGTACATGGCGGCGGCACTGTTCATCGGGACCGTGATCTTCCTGATCTACACCAGACCACCAAAGTCCTAGATCATGCGCGCCTGCCGGCGCACCTCGTTGGCGATCGGCTTCAGCGATTCGGCTGCGGCCTGTCCGACCAGGCTGTAGCCCATCCCGCCATCCGCCCAGGCAAAGCCCGCGACATTGTCTTGCGAATGCAGAGCCATCGGTGCGCTCTGGTCCGTCGCCATCGGGCGCGTCAGCACCACCAGCCGTTGGCCGCGGTCGTCGTCGTACATGAACATGGCGGCCGGACCGTGCGAGGTCGCGATCAGACGGCCGCCCATCAGGCGATAGCCCGACGTGGTCAGGTCCGGCAGTTTCACCGGCTGATGCAGGCGGTTGGAAACCCACTGCACCAGTTGCGCGCTGTCGGTCGCCCGCATCTCGACCGGCTGGACCCGATCCGGCGCATAGACCTGATAGGAGTAGGCCGCTTCCTGTGCGAGCGCGGCAACGCCGCCGGACGAGGCCTGTACCGTGCCACGCATCACCCAGCCACTGAGGCCGCCGATGCTCAGCATCAGCATGGCCGCGACCGCCCAGCCGAACGGCAAACGCCGTTGCTGCCGACTCTCGATGATCCGCGACAGATTGAGTTGCGGCGGCAAAGGCTCGTCGGCGATCGGCGCCAGCGCCTTGCGCAACAGCTCACGCTGATCGGCGAAGCCGGCGATGCGTTTGGCAACGTCGGGATGACTTTCAAGATAGGCGGTGACTTCTGCCTGCCGCTCTGATTCCAGAACGCCGTCCACATGGGCGTGGAGATCGTCTTCCGTGATGGGCCGATTGGTCATTTCATGCTCCGCAACTGCACCACGTTTTTCGGCGCGCCGTCCGCGGTCCCTTCGATTTCCTGCTGCAATCGTTCGCGCGCCCGCGACAGGCGCGACATCACGGTGCCGACGGGAATATCGAGCACCCTGGCGGCGTCGGCATAGGACAGGTCTTCCACCGCGACCAGAAGCAGCACCGCGCGCTGGTCTTCCGGCAGCCGCGCCAGTCTGTCCAGGACATCCTGATACATCAGTTTTTGCTCCTGCACGGCGTCCTGCCCGAAATCATCATCGTTGGCCTCGTCGATGGCAATGTGCTTGCCGCGTGTCTTTGTCCGGCGGAATTGATTGACCGCCAGATTGTGCAGGATCGTGAACAGCCATGAACGCGGATCGCTTTCGCGCCGCAGGTTCCAATGGCTGACGGCTCGCTCCAGGCAATCCTGCACCAGATCGTCGGCGGCGGCGTGGTTACGCATCAGCGCACGCGCGTAGCGTCGCAACGCTGGAATCACCGGCTCGATCTGGCGCAGCATGTCGCTCATGGAGTCTGGACCTGCACGGCTTCCCCGAATTTGGCGGGCTCGCCGGGGGCGATCACCAGGTATTGCCGCTCGGCTGTGGCGGAATTCTGCACGATCTGCCGGATGGGTCCAACCGCGTTGACGATCGCGGAGCCCGCCGGATTGGTCATGAAGGCGGCGAGCGGCTGCAGCGATCCTGTGCCGTCGATCTTTTCAGCCAGCGCCAGCACGTAACGCTGCTTCGGCTGCAGGCCGGTCACCGACGCCTGCAGCACCTGAATCAGGCCCTGGTCGAACAGCGAGACGCTGGTCGGCGGCTGCTTGCTCTTGGGCTCGGTCTTTGCGCCGAGGGAGAGGTGCGCGACCTGTCCGGCGACACCGAGCGCTTGCAGGTTCTGGCGGTTATCCGGATTAGGCGCAGCGTTGGGGACGTAGGCGATTGCCTGCGGCGCCTGTCCGATCGGAATATTGGCTATCACCTTGTTGGTCGCGGTATCGATCGCTGCCAGCGCGTCGGCGTTTTCGAGGCCGACATAAATCCGGGTGCCGTCGCCCGAAGGCCAGATGCCGTGCGGAAGGCTGCCGACCGGAATGGTCGCGACCTGCGAGAAATCATCGGTGCGAAACACCTTGATCTCGTTGGTGCCGCCGATCGTGACATAGGCGAACGTTCCCTTCGGCGTGCGCGCGAAGTTGACGTGGTTGGTGATCGGCCCGGTCTCGATGGTCTTGATCGGATTGAACGGCGGTCGGGCGTTGAACACCTGGGTCTTGCCGACGTCCTTCAGCGTGAACCACACCTGCTCGCCATCGGGGGTAGCGGCAATGTTCGGGCAGAACGGGCTCTCCTGCTTGACGCGCGCGACGATGGCGTGGTCGGCGACGGAAACCACCACCGTCTCCGGATTGAAGGAAGAGCAGATGTAGCCGTATTTGCCGTCGGGCGAGAATATCTGCATGCCCGGGCCGGCCGGCACCTCGATACGCGTCTTCTCGGCAAAGCTCGCGGCATCGATGACCGAGATGTAATTCTCGCCGCGCACGGTGACCCAAACCTCTTTGCCGTCAGGCGTGAAGAACGCCTCGTGCGGCGAACGGCCGACATAAGTCACATGCTTGACCGCATTGGTCGCGGTGTCGATGAAGCTCACCGAGTTCGAGCCGATCGAGACGATGGCCAGCGTTGTGTGATCGGGCGAGTAGCCCATGCCGTGCACCAGCACCTGGCCCTTGTAGAGCGGGCTGAAATTGCCGGGCTGCGGATCGCCCAACCGGATCACGCCCAGCAACTTGTTGTCGACGGGATCGGTGACCGACACCGTGTTGGAAAATTGCTCCGCCGCGTAGACGCGGTCGTGATGGCTGATGGTGATGTCGGGGGAGGCTACCGCGCCGGGCGCCTGTCCGGCCCAGGCCGCCGTTGTTGTGACTATCATCGTGCAGGCCAGCAGGCTGCTTTTCAAAACCGGGTAGCGCATCTGTCTCTCCTATTTCTTCATGTTCATGTGATCGTGCGCGGCCGGCGCCGGGACCGGCGCCTTGTCCGGTTGCGTTGGAGCAGGGGCGGAAGCCACGACCTGCTCGCCGATCGCGAGCTTCATTGCCGCGATCTCCTGCAACTGGCTGACGATGATCTCCTGGGCGATGCGCCGCAGTTGCTCGTTCTTGCCGTAGCGTAGTTCGATCACGGCCATGTCGATTGCGCCTTGATGGTGCGGGGCCATCATGGTGACGAAATCGCGATCGATATCACCGGTCGGTTTTGCCGCCATGTCGTTCATCATTTTCGTCATCGCCGCGTCGTTCTCGGCGAGAAATGCGCTTTCATCCGAGTTGGCAGCCTTTTGCGCGGCCGGATGGGCTTCGTGCGCAAACGCGCCTAACACCAGAGACGGCGCGGCGAACGCGACCAGAAGCCGCGTGCCGAAGATCGCCATTCGCAGGCCTGGTTTGAAAAATGGCAGCATTGTTGCGATATCCTGAGGTTTGAACTGGTTCGTTGAACGCGTTGCATAGGTGGTGACGCGTGGCGTCGGGTTCTATTCCGTCGGTCGCTGGATTTTTTGAGTGGTTCCGGACACGTAAACGTGAGCCGTCGGACCTCGCCGTTGTTCTAGCCGTGCGGCGTTTTCTGCCGAGGAAGTCGCGAAGAGGCGGCCGATTTGCGGGCTCCAGCCGTTATAAGGATTGGGCTCACTTCACAGGAAGCCGCATGTACCCGGATCCGAATTCCTCGTCGCAAAAGACGATCGTGTTTTTGCTGTATACCTGATGCGAGGCGAATGTCGGCAGGCTGCAGCGACGCGCATCGCCGTCAATCCCGGATGGACTATCGCGTCCTGATCCGTTCTCCAATTGAGAGAACCTTGCCCAGAGCGGCAGCCGCATCGTTCAATACCGCAAGTCGATCGGGTAACTGCTCGCCCATGATCCTCTGAAGCGGGCCAGTCATTCCGATCGAATGGAATACGGCGCCGTTTGACAAAACGATCGGGACCGCGATCGCAGCCAGTCCTTCGTCTATTTCGCCGATGCAGGTCGCGTAGCCGCGGCGTCGTGTCTCGCTGAGTTCGTGCTCAATCCATTCGCGATCGTTGCGGGTGTTCACGGTCAGTATCGGGAGATCATGCGAAAGAGCGTCGGCCAGCAGCGCTTCGCTTTGGTAGGCCATAATTGCCTTCGCTGTAGCCGCGGCATTGATCGGCATTTCGAGGCCCGGCTGCACATAGCCCCGCCATCGAACGTCCGGCGACTGAGAGATTGCCACGACGACACGCGCGCCAATCAGCCGCGTCAGATAGCATGTCTCCGTCGAAGCTTCGGTCAGCTGTTGCAGGTACGGGCCCGCGAGCGCGGCGAGCCATCCATCATCAGCACTCGCATGAAGCAAGCGGATCAAGCGATCACCAAGATGATAGGCGCGGCCTCCGACGCCGTCTTTCGCCAGGCCGGCTCGAACGAGTCCTTTGAGCAACCTGTGTGCCGTGGTCTTTGGCAATTCCAGCAGGGCAGCAACGTCTGCAAGCGTCAGCGCGCCTGGAAAAGCGGCCAGCAGTTCGAGGACCTGCATGTAGCGATCCAATGGGCCGCCGGTACTGTCTTCATCCGTCTTCATTGAGTTGGCCCGCGGGATCAAACTTTCCGTCGTGTTCGAGCCCAATGGCTTGACCCACCGGCTTGACACGGCGTGGCAACGACGGTTAGTTTTTTCATATTACGGAACATCGTTCCGGAAAACGGAACGAATGTCAAGTGCGGAACGAACGTCAAGCCTCGCCTTGGCCACGCTCGAGGCGCCGACGCCAATCTAGATGGAAGCAGGCATGTACCCGGATCCGAATTCATCATCGCAAAGGATGTACGAACGCGCGCTGGCAAGCCTGCCCGGCGGCAACAGCCGCACCACCGTGTTCATGAAGCCCTATCCGATCTATGCCGCGCGCGGCGAGGGCTGCCGGGTCTGGGACCTCGACGGCAACGTCTATATCGACTGCATCAACAATTTCACCTCGCAGATCCACGGCCATGCTCATCCTGTGCTGATCAAGGCCGCGACGACACAGCTTGCCATGGGATCGGCGTTCGGCCTGCCGACCGAATCCGAAGTCGATCTCGCCGAGCTGCTGGCGGCGCGTTTGCGGTCGGTCGATCAGGTACGCTTTGCAAATTCCGGCACCGAAGCCGTGATGATGGCGCTGAAGGCGGCGCGGGCGCATACTGGCCGGCCGAAGATCGCCAAATGCGAGGGCGCCTATCACGGCTCCTATGACTATGCCGAGGTCAGTCTCGATCCGACCCCGGAAGCCTGGGGCCGCAACGCGCCGGTATCGGTCGCCTATGCCAAGGGCACGCCCGACAACGTGCTCGCCGACGTCCTCACCATTCCCTTCAACGACACGGAAGCCGCTGTCAGTCTGATCCGTGAGCACGGACCTGAACTCGCCTGTGTGCTGGTCGATCCCATGCCCAACCGCGCCGGGCTCGCGCCGGCCGATCAGGCCTATCTGGACGCGCTGCGAAAAATCACGCGCGAGGTCGGCGCGCTGCTGATTTTCGACGAGGTCATCACGTTTCGTCTCGGCTATCGCGGCGCACAGGGGCTCTGGAATATCGATCCGGATCTGACCACGCTTGGAAAAATCATCGGCGGCGGCTTTCCGGTCGGCGCGATCTGCGGCCGCAAGGAAATCATGGCGGTGTTCGATCCGCGGCCGGGCAAGCCGGCACTGCCGCATGGCGGCACGTTCTCCGCCAATCCCGTGACGATGCGCGCCGGTATCGCCGCAATGGAGCTATTGGACGATGCGGCGTTCGCGCGGCTTGACGCGATGGGCGAGGCGGTGCGCTCTGGCATCGATGCGGCGTTTCGCCGTCACGGCGTTCCCGGCCGCACCGTCGGGCTCGGTTCGCTGCTGAAGATTCACTTCGCCGACCGGCCGATCCGGGACTATCGCTCGGCTTATCTGACCAACGAGGAGGCCAAGCGCCAGACGGTTTTCAACCGCGGCTTGCTCAATCGCGGCGTGCTGGCCTCAGGCGATGGATTGATGGCATTGTCGATCCCGATGACGAACGCCGATATCCATGCGATCATCGAGGCGGCATCGGGCGCGCTGACGGAAGTCGCAGCACTCTGAGCAACAAGAAGAAACGGATACCATGTCCGCCAAGATCGATCCCATCACACGATCCGTCGTCCAGCATCGGCTCAGCTCGATCGTCAAGGAGATGGGCGAAGCCATGCTTCGCACCTCCTATTCGCAGATCCTCAATTCCAGCCGCGATTTCTCGCTGGCGATCTGCGACACCGACGCCCGCTTGATCGCGCAGGCCGACCATCTTCCGGTTCACGTCGGCGCGCTGCCGTGGGCGACGATCGCGGTCGAGGAGCGGTTCAAGGACGTCAAGCCGGGCGATGTCTTCTTGCTCAACGA
>WNFM01260935.1_pt2 | contig 12021 bp, 14 predicted proteins | sample 5400271 | NCBI WGS metagenome assembly WNFM01 (sample SAMN13153352, study PRJNA577476) | soil metagenome | isolation source: 60 cm saprolite on Douglas fir-dominated hillslope | place: USA:California | collected 2013-09-17 | reverse complement strand
GACCAGCAGGCGGTACAGCAGCAACTGCTGCTCAGAATCTTGCATCTTTGCTCCGGCCTCTGTCTATTTTCGGCTGGGGCGTCTGCTACGTCAATACTGTGGGGGCAGCAGGTACCCATTCTAAGCCGCGCCAGTAATGGCGCGGTCTGTGAAGCGGTTCGTAATCGGCCCATGGACCGCGCCATTACTGTCGCGGCTCGGAATGGCGCCGCTACGGCTTCGGCACTAGCTGTATCCGCTCCACGGTCGCTGCTTCCACGGCCTTTCGCGTGTACGGCAATGGATGATATTTGCTGCCTGCCCAGTCCTTCAGCAGGTCGCTATAATGCGGGCTGTCCGGGTCCCCCGATTCACCTGGGACGTTGGTCGTCACCGACCGGTCCCAATCGCCTACATCCATGATCTGCCGGTAAGAAGCGCCGCTGGTTTGCTGAAACCCGGATCCGCTGGTCGAGTTGACCGTGAACCCGTCGCCCGGCCGCGCCACCCGGCCGCGATTCAATTGAGCTGCTTTCAGCGGGTGCTGGAAATCGATCTGGTGCAGCTTCCCCCATTGCCAGCGCTCCCTATCGGGGCCCTGCTCTTTGGTGAGCTGTTTCAAAGTCGCCTCGAGTGTCTCCGCCAGAGCCTTAGGATGCGGGTCGGCTTCGAGCGCCTCGATCAGCCTGGTCAGGTCTGTCCGCGCGCCCAGTCCCGGCCCGAATACCGCCGCCGGCAGCTTGCCGATCCAGACCTCATAGATGACCGCCGCCGCCGAATCGGCCGTCAGCGCCGCATCCCACCGCAGCATCATCCGCACGGCCGCGTCGTCGCTTCCCCAGCGCCGCAGCACGGCGAGAAACCTCTTGGCTGGCAAGGAAACGACGTCCTGCTGCATGCGCTCGAAATCCGCCACGCTGAACTTCTGACCGGGATTCGAGAACATTTCCTCGATTCGCCGGATACGGAACGGCTGCGTCCACTCAAAACCCAGAGGGATCTTATAGCCGGCCGGGAGGATATTATGATTCGCCGTGGCGATAAAGTGCGAGGGCGGATTGAACGAGCCCGGCAACTCGCCGGCGGAGTAAAATCCCGTCCACTCGTATTCTCCCGAATCGCCCGGTACGGGGAACAGGCCGGACCAGTTTTTTCGAATCGGCGTCAGCCCGGTGACCTGCCATCCGATATTGCCCGCAGTGTCCGCATAAACAATATTCTCCGCCGGCACTTTGTAGCGCTCGGTGGCCTTTAGAAACTCCGTCCAGTTTTTCGCCTGCGCGATCGCCAGGCCGGCCAGATATCCCGCCGAGCCGGGCTCCATGCCCACCCACCGCAGCGCATAGGCTCGATGCCGCGCGGGGTCCTCGTGAATAATGGGACCATGGACGGTGTGGCGCATCTGGATCGGCGCCGGCTCCTTCGCGCCTTTTACCGCCAGAAATTGCTTCTCGATTTCGACATCTTTCCATGCGCCGCGATAGCGGTAGCGGTCATGGTTGGCCGGATCGAGCGTCTCGACGTACAGGTCCTGCTGATCGATTCCAACAGTAGTGAATCCCCAGGCGATGTTCTCGTTGTGCCCGAGCGCGATCCCCGGCAGCGCCGGCTCGCCGGCGCCGATCGCGTTCCATCCCGGACCCACCAGGTGCACAGTCTTGCGCAGCGAAGGAAGCTGCACGGGGCGATGAGGATCGTTCGCCAGAATCGGCTTGCCGGAACTGGACATGCCTCCATCCACGACCCAATTGTTGCTGCCCTGTTCGCCGAAGCGTGCCGGTCCGATGGTCTGGTTGTAGACCCGCAAGATGGCGTTGCCGATATCCGCCAGGTCGAGCCCGTTGGGAATGGTCAAGGGCACGACGGGATCGGGCGGAAGGTGTTTGGCGACGGAGGACAGGCCGAAACGCTTCACGTCCTGGACGCGCTCAACCTCTTTAAGCAGATTGCGCGTCATCAGTAATCCGGCCACGCGCGCCAGGCAGTCCTCTGGCTCCCACAGGCCGGGATCGTAGCCGCCGATCTTGAATTCCAGAGGACGCTTGCCGTTCAGCGACCGAATGTAGGCGTTGATGCCGCTGGTGAAGGACGTGGCGATGCGTTGGGTATCCGGACCGTAGCTGAGCCACTCCCGCTCCATCGGGCCGCGCCACCGGACCGAGCGAGCCAGCTTGTCGCGCTCGATCGCCGTGGGCCCCAGTACCTCAGCTAGCTTGCCCATCCCGATTCGCCGCCACAGGTCGATCTGAAACAGCCGGTCGCGAGCGGTGATGTATCCTTGGGCGAAGAAAAGATCCTCCACGGTCTGGGCGTAAATGTGCGGGACGCCCCAGCGGTCACGCAGGATTTCGACTGGCTTTCGCAGGCCCGCGAGCGCAACATCCTCGGCGCGGAGAGTCGGCGCGATCAGGATCGCCGCGAAAACCGCGAGAGCGCGCATTTTACTTGGTGTCGGATTTCGAGGGACTGGGAGAGGGCGCTTTGGACGCCGGCTCCGCCTTGGTGGACGTCTCGGATTTACCCGACGAGTCGGATTTGCCTGATGAATCGGATTTGGTTGACGACTCGGATCCTTTGGCGCTGTCGCTCTTACCCTCGCCGTTCGAGGAGTCGGCTTTGTGCTGCTTGCTGTTCCCCTTGCCGTAATCGTTTACGTACCAGCCGCTGCCCTTGAATTGCAACGCCGAGGTGGAGATCAGGCGTTCGACAGTGCCCCCGCAAGCTTCATGGACGGCCAACGGCGCGTCGGAGAACTTCTGGATAATTTCAAACACGTCGCCGCAAGAGTGGCATTTGTATTCGTAGAGTGGCATTGACTCAGGATCCCACTGGGACCTTTGCCTTTATTATAGCAGAACTCGATTCGACCGCAGGTTCTGAGTCGCGACGATCATTATGCAATCACTGGCAAGACCGCGCCATAACTGTCGCGGCTCAGAAGCATCCGGCGCAGGCGCGGCGCCAGGCCCTCGGCCATCCACTGGAACCCGAGGTCGTTGGGATGCGTGCCGTCCACCAGTCCATCGCTCCGCGAGGAGCCGAGCAGGTCGGTCCCTTCGACCAGTTGCAGGTTCCGATCGCCATTGCCAATCCGCTCGCTGACCACCTGCCGGATATGGTCTCGCATCCCTTCGTTCGCGGATCCTCCAGAAGCCTCGCGCGTCGAAAAGATCGGAGTGATGGCAAGGATCGGCGTATCCGCATGGGCTTTCCTCAGCCGGTCGAGAACTGGCCCGTACACTTCCCGCAGCGAAGCCACCGTGCCGTTGTTCTGCGCGAAATCGAGCACGAAGCAAGCGGCGTCGATTTGCGAGACCGCGTCGGCCACTTCCGGCTCGCCCTTCCCATTTCCGGAAAAACCAAGGTTCACGAAGTCGATGTTGAGCAGGCGCCCGAGGATGGCCTGATAGCTCATGCCGGGACGGCTCGCGCAGCCTCCCTGCGTGATCGAAGTCCCATAAAACACGACCGGCGCGGGGAGCGCGAAACCGCCGGCTTTTTCGAAATGCGCCTCCCGGTCCACGCCGACTCCGAGGACCTTGACCGGATTGTACAGCGCAAGATAAAGCGTCACCTCGCGCCAGGATCGCGGGCGATCCCTGAAGTACACATGCTCATACATCTTGCCGGGCTTGGCGTCCTTGTCCGCGATGGCGGTGCTGCGATACGCGCCGTCGGTGTACAGGTCGACCCCAGTTTGCCCGAAGGCGTGCATGTTGTTCATGCTGGGCGCGGACGGATATTCCAGTCGCACGGCGAGCGCGGACGAATCCGTACGAAAGCGAATGCGCGCCCCGGAAGGCGACTTGGCCAGGTTCCAAACGGGTGGCGGGAGCTTATCCTGCGAAGAGGCCGGAAGCCGGAAGAACTCGCCGCCATTCTGCGCGAACCAGGGCAGTCCGCAAATCTCCAGCTCCGGACTGGGCACAGGCAGCCAGCGGCGCTCGGGCTCGGCGGGAAGCAGCGGCACGGAAAATAGGGAAGCAAGCAAAGTGCGGCGTGAGATCATCGACGATGATTATAGTACGCGGTTCTGGCCGGGATGGTGCTTTTCAACCACCCGAGCGGTGCTTTTCACGCCAAGAAATCTAATTTGACCCGACAGAATCCAACAACTTAAGAGCGGCGATTAAATTGCCGCTTAATGTGCCAGGAGGTTTCAGTAATGAAACTCCAGCGTTTCCTTGTACTGGGCTTGGCTTCACTAACGGCATCCTTCAGCATCTCCGCTTCGAGGGCCGACGACACGTTTCCCGGCGACACTTCCAGCAGAGGCGTGGCTCGCGTCAGTATTTTGACTGGCGACGTGTCCGTGCGCCGTAGCGCGTCCGGCGAATATGTGGCCGCCGCGCTCAACGCGCCGGTGGTAGCGGGAGACTCGATCGGGACCGGTCCCTCGGGCCGCGCTGAAGTACAGTTCAATTCCGCCAACGTCCTGCGTATCGGGCATGACTCAGAAATTCGCGTAACCGATCTGGAGCCGGGCCGCATCGGGATGCAAATCGCTCGCGGTACGTTAACCTACAGCGTGCTGCGCGATTCCGGCGCCCAGGTGGAGATTAGCACGCCGACTGTTTCCGTGCGTCCGCTGAATCGCGGCTCGGTTCGAGTCTCAGTCCTTGATGACGGGCAGACGGAGGTCACGGCCCGCTCAGGTCAGGTGGAGATTTATACGCCGCGCGGCGTTGAGACCGTGGCGGTGGGCCAGACGCTGATCGCGCGCGGATCGGCGTCCGATCCGGAATTCCAGATTGTGGCCGCAATCCAGCTCGATTCCTGGGACCAGTGGAACGACAGCCGCGACCGTGCTCTACTGTCGTCGCCCGGCTATCAGTACGTGAGCCAGGATGTTTCCGGGGTCGAAGATCTGGATCGGTACGGGCAGTGGGTGAACGATCCAAGCTACGGCGAGGTCTGGAGTCCGCGTGTGGCGGTCGACTGGGCGCCATACCGCGATGGCCGCTGGGTGTCGGATGACTACTATGGCTGGACTTGGCTCGGCTACGAACCGTGGGGCTGGGCGCCGTATCATTATGGCAACTGGTTTTATGGATCGTCCGGCTGGTGCTGGTATCCCGGCCCCAGGTATGCTTACAGCCACTGGCGTCCGGCGGTGGTGGGCTTTTTTGGCTTTGGCGGTGGGTCCGGCAGCTTCGGATTCGGATTCGGCAACGTGGGCTGGGTCCCGCTGGCGCCGTTCGAAACATACCGTCCCTGGTACGGGCGTGGCCGAAGCTTCAATATCGTAAACAATGTCAACATCTACGGTTCATACCGCAACGCCCGGTACAACGGGCTGACGGGAATCGACGCGCGGAATTTCTCGGGTGGACGGTACGGAAGCAACTTCGCCGTGTCGAGGGGCCAACTGAGCCAGGCGGGCATAGTGCAAGGAGGATTGCCATTCAGAGCAAGCGGCGCGAGCCAGCGCTTCACCGACCGCCAGACAAGTTATGTTCCGCGCGGCAATTCGTTTTCGCGCCCGTTCGCCAGCCGCAACGGATTTCAAGGGTCCGGCGCTTTCAGCCGTGGATCGGCGCAGCCCTCGCCCGGGAATCGGGATCCGGGTTGGAGCCGATTTGGCGGCAACCGCGGCGCGACCGCGCAGCCGTATTCGCGCGGCTCGGCCGGTTTGCAACCGTCGCCGGGGAATCGGGATTCGGGTTGGAGTCGATTTGGCGGCAACCGCGGTGTGACCGCGCAGCCGTATTCGCGCGGCTCGGCCGGTTCCCAACCGTCGCCCGGGAATCGGGATTCCGGTTGGAGTCGATTTGGCGGTAACCGCGGTGTGACGACGCAACCGTATGCGCGCGGCCCGGCCGGTTTGCCACCATCGCCGGGGAATCGGGATTCTGGTTGGAGTCGATTTGGCGGCAACCGCGGCGTAACAACGCAGCCGTATTCGCGGGGCTCGGCCGGTTTGCAGCCGGCGCCCGGGAATCGGGATTCTGGTGGGAGTCGATTTGGCGGCAACCGAGGTGTGACCGCGCCACAGTACTCGCGCGGCTCAGCCGGTTTGCAGGCCTCGCCCCAGAATCGCGATTCTGGTTGGAGTCGATTTAGCGGCAACCGCGGCGTGACGGCGCCACAGGACTCGCGCGGCTCCGCCGGGTTTCAGCCTTATTCCGGGAACCGCGATCCTGGTGGGAACCGGTTCAGCGGCCCCCGAGGTGGAGGCATGACCGCTCCCCCTCAGCAGAGCACGAGAGTCGAGCCACGGCCCTCCAATCGGGATTTCAGTGGCAGCCGGTTCGGAGGTAACCGAAGTGTGCCCATGCCGGCGCCACAGAGCGGTCGAGGCGCGGCTGGGTTCGAGTCGCGCCCCTCCAATCGGGATTTCGGTGGCAGCCGGGGTGGGTTCGCGCCGCCTCCTCAGAGCGCGCGAAGCGGCGGCTCTCCATTCGAATCACGTTCGCGAGGAAGCATGCCGATGGCAGCCGCTCCGCAGCAGAGCCCGCCCATTCCGCGGAGCGCTCCAGGCCCCGCCGCAAGCAACTTCAACCGTGGGATGAGCAGCGCTCCGCAACCCAGCGGTCCGCCGAGTGGCGGACATAACAATGACCCGGGCTCCCATCGGGGACGGCACGACCGCTGAGCCGTCCCGTTTGGCCGGTGAGTTCCGAGATCACCGCGCTCACGGAGTGAGACAATTTCATCACTCACGCAGGTCCTGGCAGCAATCATGGCGGGAATGCTGCTGGGAGCGATTCTCACATCGTATGGAGGTTCGAATCAGTGCCGCCAATCCGGAGCTGTCGCCCGTCTCAAAGCTTTCGCGGGATGCGGCGATCATCTGATCTCGCGTGACCCGGCTCCAATCGATCGCGAAGTCGGCCTTACGCCCTAAACTTCGAACGAATTCCCGCTGGGCGCGCCCGTTTCCATCCCGGAAAACGTGTACGGCGTTGATTTCGCCCAGGTAAAAAACCCGCGCGCGCGGCGAAGGCTTCCGCGTCAAGCGCCTTCAAGTAGTTCTCGCCTGGAAGCTGCTGCAGGATGCCTCGCAGGGCAGGATCGACGAACGCCGCGGCCCCGAACAATTGGCCGCCCTTAGAAATGTTGACGGTACGAAATTCGCCGGCCCAGGAATAGACATCCTGAAAGATATGCTTATGGATGGTCTTGAGGTGGTTTATGTCAAATCGACCCGCCGCGGGAACATTGATCAACTCAACGATTCGCCGCGTCGTCGATTCCGCTTCGTACCTGGCCAGGATACGGGTATCGCGAATGCCGCGAAGATTTCTAAGGACGCTCGTCCCGGGATATGTGTACGGGTCCGTACTCTCGATCATGCAGCGCCTCGAGCTCCGCGCCCATTTGTTCGAGGGTCAACTCACCCTCCACGTAACGCGAGAAGATGGCCTTCGCTTCGTCGCCCGGCTCGAGTCCTTCCAGCCGCACCGAGGCCAGAGCTTGCCTCACGTTGTCCAGACGATTCGCACGGGTTTGATCGGTGGTACCGAAGGTCAGCGCCATGAGTGGGACCTCTTTTGAGTTTAGCATTTCGTGGACCACGACAGAACGTGAGTTGGAGGTGTTGGAGGCGGCAGTTGAGCCCAAGCGATTGATTCTGATATCCTCTTTAGTTGGCTAACTAGTTCTGCTCCTACCCAAGAGGTTCCAATGTCAGGTCATTCCAAGTGGGCGACAATCAAGCACAAAAAAGCCGCCCTCGACGCAAAGCGCGGAAAGAGTTTCACGCGCATTATCAAAGAGATCATGATCGCCGCCCGCACCGGTGGCGATCCCGATATGAATCCCCGTCTGCGCACGGCGATTCTCGCCGCCAAAGCTGTCAGCATGCCTTCCGACAACATCAAGAAAGCCATCATGCGTGGCACAGGCGAGCTCGAAGGCGGCCAGATCGACGAAGTAATGTTTGAAGGATACGGCCCTGGCGGCGCCGCCGTTCTGGTAATGGTCGCCACCGATAACCGCAATCGCACCGTGAGCGAGATTCGCCACATGTTCTCGAAGAACGGCGGCAACCTCGGCGAGCAAGGCAGTGTGGCCTGGATGTTCGAGCGCAAGAGCCAGATTGTCATTCCTCTCGAAAAGGCCGAAGAGGACCAGCTCATGAGCATCGTGCTCGACGCCGGCGCCGACGATCTGCGCAGCGAGGGCGATCAGTGGTCCGTTCTGTCTCCACCCGAAGCGCACGACGCGGTATTGCAGGCCCTCACCAAGGCGGGTATCGAAACTTCGTCGGCTGAGATCGCCATGGTGCCTAAGAATCTGATGCGCATCGAGGGCAAGAACGCGGCCGGCATGCTGCGCTTAAGCGAGGCTCTCGAAGAGCACGATGACGTGCAAAACGTCTACTCCAACTTCGACGTGGATGAAAAGGAGCTGGAGGCGATGGCGTAAGCATGCGTGTCCTGGGGATCGATTGCGGCGTCGAACGCACCGGCTACGGCGTCATCGAGAGCGACGGCCGGACACATCGACTGCTGGCCGCGGGCGTAATCCGCACGTCCCCCCGAGCCGCCCTCGAAGCGCGCCTTCTGTCGATCGCGCAAGGACTACGTGAGGTGATCGTGCAGCACCAAGACCGCGCTGAAGCTGGCGCACGTGAGGGGTATCGTTCTACTGATGGCGGCTGAAGCGGGTCTGGCAATGGGCGAGTATTCGCCACTCGAAGTGAAAAGCAGCGTCGTCGGCTACGGGCGCGCCGAGAAGCATCAGGTGCAGCTTATGGTGCACTCCCTTCTCGGGCTCAGCCACACCATCGATTCGGAAGACGCCTGCGACGCGGTGGCGGTCGCCATTTGCCATGCGAACCACCAGTCGAGCGAGCGCCGGCTGGCGAAGGCTGTGTCATGAAAAGCGGATGTTGGATGTTGGATCTTGGATGTTGGTTTGCCCGGCGCCAGCGGCTGGTTTTGCCGACATCCAACATCCAACATCCAACATCGGCCTTGAAAGTCGCGGCCCTTCTCTTTTCCTGCGCCGTATTGGGCGCCGCCGATTCGCGCCTGTTCTTCTCCAAGTCCTTCCCGGGCAGTACCCCAGCGTACGTCGCCATCACGGTCGAGCAGAACGGGACGGGTGAATTCAAAGACGCGGCCGACGACGAAACTCCCCTGAAATTTCAGCTTGCCGCAGCGGAGGCCGCCGAGATGTTCGCGCTGGCCGAGAAGCTGGACCGGTTCAAGCGCCCCCTCGAATCCCCGCTGAAGGTGGCGCAAATGGGTATGAAGACCTTCCGCTTCGAAGACGGAGCGAGCAAGACCGAGGTGAAGTTCAACTTCTCCGAAGATTCCGACGCGCGCGCCCTGGCGGACTGGTTCGAGCGCATCTCGGAAACCGCCCAGAATTACTGGACGCTGGAGCGGGCCGTGAAGTACGACAAGCTCGGAGTCAACAAGGCGCTTCTGCAGTTCGAGACGGCCATCGACCGGAAGCGCGTGGTCTCTCCACAGCTCTTCCTGCCGATGCTCGATCGGGTCGCCAAGAACGATAGCTATCTGAACATGGCTCGCTCCCGGGCCGCGAACCTGGCCGAAGCCATTCGCGCTTCCAAATGAAACGGCTGCTGCTGATATTGTTGCTGTGCCGCTTCTGCTTTCCTCAGGAGCTATCCGAAGCCGAGCAGAAGGCGCTCAGCCAAGGCCTGGGCGAGGCAGGCTCGAGCCCGATCGAAATGATCCGGGCCATGGAGGGACATCTTGCCCGGTTTCCCCAATCGCCCAAGCGAGCCGAAATCGAGCGGCTGCTGGCGAAGGGCGCTATCGAGACTCGCGACGATCGCCGGACGATCCTCTACGGCGAGCGCGTGCTGGCAAGGGAGCAGGACGACCTGCAGATCCTCGATCGCGTCACCCGTGCGCTGCTGTCGAGCGACGCCAAGGACACCTCCGAACGGGCGCTCAAGTATGCGCAGCGGTACGAGCAGCTTGTTAACGAGATGCGCGCCAAGCCCGTCGAGCCTCGCCGGGGCCAGGGGCAATGGCAGGAGGAGCTCGACCGGGGCCTGGCGCGCGCGCTGGCGCTGCAAGCCAGGGCTAGCGGCAACTTGGGCAAGATGGAGCAAGCCATTTCGCTCGCCAAAAAGGCGTACGCCGCGTTTCCGGCCGCGGAAGCAGCGCGCGAGATCGGCCGCTGGCTGGCCAAGTCGGGCAAGGAAGAAGAAGCCGTCCCGTATCTTGCCGACGCGTTCACCCTGGCCGATCCCAAGACGAACGAAGCCGAGCGCGCCGCCGACCGAAAACGCATGGGCGAGCTTTACTCCAAGCTCAGGGGCTCGGAAAAGGGCTTGGGCGACCTGATCCTCGAGTCCTATGACCGTACCAGCGCCCAAATGGCGGATCGCAAGTCGAAGCTCAGCCTGGCCGATCCGAACACACAAGCCGGCAGTATTCTGGACTTCATTCTCTCCGGCCTGAAAGGCGACAAGCTGCAACTCAAGTCCCTGCAGGGTAAGGCTGTCGTGTTCGATTTCTGGGCCACGTGGTGCGGTCCCTGCCGCGCGCAGCATCCGTTGTACGACCAGGTGAAGCAAAGGTACAGCTTCAGCAACAACGTGGCCTTTGTATCGGTGAACACCGATGAGGACCGCGCGCTGGTGGCTCCATTCGTGAAAGATCAGAAGTGGAGCCAGTCGGTCTACTTCGAAGACGGTCTCACCCGGAAGCTCGAGATCTCGTCCATACCCACGACGATCGTTCTCGACCGCCGCGGCGAGATCGTCAGCCGCATGAACGGCTTTGTGCCCGACCGCTTTGTCGATATGCTTTCCGAACGCATTGAGGAGGCTCTTAAATGATACGCCGATCGTTCCTGTTCATGACGCTTGCAGCCGCGCCCTTGTTGGCCCAGGCCGACGATCCGCCCTTTCCGCCGCACCGAGTCATCGGTAATATTTATTACGTCGGCTCGACCAATCTTGCGTCGTTCCTGATCACGACGCCGCAGGGACACATCCTGATCAACAGCAGTTACGAGCGGACCGTGCCTCTGATCGAGGCCAGCGTCGAGAAGCTGGGATTTCATTTCCGCGATATCAATATCCTGCTCGACAGCCATGCGCACGGCGACCATGTGGCGGGCAATCCGCTGGTCAAGAAGATGACCGGCGCGACTGTGATGGTCATGCAGGAAGATGTGAGCGGAGTCCCTGGGACTGTCGATAAGATCCTGCACAATGGCGATCAGGTGAAGCTGGGCGGCGTGGTCCTGACGGCGCGTCTCACGCCCGGACATACCAAGGGCGCGACGACGTGGACCATGAAAGCGACCGAGGGCGGGAAGTCCTACGACGTGGTTATCTCGAGCAGCATCGGCGTCAACGTCAACCCGGGTTACGTGCTGGTCAACAACACCAAGTATCCGGGGATCGCCGACGATTACCGCCGGGCGTTCGAGGTGATGCGCTCGCTGCCATGCGATTTGTACCTGGCGCCGCATGGAGCGCAATACGGGCTTGCGGAAAAATATCCGAAGCTGGAAAAAGGCGGGCCGAACCCGTTCATCGATCCACAAGGGTATAAGGCTTACGTGGATAACAGCGAGAAGTCATTTTTGAGCAAGCTGGAGGAGCAGAAGCGCGGGCGTTAGTGAAACCGCTCTTCGATGTGGCTGACGCGAGTGTCCAGTTCGGCGAACTTGCCCAGTAGTTCGCTGTGGTTTTTGTCCATCGTGGTTTGGACCACTCTCATTTCGGCGCGTAGCATGTCGCGCATGTCGTTCATGCTGCCTCGCATGTCTCCGATGCTGCCTCGCAGGTCTCCGATGCTGCCCCGCAGGTCCCCGACGCTGCCTCGAAGCTCGGTTCGCAAGTCTTCAACGTTGCCTCGAAACTCGCTTCGCAGGTTGTCGATGCTGCCTCTAAACTCGGTTCGCAGGTCACCGATGCTGCCCCGAACCTCGGTTCGCAAGTCTCCGAACTCCGCTCGCAGGTTGTCGATGCTGCTTCGAACTTCGGTTCGCAGGTTGTCGATGCTGCTTCGAAAATCGCTCAGCCGCGAATTGTTATAGAGGAACCCGACCATCACGATCGCAAATGTGACAATTGGCGTGAGCAATGGCAGGTAGATCGCT
>WNFM01259261.1_pt1 | contig 12021 bp, 8 predicted proteins | sample 5400271 | NCBI WGS metagenome assembly WNFM01 (sample SAMN13153352, study PRJNA577476) | soil metagenome | isolation source: 60 cm saprolite on Douglas fir-dominated hillslope | place: USA:California | collected 2013-09-17 | reverse complement strand
AAGCCGACCGCAACCGCCGTAAGACCGGCTCTCTTCAACGACACATGCATTGCATTCATCGCTGCCCCCATCGTTCTTTCATTGTTCGGTTTAGTACATCCTGCCGTCGCATGCCGTGAACGGCGCAACAGGTATCGGGAAAATTACCGCCCGTCGCTCGAAAAAACCAATGAAAAAAAACGGCTCAGCCATGCTGCTATTTGCATAGGCCCGACGTAACGATTGTATAAATGCCCGCTTGGAGTTCTGGTGCGCCCAGGAACTCGCTCGACCCACTCTTTACGGTCGAGGCGCGCCAGCGTGCTTCTCTGATGCCGCATTTTAGCGGCACGCATAACTGCGGCGTCTGTCGGTGGGTAATCGCCTTGCATTTACCGATAAACTGCGTACACTCATTTGACGCATAAATGCGGCACGCGGATGTGCGGCGCGCGGAGGCATCTTGAGCGAACGCAAGGTCCCAGGGAATCCCTTCCGCTACGGGCGCGAGGCCGACGTCCTCGTCGATCGGGGCGATGAGCTCGCGCGGGTCGTCCGCGTTGGCGAGGAATGCGGCACCCTGTTCCTGATCGGCCCGCGCCGCTTCGGGAAGACTTCGATCTTGCGGGCTGCTGAGGCCAAGCTCACCGGCGCCGGCAAGGTCATCCTTCGTTATGACGCCGAGGCCTTCGACGACATCGGCAGTCTCGCGGCGGCGCTCCTCTCCGGCGCAGTACGCAAGTACGCCTCTGCCCTCGATCGCGCGCAGGCCATCGCCAAGAAGTTCTTCGTGGCGCTGAGGCCGAGCCTTACGCTCGATCCGTCGGACGGTAAGATCACGGTCGCCGTCGGCGTTGACCCGGGTGCTCGGCTGGGTGCAGTCCCGCTTTTCACGGACGTCTTGAATGGCATCGAGCGGCTCGCGGCCGAAGACGGTCGTCCCGCGCTCGTTATCGTCGATGAGTTCCAGCAGGTCGTCGCCGAGGGCGGCGAGAAGGCGGAGCGGCAGATTCGCGCCGCCGTGCAGAGGCACCGGGCGGTTGGCTACGTGTTCGCGGGATCGAGCTCGCGGATGATGACGGAAATGGTCGCGACCTCGAATCGCGCGTTTTGGCAGCTCGGGGACCAGTTGCACTTGGGCCCTATCCCGCGCCCAGCCTTCGCCGATTTCATGCGCAAGGGCTTCGAGTCTGCGGGGGCCGCAATCTCGGGTGCAGCGCTCGAACACATCCTCGACGTCGGCGAGGACGTTCCCTACAGCGTGCAGCAGCTCGCAAGCGAATGCTGGGTGCTCGTCACGGACAACCGGCGCAAGCACCTCACCGCCGCGCTCGTGGACGAGGCGCTCGGCCGCGTCGTCTCGATGCAGCACGTCAGCTACCTGCAGCGATGGCTCCTCCTAGCGCGCGCGCAAAAACAGACGCTTCGGATCGTGAGCGAGGAGCCGATCGGGTTCGAGCTTTCCGCGACGGCACTCCGGCATGGTCTACCGCGCACTACGATGCAGCGCGCCCTCGAGGCACTCGAGCGCCAGCATTTCCTGCGCAAGGATCTNNCCGGGACCACGGCGACTTGGCGGTTTGAGGACCCGTTCATGCGGGCATGGCTCGCCACGCTCGAGAATTACTGATCGTGTCTCCGCTTGCCAGCCTCGATTATTCGGTACGTTAAGCGTCGGAGAGTGTTCGAAGTCGTATTCGACCAGCTCGTTATCGCTGGCGGGCTTCCTGTCCTCGAAATAGCGGCCGCCCAATCCGTTTTCATAGGGATCGATGATGATGTGCCAGGTTCCGTCCAGACTCGTGGTGCTGCGGCCGGGTAGGTTGACAATTATATTTGAAGGGTCCGGTTCAGCGGTGGCTGCGCCGACGATCAGCAGCAGAATCGCGAACATCGGCGCAGGTCCCTTCATGGCAAGTAGGTTACACCCGTTCCGCCGCAGATCGAGCGGCGGTACGCCGCCATAGCCTGCGTCAGCGACGCAGCGGCAATGGCAGAAGCGCGTCGGGAAAGCCCTGGTAACACACCGGCCGAAGAAACCGCTCCATGGCGATGGTTCCAACGGAGCTGCTGCGCCCATCGGTCGTCGCCGGGAAAGGGCCACCATGCACCATGGCGGGCGAGACTTCGACGCCGGGGGGCCACCCGTTCACCACCACGCGACCTGCCTTGCGCTCCAACACGGGCAGCAGGTGCATGGCGAGATCCAGGTCGGGATCGGTCATGTGCAGGGTGAAGGTGAGTTGGCCTTCGAGATGCTCGAGCACGCGCAGCACTTCCGCCTCATCGGCGCAACGCACCACCGTCGAGGCGGGTCCGAATACTTCGCCGCCGATGTCGGTATTCGACAGGAGAGCCGCGGCGGACGTGGTGAACAGCGCGGCACGGCCGCCGTGCGCGGCGTCCGAGTCGGCGCCGCGGGACAGCAGCGAAACGCCGGTGCAGCGCCCCAGCCGATCGACGCCCTGCTGATACGCGCGGCGAATGCCGGGCGTCAGCATGATGCCGGGCGCTACCGGCGCCAAGGCGATGACGGCGGCGGCGATGAAGCGGTCCAGCGCCGCTCCGTCCTGCGCTAGGATCAACCCGGGGTTGGTGCAAAACTGTCCGACGCCCAAGGTCATCGAGGCAACGTACTCGCGTCCCAGGCGTTCGGCACCGTCCGACAGTGCGGCGGGCAACAGCAACACTGGATTGACGCTGCTCATTTCCGCATAGACCGGAATGGGCTCTGCGCGCGCGTTGGCGATCCGCGACAACGCCAGGCCCGCAACTCGCGATCCGGTGAACGCCACGGCTTTGATGCGGGAGTTCGCCACCAGCGCGCCCCCTAAGGCATTATCGGGGCCGTTGAGCAGGGAAAAGACGCCGTTGGGCATGTTGGTCTCACCGGCCGCGGCAATGATCGCCTGCGCCACCAGCTCACCGGTTCCGGGATGTGCGGGATGACCCTTCACCACCACCGGGCAGCCGGCGGCCAGAGCCGCTGCGGTATCGCCGCCCGCAACGGAAAATGCCAGCGGAAAATTGCTGGCGCCGAACACGGCCACGGGGCCTAAGGGTATGCGGCGCTGCCGCAGGTCGGGACGCGGCGCAGACTGCCGCTCCGGCAAGGCGGGATCGATCCGCACGCCCTGCCAATCGCTGCGGCGCAATTCGTCGGCGAACATTCGCAATTGACCGACGGTGCGCGCCCGCTCGCCGGTCAAGCGCGCCACGGGCAGGCCTGACTCCGCATGGGCCCGGAGCAGCAACTCATCGCCCATTACAAGAATCTGGGCGGCGATAGCCTCCAGAAATCGGCCGCGAAGCCCGGCGTCCAGGTTGCGAAAGCGATCGAATACGGACCATGCGAGCTCGCAGGCGGCGGTCACCTCGGGAGCTCCTGCTGCGCTGAAGGCCGGTTCGATACTTTGAGCGAGAGTGGGATCTACCGCGCGGAATGACTCCGCCGTCGACACGCGTTCTTCACCGATGAATAGTTCGCCGGATACGGTCATGCAAGGGCTCTCTGCCCGCAACTGCGGGATGGGGTGGCGTGCGCGGGCGGCAGATAATCGAATCGCTGCATCAAGACCGCCAATTCGCCGGGCCGGAGCACGCGCGCCCCCGCGGCCAACTGATCGCCCGCGGGAGCATTGAAGGCATTGGGACGCTGCGAAACCGGTTCGACACAAATGGAGTCCCGTTCGGGCACGCTGTACACGACGAGGAATGGCGTCAACGGCGACGCGCCGATGTGTAATTCGCCGCCGTCGGGCCAAACGACTCGCACGGTGCCGTCGAGTCCATCGAAGCAGTGGTCGACGAAACAATCTTCGAATACCGCCCCCTGCGGTAAGTTCCATTCGTGAGGCAGCGCCACACGATGGGTCGGCAATTGCTCAGCATCAGTCAGCCAAACGCCCGTCACGGGTGCAAATATCCGCGTGCCGGCGGGTCTGCAGATGTAGGGATGTTGGCCGATGCCGAAAGGCATCGCCTCGACGCTGCGGTTGATGAGCATCAGGCGGATCTCGAGACCCGATTCGTTCAGCGCGATGTCCTGCGTCGCCGTGAACGGCCATGGCCAATCGGCATCGCCGCCGTGTTCCAGGCGCAGAACGCAGCGCTCCGCCTGCCGTTCCTGTTCGGACCAGGATCGTATCCAGCCCACTCCATGCAATGGGAGCTCGAACCCTGTGCAGTTGCGCGGCAGCTCGCATGACCGCCCGGCAAATTGAAATCGCCCGTTGGCGATCCGATTCGAATACGGCACCAGGGGGAAGGAGGCAAGATCGGTGGGCAGATAACGTTGCTGCCTGCCCGTGGGCCTAAGCAGAGCGCGGGGGCCGTATCGAAAACTCGCTATGGCGCCGCCATGTTCGGGCCACACCTCGACGGCAAAATCGCCGCAGCGCAGGTTGACCCGCCGCGTCGGAGCGTCAAAGCCACTGAACATTCGCACGCCCTCGCCTCCCAAATCCTTCTCGCCCATGATCAACTGTCACGGCATCGCCTCCGTTCCGGATTTGGCTTAAGATGCCGGAATGATAGCGCTACCATACCGCACCGATCTCCGCGGCGCCAGCATCCTCGCGTTGATGCGCTGCGCTCTGCGTGCCGCGGCCTTGGTGTTACATGTCGGATCCGTATACGCCGCTTCACCATCCTTCATTCCTTATCGATGGAACACCGTCACCGTCGGGGGCGGCGGCTTCTCGCCGAATATCGTCTTCAGTCCCGTCGAGCAGGGCCTGGCATATCTGCGAACCGATATCGGGGGTCTTTACCGCTACGACCGCCATGCACAGCGTTGGTTTCCCCTGCAAGACAGCATGTCCGAAGGCAACTACTTCGGTGTGGAGAGCGTCGCGCCGGATCCGCGCGACGCGAATGTCGTGTACGCCGCCGTTGGCATGTATCGCTCCGGACCGGCCGCCATCCTGCGGTCCATGAATCGCGGCGTAACCTGGAAAACCGTCCCCGTGCCGTTTCGTATGGGCGGCAATGAAGACGGACGCGGCCTGGGTGAGCGTTTGGCCATCGACCCGCAAGATACCGACATTCTCTATTTCGGTTCGAGACAGGACGGTCTACAACGCAGTATGGATCGAGGCCTGACGTGGTCGCAAGTGGGCGCGTTTCCGAGCACCGCCCTGCAGGCGGCCGGGCCGAATCGCGCTCGCGCCGGCATCAGCTTCGTAGTGTTCGATCGGCGCAGCCGCGAAGATGGCGCTCCCACCAAAACGATCTTCGTCGGAGTCGCGGATCGCGGCTCGCATCATCTGTTCCGCACCATCGACGCGGGCGCCAGCTGGCAGCCGATTGCCAACGAACCGCGTGCCGATTTGCTGCCCGTGCGCGCGCAACTCGACGACCACGGCGTTCTATTCGTCGCCTACAGCAATGGCATTGGACCCAACGGCATAACCGCAGGCGCCGTGTTCAAGCTCGATACCGCAAGGGATGAATGGCAGGAGATCACGCCGCCGACGGCGCCCGGTCCGGCCGGCGGATATATGGGCCTGTCCCTCGACTTGCGGCAGCCGGGTACGCTCTTGGTGGCCACCGTCGATTGGTGGAAGGATCGCGACACCATCTGGCGCAGCGCGAACGCGGGTCGCACCTGGACCAGTTTGCGGCCGCTCAGTGAAATCGACCCAACCGCGACGCCGTTCCTGCGATGGGGCGAGACACAGGCGAATTTCGGCTGGTGGATGGCGGGCCTCGCGATCGATCCGTTCGACTCCAATCACGTGGCGTATACCACCGGTGCCACCGTGTATGCAACCGATCGACTGATGCCGGCCTCGAACTCGCAACTTACGGTCTGGCGACCATGGGTTGGCGGCATCGAAGAGACCGCCATACTGGCGCTAGCGAGCCCCGCCCAAGGTCCTCCGCTGCTGTCCGGGTTTGGGGACATTTGCGGTTTCGTTCACGAGGACTTGCGCGTCTCGCCGCCGACCATGTACGTCAATCCGACCTTCAACAATACCGACAATCTCGATATTGCCGGGCTGGCTCCGAACGTTGTGGTGCGTACCGGTCGGCCGCGATCCGGCGATGCCGCGGCGGCGTGGTCGGAGGATTTCGGCAGGACCTGGACGCCGATCGACCGGCCGGACATTGCATCGCCGGGCACAGCTGCGGCTGCGACCGACGGCATCGGGCACCGCAGGCCGCAGACTGCGTTGGCTGTATCGGCGGACGGCACGACATTCGTCGCCGCGCAGCGAATTGCCGCGCTGACGCGCGATCGTGGCCGGACCTGGACCACGGTGCGCGGCCTCCCCGAATATGCGCACCCCGTGGCCGACCGCGTGGATGCCAACCGCTTCTACGCCGTGGATCTCGAGCACTCCCGGATCGTCGGCAGCGGCGACGGCGGCGCTAGTTTTGTCCCGCTCGCGGGCCGCGGATTGCCGAAGGATCTACGGGTCACGCACGCGACCCGCGCCCGCGCAGCATCGCTGCTGCTCGCGACCCCCGGCCGCTCTCAGGATTTGTGGTTGATCTGCGGCGACGGCCTGTATCATTCCACGGACGGCGGACGCCGATTCGTTCAGCTGCACAGCCAGGTGACCGTCGCGTCGCTGACCTTCGGCAAACCTAAATCGGACCGCGACTATCCCACCTTGTTTGCGATCGGCGCGCGCGGCGAGCTCAGCGCGATCTGGCGCTCGGACGACGCCGGAGCGAGCTGGTCGCGCATCAACGATGCCGAACACGAGTATGGTCGCCGCTTCCGAGTCATCGCGGGTGACCCCCGTGTTTTCGGCCGAGTCTACCTCGGCACCGACGGCCGCGGTCTTTTCTATGGGGAGCCGGTGCCCTAGCTTGCGAGTAACCCTAAAGAGGATCACCCATGTCTGAAGTCACTCGACGCGATCTCATTCGCTCAGGATTCGCACTGTCAGCGGCGGCGGCGCTCGGCAATTCCGCCATCGCACGCGCCGGCGCGCTCCTATCGACTGACGCGCGTGTCGCATCAGGGGCGGCACCCGCCACGCTCTCGCCGCGCCAGCAACTATTGCTCGATTTCGGCTGGAAATTCACCCTGGGCAGCGACGCGGACGCGCTGCGCGATCTTGGCTTCGGCAAGGGCCAGGACGATTTCTCCAAGACCGCCAACTTCGCGTTTGCCACGGATAAATTCGACGACTCGCGCTGGCGATCCGTGCAGTTACCACACGACTGGGCCGTCGAACTACCCTTCGTGCGCGACGAGGGGCTGCAAAGCCATGGTTACAAGCCGTTGGGCCGCAAGTATCCCGAGAACTCCGTTGGCTGGTACCGTCGCACTTTTGAGATCCCTTCCACCGATGCGGGCCGCCGCATCTTCCTGGACTTCGACGGCGCGTTTCGCAGCGCGCTCATCTTCGTCAACGGCTGCTTCATCGGCCGTAACGACAACGGCTACGCCCCCTTCCGTTTCGATCTGACCGATTTTCTCACCTACGGCGCCAAGAACTTCGTTGTAATCCGCGTGGATGCGAGTTTCGGCGATGGATGGTTCTACGAGGGTGCAGGAATCTACCGGCATGTCTGGCTGACCAAAACCGACTCGATCCATCTCGAGCAGTGGGAAAGCTACGTACGCGCGGAAGTCAGGTCCAACGCGAGTACGCTCTCATTCGGCACCATCGTGAAGAATCTGGCCGCCCAATCGGCCGACCCGCTGGTGCGCTGGCAGATACTCGACGCGGATGGCCGGATGGTCGCCGTTGCCGCGGCGCCGCCGCAATCGATCGCACCCGACAGCTCGTCAACCTATACCGCTTCGACGACTCTGGCCTCTCCCAAGCTCTGGTCGCCGGAGTCCCCCTATCTATACACGGCCATTGTGTCTGTAGCGACGGCTGGCAGGATGCGCGACGCCGAGCGCATCAGTTTCGGCGTGCGCAGTATTGCATTCGACGCCGACAAGGGTTTCCTACTCAACGGAAAGTCCGTGAAAATCAAGGGAACCTGCAACCATCAGGATCACGCCGGCGTGGGTGCGGCCCTGCCGGACCGACTGCAGGCCTACCGCCTGGCCGTTTTGCGCGGCATGGGCAGCAATGCGGTGCGCACGTCGCACAACATGCCCACGCCCGAGTGGGTCGAGGCCTGCGACCGTATGGGCATGATGATGCTGTGTGAAACCCGGCAGATGAGTTCCAACGCAGAAGGGCTTGCGCAACTCGAAGTCATGATCAAGCGGTACCGAAATTCTCCGGCCATCATCCTCTGGTCGATGGGCAACGAAGAATGGGCCATGCAGGGCACGCCGCTCGGCGAACACATCGTCGCCTCGATGATCCGGCGCGCGCGCGAAATCGATCCAACCCGTCTTTGCACCGCCGCGGTCAACGGCAATTATGGTCCGGGAATCTCCACGGCGCTCGACGTCGAGGGCATCAATTATAACTTGAACGCCATCGATACGTTTCACCGCGATCATCCCAAACAACCGATCATCGGCTCCGAGACCGCCAGCACCTTGTCCACACGCGGTATTTACTCGACCGACTCGCTGCGCAACTGGGACAGTGCCTACGACGTCAATCACACGAGTTGGTCGGAGCTGGCCGAAGAGTGGTGGAAAGTTTACGCGGCGCGCGACTTTCTGCCGGGCGGTTTCGCGTGGACCGGATTCGACTATCGGGGCGAACCCACGCCCTATGGCTGGCCCTCCATCAGCTCACAATTCGGCATCGTCGACACCTGCGGCTTCCCGAAGGACAACTATTACTACTACAAAGCCTGGTGGGGACAGGAGCCGGTATTGCACCTTTTCCCGCACTGGAACTGGGAACAGCGCACCGGCGAGATCATCGCGGTGTGGGTCCACTCGAATCTGGATGAAGTTGAGTTGTTCGTGAATGGCGAAAGCCAGGGATCCAAGAGAGTGCAACCGCTTGCGCATCTCGAGTGGCAGGTCAAGTACCGGCCCGGGGTCATCGAGGCTAGGGGCCGCAAGAACGGTAAAGTAGTCCTAACCGACAAGCGTGAAACCACGGGCGACCCGGTCGCCATCCGACTCACCGCCGACCGCAGCGAGATCGACGCCAACGGCGAGGACATCGCCATCGTTCAAGTGGAAGTGCTGGACGCGGCTGGCCGCCACATACCCACCGCAAACAACTTCATCACCTTCAAGATTCACGGGGAGGGTGCGCTGCTCGGGATCGGCAACGGCGACCCGAACTGCCAGGAATCCGACATCGAGCCCAAGCGCAGCCTGTTCAACGGACTGGCCCAACTCATCGTCCGAAGTACCAAGAACTCGGGTCTCATGACGATCGAAGCGTTTACCGAAGACTTCCCGGGTCCCAAACTCCCCGTCACGCGTCTGACCATCAAGACGCGCAAGACGGAGCTGCGGCCGGCGGTGGCGTAGCTCAAATCACGTGCTGACTGCGGGGGTACCAGTGAAGATCGGGCCGTTGCGCCGACGCGTAGGCCATCGAACGTCATCGGCGTTACCATACAAATTGGTCTCTTGGGGGAGAGCTTGAGCACAACGATACATCAAACCGAAAATCTCCTCATGCTTGCCTCTCCATCACCGATGTACGCGACCCACTCGCTTACTCGGAATTGGGACGGCCTCATCGCATGAACATAGAGGCCAGTATACAAGGCGTTCCGTTGTCGTTTGAAACCGCACCCACTCTCTTTTCCCCGACGCGCGTAGATGCCGGTACAAGTTTACTGTTGTCGTGCGTACAATTCGTTCCCGGTGATAAGGTCCTTGACTTGGGTTGCGGTTACGGAGCGATCGGACTCTTCGCAGCAAAATCGCTTGGTCCGAGTCATGTGTACATGGTCGATAGCGACCCGGAGGCGGTGACATACGCTCAGCGGAATGCCCGAAACAACGAAGTCGCAGGGGTGCACATCGAGCTCAGCGACGGGTTTCGTGATTTTCGCGAGACGGCGTTCACGAAGATCCTTTGTAATCCGCCCTATCATTGCGACTTCTCGGTGGCGAAACACCTGATCGAAAAAAGCTTCAACCGATTGCTCGTCGGGGGCACACTCTGGATGGTGACAAAGCGGGACACGTGGTATCGCAACAAACTTACCAGCCTGTTTGGAGGAGTCCGCGTGACAGCTCGTAACACATATTTTGTCTTTGAGGCTCGCAACTGAAAAGTCAATGTGCAACGACCACCCGCTTACGGCTTAGCGAGCCTCCGTCGGAGCGCCAGGGCGGGATCGAATCAGAGTTCGCCCCAGAAGGTCACTTATCGGGAATGCAGGCTTGAATCAGCTGAGGGTAACTGAACGACACCAGCAAGCTGGTTTGTACGCGATCCATTAATGTTCATCGATCGCTTACGCTGGTTTCGCGGGGCGCCGATAATTCCTGAATCCCTAGGATTGAAGATTGAAGTATTGCGACCCCACTTGCAGCTCGTGGGAGGCCGACTGCTACAGGCACAATTTATTGAGTGCCGCGCTGGTGTCGTCCGACGTGGACGGCAAGGGGATATTCTTGGCAGTCATCGCGCGTTGCAGCAGCATACCACCTTCAGGTCCCACGTCCGCATACGCTGCGTAGGCCGGGTCGCTCTGTGCTTCCTGCAGGGTTATCAGCTTAAAATGTTTGGCCTTCAGAAGATCCAGAACAGCGGGAAACATCAGCGAATCAAATACCCCGATGTGCAGCAGAAAGACGTGTTTGATGTCGTGTCCAAATACTTTGTTGGCTCCTGCCTGGCTCGCCGCGATGGCGGCGGCGACGGCCGACAGATAAGCCGCTTCAAGCTTTTGAAGTTCGGCCTGATCGTTCTTCGCCAAGCAACGCGCGTAGGGCGGATTGTAGTCGTAATCGTTGAACCCCATGGTCGCGTCGGCAAGCCGATATCCGTGCTCCGCAAGGAATACGGAAATGTGGGCCCACTTCGGCATGTCGCCTCCCCGCAGGAAGGGTAGTCGTAACCAATGCCAATCGGCATCGCCCATGTATTTTTCCAATATCGGTTCGTTCGCGACGATGTCGTCTTCGAACGCTTCGACCGAAATCGCATTCGGATCGACATGCGAGTAAGTGTGGTTGCCCAGGAAATTTCCGCCCTCGCGCCAAATCTGCAGCGCTGCGGCGCTTGAGGGGTCCCATTTCAGCGCAACGGCATTTACAAACCCATAGGCCGGCGGCGCATTCTTTTTTTTGAGGGCGCTAACAATTCGTTGCGCGATATCCGCGCGCGTGACACCCGTCGGTAAAGGACCGTGGCTGGGAAGATCGTCGAACGTGATTGCGACTTCCGGCGTCGTGGGCGTGCTGGAAAGCGAAAGGGACGTCTGCCAACACGCGAAGACGAACATGGCGGCGACCGACCCCCTTAAACCGAACCGTACGAACATAATTCTCTCCACGGCCTTCAGAATCACGCTCGTTCACTCTTGCAGCGCCGTATAGATAAAATCGCGCAATTTAACTTCCCCAACGCCGGCACAGTAGACACCGAATTTCAGGCTGAGAAAGCCGCCCAGGACATTGTGGTGAAACCCCGACACCTCCATCTGCCAAGGGTGCTTGACCCAGACTCCGCCGTCACGGGAATAATAGAAGGCCACGACGTTGGCGCGGTTGACCACCTTGAGGCGCACTGTCCTGGCCGGCAGGGCCTGCCGCATCCAGCTATGCTCCTGGCCGTAGTTGTAGGTGAACATCTGCTGGTTGCTGAATCCGACACCGCAGAACATCCGCTCGCTATAGAACAGCGCGATACCCGCCTGCACACCGTCGCCGATTTCCAGCGTGATCGACGCCTCGTAGCTAATATCGCCTACAATAAAAGTAAGAGGCGAACAATCCGATAGGGTTGTACCCTTTGCCGAGATGACCAGCGTCTGCGCCTCATAACGCGCTCGCTTTGCCTCATCCACACCGGGATTGAAGAAGCTCCACTGCACGCCAAACTTGTTCGTTGAGAAGTCATCGGACAGCGGAAATCCCGACGTCCCACGGGAAGCGGCCATCGGCTTGACGATAGGCTTCGAGAGCGTGCCACCCGTCGCGTGGAACCATCCGTCGCGTGTCCATTCGATCGGTTCCAACAGTGT
>WNFM01211165.1_pt2 | contig 12021 bp, 9 predicted proteins | sample 5400271 | NCBI WGS metagenome assembly WNFM01 (sample SAMN13153352, study PRJNA577476) | soil metagenome | isolation source: 60 cm saprolite on Douglas fir-dominated hillslope | place: USA:California | collected 2013-09-17 | reverse complement strand
CGAGACCGGCTTTGGTGAGGACAGCACGAGCGGCGTCATCGGCGGCATGGCAGGGAACACCCGGCCGGGCGACATCGAAGGCCGCCTGCTGCGCTTCGTGTTCGAGATCCCAAATCCGCCGCTGTTCTATCGTCGCCTCACCAAAGACATAGCTACGGGTGATATCGGAATGATAGCTCTGCACCCGGCAGCCGGTATCGATCAGGACCATGTCATCTTCCTGGAGGCGCTGTTCGCCGGGCAGGCCATGGGGATAGGCCGTCGCCCGGCCGAATTGCACGATGCAGAAGGTGGAGCCATCATCAGCGCCGATCGCCCGATGCGCCTGGTCGATGAAGCGCTTGACCTCAGTCGTGGTGATGCCGGGCGCCAGCAGGCGCGCGGCACGACGATGAATATCCAGGGTCATGTTCTTGGCCTGCTGCATCAGCGCCAGTTCCGCTGCTGATTTCCTAGAGCGGCAGCCATCGATGATGCCAGCGGCATCAATGATCTCCAGGCTGGCGCCGGCACGCTTCAAACCGGCATAGACCGCAAAAGCCGCCCCGGGATCGAGGGCGAGGCGAACGCCACCGCTCTCGTTGAGGGCGCCGATCACCAGCGCATAGGGATCTTCGTCTTCCTGCCACAGACGCAGATCGGCCTCGAGGCGCAATTCGGCTTCCAGTGATCCGCGCTCGAAAAACGGACAGATGACGATCGGCTTGCCTTGGCGCGGTAGCACCATGGCGACCAGGCGCTCGCTGGCACCCCAGCTGATCCCGGCAAAATAATTGAGGCTGGTACCGGCATTGATCAGCAGGGCATCGACGCCCAGCGCTGCCATCAAATGTCGTGCCCGATCGAGACGTGCCTGGCGCTCCGCTGACGAAATGGCCGCGGCACGATCAGCCCAGGGCGTTATGTCCGCAAGCTCGATTGCTGCCGTCGATCCGCCGATACCCCTGGTCATCTGAATTCCCCTTTCCGTGCGGCGCTGTGATTGCGTCGCGGTCCGCTGCTGCGCCGTCTTTGATGGTGCAGCGCAAATTTATGATTGAATGATACCAGCCATGACCGAGCCACTCATCGGCTGACCAACCTCCCGCCGGATACGTCACGTCTGACGCAGATGTTCTTCCAGTCTTGGAATCAGTTCGACCAGATTGCAGGGTCGATAGCGATAATCCAGCTGCCATTTCAGGATCTCTTCCCAGCCGTCTCGGCAGGCGCTGGGTGAGCCGGGCAAGGCAAAAAGATAGGTTCCGCCGGCGACGCCACCGATGGCGCGCGACTGGATCGTCGAGGTGCCGACTTTCTGGAAGGAGATCCAGCGGAACAATTCGCCAAAGCCGTCGATCTTCTTTTCGATCACCTTTTCGAAGGCTTCCGGCGTCACGTCACGGCCAGTGACACCCGTGCCACCCGTCGAGATGACCACGTCGACGACCGGATCGGAGATCCAGGCATGCAACTGCGCGGTGATGCTGGCGATATCGTCCTTGACGATGGTCCGCGCCACCAGATTGTGACCATCGCGCGTGACCAGCTCGACCAGCGCTTGTCCCGACCGATCATCGGCTTCTACGCGGGTGTCGGAGACGGTGAGGACGGCGATATTGACGGCCAGGAACGGCCTTGTTTCATCGATCTTTGGCATGACCAACAATCCCGCGATCGTCGCACCGCGTCAACTGGCAGATCGCTAGATCGGTTCGAGCACAGTCAATCTCGAACCGATCTGAGGATTGCCTGATGGACTATTTGGTCGCCTTGGCGAGATTCTGGCGTTGGTATTTCGGCCATTCGCCGCTGGCAACGGCCTCCAGCGAGGGTGCTTCCTGGCCGAGGCGCTGGCGGTAAATCCAGTAGGCGGCGACGACGCGCTGGGTGAACAATCTGGTCTCGTCGGACGGCAAGGTTTCCAGGAACAGCAGGGGATCACGCTTGGCTTCGCTGGCATCGATCCACTTGGCGAGATTGCCCGGACCCGCATTGTAGGACGCGATCACCTTCAGGAGATCGTTTCCGACATTGCCGTCTTCGGTCAGCTTGTTGAGATAGCGCTGCCCGATTTCCATCGACACCACCGGGTCTTTGACATTGGCGGCTTGCTCGCCGGCCACGATCCGCGCCGTTGCCGGCATCAGCTGCATGAGGCCAGTCGCGCCGGATGCCGGATTGACGGCGCCGGGATTGAAGCCTGATTCCTGCCGCATGATGGCATAGAGCAAGGCGCGATCGACATCAAAGCCAACCGAAGGTCGCCAGGACGGCAGGGGATACAGGGCCGCGGTGACGATCTTGTTCTCAAGAATGCGCGTATTGGCGCCGATGCGCAGGGCCAAGGATGGCATGCGCGCCGCTTGCGATAGCGACAGCAGGGCCTCCGCCAAATCGTCACTGGCATTTTGCTGCAACACCAGCAATTCCCGCTCGGCGGCATTGACCTGGCCCACCTGCAGCAGCGCCAAGGCACGCTTGCCACCGCGCGTCGCCAGCACGGCTTCGGCATGGCGGCTGTTAAAGGCTGGTGTCCGCCAATCGAAATCATTATCGGCGCCCAACGCGTGCATGGCCAGCTGACCATAGAAGGTGCGCGGCTGCTTGGCGGCTTTCACCAGCCAGGCGCTGACCTTGGTCGGATGCTTGGCGCGCAATTCGGCGCGGCTGGCCCAATAGGCAGCCGCCGATTTGTTCCAAGGATCGCTGACATTATCATAGGAGGCGGCAAAATGTGTTGCGGCGGCACCGTAATTGCGCCCGCGCCACGATGCCAAGCCGGCCGTCCATTGCGGATCATTGTCGACTACGCTCTCATCGGGCGAACCCATGCGAACGACATTGACGACATGTGGCTTCGGCGCGGCCGCTTCGGCCGAGGTGCCGTATTGCTTCAGCCAGTCGGTCAGCTCTTTTGGCTTGCTGCGATAGGTGGCCGACAAATAGCGATCGGATAACACCTCGCCCAGCAGCGACTGATCGGTCAGCTGGCTGATCAAGTCATCGGCGGCGCGGAAATCACCCCGCGCCTGCGCGCGGAAGATCTCGCGATAGCGGTCGGCATTGATCTCGTCGAGTGGGCGCGGCAATTGCGCGCCGTTGACATCGACCGACGAATTAGGTGTCGGCAACGCGGCTGTCTTGTCAGCAGATTTGCTGTCGAGACTAGGTTCTGCTGTCACCGGCGCATAGGGATTGCGGTGTGTCACCGCGCCATCCTGCGCCGACGCCATGCCCGGCAAGGCGGCGGCACTAAGCACCAGCACTGTGATCGCGGTCGCAGCCAAAAAAACTCGACGGCCGTATCTGCAATGTTGTCGCATCAAGGTGTCGTCCCCTTGATTGTCGTCCCAGCCCAGCCGGGACGAAGGTTAAAACCAAATCTCTACGTGCGTTTCCCATAGTCAGAACTAGAGGATTGAAGCCCATGAGTCCAGCCTTTCAAGCCAGCCAGATCTACAGATATGGTGTTGTTGATAGTCGAACGCACTATATGTAGTGTTCAATAAATAAAATCTTCGTGTGACACATCTTAACTATCACGCGAGAGAGTACGTATTAATGGTTAACGCAGGGTTCGGCCGGTCCGCAAAAAAGGCTCTTCGGCAGATTGGTGAGGAGCAATGGATGTTCAGCTGCGCAGGCTGGCGAGACGTGCTTGCAGCTTCAGCAAATCACGCCAAGCCTCACGTTTGAGACCCGGTTGTCGCAGCAGATAGGCCGGATGAAAGATCGGTATGGTCGGTATCGGCGTCGGCATCGCCGGCGATTGATAGTCGAACCAGCGACCGCGCAGGCGCGTGATCCCGTCATTCAGTCCGAGCAGGCCTTGCGCTGACGAGCCGCCGACCAAGACCAGCAATTTCGGCCGCACCAATTCAATGTGGCGCGTGACGAAGGGAAGTTGCGCCGCCAGTTCCGCTTCTGTCGGCTTGCGGTTTCCCGGCGGCCGCCAGAAGCACACATTCGTTATATAGAAGGTGCTGCGGTCGAGGCCGATCGACGCCATCATGCGATCCAGCAACTGGCCGGATATGCCGACGAAGGGCTTCCCCTGTCGATCTTCATCGGCGCCCGGCGCCTCGCCGATCAGCATCACTTCCGCCGCTGGATTGCCATCGGCAAAGACCAGATTGGTGGCTGTCCGCTTCAAGGCGCAGCCATCAAACTGCGCCAGCGCCGCACGCAGGGCCGTGAGATCGCTTGCCGACTTGGCGGCTTCCCGGGCGTCGACAATCGCCGCCGGTTCGCCGCCGATGCTGGCGTTCTGAGTGGTGATGGACACGGCAGGGCGGCTGGCATAGGCGCCATTCGCGTTATCCGCCAGACCCGGCACGGCTGTCTGATCTGCCGGATTGGCGGCGATACGTGCGGCGGCCGGGCGGGGTGGCTGAACCGAAGCCGGGGCGCTTCTGGGGGGGGTATCCGTTAGATTTCCCCAAGTGGTCGCCCCAAAGCGGCTTTGCGGCGCCTCTTCAATAGCTTCATCGGCTCCCCACTCAATATAGAGTCGGAGCAGCGTCAGCGGATCGGGCAGGTCGCTGGTCGGGGCTGGCATGGGGCGAACCTAGCATTGGCCCGGCTTGCCGCAAAGCGCCCTCGAGCCGGATCGTATTAGATGAGACTGAATCACTTGGTGGTTCAGTCTCATACGTGAATCGCGCGCTGGCGGGGTCGCCGAGCCCTGCTGCTGGCGCATGAGCCTATGGGGCCTGGCCGCGTTGGGCACAGTTGTCAGCGGCCGGTCCGCATTGTAACACCTTGCCAGCTTCTGCCGGTGGATCGGGCGCCGGCGATCGAATTGAGACAGATTGAGGCCGAGACGGCCGGGAGGGGAGAATGGACCGCGAGATTATGGAATATGACGTGGTGATCGTCGGCGGTGGGCCATCGGGTCTCAGCGCGGCCATTCGCCTGAAGCAGCTCGCGGCCGAGAAGAATCACGAGGTTTCCGTCTGCGTGATCGAAAAGGGCGCTGAGATCGGTGCTCATATTCTTTCCGGGGCGGTCCTCGAACCGCGGAGCCTCAACGAACTCATTCCTGATTGGAAGGAAAAGGGCGCCCCGCTCAATACCCCGGCCAAGGAAGATCACTTCCTCTTTCTGACCAAGACTTCCTCGATCCGGCTGCCGACGCCGCCCACCATGCATAACGAGGGCAATTACATCATTTCGCTGGGGAATTTCTGTCGTTGGCTCGGCACCCAGGCGGAAGAGCTGGGCGTGGAGATCTATCCCGGCTTCGCCGCTGCCGAAGTCATCTATGATGAGGCTGGCGCCGTAAAGGGTGTCGCCACCGGCGATATGGGCATCGGCAAGGACGGCCAGCATACCGGCAATTACACCCGTGGCGTGGAGCTGCATGGCAAGCAGACGATTTTTGCCGAGGGCTGCCGTGGGTCGCTGACCAAGACCCTGTTCGAGAAGTTCAATCTGCGCGACGGTGTCGATCCGCAGACCTTCGGCATCGGCATCAAGGAATTGTGGGAAATCGACCCGGCCAAGCACAGCCAAGGCAAGATTATCCACACGACCGGCTGGCCGATGGACAGCAAGACCTATGGTGGCTCTTTTCTCTATCACCTGGGTTTCGTGGTCGGCTTCGATTACCAGAACCCGCATCTCTCGCCCTTCGACGAATTCCAGCGTTTCAAGCAGCATCCAGATATCCGCCCCTATTTCGAGGGTGGCCGGCGCATATCTTATGGCGCCAGGGCGATCAATGAAGGCGGCTTCCAGTCGATTCCAAAGCTGACCTTCCCCGGTGGCGCCCTGATCGGCTGTACCGCCGGTTTCCTCAACGTGCCGAAGATCAAGGGCACCCATACGGCGATGAAATCCGGCATGCTGGCGGCCGAATCGGTGTTTGATGCCTTGGTGTCGGGCGCAATGGCGGAGAAGCCGATTGAAATTACCGCTTATCCTGAGAAGCTCAAGCAGAGCTGGCTGTGGGACGAACTATATAAGGTGCGCAACATCCGGCCGAGTTTCCATAAAGGATTCTGGTTCGGCCTCGCCTATTCGGCGATCGACACCTATCTCTTCAAGGGGCGAGCGCCCTGGACCTTCCACCACAAGCCGGATCATCTGCAACTCAAGAAGGCATCCGAGGCGCCGAAGATTGCCTATCCGAAACCGGACAACGTGGTCAGTTTTGATCGCCTGTCCTCGGTTTTCCTTTCCGGCACCAATCACGAGGAAAATCAGCCGGCGCATCTGACCTTGCGAAACAAGGATGTGCCGATCCAGGTCAATCTCGCGCTTTATGATGCACCGGAGCAGCGCTATTGCCCGGCGGCCGTCTATGAGATTGTGCGTGACGGCGATGGTACTAACCCCCGGTTGCAGATCAATGCGCAGAACTGCGTCCATTGCAAAACCTGCGACATCAAGGATCCCACCCAGAACATCAATTGGGTGGTACCGGAAGGCTCGGGCGGCCCGAACTACCCGAATATGTGATCGGTCGGCGGAAAGGCTGGGGCGGTTTGCCCGGCGGTCGGGCCCAGGTGAACACTTGACGGCGACTGCTATCCAAGCCAGTCGGTTCCTGCTAAGAGTGGGTGTCAGTGACACCCACTTTTCGTTTGGTAGCAATGGCTTCTTTCCAGCCCAAAGTCGTTTTTCCGCCTTTCACTACGCGTCGCAAGCCCTTATCCGGCAGGCTTTTATCCGGACGTCTGGTGGCCAGTTTTCTGGTCCTGCTGATGGCAGGAACAGCCTTGGTTCCGCTCGCGGCGACCCCGGCTGCAGCTGATGGTAATTCCGGTCAATGGAGTATTGCCGGGGCCTTTCTCGCGGGCATGAATGCCAAAGCGCGGGGCGATATGAAGGTCGCGGCGGAATTGCTGCCGCTGGCGCTGGCCGCCAATCCTGGCGATCCCGGTTTGATCCAGGCGACCCTCTATGCCTTGATCAGTAACGGGCAAGTGCCCGACGGCATCAAGCTGGCCAAGAAGCTGCGGGACGAGCGGCCTAGCGTGGCCGCCCTGGCGCCGCTGGTGACCGTGCTGCTGACGCAAGACGCGATCAAGCAAGGTCAATATGACCGGGCGCTGGAATTGGCACGCAAGCTGCCGGATCAGCAGATCGGCAAATATGCCGGACCGATGATGCGCGCCTGGTTGATTGCCGGCAGCAAGAAGCAATTGTCCCCGGCCCTGAAAGAATTGCAGGTCCTGGATTCCGAGCCGGGCTTCGCACCTTTTGCATTGATGCAGCGCGCTGCCATCGAAGACTATCTCGGTCATCCGGACGATGCGGCGAAAAGCTACAAGGCAGCCGCCGATGCAGCCAATACCATTCCAACCTTGCTGCTGCAGCTCTATGGCAATCTCCTGCTGCGCCAGGGTGACAAGGACGGTCTCAACAAGTTGATGGATCGTTTCCAGACGGAAAATGCCGGCAACAGCGACGCCATTGCCGGTCCGTTGCTGAAAGCACTGAGCGCCAGCGGCAAGCCGAAGCCGTTGGCGACTACGCCGGCCGAAGGTATTGCCGGCGTCATGTCCGGCATGTCAGTGCTGCTGATGCAGGAAAACATATTTAGCGAGGCGCTGCTCTTTGCCCGCCTCAGTCTCGATCTGAAACCCAATCTCGATATGGCCAAGGTGCTGGCCGGTGACATTTATCGCCGCACGGACCGGCTCGATGACGCGGTCGCCATCTATCGCAGCATCGATTCCACGTCGATCTATTATTGGTCCAGCCAGTTGTCGATTGCCGAAAGCTTGCGACGCCAGGACAAGAATGACGAGGCGGAAAAGCTGCTGCGCCAGATGACAGCCAGCGACAAGAAGAACGTCGAGGCACCGGTCCTGCTCGGTGATTTGCTGCGCAGCACCAACAAATTCGACGCCGCGGCCGAGGCCTATTCGACGGCAATCGACCGTATCGCCAATCCCTTGCCGAATGACTGGTCGATCTTCTATTTTCGCGGCACCTCTTATGAACGGGCCAAGCAATGGCCGAAGGCCGAGGCCGATTTCAAGAAGGCTTTGGAATTGTCGCCTGACCAGCCTTACGTGCTCAACTATCTCGCCTATACCTGGGTCGAGCGGCGCGAGCATCTCGACGAAGCTTTGAAGATGCTGCAGACCGCGGTCGATGCCCGGCCGGAAGAGGGCTTCATCGTCGACAGTCTGGGCTGGGCCCATTTCCAGCTCGGCCATTTCCAGGACGCGGTGAAATATCTGGAACGTGCCGTGGCGCTCTCGCCGCAGGATCCGACCTTGAACGATCATCTCGGCGATGCCTATTGGCGTGCCGGACGACATGTCGAAGCCCGCTTCCAATGGAGCCGTGCGCTCAGTTTCAAGCCTGAAGCCGATCAGGTGAAGGTGATCGAAACAAAGGTGCGCGACGGCATGGCGCCGCTGGAGACAAATCCAGCGCCCGGTGGCAATAATAACGGTGCCGGCGGTCAGAATGGCGGCCAGAATGATGGCCAGGGTACCGCCGTCAAACAGAATGCCGGTTGAGAGCAGCGACGATCACCGAGCATGACTGAGACGCCTCTGATCCAAGACGCCACCGGCGCCCAACTCGCGCGCGCCAAGGTCAATCTTTATCTGCACGTGCTTGGCAAGCGCGATGACGGCTTTCACCTGCTCGACAGTCTGATCGTCTTTGCCGAAACCGGTGACGTGCTGGACATCGAATCCGCCGATGATCTGAGTTTGGCAATCGATGGTCCCTTCGCCCCCGGTCTGGTGGCCGAGGCTGATAATTTGGTGCTGCGGGCGGCGCGCGCGCTGGCTGCCGAAATTGAGAGGCCGGCGCAAGCGCGGATCCGCCTGACGAAGAACCTGCCGATTGCTTCCGGGATCGGCGGCGGCTCGGCCGATGCCGCGACGACGCTCCATTATCTATGCCGGCTCTGGCACAGATNATCGGGCGCAATTGCAGCGCATCGCCTTGTCGCTGGGCGCCGATGTGCCGGTCTGCCTCGACGGCCGACCGGCTTTCATTGGTGGGATCGGCGAGGAAATCACAAGTGCCGGTCAATTGCCGCCCGCTTGGCTGCTGCTCGTCAATCCGCAGGTCCCGACACCGACGCCGCAAGTTTTCAAGGCGCGCCGCGGTGCGTTTTCAGCACCGGCCCGCTGGAAGACGCCACCGGCGACAGCCGCCGCTTTGGCCGATTATCTGGCGGTACGGCGCAACGATCTCACCGAGGCGGCGAAACAGGTTGCCCCGGTCATCGGCGACGTGCTGGCGGCGATCGCGGCGACGCCGGATTGTCTTCTCTCCCGCCTATCGGGCAGTGGCGCCACCTGTTTCGGGCTCTATGCCAGTGCGGCCGCCGCACGGTACGCCGAGCAGGTGATTACCCGGGATCAGTCTGGCTGGTGGGTGACAGCCGCGCGGATTTCCGCCTGATCGCGGCAGGGCTGCAGGCCTGTAGGATCGGCCCGAGCCTTGAAAACAATTGCAAATCTGCCTTGTCTTCAGGGTTGCACAACGGCCGGCTTTTGCTATGTTACCGGCCGCTTTGCCGGGCGATTTCCTGATTCCGGCTCAGTTGGGGCGTAGCCAAGCGGTAAGGCAGCGGTTTTTGGTACCGCCATCCCAGGTTCGATCCCTGGCGCCCCAGCCAGTTCTCAAGAGCGCCGGTTATTGTCGTCCTTCTCCGCCACAAGCGCCAGCAGGAAGGCCCGATGCGGCTCCAACTTGGCATGCCGATGGCCACCTGACGGCTTTGGCTCAAGCCGGCCGCTCGCACCCAATACGATTCAACGTGACAGTCCGACGCTCTAGAGTTAATGGTCCGAATGGACCGATGGTGCAGTTTTGCCATCAGATACTGAGGGGGGCGTCTTTGCCTGGCCGCTATTTGCCGTGTCCGTTGCCGGTGTCGTGTGATCTTCGCCCGAAAGCGGACTGCCCTGACCCGGAACGTCTTCAGCCGATCGGCCGGGATTGTTTGTCCCATTCAGGTTGGGCTGGCTAGATGTCGTCAGGCCGCCCGCGCTGATCGCCGTAAGTGTATGATCGGCGGCATAGCTGGAGGTCGTCAGTGCGAACAGCGACAATCCTGTCGCCAGAAGCATGCGCTTTCTCATCGAACACTCCTTTCCACGAGTCTGGTTTCCTTGGCGTCCTACCGCCCTTCGGAAATGTCCAAGCATGCCTCGAACACACGTGCTTCAAGAACACAATGCGGACGCTACACCCGCCCACGATCGCATGGGCCTCAGGGTGTTCCGAGGGTGGACATTGAAGCGCTCAGCTCTTGGCGGATGACGCTTACGGTTAGACCGACTGACGCGCGAGAAAATTCCCGCTAAACCGGGCGGGCGGATATGCCGTCAAAATTTGCAGCATATTTGCCTCCCACATTCACGGATGAGCCACGATCCTCGTGCGTCGAGGATGGGCGTGGGCCATCCGCTTAAGTCGCATCCGCCATGGCTGCCTCACGCAACGTCGCCTCGATCTCCTGCCAGTCGCTTGCCGGGGCAACGCGCGCTGGGGCATCGACATTGGCGGTCCAGGCATAGAGGCACAAAAAGGGCGCGTCCTTGACCAGGGTCGCATGGGTGACATTGGCAGCATTCCAGACCAGCTCGCCGGCCTGGCGTTCCATCCAGGGGCGATCGGTGCCGAAGCGCCAGTGACTTGGTCCGGTGAGGGGCAGATAGAGCTCAGGCGCCGGGTGATGATGATCGCGATATAAGGTATGTGACGCGATCCACAGCAGGCCAAAATCGAAATCATGTGACCAGTTTGGATCGACCAGTTCAATCAGGCTGGTGAAGAGATGTCGCCGGGGGAAGTGACTGCCAATCTCCGCCGCCGGATATGAGTCATAACTGACCCAATCGAGATAGACCTGGGCGGCCGCCAAACGATCGATGAGATCAGCGGCACCTTGGCGATGCGCCAAATCGAAGGCCGGCTGCAATTCTGCAGATCGCGGATTGGCGGCCACGGGTGCCAGCTTGGCCACCGTGGCCGGCCGCAGCCTTTCTTGCAGGCGTCGTCGGATGCCGGCGAGTTCCCGGTGCTGCAACGGCCGCGTATCGACATAGGTGTCGATGGCATCGATCAAGCTCAGGACCGGATGTTGCGTCATGGCGTGGCCTCGGTTGCAACGGCGATGGTCGATCCGTGTCGGATCATCACGATACCAATGATAGACATGATAGCGTTTTGAATATGTATTCAGAACGACAAAGCGCCTCCGCTGGCGCGCCGATTGTCGCAGTCGCCTGCTGCAAAACATGACCGTCTGGACAAAGTTTTTCCTGAGACCTAAGGTGCATGGCAAGTGGATCAATGAAAGCCACTGGACCGGCTGCAACCGGCCGCCACATGGGAGGGGAATGACCATGCCGAAGTCTCGGTACGACGAACTGCGCCCACTCGACACGGATGATCAATCGACCACGCTATCGCGCCGGCATCTGCTCGCCGGCATCGCCTCTGTTGCCGCCCTGACGACGATGGCCGGTGGCGTTGCGCAAGCCGCCGGCAAGCTGAAGGTTGCTGCCGTCTTCTCGACACCGATCGAGGAGCCCTGGGATAATCAGATCCATGTGGCACTGGTGAAGGCACAGAAGGAACTCGGCATCGACTACAAATGGTCCGAGCATGTGGCATCGGCGGATTTCGAGCGCGTGTTGCGCCAATATGCCCGCGGCGGCTATCAACTGATCATGGGGGATGCTTTCGAGGCCGAGGAAGTGGCGCGCCGTGTCGCCAAGCAATATCCGAAAGTAGCTTTCGTCTTCGGCTCCGGTGCCGGCCCGGCCGATCCGAATTTCAGCGTCTTCGATAACTGGATTCATGAACCCGCTTATCTCTCCGGCATGATCGCCGGCAAGATGACCAAGAGCAATGTCATCGGTAGCGTCGCGGCCATGGACATTCCCGAAGTCGATCGTCTGGTCAATGCCTTTTGCCAGGGGGCGAAGGACGTCAATCCGAAGGTGAAATGCAAGACCACCTTCATCGGCTCGTTCTTCGATCCGCCCAAGGCCAAGGAAGCGGCCCTGGCGCAGATCGCCGCCGGCGTCGATGTCATCTTTGCCGAGC
>WNFM01188356.1_pt1 | contig 12022 bp, 9 predicted proteins | sample 5400271 | NCBI WGS metagenome assembly WNFM01 (sample SAMN13153352, study PRJNA577476) | soil metagenome | isolation source: 60 cm saprolite on Douglas fir-dominated hillslope | place: USA:California | collected 2013-09-17 | reverse complement strand
AGACCGATTACGATCGCAGCACAAACTTCGCGCAATACAAGACCTACTCATGGGAACAAGTTAAGACGAAAGATACCTTGGATGTTGACCGAATCAAAGCCGCCGTCAATGCGGCCTTGGCAGCAAAAGGCTGGACGCAGGTGGACTCCGGTGGTGATGTTTCCGTTATAGCCGTCGAGATGACCCACGAACAGAAGACCTTGAATACCTTCTACGACGGGTTTGGAGGAGGCTGGGGTTGGAGGCGGTTTGGTGGCGGAGGCTTTGGAAACGCAACTACCACAACTGAGACCTATAAGGTAGGCACATTGGTCGTCGATCTCTTCGATACCAAGACCAAGCAACTGATATGGAGAGGCTCATCGAGTGAGACGCTCTCCAACAACTCCGACAAGAACATCAAGAATCTGGACAAGGGCGCGGAGAAAATGTTCAAGCACTTCCCTCCTGGCTCTTCGAAGAAGTAACGGTGTCTAACATGATTCGCTATATGTTCGCCGTCACTCTCGGGCTCATTTCGGTAGCCATCCCATTGCGTGCGGCCAACAGGCCGCACGCAGGGACGGACCGCCAAAACAAGATGGTCTGGACCAATGACGACCTCGACAAACTCCACACTCTCGGCCTGATTTCCATCGTTGGCCGAGACGACGACGAAAAGTCAGCTTCGGGACCTGCGCCCGCACAGTACGTGCGAACCCAGGACCCCGAGTGGTATGCGGAGGAGGCAGCGAGGCTGCACGATGAACTTGAATACCGGCAGACGCAGCTTCGTGATTACCAGCAAGCACTTGACAACGCGCGAAGTCTCACGGGATCAACCGGCGGCATCGATCTAATTGGCGAGGACTTCGCCATCACCCCCGAAGCCGGTATTCAAATCCTGCGGCAGCGCGTGATGGAAGAGCAAACGAGGCTCAACGACCTGGAAGACCTGGCCCGCCGTAATGACGTCGAGCCAGGCACACTGCGCGGGCGATGAGCCGGTCAGCGCGTTGAGCAAGGCCTATGAACATTTCTTTGAACTCAACTTCAGTACTGGAGAATTTGCCATGAGCATCGTGAAGATTTTGAAGCAGGTTTTAGTCGTGCTCCTGTGCGTGTTACTTGTGGAATTCACCGCGCAGGTGGACGCATACGGCTCCATAGGCCAGTCGAACGACCAACCGGCCGCTTCGCCCGCGAAACAGTCTCCCCACGAGTTGCAGCAACTTGTTGCTCCGATCGCCCTATACCCGGACGCTTTGGTGGCGCAGATTCTGGCCGCTTCGACGTATCCGACTCAAATCGTCGAGGCGGACCGCTGGATGCAAGGGCATTCCAACCTGAAGGGAGAAGAGCTGGCCAAAGAAGTCGACAAGCAGGACTGGGATCCCAGCGTTAAGGCCGTGGCGCAGTTTCCCTCGGTTCTCGAAAATATGGACAAGAACCTCTCTTGGGCTTCGTCGCTCGGCGATGCATATATCAGCCAGCCGCAGGATGTGACCGATGCGGTGCAAACCTTGCGTCAGCAGGCCCGCCACGCTGGCAATCTGAACGGCAACGAACAAGAAAAAGTAAGCACGCAGGGCAGCACGATCGTCATTGAACCTGCCAATCCTGACGTGGTGTACGTGCCCGCCTATGATCCCTGGCTGGTCTATGGCGCGCCGATCGTCGCTTACCCCGGCTGGTATCCCGAGCCCGGGATTTATTGGGGCGGCGTCGGCCTTAGCTTTGGTATTGGATTTGGTATCGGCTTTTTCGGAGGATTTGGGTGGGGCTGGGGCCACTGGGGATATGACTGGCACGGCCGACGAGCGTTCTTCGACCATCACGCCTTCGTCTCACATAGCCATGAGTTCGGTCACGAGGGATTCCATCATGGCGATTTCGGCCACGGTGGCGCCCACGGCGGCGGATTCCATGGGTCTTCGAGTTTTCACGGGGGCTCGGGCTTCCACGGAGGTTCCAGCTTTCACGCGCAGTCGGGAACGCGCTCTGGGGCGTTCAGTGGCTTTGATCACGGCGGCAATGTGCGAGGGTTTTCATCCCGCGGGCGGTCGAGCTTTGGAGGTGCCTCCCACGGAGGCGGTTTCCATGGTGGCGGTGGCGGACGCCATCGGTAGTCACATGTACCAGCGGTAGAGTCTGTCGAGAAATCAAAAATGGAGAGGAATACCATGCTGCACGTAACTTCGATTTTTGTTCAACCTGAACGCAAGAACTTTGTTCGATTTGCAGTGTCTGTGCTGTTCGCACTTTCCTTGGGCTTTTCGTCAGCGCCGACGTTCGCACAGGAGGCGGGACAGCGAACTTTTAGCTCCGCCGAAGATGCCAGTCGCGCTCTATTTAACGCAATGAAGGGAGAAGACCAACAAGCTTCATTGAGCATCCTCGGACCAGCCGGAAAGGAGGTCCTCTCCTCCGGCGACCGAGAGGAAGACTTGGATGCTCGGGTCAGCTTCGTCGTCAAATATCAGGAGATGCATCGCCTCGTCACAGAGGCGAACGGAACTGCAAGCCTGATGGTGGGCGCCGAAAACTGGCCGTTTCCGATTCCGCTCGTGAATAATCACGGCACATGGTTCTTCGACACCGCCGCGGGCAAAGACGAGATTCTATTCCGGCGCATCGGCAAAAATGAATTAGCCGCCGTGGATGCATGCCGCGAGTTAGGCGCGGCGCAAAACCAATATTTTGCGCACCCGCCGGCCAATTTACCCAATCAATTCGCGCAGAAACTGGTTAGCGACGAAGGCCGGCACAATGGTCTGTACTGGCACGGTGCCAGCGATGAGTTCGATAGCCCAATCAACCCCCTCATCGCTTACGCACGCCAAAATCTCCCAACGGACCAAGTTGGCGAGCATGTTCCTTTCAATGGTTATATGTTTCGGATACTCACGAGCCAAGGACCACATGCGCCGGGCGGCGCCAAGAACTACATCGTCGATGGCACGATGAGCAGAGGATTCGCTTTCGTCGCTTACCCTGTGGAGCACCGCTCCTCGGGTGTGATGACTTTTATTGTCGACGAATCCGGAACCATTTTCGAAAAGGACCTTGGGTCCAACACAACAAAGCTTGCCCAAGCGATGACCGTCTATGATCCGGATTCTAGCTGGCACAGGGTGGAATGAGCGATGGTCCGGAAGCTTTCCTTGTCTCGCCTTGCATCCGTTCCACGGATCGGTGCCGCTGCCGTCGCCATCGCGGCGGCAGCGGTTTTCTGCTCGCTCGAACTTTCGGAAAATCCGTCAGGCCAGTTTCCGAACCCTCCGCAACTTCTCGCGAAACACCATACACTCTCCTTCACGCTGCACGCTGGGGTCACAAAGGATGGAAAGAACTCCTTCTACTTTGATGGTCAGCCAATCGCTCCAACACTGCGTCTTTCACCGGGAGACCAGCTCAAGATTAATTACATTAATGATCTTCCTGCCAGACCACAGGAAACTTGCGCGATTACTCCGTGCATGGATATGACGAATTTGCACTTTCACGGCCTGACGGTTTCTCCCGACGCTCCCCAGGACGACGTCTTGGACATGATGGCCATGCCTGGACAATCACTCCGTTACACCGTGCAGATTCCTCAAGACCATCCTCCGGGCTTGTATTGGTATCACACGCATCCTCATGGAGAGAGCCACCGACAAGTGCTTGACGGCATGTCTGGCGCGATCGTGATCGAGGGAATTGAATCTTATTTTCCTCCCCTGGTCGGTCTGCCCGAACGCGTCCTGGTTGTGCGTGGCCGCTCCGTTGTGAGCGACCCTAAGTCTGCTGATTTGAAGCGCAGAGTTGAACTCAGTTCGGATATTTGTGGTGCGGAATCGGAGCCGCCTGAAGAAGTCTTCACGGTAAACGGAGCCGTGCGGCCTCAAATTGAAATCGCTTCTGGTGAACGCCAGTTTTGGCGCGTCGTGAACGCTTCGGCCGATCGCTACGTAGACCTGCAACTTGAGGAGCAAACATTTGAAATCGTTGCCATGGACGGAATGCCCATCGCCCTGCACGACCCGAAACATCGAACCCGTAGCGCCGAACATGTCTTGTTGCCACCGGCGGGTAGGCTTGAAGCCATTGTCACAGGTCCATCAGTCGGCACGGCCAGACTTCTGATCTCACGTTGCGTAGATACAGGACCGGATGGTGATCCGAATCCAGCGATGGTATTGGCGGATATAGTTCCGTGGTCTACGGCAAACTCACTGGCCAAGGCTGCAAAGAGTTCGCTCAAACCTGAATTCAAAACGCTCGACCTTGCGGCGGCCGAAAAAGCTCCTCCTCGATTCACGGTGACGTTCACGGAAGACAAGAACGGCTTCTACATCAATGGCAAAAAGTTCACGCCTGACGACGCTCCGATGGTGCGGGCAAAAGTGGGGTCGTTTCAGCATTGGCAGGTCGTAAATGCTACTGGTGAATTGCATCCCATGCATATACATCAAGTCCATTTCCTGGCCTACGCCGAAAACGATAAGCCGATTGCCAACCCAGTGTGGCTGGACACGGTGAATGTTCCAATTGGCGGCTCCGTCGACGTCATCATGGACTTCACCGACCCCGTCATCAGGGGCATGTCCGTCTTTCACTGCCATCTTCTCAATCACGAAGATAAGGGAATGATGGCAAAGATTCTTTTTGAATGAGTGACCTACTACATCTTTCAGTCCGAGAATCGAGGTCTGCGGAGCTGCGCGGTACTCTCGAAAGGATTCCATTGCTGTCCCGTCTGCGGAAGGAACTGGCTTCCAATCGACCGACGTGGCTGCCACTCGTATTGGTCTTGGCAGCGATTGCCGTGGTCGCATATGCAGACCATCTCGTTGTTTCGCTCTCGCTTGTATACCTCTACACCCTGCCTCTTACCGTTGGCGCGATTTTCTTGCGCAAGGAAATTAGTTACGGCCTTATCGTGGCGTGTATCTTGTTCCACTATTTTTTCCACTATTTTGATTTCCCCCGGCACATCCACTTAGGACTCCGTATCTTCCACGATCTCTCAGCGTTGCTGTGTCTCACCCTCGTTGTTTATGTGATCCAGCGTTATATCGAGCGCCAGGAATCGCTTGTTAAAGCCGTTCAGCAGCAGCGTGATGACCTCCTCAAGGACGTAGAACTGGCCGCGCAGGTCCAGCGCCTGTTTCTCCCCTCGGGCAAACCAGCGATTGCGGGACTCGAGATAGCTGGCATGATGCACCCCGCGCGGGGCGTAGGTGGCGATTACTACGACTATTTCCCCATCGACGCGCACACCAGTCAGATCATCATTGCTGACGTATCCGGTAAAGGCGTTCCCGCTGCCCTCCTCATGTCTGCGACGGCGGCAGCCCTGCGGCTTGAGGCTAACCATGATCGAAACATGCTCGAACAAGTGGAACGGTTGAATGCCGAGATCGGTGCCGTGTCGGATCCGGAACGGTACGTAACCTTGCTGCTTGCGGAAATCGACACACGCAAACTGGTAATCCAATATGTGAACTGCGGCCACAATCCCGCACTTTTGTTTCGACCAAACGCAGGCACGCTTACGCGCCTGAATTCGTCTTGTCCACCTATCGGATTATCTCCAGAAGAAATGTGTGAACTTGCGTCGGTTGACCTTTTGGCCGGCGATGTGTTGGTTTTCTATACCGATGGCGTCACGGAGGCAGAGAACCGGCTTGGCGAAGAATTCGGCATGGAGCGCCTTTCCGCGACTGTACGCCGCGGTTCTTCGCTGTCTGCCGAGGACCTCATGCGCGATATCCATAATGCGGCAGCAGATTTTTGCGGCGATGACTTCAACGATGATGTAACCATTCTCGTTGTCAAATGCGATTTTAACGGTTCTCTGACCTTGACTTCATAACTCATGTCACCGAGAGAAACACTGTAAGTCCTGTGGCTGCCACCAGCGTGCCGCCGATGCTTCCCGCCTAGATTCCTTCTCTCGGTCGGGACGTCGATCTCCATCCCGAAATACACTCCTGTCAGTATGCTGACAAGCATTCAATTCCTTGGACCTTTCGCAGGTCACCTCCAGCACAATATTTTTCCCCTTCCTGCTCAAACGCCTCTGTTTGAACCATTTGCTGAGACTCCTGCTTACGCTCCCCTCTGGCATCCGGGCTGCATTATCTGGAGTCTGAGTCAAGAAAATCGGCTGGAGGGAAATCACATGCGAAAGTTTTTAACCTGTCTGAGCAGCATTCTATTGGCTGTCCTGCCACTCCTCGCTGAGGTGGCAAACGCATCGGACCAAACCAAAGATGACGACCGATTGAGAAACTGTGGAACGGTCTTAAAGGAGATTCTCGACGTTCCCGATGACATTCCGCAGGACTTGCTCGACAAGGCAGATTGCGTCGTTGTCTTTCCCTCCGTGCTAAAAGCCGCTTTCATCGTTGGCGGAAGTTACGGGCGGGGCGCAATGTTGTGCCGCAGGGGTGAAGACTTCAAGGGACCTTGGGGCGCTCCGACCATGATGGCCCTCGAAGGTGGAAGCTTCGGCTTGCAGATCGGTGGAGAAGCTACAGACTTTGTGTTGCTGGTGATGAATGACCGCGGCGCGAGGGGCATCCTCGCCAGCAAGGTCAAGCTAGGAGGCGACGCTTCCGTGGCTGCTGGCCCGGTCGGCCGCGATGCGTCAGCCGACACCGACGCGACTCTGCGAGCCGAAATCTTGAGCTACTCAAGGGCGCGCGGCTTGTTTGCTGGAGTCTCCCTCGAAGGCTCCACCATCCGTCCGGACAATGACGACAACCGCCGTGTGTACGGCAGGAAGATTCCTGCGAGGGACATTGTTCTGTCCGGAAGAGTTGCTGTGCCCCCAGCGGCCGAGCAATTGATCGCGACCCTGGATGCTAAGACCCCGAAACACAGACCGTAGGTCGACCTCGTTAACGCAGTCCGGCGAAGCCGGACGGAAAGATTAGTGGGATTGAAAAATGTGGATTGTCAGACTAGCACTGAGGCGACCATATACGTTTGTGGTTGTGTCCATACTCATCCTGATCATGGGTGGGCTAGCGATTGTTCGGACGCCAACGGACATTTTTCCGAATATTAACATTCCCGTTGTCAGTATCATCTGGAACTACAACGGTCTCGTACCTGAGGACATGAGCGACCGCATCGTTAGCATCACGGAGCGAGCGCTTACCACCACCGTTGATAATATCGAGCACATCGAATCGCAATCGCTCTATGGAATTGCCGTTGTCAAAGTGTTTCTGCAGCCAACTGCGAACATTCAACAAGGAATTGCACAAATTACGGCTGTTTCTCAGACCCAACTGAAGCAGTTGCCTGCGGGGTCGACGCCGCCTCTGATCCTTGCTTATAGCGCATCGAGTGTGCCGGTTCTCCAATTGGCCCTCTCGGGGCAAAACCTGTCGGAGCAAGAGCTCAACGACTATGGCCTGAATTTTATTCGGACGCAGCTCATAACCGTGCCTGGCGCATCCGTGCCCTATCCCTATGGCGGTAAACAACGCCAAGTTCAGGTAGATCTGAATACCACCGCGTTGCAGTCGAAGGGCCTGTCTGCGCTCGATGTAGTCAACGCGATCAGCGTTCAAAATCTAATCCTGCCCACAGGAACGTCCAAGATCGGGTCTAAGGAATATGATGTTTCCATTCCCAACGCAGCACCCCAGACGATTACCGACCTAAACCGAATCCCGATCAAGACGATTGGCGGAACTACGATCTACATCAAAGATGTCGCCTGGGTGCGTGATGGCTTTCCCCCGCAGACGAATATCGTGCGCGTCAACGGACAGCGCTCCGTATTGCTGACCATCCAAAAGGCAGGCAACGCGTCAACACTGAACGTGATCGCCGGTATTAAGGCGCTACTGCCCCAAATCAAGACCACGGTTCCAGCGCAGCTCGATATTGCACCGCTGGCCGATCAATCCATTTTCGTTCGTAGTGCGATCAGCGGAGTCGTCCGGGAAACTCTGATTGCCGCGTGCCTGACTGCTTTCATGATTCTCTCTTTTCTGGGCAGTTGGCGAAGCACCGTTATCATCGCGACCTCCATCCCTCTCGCAATCCTAACCTCCATCATTGTGCTGAGCGCGATCGGAGAAACGATCAATATTATGACGCTCGGTGGACTTGCCCTGGCCGTTGGCATCCTGGTGGACGACGCGACCGTTGAAGTTGAAAACATAAACCGCAATCGGGAGGCGGAACCAGAGAAGGACATGGATGAAATTGTCCTCGACAGCGCGTCACAAATCGCGACACCTGCCTTCGTTTCCACGCTGTCGATCTGCATTGTGTTTGCCCCCATGTTCTTGCTGTCCGGCGTCGCGCGGTATCTCTTTGTGCCACTCGCCGAAGCAGTGGTTTTCGCGATGTTGGCCTCCTATTTCCTTTCGCGGACCATCGTTCCGACAATGGCCAAATACTTGTTGCGGGGAGATAAACATGAAGCGAGCGCCCCAAGCCGTAACCCGCTGGTTCGACTTCAGAAGCGTTTTGAAGAGGCCTTCGAGAGATTTCGTCACAGCTATCGCAGCCTGCTGGAGATTTGCCTCCGCCACCGGCGCGCTTTCCTGATTGCGTTCTTCGCAAGCTGCCTCGGCTCTCTTGCGATTCTGATTCCTTGGCTAGGCCGCGATTTCTTTCCTAGCGTTGACAGCGGCTCTTTCAAGCTGCATCTGCGTGCGCCCACCGGAATGCGCATCGAGGAAACCGCCAACCTTTGCGATCTGGTCGAGCAGTCGATTCGACAGCAGATTCCGCCAAGCGAGGTCCAAAACGTCATCGACAACATAGGCTTGCCCTTCAGCGGCATCAATCTCTCCTATAGCAATTCGGCTCCCGTCGGCTCATCGGATGCCGACATCCTTGTGACTCTTTCCGCCAAGCACCATCCCACGGATGACTACATTCATCAGCTTCGCCTGAAACTCCCAAAGCAGTTTCCAGGCGTGAGCTTCGCATTCTTGCCTGCCGACATGACCAGCCAAATTCTTAATTTTGGTCTGCCGGCTCCAATCGATGTGCAGGTTGTGGGAAACGACTTGGAGGGAAACCAGCGCTACGCAAATGCGCTCCTCGGCAAATTGAAATACGTCACAGGAACAGCAGACTTGCGGATCCAGCAGCCCTTCGATCAGCCTTATCTGCGCCTGAGGGTCGAGCGTACGAAAGCAGAGCAACTTGGTTTCACAGCCCACGATATTGCGCAAAATCTTCTCGTGTCGTTGAGTGGCAGCTTCCAGACCTCACCCACATTCTGGGTTGACCCCAAGAATCGTGTTAGCTACCAAATTGCGACGCAGACGCCGCAATATCGCACCGACACACTGCAGAGTGTTGAGAACATCCCGATCACCGGCACAGACCCAACGGCTCCTCCGTCGCTTATGGCCAGTCTCGTATCAACCCAACGAGGCGCCGGAATGGCGGTGGTTTCGCATTACAACGTAGCGCCCGTCATTGACATCTTTGGCGCTGCCACGGGACGCGATCTGGGGAGCGTAGCTGGCGACATCTACAAAATTATTGACGACACTCGCCAGCAATTACCGCGCGGTTCGCGCGTCGTTGTCCGCGGGCAGGTTCAGACGATGCAGGCATCCTACGTCGGTCTTCTGAGCGGACTAGTGTTCTCGATCGTGCTCGTATACCTGCTGATCGTGGTCAACTTTCAATCCTGGCTGGATCCTTTCATCATGATTTCTGCGCTGCCCGCCGCGCTCGCCGGCATTGCGTGGTTTTTGTTTATAACCCACACGACTCTGAGCGTTCCCGCACTCATGGGGGCCATCATGTGCATGGGCGTGGCTACCTCAAACAGCATCTTGGTCGTCAGCTTTGCTACGGAAAAAATGCAGGCAGGAAGTGATTCCCTTAGCGCCGCACTTGAGGCAGGCTTCACGCGCTTTCGGCCCGTCCTGATGACTGCTTTGGCCATGATTATCGGCATGGTCCCAATGGCCCTCGGACTAGGGGACGGAGGTGAACAAAACGCTCCTCTTGGCCGGGCGGTCATAGGCGGCTTGATTTTCGCCACGGTTTCGACGCTGTTCTTCGTCCCAGCATTTTTCAGCGTTCTGCAGGGTTCGCGCAGGCATCCAGCCTAAAACGGGATACCAGCACTAAACAAAAATCTGTGTGGAGTCATTATGTCGCAAGAAACTGAAGAGAGAAAACAAATCGGCGGGCAAACGCTCCCATCGAACGATGTGGGAAGACGGCAGCGTCCGCTCAGACGATGGTTGGGCCTGGCGATTGCGTTGATCGCCGTCGCCGCCCTGTTGGTCTCGGGCATCTGGTCCCGTGTCAGAGCCCGCACAACGCTGAAGGCGGAAACGGCGCAAGTCGCCCTCACTGCAGTGTCGGTTGTCACGCCAAAACAAACTGCGCCCGCCGAGGAGATCATCCTTCCCGGAAATGTTCAACCATTCATCACCTCCCCGATTTACGCCCGCACGAACGGATATTTGAGGAAGTGGTACGTCGACATTGGAGGACACGTCAAGCAAGGCCAACTGCTTGCCGTTATCGAAACAGGCCCGCAGCAACCTGCTGACCGCGAAGGCAAATCTCGAGCTCGCCTCGATAACGAAATCCCGGTATCAGGGACTCTTGAAAAGCAACGCTGTCTCCCAGCAAGACGTCGATAATGCCGTCGGTACTTACAATGCGAACAAAGCGATTGTCGAGGCAGACCAGGCAGCCGTGGAGCAGTACACCGCATTGGTGTCTTTTGAAAAGGTATACGCTCCGTTCGATGGCGTTGTCACCGCCAGGAACACGGATGTCGGCGACCTGATTAACTCCGGCAGCAGCGGCGGAGTGAAAACCGATCTCTTTCACATCGCTCAGCCTGGAAAGCTGCGTGTTTATGTAAACGTCCCGGAGGAATACTCGCGAGGGGTCAAAGTCGGCATGACCGCGGATCTCAGTCTGGCTGAGTTTCCAGGCCGCAGGTTTCGCGGAAAACTGGTCCGCACCGCGGATGCCATCACGGTGACGACCCGCACCTTGCTGGTTGAAATCGATGTGGACAATCCTACTGGCACGCTGCTCACCGGTTCTTATGCAGAAGTCCACTTGGCTGTCCCGGCGCAAAGCTCCACCTTGCTGCTTCCCGTCAATACTCTGCTATTCCGCTCCGAGGGTTTACGTGTGGGCGTTGTGAAGGATGGGAAAGTCGCCCTTACTCCTGTCACTCCTGGGCACGATTTCGGCAATCAGATCGAGATTGTCTCCGGCCTCAAGCCGGACGATCAGGTCATTGTCAACCCACCCGACTCCATCATTACCGGGCAGCAAGTCCAAATCGTTCAGGCAACATTGCCGGGGGATATCAAGTGAAATGCGCTCGAAAGTTGCTCTGGGTCGCGCGCCCGCGCCTAATACCCTATCTGTGGGTTCTGCTCGCTATAGCTGCGTTCCAGTTGACCGGATGCACGGTTGGACCGAAATATCAGCGCCCGGCAGCAGAAGTTCCCACAGCCTATAAAGAGGTTGGCGATTGGAAACCTGCCCAGCCCAATGACCAGAATCTCCGCGACAACTGGTGGCAAATTTTTCAGGATCCTCAACTCAATGCCCTCGAAGCACAGGTCAACGTCTCCAACCAAAACTTGAAGGCGGCTGAAGCTCAATATACACAAGCTCGTGCGCTTGTCCGCTATCAGCGGGCCAATTACTTTCCAACCGTAACCGTAGAACCCTCAGCAACGCGCAACAGAATCTCGAGCCACCGGCCTGCGAGTGTCGTCGCCAATGGAATTACGTACAACGACTTTCAAATTCCTTTCGAATTGTCTTATCAGCTCGACGTCTGGGGACGCGTACGCCGCACCGTTGAGTCTTATCGCGAGCAGGCGCAGGCCAGCGCGGCCGACCTGGCGACGGTGAACCTGTCCATGCATGCGCAGTTGGCTTTGGACTACTTCCAGGCCCGCACGCTTGATGCCGAGGAGCAGCTTTTGAATTCGACCGTGACGCAGTATGAACAGGCATTGCAATTGATCGAGAACAGGTATGCAGGAGGGCTTGCTTCCGATCTGGAGGTCGAGCA
>WNFM01112260.1_pt1 | contig 12022 bp, 9 predicted proteins | sample 5400271 | NCBI WGS metagenome assembly WNFM01 (sample SAMN13153352, study PRJNA577476) | soil metagenome | isolation source: 60 cm saprolite on Douglas fir-dominated hillslope | place: USA:California | collected 2013-09-17 | reverse complement strand
TACAAAACACATCAGTAAATGGTGCAAGGGAAGGCAATACAGGTAATTTTGCGAGCGGATGTACCAGGTAGCCCTTACAGGTATACTTTCTATCCAACGATCGCCAGCGCCATATCCAGCCCGAAGCGCGCACCTCGTCCATCGGTGTCGGCTGACGGATTGTAGACTGCTAGGGATGCCACCTTGACAGGTATTGTTTGAGCCGTCTCCCTGGCTGCTTCAAGTATATGCTCGCGTGGAGGCCAGTATGGAGCAGGCGTGAACCCGCCAGGGCATTCCTCTGGCCCTGCCACATCCAAGTCAATGTGCAAGTACCACGCTGCCGCCTCGGTTGCTCTTGGGCGTAATGCGCTCTGGATACGCTCTCCTACGCCTGGCTGCATCAGCTCCTTCGCATCCATTTGTAAAATAGGGTGACGTGCCAGCGCTTCAACTTCTGCCGGGTCGAGGTCGCTCGCTCCAATCAGCACAGCTGCCTCTGGCCGCACAGGTTGCTCCAATCCAGCCGCCAATCGCCAATCCTCAAAGTCCCAACCCAGCGCAACCGCGTAGGGCAATCCGCCTAAGAAGCCACTCGTGGTCGTCTCCATGGTATTCAAATCGCCATGCGCATCAAACCACACCACGCCTGGATTGCCTTTCGCCTGCGCCAGCCCGCCAATAGCTCCCACCGCGTGCGTGCAATCTCCCTCGAGTACAAGTACGAAACTGTTTTCTTGGTGCACTGCTGTGCGTACAGCCGCCGCCATGCGCCCAGCGATCCGCCCCAGGTTGGTCACCGAATCGCGGGTGCGCTCTGCTTTGGGCAGTTCAATCCAGATGGTTTGAGATACGGTATGGCCCCTTGCTTCCAGTAGTTGGATCAAGCCGTGATCCAGGAATGCCTGGGGACCGAGGGCACAACCCCAACGGGAAACGTCGATTTGATAGGGGACGCAGACGATGGTGACGTGCATTGTGGAGACTCCTAAGCAATCAAAGTATATGAAAAATGAAACCCGGTATAACCAGGACTCGCAGTGCTAGCGCGATCAGCAAGCCTATCACAACTGGCAAGCTGAGTATGCCATAGGGGGCTGTTTCATTCACTGCTCACTCAGCCTGGCCCTGTGCATCACCTGTCCCAGCACGCGTATGCCGATGTCAATCTCTTCAGGCGTGGCACAACTGTAGGCCAGGCGCACGTGGTGGTCGCCATCGACTGGATTGACAAAGAACCCTGCTCCCGCCGCCAGCGCTACCCCCTCCTGGAGGGCCAGGCGCCTGAGGTGGTCTGCAAAGAGATCTCCAGGCAAACTGAGCCAAATGAAAAAGCCCCCAGCAGGGTGCGACCACTTCACATCAGCAGGCATGTAGTGCTCCAGAGCGGAGAGCGCACTATCGCGGCGCATTTTGTACAGCGACCGCACGCGCTCAATGTGCTTCTCCCACGAGCCATTCCGGCAGTACTCCGCGACAATGTGTGCTGTGCCGCAGTTGACACAGCGCCCGATGACGCTCTCGGAACCGAGCAGCCACCCCAGCCGCAAGCCGGGCGCAAGCGTTTTGGAGAAACTGCCAATGCTCACCGCTTGCTGGCCCTTCGCCAGGGTGTAGAAACTAGGCGGTACCTTCCCCTCAAAAGAGAGGTCGCGATAGACATCGTCCTCCACAATCAGGAAGCCATAGTGGCGCGCCAGCCTGATCACCTCGAGACGCCGCGCTTCGGGCAACGTGCGACCCGTCGGGTTGTGATAGGTCGGCACGGTATAGAGCATGCCGGGTACTGTGCCGCTCGCACGAAGCCCTGCCAGCTGTCTTTCTAATTCGCCTGGGATGAGGCCATTGTCGTCCATAGGGATAGAGCGCAGCTCGATGTGATGATCTCGAAAAATGTGCAGGGCGTCCGCGTAGGTCGGAGCCTCCACCAGCACCACTCCTCCCGGCCTGCCATACAGCCGCGCGAGCATATCGACGGCATGCGTCGAGCCTGCAACCACCATCAGATTCCCAGGCTGAAGCGAGAGTTCCTGTTCTCGATTGATTTTTTCGACGAGCACCTCGATCAGGTTTTGCGTTCCCTGCTCTGGACCGTACTGGAGGGCTGCATAGGAGTGAGGGGAGCTGATGACATGTTCCATAGCCAGGCGCAGCTCAGGGGTCAGCAGCGTCGCCGGGTCTGGATGGCCCAGCAGGAGGGGAATCGTGTTCGGTGCTCCTCCTTGAGGTAAATCTGGTGAGCTCATTATCCACCTCTACCCGTCCACTGCCTTCAGCACAGCACATGCACGAAAGGTCACCCACTTGCTGAGCTGACCCTGCTGGTCAATATCCACCCAGGTTTTGCCGTTGTAAGCATACTGATTCTTCCAGCGCCCAGACAGCTCTTGCTTTCCGAGTAGCCATTCGATGGCGGGCTGGAGATGGGCGTCTTTCGCGAAGCCCGGTTCACACAAAACCGCTAGATTCTGGAGCACGTCAGCGATGTAGCCTGAGGGGAAGCCCAGCTTGAACCAGGATGGGCTCGGCTTCATGTTGCCCCACCCCGCTGGGTAATCGGCGGTGACCGGGTCCCAGCTAAAGAGGAACGCCACGCCTTGCTGGATGGCGCGCTCCACATGTGGAGCACGCTGGTCAGGTGGGATGCGCGCGAGGGCCAGGAGCCCCTTGATCGCTCCCCACGCACATGGCAACCGCTCGTTGGCAGCACAACAGAATCCGGGTCCGCTGGTCCCCGAGCGGTAATACAAGGCGAAGCCTTCACCAGTAATCGAGCGTGCTTGCCAGTCAATCGCACGCTGGACGCGCTCATCCTCCAGCCAGCCAAAACCGAGCAAGGCCCGCAGCAGATTGCCATTCAAACAATGGATTACCCCTGATGACGGAGGGGCTGCCTTTTCACTGCTTCCCGATGCTGCAAATCCGCCCGTCTCAGCCTGGCTATGTGAGAGGACATAGTCGCACGCGGCTTGCACACGGGTATCCCTCCCATCAGCACCCAGCTGGTCGAGAAAGATCACCTGCCACACAGTTCCGCGATACTTGGGAGCATTCCCTGGGCCTGGTTTCACCCAGAAGCCATCGGGATGTTGAGCGGCGAGAATGGCGGCAATGGGGTCAGCTTGCATAGCAGCAGCGCGGGCATGACGCACGTCGGGGACATTTTCTGGCTGGTCTAGAAGCTGACGTAAGGCCAGATGGCGGATGGCAGGGGTGTCCTCTTCCAGCAGCCAGGGGAGAGGATCATGTTTCAGCCTACGTGTCCAGGTGGTCATAGCTCTTCTTTTCTTTCTGCGAAGCACGCTTCATTACGCTCAGTATACGGTGAAAAGTCCCTTTTGTCTACTCATGACTCTCTCATCAAGAAGAGGGTTGAAGGCTGTACTGGCTACTTCGGACATCCGTTCAGATAATCGCCGCCAGAAGAGGTGCCATGCTTACCAATGTGCACGTGAATGAAGTGAGAAGACACCCGCGAAATAGCGATAGGCGGCTTGGTGAAGGTGAAAGCAGGTTCAGGCGCGTGGACTTACGGGATGAAGGACACTCTTGTACGGTCGAATGAGGAGAAAATCAGCCCGAAAGGGGTTCGCAGGGGGTTGATCGAATTATCCACCATGTCCAATGGCTTGTGATTTCAGATTTTTACGGTGCAGCGTGGAGGAGCTTTATGAGCCTATTTGCCCAAAGAAGAGCAAGGGTAAAGATCCTCTCTTTTCCCGTCTAAAGCCGATTGATGACAACCAAACGGCTATGAAGGAACCAAAGAGGCGGTTTTATTTCGTGTAAATATTGTACAGTGACATCCATCCTTTAGAAGTCACCACGGCTCTTCGTCGAGATCGACCAGCTCGATATAGGTACCGATGGCTGCACGCGTGTCTAAAAAGGCGAAGCGCGTAGCCTGACCGGCCACGCCGCTCTCCACCAGCACGAAGCCCTGCTCCGCCATGTCGTGCGTGGCATGGTCGAGGTCCGCTACCTGAATCCCGAGATGATGGATGCCCTGGCCTCGCTGATGCAGGAACTCGGTGACCGTGTTCTCGCCCGAGAGCGGCTGGATCAACTCGATCTGCATCGTGCCTGCATAACCGAAAGCGACATGCTGGAGACACTCGACTGGTTGGCCGCGATAGGTATACTCTTTGAAGGTAATATTCTCGATGACGAAGAACCGGGGCACGCCCAACGTCTCATTGAAGAAGCGCTGGGCCACCTGGATATCGTGGACGACATACGCCACCTGGAACACTCCCTCGGAGAGGGAAGACTGCGAATATAGCATCTTACTTGTTCCTCGTTTTCTCCAGATGCATCAGTGCCAATGAATCATTGGTTGGCCCGCGACCGGGCTGCGGAAATACGGAATGGTCGTGCCACGCAAGCTCCCCACATAGACAGTGTGCAGATCAGGTCCGCCAAAGGTCAGGCTCGCCATCCACGGCGCGAGCGTTCCGTGGGTCGTCCCCAGGATTGCTGGCGTCAGTGTGCCGGCCTTGAAGTGCTCGAACAACCGCGCCTTAGTCGTTGGGTTGCTGTCGTCGAGCAGCGTCAGCACCTCCCCGTCGGGCGTAATCGCCACCAACTGATCGGTAAAGATCAGGGTGACCCATAGATTGCCGAACGCATCGAACGCACAGCCGTCCGGAAAGCCGTCAAGCTGGCTTGGGCCGTAGATTTCGCGGTCGGTCAGCGAGCCGTCGGGCTGCACACGCAAGCGCGAGATATGCCAGCCGGTGCTTTCAACCACGTAGAGCCACTCTTCCTGCGGGTCGAGCCGTACCTCGTTGGTGCCGCAAAAGCCTTCCGCGACGATGCGGATGCCTTTTTCATCTATCAGTGCAACGTAGCCGTCGGATGTTTTGGTGTTGAGTTGATCTGTCCACGGATGTTCACGCGTCGTGACCGTGAGCCAGATCCGATTTTTGGAATCGCGCAGTACATAATTGGCCTTGCCCAGCGGCTGCCCGTCGATCTCCGTGTAGAGCGTGCGCACGCGCCCTTCGCGGGTCATGATCTCGACGACGTCGGTGCCCCAGTTGGCGATGAGAAAGTCACCGTTCTCAGCAAACGCCAGGCCATTGGGCAGCGAACCCTGTGCCTGCACGTAACGATCCTCAAATGCAGCAGTATCGGTAGCTGGGTTCTCGACGTAGGGTGTGACGAGCTGCTGCGAACCGTGCGCAATGTGCATCACCCCGCCGCGCGCATCTGCTGCCCACAGGGTGCCGTCGCGCTCGGCGAGGATACACTCTGGCCGTTGCAGGTCGCAGCCGATGGTGCGGACCGTCGTGCGATCCACCTGCCAGCCTTTGAGGGGATTATCTAAAGCAGCCATATTTGGATCTCCTTGTATCCTTATTCCGAGCGCCAACGAAGCTGCCGCTTCTAACTTCGTTCAGGCACTCGGATAGGTATTATCGGGATTCCGCTACGCAGGCATTGCGCTGCGTGCCAAGCCCGCTAATGCTTCCCTCCAGCACATCGCCTGGGCGTAAGAAGCGGTTGTAGTGCATCCCGTTGCCCCTGGGTGAGCCCGTACAGATCAGGTCGCCGGGCCAGAGCTGCACGTGTTGGGAGATGTACTCGAGCAGGCAAGCGACACCAAAAATCATGTCGTCCGTGCCTTCGTCCTGCATCACCTGGCCGTTGAGCTTGAGGGTGACATGGAGCTGCTGGGGGTCCGGGACAAAGGCCGCAGGCACCAGGTAGGGTCCCATCGGCAGAAAGCTGGGCGCACTCTTGCTCACCAACCAGTCGGTGCCGATCGCTTTCAGATCTGGACGATAGACTTTGTCGCGACTGGTCAGGTCGTTGACGACGGTATAGCCAGCGACGTACTTGAGCGCCTCAGTGCGCGGTACGTGCCGCGCCGCCCTCCCGATGATCACTCCGAGCTCCAGCTCCCAATCGGCCTGCGCAGTGTCCACTGGAAGGACAACCGGATCATACGGGCCGGTAATCGCCGACGGTATTTTGGTAAACGCATACGGTGAGCCGGAAGCGATCCGCTCGTCCATCATGCGCTCTGCATACACTCGACGCTCTTCAAAGCTCATCGTATCGTCGGCGCCGTGGCCCTGCGCCACGGCGATGTCGATCACGTGCTGGCGATAGTTGGCGCCGGAGCAGAAGATTTGCCGTGGGTATAGCACAGGCGCGTGGGTTTTGACGGCACCTAATCCGAGCGACTCCACTGCCTGCGTGCCTGCAAGATCCAAGTCGGCGACGCTGGCCTGGAGGACTGGGAAGTTGCGGTCCCATGCTTGCAGCAGCCCGAACACCGTCTCTGGCGTGCTCAGCGGCCTGCCGAGCTCCTCACAGAGCGGCTGGATCGCCGTCACGGCGATCACGCGGTCGCTGACGACGACGCCCGCGAACGGCGGGCAGCCGGCGACGGAAAAGGTGCCGAGCGAGAAAGGTGTAGCCATCGTGGTGCACCTCCCTTAGCCAACCGCCAGCGTATACAGCTCGCGCTCGCGCTTCTCTAGCAACGGCATGATGGTACCCTCGATAATCTGCTGGAAGTGCGGCGTCTCGCGGTGGTGCTGCAACGCGGCCTCGTCCATATAGTGCTCGTACAGCAGAAACAAATCAGGGTTCTCCTGCGAACGAGAGGCGTGGTAGAGCTTACATCCCGGCTCATCTTCAGCGACCCGCGGTGCCATCTGCTTCAGCGCGGCTTCGATGGCGTCGCCCTGTCCGGGTTTTCCGTAATAGTGTGCGACCAGAACAATCATGGTTCATTCCTCCTCGTAAACATTCACTGTGCCGACGCTCTCAATGCAGCAGCGCATCTGCTGCCATGTCGCCACTTGCGACCCGCTCACGGAAGAGCGCGACAGTTGTGGCTACGCCCTCCCGAAGCGGCGTGTGCGGCAGCGGACCGATCAGTTCGACCAGCGGCCCGGCATCGAACTCCTCGGGAGAGGGAAAACCTGGCTCGGCGAAGGTAATCTGCCCACGCGCCTCGGGCACGGCGGCTTCGATCGCCGCGACCAGTTCGCTCATATGGGCCACACTGCCGTGCAGGTTGAAGATCTCGGCACCCTCAAAGGGTGTGCGGGCGCAGGCGATGAACGCTTTGGCCACATCGTCGGCATATTGGAACTCGCCGCGGCCGCCGTAGGGCAAGTGGAACGGCTGGCGGACAGCGGCGGCGAACATCGCCCTGGTCGGCGCCGCCGTGATGCCCTGGTCGCGGCCCGGCCCATACACGGTGGCTGGCCGTAGCCCGATGCTGGAGACGCGGTTGTCCTGCCAGTAGATACGCGCGGTTCCCTCGTTGGCCTGTTTGAAGACGCCGTAGAGCGAGGTCGGATGCCCAGCGGTGGTGTGCTGAACCACTGCGCCCGGCTCCCCAGCATCGGTGGCGTCGTAGACGGCGGCCGATGAGGCGTAAATGACGCGGTTGGTCCGCTCCCTACGGCGTGCAACGGCCTCGAAGATGTTAACCGTGCCAACGACGTTGACCCGCGCCCCCAGCGATGGGTCGGCCTTGACGAACGGCAGTTGGAGCGCGGCCAGGTGGATGATGTGGGTGATGGCGTGCTTGTCGAGCGCCTGCTCTAGTGTGGTCAGGTCGGTGATGTCGCCATGCACGAACGTGACCAGCGCCAGCTCGTCGGACGTCATGATCAGCTTGAGACGGCGCGGGTCGCGCCCCAGGTCGAAGACCACCGTAGGGACGCCGTCACGCACCAGATTGCGCACGGTCCACGCGCCGATGCAGCCCAGCGCACCCGTTATCAGAAAACGATCCGTTGACATCTCGCTATGCTCCGTTTCACCACGGGCTACCCGGCGGTTGGGGTTGACCCGCTTTTGTTAGAGTCTTTTGTTAGAGGCATGAAATTTGGAAGGTGAACAGTACATCAACGTTGCCCCCCTCGTGAGCAACAGGAGGAGGAGTCTCAACTCGCCCTCGTACGTGCTGCTGGTTGAGGTCTGATCCCTTGGATTGCTCTACCTGCTCTGAGTGTACCCAAAGATAGGAGAAAGATCACTACCACTCGCTTCCGCTTTTCTCTTTCCGGTTGATTCCGGTCGAGAGCCTGATCTGTCCTGTGGCAGGACTCCAGTTGGGAGGATTGGGTTGCAAAAAATTCGGGAGGGACAGCATGTTATGGACGAGAAGACTCACCTTCCTGTCCCTTTGAACTGTCAGAACGATAGCTATACGGCTTCTTCGATGGCTCCCAAGGCTTTAAGTGAGGCCTTTTGCGCTTCAGTCACCCCCTTCACACCGCGGATGTTCATCCGCTCATAGGGTCTATCACGGCACAAAGTTTGTAGACCGGCTCCCGTCTGGGTATCCCAGATAATGATGGTGCCATCATCATCACCGCTGGCCAGCATACTCCCATCGAAGCTAAAGGCCACTGACCACACCTGACCACCATGTTGAGCGAGGGTCTGGAGACGCTGCGTGCAGCCTTGCTCTTCTATTTGCCAGAGATTGACGCTGTGATCTTTATTGCCCCTCGCCAGCAGTTTTCCGTCTCGGCTGAAAGCCATCGCCCTGAACCAGTTGTCAAGACCTCGACCTGGCAAGGTTTTGAGACAGTGCCCGCTGTTCACCTCCCATTTCGCTACTTGCTCGTCGTTGCCACAACTGATCAGGGTTTTTCCATCGACGCTGAAGACGAGGGCTCCTACGGGGCTGACCCCGCTGCGCAAGGTCGTGAGACACTGTCCACTGTCCTCTCCCCCCACCTTCCACAGCTTGATCTCACCATCATTATCACCACTGGCCAGCAGGCTGCCATCGGGACTGAAGGCCACCGACCAAACCATGCTGGTATGCCCCTGCAAGGTCATGAGACAGTCTTCACCGTCCTCTCGCCCTATCCCCCACAGTTTCACCGTCCGATCGTGGCTGCCACTGGCCAGCAGGCTGCCATCGGGACTGAAGGCCAGCGACCAGATCACAGCCGTGTGTCCGTGGAAGGTCCTGAGGCAGTGCCCACTGCCCTCTGCTCCCGTCTCCCCCACCTCCCACAGCTTGACGGTTTGATCATCTCCACCACTGGCAAAGGCCTTCCCATCGGGGCTACAGATAACCGACCAGATGCGACCTGTATGCCCCTGGAAGGCTCTGACATGGGGTCCACTGCCCTCCTTCTCCACATCCCACACCTTGAGCACCCCGTTATCGTCTCCATGAACCAGAAAACTCCCATCGGGACTGAAGGTGACCGAGCATATGACGCTACTGTACCCCTGGAATGTTCTCAGACACTTTCCGCTCTCTGCCTCCCAGAGCTTCACTTTTCCACCGTAGGAAACGCTAGCGAGCTGGCCATGAGGGCCGAAGGCGACCGCACTGACCCAGGTGGGGTGACCTTGCAGCGTTCTGATACGGTGGGGACTGCTTTCTCTCTCAATCTTCCACACCTCCACACCTCCATCATAGCTACCGCTGGCGAGCATCGTCCCCTCAGGATTGAACGCGATTGACATCGCCCTGGTGGTGTGCAGCTGCAAGGTCGTCAGGAGGCGGCCACTCCTTACTCCCCATATGTTGATCCGTCCGTCTTCTCCTCCACTGGCAAACAGGTGTCCCTGCGGATGAAAGGCCACTGCCATGATCTCGCCAGTGTGTCCGTGCAGGACTCTCAGGCAGGTTCCCTCTCGAACATCCCAGAGGCGAACCGTCTCGTCATCCCCACTCGTGACCAGGAGTGTCCCATCAGGACTGAAAGTCGCTGCCCACACCGGGCCGATGTGTCCGTGCAGGATTCTCAGGCAAGTACCCTCTCGAACATCCCAGAGGCGAATGGTCGCGTCCATCCCACTCGTGGCGAGGAGTGTCCCATCAGGACTGAAAGCGACCGATCTCACCCACTTGTCATGGCCCTGTAGCATCTTTAGACATCGTCCACTGTCCTTTCCCCCGACCTCCCATAACCTCACGCTTCGATCATAGCCACCGCTGGCCAGGAGCGTGCTATCTGGGCTGAATGCGAGTGCCCATACCATTCTGCTGTGTTCCCTGAAGGTAAAGAGTGGTTTACCATCAGCCACGCGCCAGACGCAGATCTGACCGCTGAAACTGCCAACCGCCAAATAGTTCCCGTCAGGACTGAGCACCATGGAAGCAATGCTTTCAATGGGTTCCATGAAGAGCGAATCAGTGACATCAGACCCAGCGAAACTGGCATCCTGTGCCTCTATTCCCTGCAGATATGCTTCCCGAATCAGAAGATGAGAGAAATCTGCCTCCTTGATATGTCCTTTGAAACATGCAAGCAGATTCACGATATTTCCGCCGCCATATCCCTGTGCGGCATACGGCTTCTCTCTGAGAGGATGCAGCAGACGCATCAACTGCTGCTCAAGCTCCTGCTCATCTCGAAAGTGGACCATAAGCCTGTTAAGAACAGGCTGCATGACCATACGTACTTGGCTGTCACGGATATAGTCATTGCGCTGCGCTTTCATAAGCGCATGAGTAAGGAGCAGTGTAGGACTTCCACTGATAATCTCGTCGCACACCTGTTCCACCAGCCGCTCACCTACATACTCCAGCACCACCTCCTGAAGGGTAAAGACGGCTCCTTGCTCTCCCCGGTTGACCAAACAGCGCCACCGTAGCGCCTGCAAAGCGGCTAGCATCTCTCTTCTGGACACAGTACCCACGAGATCCCTACTCAACTCCTCAAGCGAGACCAGGTCGCGTTCAATGGCCAACCAGTACATCAGGCTGCGTTCTAGTGGCGAGAGCCGTTCAAACTGGTAGTCCAGGAGCTGCCGAACCGTATGCAGGATCACCGGTCCATCATGTAAGAACACGGTGATGTCTCCACCGAACACTTCTCGCACCGTCGCTGCTGCAAGCTTAAGAGCAAGCGGATTGCCCGCATAGTGCCGAACGAGCGCGCTCCAGGCTTCCGGTGCGCCAAAGAGGTCATTGTTTGTGAGCATTTGCTGGCTCTCAGTCCATCCCAACCCAAAGACCTTGAATGCATAAACGGGAGAATGTGGACCCTCCAAGGGTTCCAGTTCGCCCAGCATTTCGCGACTGGTCAAGAGCAAGCAGCTTTGATGCGACATTTCAGCTACGCGCTGAATGAGCAGACGGTAGCCTTCGTATCCTTCACGATACCGACCCTCAAAGCTTCCTTCTTGCAGCAGCGTGTCCACGTTATCTAGCACGAGCAAGCAGCGCCGTTTCTGTAGCAGTTCAATGAGCAGGGCAATGCTTCTCTCCACATTTTGAGGCAAGGAGGTGGACTGCTGTTCGGAGAGTGTTTGGATGCAGTCGGCTAACACGTCCTCAAGCGGAGGCGCATTGCGTAGGGAGCGCCAGAAGACGAACGTGAAGTGCGGAGCCACCTGGTGGGCAAACTTGATCGAGAGCGTCGTCTTGCCGATGCCACCCATGCCTAGCAGAACCACCACCCGACAGCGGTCTTTGAGCACCCGCTGTTCAAGTTCGGCCAGTTCTGGCTCACGACCACAAAACGACGTGATATCCACCGCCTCTCCCCAATCGGCTTGATGCAGAGGGGGGGATGGTGGGGAAAGAGCGGGTGTCTGCACAGGTTTGCCGTTTTGTGCTCTTGCATAATACTGCTTGAGTAAGAGGTCAAACCACGCGTCATCAAAGAGCGCTTTGTGACGGGAGGCACTCTGGGCAGCCTGCTCCCAGCAGGCTTTGGCGTCATCTCGCTCGTGTCCAGAAACAAAAGCCTCGTGGTACAGGTAGAGTTCGATGAGTTTCTTCAGGTTGTCTGTGGTAGGGAAGGCAGTTCCCCCCTCCCAGTGCCGAATTGCTCGCTCTGACACGCCTAGCACGGATGCCACCTCAGCCTGAACCAGGCCTGCCTTCTCGCGCAGAGTCAGTGCCATCAGACCAAAACGATCATCTTTGAGCTTGTAGCGACGCTGGTAACTCATACCTCTGTACTCCCGTCAGGTGTCTTTCCTTTGAAAAGACAGGCCATGCTCTCGACCGGAAGTAACCGGAAAGAGAAATACGGAAGCGAGTGGTAGTGATCTTTCCTCTGTCTTTCAGTACACTTCAGAGCAGACAGAGGAA
>WNFM01337157.1_pt1 | contig 12025 bp, 9 predicted proteins | sample 5400271 | NCBI WGS metagenome assembly WNFM01 (sample SAMN13153352, study PRJNA577476) | soil metagenome | isolation source: 60 cm saprolite on Douglas fir-dominated hillslope | place: USA:California | collected 2013-09-17 | reverse complement strand
ACAGCCTTTTCCCAGCAAACTTTCCCGGTAAATGGAATATCTGATCCGCGAACACATTGCTACGCTTTTACCAATGCTACCATCGTAAAAGATGGACAGACTACAATAAGCAATGCCACCTTAGTTATCCGTGAAGGCAAAATTGTTTCTGCAGGAACTAATACACCTGTTCCAAAAGATGCTGTAGTTATTAATTGCACGGGCAAATACATTTATCCTTCATTAATTGATGCATACACTGATTATGGTATAGCAACACCAACCCGGCAGCAAGGCACCGGAGGTTTCGGTGGATTTTTTGCGCCCCAACAATTTACTTCCAATACAAAAGGTGCTTATGGCTGGAACCAGGCTATTCACAGTGAAGCAAACGCAATTGAAATGTTTACGGTGGATGACAGTAAAGCAAAGCCACTTCGTGATATTGGTTTTGGTTCTGTGCTTACACATAATAAAGATGGTATTGCAAGAGGCACCGGAGCTTTTGTTACACTGGCTAATGAAAAAGAAAATCTTGTTATTGTAAAAGAAAAAGCTTCGGCACATTATTCATTCAACAAAGGAACTTCTACACAAAGTTATCCAGGCTCTATGATGGGCAGTGTCGCATTATTGCGTCAGACCTATTTAGATGCACAATGGTATAAAAATAAACCGGCCAAAGAAGGAGTGAATATGAGCCTGCAGGCATGGATTGATAATCAAAACCTGCCCCAGGTATTTGATGCTACAGATAAATGGGGCGATATAAGGGCAGACCGGATAGGAGATGAGTTTGGTGTGCAATATATTATTAAAGGCGGCGGGAATGAGTACCAGCGCATCAATGATATTGCGGCGACAAAAGCTGTATATATTCTTTCATTGAATTTTCCACAGGCACAGGACGTAGAGGATCCTAACGATGCAAGGTATGTTGCGCTGAGTGATATGAAACATTGGGAACTGGCGCCCACTAATCCTGCTGCATTTGAAAAAGCTAATATTCCTTTTTGTCTTACTGCTTCCGACCTGCGGGACGTAAAACAATTCTGGACCAATCTTCGCAAAGCCATTGAATATGGTTTGAGTGAAGCGAAGGCTTTCGATGCATTGACCAAAACTCCGGCAACCTTATTAGGTGTATATGATAAGGTAGGCAGCCTTGATGCAGGTAAACTTGCAAATTTTCTTATTACAAATGGAAATTTGTTCAATGAAAAAACAAACATTATTGAAAACTGGGTGCAGGGTGACAAATATGAAATAAAAGAAGATGCATGGAAAGATATTAAAGGACAATACAACCTTGTTATCAATGAACCCGGTGGTGCGATGAATTATACACTCGATGTAAAAAGTTCTTCATCCGCTAATGTAATAGGAAAAGATACACTCACTGGTAAATTCAGTTACGATGGTATACTGGTTAAATTAAGTTTTTCACCGGTGGCTCAACGCAAACCTTCTATGGTTGGAGATACTACTAAAGGAATGCAACGGCCGTCTGGCGGAATGATGGGCGGCGGTTTTGGTGGAAGAGAAGGAGGATCAACTATCCGGTTAAGCGGTGTAAATAATGGTGATGTCTGGCAGGGCAATGGTTTGGATACAGCAGGTAATGCTGTAACATGGTCGGCGACATTTTCAAAAACAACAGAACCTGCTCCCGATACTTCAAAAAGAAAATTTCCGCCCCGGTTGGGTAAAATAACTTATCCTTTTGCTGCCTATGGTAATGAAGAATTGCCAAAGCAGGAAAATCTTTTAATAAAAAATGCCACGATTTGGACAAATGAAAAAGAAGGAAAATTGGAAAATACTGATGTGCTGGTAAAGTCCGGTAAGATTGTACAAATAGGAAAAAATTTATCCGATGCATCAGCCAGGGTTATTGATGGAACAGGAAAATACTTATCACCGGGAATCATTGATGAACATTCACATATCGCTGCTTTCTCTATTAATGAAGGAGCACAATCGGTAACATCCGAAGTTCGCATTGCCGATAACTTAAATCCTGAGGATATAAATATCTATCGTCAATTAAGTGGCGGCGTTACCTCTTCACATATCCTGCATGGTTCAGCAAATACAATTGGTGGGCAAACACAATTAATAAAACTTCGCTGGGGTGTAAATGATGAAGAATTAAAATTCAAAGGCGCCGATCCTTTTATCAAATTTGCATTGGGTGAAAATGTAAAACGTACTGCAGCTACTCAGGGTAATACCCGCTATCCTGACTCAAGGATGGGCGTGGAAGAAATACAGGTAGATGCTTTTCAGCGTGCTGCCGATTATCAAAAACAATTAAAAGGTCCCGATAGTAAATCAGTAAGAAAAGATCTCGAATTGGACGCCTTAGTAGAGATCATGAACAAAAAACGTTTTATTACCTGTCACTCTTATGTGCAAAGTGAAATTACTGAGCTGATGCACGTTGCTGATAAATTCGGGTTTAAGGTGAATACATTCACTCATATTCTTGAAGGATATAAGGTAGCAGATAAAATGAAAGCACATGGCGCTAACGCATCTACTTTTTCCGACTGGTGGGCTTATAAACTGGAAGTACAGGATGCCATCGCTTACAATGCTGCTATTATGCAAAAAGTGGGGGTAAATGTTTGTATAAATTCCGATGATGCGGAACAGGCCCGCCGCCTGAACCAGGAAGCAGCGAAGAGCGTAAAGTACGGCGGCATGAGTGAAGAAGATGCTTTTAAAATGGTAACATTAAATCCTGCTAAAGCATTGCATGTGGACGATAGGGTAGGAAGCATTAAGGTGGGCAAAGATGCTGACCTGGTATTATGGAGTGATAACCCGTTGAGCGTTTATGCTGTGGCATTATATACAATTGTTGACGGAACCGTTTATTTCGATCGCAACAAGGATAAGGAAATGCGTAAACAAATCATTGCTGAACGAAACCGTTTAATTCAAAAAATGATTGCTGAAGGAAGAACGAATCCCGGTAGCATGATGCCCGCAAGACCCACGCTGCAGGTTGTATTGCACTGTGAAGATTATGAGCATAGCGATGGGATATTGGAAGTGGACAGTTACGATGAAAAAAATTCAAACCAATAAATAATAAATATGAAAAAGGTATTTTTTATAATAAATTCTTTGCTGCTGATTACAATGACAGCTATTGCCCAGGATGATATATATCCTGTGGCTTCGCAACAAGGTATATTCTTTATTACCAATGCCACTATTCATGTGGGCAACGGACAGATCATTAACAACGGAACTATTAAGATCAACAATGGCAAAATAGAACAGGCAGGAACAAATATTTCGGTTCCTTCCGGTGAAAAAGTAATTGATGTAAAAGGAAAACAAGTTTATCCCGGGTTAATTCTTCCTGAAACTGATCTTGGATTAAAAGAAATTGCCAATGCTGTGAGAGGCTCTAATGATTATACAGAAATAGGCGATTGGAACAGCAATGTCCGTTCTGTTGTCGCATACAATACAGATTCAAAAATCATCAATACGCTAAAAGCAAATGGAATTTTGCTTGCTAATGTTACGCCGACAGGAAGTCTTATATCAGGTTCTTCTACCGTTGTGCAATTGGATGCATGGAACTGGGAAGACGCTACTTATAAAGCAGATGATGCCATGAATTTTTATATGCCCAGTTTGCTTGCAAGACCAGGCGGAAGATTTGGCGGCTTTGGTGGTTTTGCAGGGCAACAGCCACAAGGTGATCCTGTAAAAGAAGCATTGGATAAAATAGAAGACGTAAGACAATTTTTACGTGAGGCTAAATCTTATATACAGGAAGCTTCTCACCCGGAAACAAATATCAAGTTTGAAGGAGTAAGACCGCTATTTGAGAAAAAACAAAAGCTTTTTATTCATTGCAACCAGGTGAAACAAATGCTCATTGCAGTAGATTTTGTAAAAGAGTTTGGTATTAATGTAGTGATAGTAGGCGGCAGCGATAGCTGGCAGATAGCCGATCTGCTGAAAGCAAATAATATTGCTGTGATATTGGGTCGTGAATTTAGTTTACCGACTTCGGAAGATGATGATGTTGATCAGCCTTTTAAAACTCCTTACATGTTGCAAAAGGCCGGTGTATTGTTTGCACTCAATGACGATCATGATGAAGCCCGTTATCGCAACCTTTCATTCAATGCAGGCCAGGCAGTAGCTTACGGACTAACAAAAGAAGAAGCATTACAAGCAATTACTCTTAATGCAGCAAGGATATTGGGCATTGATAATATTACAGGATCTATAGAAGCAGGTAAAGATGCCAATATTGTAGTGAGCGATGGAGATATTTTAGATATGCGAACCAGCATAATCACGGATGTTTTTATTCAGGGTCGCAAGGTAAGTTTGGAAAATAAGCAAACACAGTTGTATGAGAGATATAAATATAAGTATGGGTTGAAATAACGGAGTCAAATGGGTCATTTAGAAAATGATGGAAGCCGATGCTGAGACACAACTTGTCCCGCCTAATGGAGGGATCTCAGCACAACCTTTCATCTTTTTTATCTTTTTTGTTTTCATTCATCATTTATTTTTTTATTTCAGAACACTACGACCAACCGAGTATGTTTGTGCATTGACTGAAACGACAGAAAGATTCAGCATTACAAAAAATAACGTTCGCACAGATGTGTTAAGTTGCATTAAATGATAATTACAGTTAATAAAACAATTTCTTTTATATATCTCACAAACTTTTTGTTTTATAGTTCATAGTTGTTTATCCATTTTAATGACATATTCTGGTTTGCTGGCCTGCACACTGAGGCTCGTCGATGAAGTGCGAGGTCTGGGAAACAAGAAATAATTAAATAAGGCTAACGCAAGCCATAAAGCCAATATAAGAATAACTTGCAGCTTCAATTTTTTAGTCCTATAAATTATAAAACCAATCAGGACAAAAGAGACAATTAAAACAAAAATTGAAATAAAAAAAATCCAGGTACCTGTTCACTGCCTTTGTCGTATTTTACCGACACCCAATAGAATATAAAATAGTCGTAAAAAAAAGTTATACAACAAATTAAAAACGTGAACAAAATTTTTTTTAATCCCCTCATGAATAAATTATTCATAGTTACTATAGTTAATTATTTTTTTTCTTTGCCGAGTATCCTTCAGACTTCTAATCCGATGTCTCATAGCGCTGGCTTTGTGGCATGGACTCGGCGCCAACCTGTAATGACTTTATTAGATCAATATCATCTAATTCCAAAAAGTTTGCGACAGGATAAGCGGCGTGTTCGCCAAACTTTTTATCCTGATTGACGGCGAGTCCGGCCGCTGTTTTCATCTTGTTCGCAGCTTCTGCTGGCCGAGACATCGCCTGCGAAGGTTTATTATTTGCACACCGACAAAAAAGAATGACCTCTATGACTCATTTGACTTGTATGACTTCTATCTTTTCTAATGTTCTTCATGTTGTTCACCCGGCACAAATTCTTTACCACAATGGGGACAAAACAGGAGGCTTTCTCGTCTTTCTCATCTCTTCTAAAAAACCGGAAGTAATAATACCCGCAGGTAAGGCAAGGAGAGCAATTCCTGCAAGTAAAATAATTACAGTAAAAATTTTGCCAAGCACAGTTATTGGTACCAAATCGCCGTAACCTACGGTAGTTAAAGTAACAACAGACCACCAGATAGTATCAGGAATGCTGCTGAATTTATCAGGCTGCGCAGGATGTTCTACAAAATAAACCAGGCAGGAAGCAATAATGATAAGAAAAGAAGTAAGGATGAATGCGAGCATCAATTCACTAAACCTGGATTTAAAAACATTGGTAACAAGCCTGGTGGCCTTTGTATAAGCAGTGAGCCTGAATAAACGGAAAAAACGCATTAGCCGGAGTATGCGCAATACCCTAAGATCTAATCCTCCCACCAATACATGAAGATAGAAAGGTAAAATGGCCAACAGGTCTATCAGGGCAGCGGGGGACGCCATGTATTTCAGCCGGCCATATACGCTATGTTTATACCTGGGATCATGGTTGCTGCTCCATACACGCAGTATGTATTCAATGGTGAAAATAATAACGGAGAAAAGATCGAAGTCATTGAAGAATTGTTTTAAAGGCTTATCAATAGAAGGTACCGTTTCCAGCATTACAGCAGTTACATTCAAAACAATAAGAATAATAATAAATATATTGATGATTTTATCCCAATGAGAGTCTCCGACTATTTCCGGGTGCAGCAGGCTATGAACCTTTTTTTTGGTTGCGTGGTACATTGCAGGCAAAGAGGTGTTGGTACGGATAAAGATAGAAATAAAATTGCCAAAGAAGTTAATATGGAGAAGTTGGCGATGTGAATAAAAGAATCTGAAATACCGGGTAATCTTTATAAAGACATTTCTTCAGAAAAATTACCCGGACTTTTATTAAAACTGCATTCCACTTATATCGTTTTTTGGAGTAAGGACTTTGTGATTTTTTTCTACAACAATTTCTTTGTCGAGATTGAATACGGCAGTTTGCTTAATATTTTTTGATGATGATCCCACTTTTACTGTGTAGGCTCCCGGTTCTGCTATCCAGCTTGTTTTTTCCGTATCAAATGAAGCAAGTGAACCTGCATCAATCGTAAAACTTAGAGTTTGTTTTTTGCCGGGTTGCAAAAGATTTGTTTTACCAAATGCCTTTAGTTCTTTTTCAGGTTTATCCATGCTTTTGCCTGGGGCACTGATATAAAGTTCCACAACTTCTTTTCCCGGCACCGTACCTGTATTGGTAATGTCTATAGTTGCTGTAATTTTTCCGGTGAATTTACTGGTATTTAATTTCAGATTGCTGTAGGAAAAAGTTGTATATGATGAACCATAACCAAACTCGTATGCAGGTGTAACATTTGCCTTATCATAATAGCGATAACCGACATAGATGCCTTCCCCATAAGTTACTTCAGCAGGTATTAGTTTCATTCCGAAAGCACCTGTTGTGGCTTGTTCGGGAAACTCTTTACCCGGAAAATTTTTGGCAGAAGGCACATCGCTATAATTTATCGGGAAAGTGGTTGCAAGCTTGCCCGATGGATTTACTTTACCATTCAAAATATTTGCAATGGCATTGCCTGCTTCAAGCCCCGGTTGCCATGCCAGTAAGATGGCATCTGCATTATTTCTCCAGCTTGCCACTTCAATTACGCCACCAATATTCAATACAACAACAACTTTTTTATTTTTTGCATGAAAGGCATCTGCCACATTTTTAATTAAATTTTTTTCGTTGTCCGATAAATTAAAATCATTCTCCACCTTTCTATCCCTGCCTTCACCTGCATTTCTTCCAATAGTAATAACAGCAAGATCAGTTTCAGCAGCTTTTTGATTGATTAGTTCATTGCTTGCATCATATTCAGGAGCGGGAGGAGTCGGGTTCATAAATTCTTCAAAAAATCCTTTTTTCGGATGCTTTGCTTTTTGATCATTGAGATAACCGGTGTATGCAGTTTTTAAATCAGCATCCACTGTATAGCCGTCATTCGTTAATCCCTGTATAAGAGAGACCGTGTACGCTTTGTTTACATCACCACTTCCAGTACCGCCGGCAATAATATCATACGATGTATTTCCAAACACAGAAATCTTTTTGCTATTTTTTAGAGGAAGAGCAGTATTATTATTTTTCAGCAAAACCATTCCCTCTTCCGCCGCGGTACGTGATATTTCTGCATCTCTTTTCAGATCGGGTTTATCAGAATATTTATAGCCCTTAAATGATGGTGATTGAAGAATGATGCGGAGAATATGCTCAACATTTTCATCCAGCACTTTTACATTGAGTGAATCATGTTTTACTGCATCAATAATTCTTTGTGATTGTTGTGAAGTACCGGGCATTAACAGATCATTCCCTGCATTCATTTGTGCAACCGGGTCTTTGCCGCCAAACCAGTCTGTCATTACCAATCCTTTGAAGCCCCACTCTTTTCTTAGTATAGTTGTAAGCAGATCCTTTTCTTCAGATGCATAGGTTCCATTGATTTTGTTGTAAGAACTCATTACCGTCCATGGTTGTGAACTTTTCACCGCAATCTCAAAAGCTTTCAAATAAATTTCCCTCAATGCTCTTTCACTTACAATTGTGTTAATAGTGTTCCTGTTTGTTTCCTGGTTATTGGCAGCAAAATGTTTGATAGAAGTTCCTACACCGTTTGATTGAATTCCGTTTACGATAGCTGCGGTAATTTTTCCGGCAATCAACGGATCTTCAGAGTAGTATTCAAAATTTCTTCCGCCAAGAGGATTGCGATGAATGTTCAGAGCAGGCGCCAGTAAAATATCAACTCCATATTCATGTACCTCGCTGCCAAAAGCAGCGCCTGCTTTTCTTACAAGTGCAGTATCCCATGTGGATGCAAGTAGTGTAGCAACCGGAAATGCAGTTGCATAATATGTTTTGGAACTATCCTTGTTTCTTATCGGATCTATTCTTAAACCAGCAGGACCATCTGCAACAACAATAGAAGGAATGCCAAGCCGCGGAATCGCAAATGTGGTTCCGGCTGCACCGGGAACTTTATTCTGTGTTTGCCCGATTACCGGGCCTTGCGGCGTTATACCCGGCATACGAAAACCATTACCAACAACAAGTTTTGTTTTCTCTTCTGTTGTCATGGCGGCAATCACTTCTTTAATCGGGGCTTTCCCCAATTGGGGCAATGGCTTATTAGTTTGCGCCGATAGAAAAATGACCGGTAAAAAAGGACCGGATAGCAAAAAAAGGAAAATAGTAAGACAATTATGCTTTTTCATTACGGCAATATTTTAATAATTAATTTAATTCATTGCGTCATCATGACACAATGATAAACCTATTTTCCGGAACAGAAATATTTTTAATAAATTATTTTAAACATCTTTGTAAAATGGCTGTACAAAAAACAATGAAGGATTTTGTTATTAGCGGTGACGGTGAAGCTTATTTACCTTCATTGTCATTGGATTGTGTCATTTTCGGATTTCATGAAAACCAGTTGAAGGTTTTATTGCTGAAAATAAAAAATGCCAGAGAATGGGCCTTGCCGGGCGGATTTATTTTAAAAAATGAAGATGTGGATGAAGCGGCAAAGCGGGTTTTGAATGAAAGAACAGGTCTTACCGAAATATTTCTTCAACAGTTCAATGTGTTTGGAAAACCAAAACGCTCGGATGCAAACTTTCATCGCAAACTCTTAAAGAAAGATGGAATTAAAATAAAGGATGATCATTGGTTGCTTCGCCGGTTTGTTACGGTGGGTTATTATGCATTAGTTGAATATTCTTATGTTACTCCCCGGCCTGATACTTTTTCCGATGAATGTACCTGGCAGGACATTGACGACTTGCCGCATCTGATGATGGATCACCGGCAAATATTGGATAAAGCGCTGGAAACTTTACGCAGCCATCTTAATTATCACCCTGTTGGTTATAATTTTTTGCCGGAAAAATTTACAATGCCCCAGCTACAGAAACTTTATGAAACTATTCTTGATAAAAAATTGGACAGGAGGAATTTTCAGCGAAAAATTCTGAGCTATGGAATTCTAAAACGTTTAAAAGAAGTAAAACAAGGCGTAGCGCATAAGGCGCCTTACCTGTATAGTTTTAATTTGCAGAAATATCATAAGGCATTAAAAGAAGGTTTGCAGGGAGGTTGGTGATAAAAAAATTGTAATACTCCCGGATTTCTTTAAATTACATAAAGAGATTTGAAAGAATGTTCTGAAATATTCAGGCACTGCCCACACTTCTCCTGCTTTGTGAAGCGTAAAATAATATACCTGGTTTCGTTTTTTCTTTTACCGTTTTTACTCACGGCGCAAAGAGTTGTATCAATACATATAGATGCTACTATTAATCCCGCTACCGCAGAATTTATTCATCGTGCTATTGCAAGAGCAAAAAAAGAAAAAGCAGAATGCCTCGTTATCCATCTCAATACTCCCGGTGGTTTACTTAAATCTACCCGTATTATTGTTGGCGATATTATCGAATCGCCGGTGCCTGTAGTTATATATGTATCACCGCCGGGTGCACAGGCTGCTTCAGCCGGTGTGTTTATCACATTGGCCGCACATATTGCAGCAATGACGCAGGGAACGAATATTGGTGCAGCACACCCGGTAACAATGCAGGGAGGAATGGATACAACGATGAGTGAAAAAGTTACCAATGATGCTGTTGCCTTTATCCGCACCATTGCTGAAAAACGTAATCGTAATATGGATTGGGCAGAAGATGCAGTAAGGAAGAGTGTTTCCATTACTGCCACAGCAGCGTTGCAGCAAAAAGTAATTGATCTTATTGCCAATGATGATAAAGAATTGTTGCAAATGATAGATGGCAGAAATGTGAATTTAAATTCAGGTGTCGTTACACTTCATACAAAAACGGCAACTGTTGAAGAATATAAAATGGGCTTTATTGAAAAACTGCTCAACATCATCAGTGATCCGAATATTGCATACATCCTGCTTATGCTTGGTTTTTATGGGCTCATGTTTGAATTGTACAATCCCGGTTCTATTTTTCCCGGCGTTGTAGGTGTCATCTGTCTCATTCTTGCTTTTTATTCATTGCACACTTTGCCTATAAATTACGCAGGACTTGCATTGATCTTATTTGCACTTATTCTTTTCCTGCTTGAAATAAAAATCGTTAGTCATGGTGTGCTGGCTATTGGCGGCATCATTTCCTTGTTACTTGGCTCTATGATGCTGATACGGACAGGCTCCGGTGATATTGGCAGAATATCATGGTCTGTGATTATTTCATCCGTTGCTGTTACTTCGCTGTTTTTTTTATTTGTAATTGGTATGGGTATAAAAGCACAACGATTGAAACCTGTCACGGGTTCTGTTGCATTGATTGGAAAAACCGGGGAGGCAAAAGAGATTCTTGACCCAATTGGAATGGTATTAGTAAATGGTGAACTCTGGCGGGCCGAGTCAGTGAGCGGAACAATTAATAAAGGAAAAAAAATAAAGGTGAAGAGTATGGAAGGCTTTAAATTATTTGTAGAAAATATTGAATCGGATGTATGAGTTCAGCAAAACCGTAACTAATTTAATTCAACACTAAAATAAATATTATGCAGCAAGTTCCCGTTGTCACTATCGTTATCGTTCTTTTTGCTATTATTATTCTTGGTAATGCTATCCGGATACTTCGTGAGTATGAACGTGGTGTGATCTTTCGTCTTGGTCGTTTGATTAAGGCCAAAGGCCCGGGTCTTATCCTGCTTATTCCCATTGTTGACAGAATGGTGAAAGTAAGCTTGCGTACTGTGGTTTTGGATGTACCACCACAGGATGTAATTACCCAGGATAATGTTTCCATTAAAGTAAATGCTGTTGTTTATTTCCGTGTACTTGATCCGCAGAATGCAATTGTGCAGGTAGAAAATTTTTTAGCGGCGACTTCACAGATCTCTCAGACAACATTGCGAAGTGTGCTTGGTCAATCGGAGCTTGATGATCTTCTTTCACAGCGTGACAAGATTAATCACAAGCTGCAGCAAATCATTGATGCCAATACCGAACCATGGGGAGTGAAAGTGACTAACGTGGAAGTAAAACAAATTGATCTGCCACAGGAAATGCAAAGAGCTATGGCCAAGCAGGCCGAAGCGGAACGTGAACGCCGTTCCAAAGTAATTGCTGCAGAAGGGGAGTTCCAGGCTTCACAACGTTTATCCGATGCGGCAAAAATTTTAAGTGAAAATTCAAGCGCATTAACCCTTCGCTACCTGCAGACATTAAGAGAGATTGCTACGGAAAAAAATTCAACTACTATTTTCCCTGTTCCTATTGATCTGTTAAAGCCATTTCTGAAAGGAAGTGAATAAAAGATCATTCAGACATTATTTTTATAAATTTTTATTTTAAACAATGATTTTTTGTTCAGGCATTCCAAAAAAATAATTTATAAAATAAAGAACGGTTCAGCCTGATGGCTGAACCGTTTGTTCTAAGTAACCGTCCTACTGGGAATATTTTATTGCTTAATAATCTTTTCTGTTGAAATCAGTTTGTTGTT
>WNFM01326106.1_pt1 | contig 12030 bp, 10 predicted proteins | sample 5400271 | NCBI WGS metagenome assembly WNFM01 (sample SAMN13153352, study PRJNA577476) | soil metagenome | isolation source: 60 cm saprolite on Douglas fir-dominated hillslope | place: USA:California | collected 2013-09-17 | reverse complement strand
GGGTGGGCAACACCATGCCTGCCGGACCTTGGCCCAACGGCATCCAGGAGCCCGGGGCATCGGCCGCTACAGAAAGTAAGCACTCATAGGGGGCGGCAGTCAGGGGCTCGCGCCGAACGATCCTCCCTGCCGATTCGGTGTCTGGCGCGGTGATACCTCAGGCCGTGAGGCGGAGGCGCCGATTATCCGTTATGGCGGGTCTGGTCAGGCTGCACCAGCTGCTTGCCGGAGTATTGGAGCGACTCGCTGCGTGTATTCGCGCCCAGCTGCGTTCGGCCTGCCGGGGTCTTGCGGGCCGGGATGGCTGGCGTTTGACCGCTACTGGTGGCGGTGGTACTCGTCCCGGTAGCTGGTGGCGCGGGTGTGCGGGAGATCGATGAACGCTGTTTCGCGGCGGCGAAATGGCCGTAGGCTGCGCGCTGTGGTGATCCGGGCGTGCCTGGCTGCGATGGCGCGGCCTGGATAATGCCGGTGATCTCCGTGACGCGCTCACCGGCGACGTGGACGACACAGGGCGCGGCCCAGTGGCAGGGCGTGGTTCGGCTGCTGCACCGGGGCTAGGCCATGACATCTGTGATGGGCCGCTGGCGGGCGCGAGCCATCGAATGTGCCACGCTGAACGGAGTGGATGGCAGCCGCCCGGTATGCGAGGATCTGGCGGGTGGATGTTCTCGCCGGTGCAGGTGACATCCCGTGGGCGACCCTCGATCACTGCTTCGGCGCCTCCGATGACATCCCTGACCTGCTGAGGGAGACGGCGGCGGGTTCGGAGGAGGCGCTGGAGGAGCTTGGTGGGTACATGGTCCACCAGGGCACGTTGTATTTGGTGACCCCGTACCTCGTCCGTTTCCTGGCGCGGATCGCCGCGTCCGGTGTGGCGACCGAGAGGATACTGGACCTGCTTGGTGTCGTGGCCAGCTTCGATGACGCTGGCCAGGCTCCGGAGGTGCGCGGGGGGACCCGGGCCGCTCTTGCCGAGGCGAGTACCGCGCTCAGCCCGCTGCTCGGGGATCCGTCAGATGTAGTGCGGGACGTGGCGGCATGGGCGCTGCCGCAGAGCCTGGCGGCGGACCGCCTCGTCCCGCCGCTGCTTGAGCGCTGGGATCAGGAAATCGTCCCGGCGATCGCCGCGTCGGTCCTGCGCGGCCTGTCGTTCCTGGATCCCGCCGGGACGGTGGCCCTGGCCGCCGAGGCCCTGGCCGCCGAGGACAGCACCATCCGCCTGGTCGCGGCGTCAGCCTGCGCGGCTGGCGGCATGCCCTGGTCCGGCGACCTGCGTGAGGCGGCGCTGGCGTGGACCGCGGACGGTGCGCTGATGAAGGGTTTTCGCTGGAGTTTCTGGTCCGGTCACCCGTTCAGCGACCTGATCGACGGGCTGGCCGCGCGAGGAGACCCCGCCGCTGCCGCCGAGCTGGTTACCGCCGCCCTGACCAGGCCTGTCGCACCCGGGGTCCGCGAGGTGGTCATGCTGGCGGCGGGCAGCCTCGCCGGCATCTCGCGCAGCGCGGCGCCCGCGCTCATCGCGCCGCTGATCTCGGTGGTTGCTGGCGATGACCCTACGGCGAGCCAGTCCGCGATCCTCCAGCTCCGCGAGCTAGGAGCACTGGCACAAGCGGCCGACGAACTCGCCGTCGTCGCGGACGCCGAGGGTCCTAGCCGCCGGGCGGACTGGGCACTGACGTGCCTGATACAGGTCGGTGATCCGCGATGCGTCCCGCTGCTCGTCCGTGATCAGCGGCACCGCCCGTTCGCCCTGGACGCGCTGCGCGGGACTGGCCAGGCTGCCACGCGGCCGCCGTTTACTGCCGCCCTGCTGGAGGAGGTCCGCGCCTGCCTGCGCGAGGAGCTCCTGGGCGACAAGGCCACGCCAGTTCTGATCGGACTGATCGGCTCCTGGGGCCCCGCCGCTGCGGCAGCCACCCCAGACCTGCTCGAAATCCTGCCGCGTCATGGATACAGCGTCGGCTGCGCGTTGGCGGACATCGCCGGCGCCACCCCGAAAGCGGTCAGCCTCCTACGCCAGGCAGCCGCCGGCGGGGCCAGCCTGAACGCCGCGGCCAGGCTGCGCGCGCTGACCGGCGACGAACAGCCCCTGCTCACCGCCATCGAATCCGGCCTTACCCAGACCGGCCATGCCCTGCGGCACGTAGCCGAAGAGGCGCGCACGCTCACACCCGCCAGGCGCCTGGTACCGGCGCTGACAGCCGCACTAGACGCGGCCGTCGGCCAGGCCAGGCCAGACGACGCAACACGCATCGAGCTCGCGCTCGCCCTGTGGCACCACTGCGGCGATCCGGCACCCGCGCTCGAGGTCATCGCCGGGAAACTGCGCGCGGACGCGACGCGCCCCTACTTCGGCCCAGGGGCCGCGGGCGCCGCGCGAGCGGCAGCGGTCCTCGGGCCTGCGGCCAGGTCGCTCATCCCGGCGATCCTGCCGCTGCTGGACTCCCCGCAGGCATGCCCCGCAGCCGTCCAGGCGCTGTTGCGCATCGACCGGGTAACCCATGGCGGCATCTCTGTCGCGGCGCTCGCCGAGCGACTGCTGCTCCCCCTCGGTCGTACCTGGAGCAACGTTCAGATGTCCGCCGTTCGGGTACTCGGCGAGATCGGCCTGCCCCAGTTGCCCGCCCACGTCGTGGCCCGCCTCCGCGAGCTCGCCACCCAGGACCGCCGGATCGTCGACAGCGGCCACCTCCAGGCGCTCATCCACGACGACGACCAGCTCCGCGCCGCCATACGCGACCTCATCGATGACACCGGACAACCAGCGCCGACGGGACTGCGCTCGTGAGGCGCTTCGCCGGTGGCTACGGCGGCCGGGACTATGCACCGCCGGCCCCCGCCTGCCCGGCATCAGTCAGCATCATGTTCCCTCTTGACGGAGCCGGTGAGGCGCGACAAGTCTGCAGTTCGTGGTGCGCGAGGCCCTTCGATGCCGCGGGCGGCCGCGCCGGCAAGATCTAGCCTGGCCAGGCGCTCGCCCTATGCGGCAGATGCGGACGTTTGCCCTGGGGTTGTTTCTGGGTCGTCAGCGGTCGGCGCCTAGCGGAGGTCTTGTCGTACGCCGTCGGTAGCCTCGCAGGCATGAGCGGCGGTTTTGATGCGGCGCGGGCTTTGGGAGCCGGGCTTGGTGATCGCCGGCAGGCCTGGGAGTTCATCGGGAGACTGGCCGCTGGATGGACCTCGCCGCTCGCGCCCGGCGACGGGTTCAGCGAGGATGTGCTGTGGGCGGCCGGGCAGCGTCTGGGCGTGCAGCTTCCGGCCGCGTTGCGCGAGGCATACCTGCTGTTCGACCGGCGCTGCGACCTGACAGCCGTGCAGGATCCACTGGTGCCGCCAGAGCGGCTCCGCGTTGACCACTCGGGGTCGATCATGGTGTTCCGCGTGGAGAACCAGCACTGCGCGGAGTGGGGCGTGGCAACAGCACTGCTCATCGAAGATCCTCAGACCAAAGTGCAGTTCCCCGAGGGCCACCTCGATCAGCGCCAGCGGCCGCCCGGCGGCGGCCAGCAGCACCGCGTACTGCTCCCCGGCTTGATGCCGCTCCGCGGCCAGCGCCAGGGATAGCGGCCCGATCGCCGCGCGGGTCCGGGAATTCCAGCCTTCGCAGTACGACACCTCAAGACGGTCAACGATCACCAGCCACCGGCTTTCGCGCGCCCCGCTCACGTTTTCGGGACGATGCTCAACGTGCCATGGAGGTCGGACGTCCCACAGACCACTGGCTACGTCCGCCTGTAGGTGGGACGGCGTCGGCTGACGTCCTGCCAACGCGGAATGCGCGGCCAGGTGGTGATCAACCATGAGATGACCAGCTCTGTGATCGGGCCGGCAAGCAGAGCCATGGCCGCCTAGTGCCGCTGCCTCGCGACCGCTGGCCTGATCTGGCCCCGGACCGCAGGGGCTGCCGTCAAGCCCGGGCCTGAGTAATCTGGACACCCCCGAACATGACCCTTAGGACAACATTCCCTCGTGGAGATCTTGCAGCAGCAGGTGCCGCGCCTGCTCGGGCGCGCGATCTTGCCGGTGGAGAAGCCCGGCCACGCCGGCGGAACGATCTTGCTGTTCAACTATCTTGTCGAGCAAGGGCGAGCAGGACACGGCGACAAAGTCGTGACCTTCCTGGTGACCACTCGCGGTGTGGCCAGCGGCCCCGCCGCCACGCTCGGCCTCGTCCGTCACATGATCAGCCCGCCGGGTCGTGCCTCCGATGAACTCGCCTTCCCGGGATGGTCCGGCCACTGGCTCCGGCCCGCTGACGACCACATAGATCTGGCACTGCTGCCATTCGCCCACCTCGACAACCACGCCAGACGCAAAGGCTGGACATGGGACACCCAACAAGTCACCGACGGAATGCTCCCAAAACCCGGAGAACAGCTGTCCGTCCTGGCTGATGAGGTTGCTGTCTACGGCTACGAACCCCAGCCGGCGACGAATCTCGCTGACCGAAAGCCAGTCCTTCGCCCCGTGTCACTCCAGCTCATGCCCGCAAGCACTGTGGGCGTCGCCGGCGCTCAGACAGTTCTCCCAGGGGCACCCGTCGTTGCGCTGGCCCCTCGCCCCAGCGGATACCGGTTCGTGGTCGCCGGACTGGCTGGATCGCCCATCGCAAGCGACGACGGCATGACACTGCGCCCCTTGATACCCGCAGCCGAGATCCGGACAGCCGCGCAAGAGATCTTCGAACGCGGCTAGCCCGACCACGCCAGCCCGCCCGACGACTCCGGCCAAGCTGCCGCGCCGCTGTGGCGGTTTCTCCCCGGCCCGGTTCAGGGGTCTGCCGGACACAGCAAGGTCTGCTTGCAGCGAACTCTGTACGCGGGCGGCCAGGACCGGGACAGGCTTAACGGTGACAGAACGGAGATGCCTGATGCGGGTCGCGGTCCTCGCGGATATTCATGGCAACCTGCCCGCCCTGGAGGCGGTGCTCCGCGATGTTGAGGCCGCCGGCGCGGATGTCATCGTGCTCAATGGCGATATCGCGGACGGGCCGATGCCCGCGCAGACCCTGGACCGCCTCGAAGAATTGGGAGAGCGGGCCATCTGGGTACGTGGCAACACCGACCGGAGCCTGGCCGCCGCGTTCGACGGCACGTTCCAGCCGTCGGGGCTGCCTGCTAATCCTCCCGCCGACTACTTCACATGGTGTCCGCTGAAGGTCACGCTTGATGTTGACGGACTGGGACCAGTGGCGTTCTGCCACGGGACCGCACGCGATGACAATGAGTTCATCCTCATCGACAGCCCGATAGGGCATTTTCAGGCTGCCTTCGCCGGCATCACCGAGCAGACCGTCGTCGTCGGGCACACCCACATGCCGTTCGACCGTCTCGCCGATACGCGGCGCTTCCTCAATCCCGGCTCGGTCGGCTTGCAGTATGGCCATGCAGGGGCCGGGTGGGCGCTGCTCGGACCGGACGTGGTGCTGCGCCGCACCCTGTACGACACCCAGGCAGCCGCCGCTACGCTGCTGGCCAACGCCAGCAACTTGCCGGGGATCGAATTCTTTACCGCAAACATGGCCGACCCCGCAAGCGACACCGAAGCAATGGCAGCCTTCACCCGAAACTGTCCGGCAGCAGGCCAGACAGCCATTACAAGCAAGGAACGGCCCGCTCCAACCTTGACGCGAGACATCCGCTATTCGCAGAGTCGGGCGTCAGCCACTTGTGCCAGCCACACCCACGCCGCGCACAGATCACCCTTGATCTGGGCCGCATCGCGGCCTGGCACCGGGGCGTTGTCTCGCATACAGAACGGCGGTTCCCGAGCGTCAACCATAATGTCCGCTCATGACGGAGCGTGACGACGGGGGCTTGGGCCGCCTGCCTGGACAGTCGATCGCGCCGAGCGCCGAGCATGGGCGCAGCGGCTGGGGTGGGTGGTGCCGGACTCGGTGAGTATTGCCGGGTCGCGGACGCTGGCCTGCGCAGCTGTCCCCGGGCCGGTTCTTATCCGGCGAGCGGCGCAAGCATCTGGCGGGCGGCGCCGAGGATCGAGAAGTGCCCGTGGCCGGAGTAGAGGTGAACCTGCGCGCCCGGTATCGCCTCGGCGTATAGCCGGGCGTGCCGGGGTGGGACCGTGGTATCGGCATCCCCGTGGTGGATCGATGTCGGCACCGTGATGGAACCGAGCTGGAAGCCCCAGGGCCGGGTGAGCAGCCGCAGGTCCTGAGCAACTCCCCGGCTGCCGCGGCGGAACGCTTCGGCGTAGCTGGTGACGAAGGCGTCGCGCGTGCCGGGCTGCTCGAGCGCGCGACGGTCGATGTCGGGTAGCTCGCTAGTGGCAAGGCGCAGGAATAGCTGTGGTGAGCGGCGCGCCAGCGTGGCGAGGCGGCCGAGAAACCAGCCACCGAAGGCGGGAGCGTGCCTGGCCACCCCCAGGGAGAGCCGTTGCCCAGGCGCCATCCCGCTGGTTGGCCACCCTGGCGGCCCGAGCGGCGAGATGAGCGTGAGGCTGCGGACGCGGCCGGGAATCGCAGCGGCGCACGCCGCTGCGAACGGCCCGCCGGCCGAGATGCCCAGCAGCGCCGCCGAGCCGGCTCGCAACCCGTCCAGAACCAGCGCGGCATCCTCCACCCAATCCGCGAGCCGGCGCAGACGACGAGGATCGGTTCCGCCTACGCCCGGGCGATCCGGGGCCACGATGCGCAATCCCAGCTCGGGCGCCGCCTGCATGAACAAGCGCGCCGACAGCCGTGAATCGGCCAGCCCGTGGCACAGCAGAACCGGCGCCGCGCCCTGCTCGCCAGCAACCTCAACCGCGATCACGCTGCCGTCGCCCCGGCTCAGCTCCATCGCCCCATGGTCTCGCGTTCCGGCTGATCACTACCAGCACGCCGACCCCGGAAAGCGCCCTCGTCCGCGGCAGCGTGGCTTCGCCGGCGAGTTCCGGGTCTTCCCAGCAGAGCCAGGTCCGCAACGTCGCAGACAGTCATCACAGAGCCTGACGTGCGGAGCGAGCAGCTCTCGATGTGCCGCCACGCCGGATCGCCGAATCGGGCGCGGCTGCGCATCGCACACTCGCAAAGGCGAGACCGCCCAGAATGGCCACTTCTGGCGCCGACCCGCATCGGTCCCGGTGGCCTGTTGGAGATACCGGGTTGAATGGCCGGGTCCGTCTTGTTGTTCACAGACGGCGGACCTCCGTGATCACGCTGGGCGGAAGCTCTACGGCCGGGTGTAGAAGTACCCAGATGGTGGTGGCGTGAAGTTGCCGGTGATGTCGGCGTACTGGGCGCTGGGGCCGCCGCCGTTGACAAACCGCGACCCGAGCCGCTGGGCGGGGTCGGTGGCCCGGTGCCGGAACACCAGCAAGCCGCCTGTAAAGCGATGGCGTTGCGTAACGCGGTAGGTGGGACCATCCGGCGCCGCCGGTGTGGGTCAGTCTCGGGGCAGCGTGCGGGGGAGCCCGAAGCGGGCGACGAGGCCGAGGACGCCGAAGCGGGTGAGCATGCTGACCCGGTTGCCGCGCAGCGTGAGCACCACCAGGCTGCTGGCGCGCCAGATCGGCGCGCAGGGGTCAGCGTGGTAGACGACGAAGGCGGGCTGGTTGTTGGCCCGGGTGGGCACGAGCCTGAGTTCTTCCCCGCGAAGGTGCTCCTGCAGGTACCCGGCGACCGCCAGGGGCCCGCGGAACTCGACCGGCTCGGGCGGCATGGTGATCCTGGCGTCCTGGGTCAGCACGGCCACCAGCCGGTCAACGTCAAAGCGCTCGAACGCGTCGACGAAACGCTCGACGACGGCGGCCTCGGCCGCAGATCGTGGCAGGGGCACGTCGTGCGGGTCTGTGCGGGGGCGCAGGCCGGCCCGGGCGCGGATGAGCGCGCTGTTGACGGCCGCCGTGGTGGTGCCGAGGATGCCGGCAGCCTCGGCCGCGGGGAAGCCGAGCACGTCACGCAGGACCAGGACCGCCCGCTGCTGGGGCGGCAGGTGCTGCAGGCCCGCGACGAACGACAGCGCGATCGACTCTCGTGCGTCGTAGCGGGCTTCGGGGCCGAGGGTTACGTCGCCGAGCAGCACATCGGGGTAGGGCTCGAGCCACCACGGTTCATCGGACCTCACCGGTAGTGTCCTTCCTGCGCCCGGGTCTGGCAGGCCGGCCGGGCGCGGACGGCGGGATTCGCCGCGCAGGTAGTTCAGGCAGCGGTTGGTAGCGATGCTGTATAACCAGGCCCGAAGCGAGCGACCGTCGAACCGGCCGATCGAGCGCCACGCAGCCAGCAGGGCCTCCTGAAGCACGTCCTCGGCGTCGGCGACCGAGCCGAGGATCCGGTAACAGTGCGCCTGCAGCTCGCCACGGTAGGGCTCGACCAGCTCGCGGAACGCCTCGCCGTCCCCGGCCTGGGCCCGGGCGAGGGCTGTCTCGATCATCGCGCTGTCATCCTTCCACCGGCTCGCGTGGCTGCCGGCTCATGCAGGTGTAACACCAGCGGCGACGGGAATTCATCGGCGAATCGCCCACCGAGCCGGGCTTCACCAGTGAGGACACAACCTGTGAGCACCGGAGGCACACATGACCTCAGTCGGCGCGAATCATCGCCGCCGCGCCCGCGGGAAACCCGTGGCCAGCAGGCGTGGGCGGAGGGTGCGGTGGCCGTGCCGCCCTGGGTAGGCCCTGATGCCCCGGTGGCGGGGTTCGGTAAGGGCCCGCGGCGGATACGGTTGGGAGCTATGATGGCGGATCCTCGAAGCGGGGAAGGCGCCCTGCGGAGCAAGTTCATGTTGATCTTTCGCGGGGGCGCTGTCGCGCGGCACGATCTGTCGCCCTCGGAGCTTCAGGCTCACGTCGAGAAGTGGTATCGCTGGTCCGATGAGCTGGCCCGGCAGGGTCGGGGCAAGGTCGGAATCGCGCTTGACAACCCGGGGGCCGCGGTCCGGGGCCACGAGCGCGTGGTCACCGACGGCCCCTACGCTGAGTCGAAGGATCTGGTGACCGGCAGCATGATCTTCGAAGCCGCCTCCCTGGAAGACGCGGTCGACGTGGCGCGCACGTGCCCGACATACGAGTTCGATGGTTCCGTCGAGGTGCGGCCGGTCCAGGACCCTCGGATCTGACGCTCGTGGACGAACGGCCCGCTGCGCTGTCATCTACGGAGCTGGTCGAGGACCTGTTCCGGAAGGAGTACGCGCACCTGGTCAGCGCGCTGACCCGGGTCCTGGGCCCGTCCAACATCCCGCTCGCCGAGGACGTCGTCCACGACGCGCTGGTCAGTGCCATGCACGCCTGGCGCTTCGGGTTGCCGCAGGACCCGAAGGCGTGGATCATCCGGGCCGCCCACAACAAGGCGATCGACATCATCCGCCGGGAACAGCGCCACCGCTCGTTCCTGCCCGAGCTGGCGACGACGACGGCGCTGACCGGCACGATCGAGGCGGCACTGGCCCCGGCCGCCGAGAGCGTCAGCCAGCTGGCGATGATGTTCGCGGTTTGCGACCCCGGCCTGAACCGCGAGACCCACGTGACACTGATCCTGCGGTGGCTGTGCGGTCTGTCGCCCAAGGAGATCGGTCAAGCGTTCCTGGTCGATACTCAGACCATCGACCGACGCCTGCACCGAGGGCGCGGCCGTCTGCGTCAGCTGGGCCGGCTTCCCGACGTAGACGACTTGCCTGACATCGACACCCGGCGGGATTCCGTGCTGCGATCGCTGTATCTGCTGTTCAACGAGGGCTACCACGGCAGCAACCCGCAGGACCCGGTACGTCCGTTCCTGTGCGAGGACGCGCTGCGTCTGACCGAGCTGCTGCTAGACGCCAAGGCGACGGCGCATCCGGACGTGCACGCCCTGGCCGCCTTGTTCTGCTTCGACGCCGCTCGCCTGCCGACGCGCCTCGACGAGCACGGTGTGTTCGTCCCCCTCGAGGACCAGGACCGGAGCCGCTGGGACCGGGCGCGCATCGAGCGCGGTCTGATGCACCTCGCCCGCTCGGCCACCGGGGATCACATGTCCCGCTGGCATCTGGAGGCCGGCATCGCCTGCGAGCACGCGATAGCGCCGTCGATCCAACAGACCGACTGGGACCGGATCGTCGGCTTCTACCAGGTCCTCGCCCAGCAGGCCTGGAGCCCGATTGTGGCGCTGAACCGCGCGCTGGCCGTGGCCGAACGGGACGGCATCGACGCGGGCCGCCGCGAATTGATCGCCTTGACCGGGGAGCGGAAGCTGTCCCGGTATCCCTTCTACTGGGCGGCCCGCGCTGACCTGGAACGGCGGGCCGGCTGCCACACCGCGGCCCGGGAGCACTACGAGCACGCCATTGCGCTGGCCCGGAGCCCCGCCGAGCGCGTGTCCTTCGAGCGGCGGATCGAGAGCCTGGGAATCTCCTAACGCGTATCCGGTGTCGGCGCCCGCCGTTCGTCGTCCTGGTGAAGATCACCCGATGAGACCAGGAGAGACCGATGCCAGAGACGTCAACGGACCTCGTGAAGGGCTCCGGCCGGCGGTAGGGCGGTGAGTTCGCTAAGCCGCCCGACATGCTCGATGAGTGGCGGGCCGTGGTCGAGGAGTGGCCCCAGCTCACCGGCGAACCCGCGCTGAGCGGTGCTTGCAACCGGGTCCGCGTCGAGCTCGGCGGCGCTTGGACCTCCTCGAAATCTCGTAGCGCCGCGTCCGGTTTCGGCCCGTCCTGTTCGTCTTCCTGACGTAGCTCACAAACGACACAGGAGGAGCACCGCGATGCGCAAGATCATCAATTCGGCGTTCGTCTCGCTCGACGGCGTCACCGCAGACCCAGGCTCCTGGGCGATCTTCGATCCGGACGCAGCAGAGGAAGCCGGACAGGCGCTACACGCCCTCGGCGGCATGCTCATGGGACGAGGCACCTACGAGTACTTCGCCGCTGTCATGCCCAAACAGACCGGGCCATACGCAGACGCGATCAACGCGATTGGCAAGTACGTGTTCTCCTCGACGCTGGAGAACGCTGACTGGAACAACTCCACGCTCATTCGCGACGACGTCGTCACCGCCGTGACCGAGCTCAAGCAAGAAGATGGCGGTGATCTCATGATGTACGGATACGGCCGACTCAGCCAAACCCTGCTCGCCCACCACCTGGTCGATGAAATCCGGTTCTCGATCCACCCGGTGCTAGTCGGCGGGGGAGCGGCTGGCGGTGGCAACGGCAACACGCTCCGGCTGAAGCTTCTCGGCGCAACCCCAGCGCCGAGCGGCGTCGTCGCGCTCACCTACCAGCCTGCCTCGAGCTGAGCGGTAAGGCCCGGCGCGGCCACAACCTCGCCGGGCCTCAACCACATCCGCGCACGGGTACCACCGCGGCTACGATGGCCGCGAGCCTCGCGCTACGGACCCGGAGCGAGATCGCGATGATGCGGACCCCGGACGGCCACAGCAAGCTGGAGCTGACCAAGTACCACGCCCCCGCGGCGGACGGCGCCGAGCCGGAGAACCCGCCGCCCAACACGCTGGGCCTGCATCGCGTCATATTCGCTGTCAACGACATCCATGACACCGTCGCCCGCCTGCGCGCCCACGGCGCCGAACTCCTCGGCGAGGTGGCACAGTACGAGAGCATCTTCCTGCTCTGCTACCTCCGCGGCCCCGCGGGCATCATCGTCGCCCTAGCCGAACAGATCGGCTGACGCGAGCCTGCCGCGGGACAGCGGACGAACCCTGATCGGCGCGCGAGGACGAAGCCCTGGAGATTCGCTCCATCTGCTCCGTTGCAGGAGCGCATACCCAAAAGGCCTCACGACCCTCCGGCCTCCTGTCCGGCGGCGACCCCTGGCCGTGTGACGACTGTTTGATCTCGCCTCGCGCTATGCCGATCATCCTGACTTCCCACGGCTCGTCTGAGGCAGCGCCAGCCACGAGCAGTGCGCATGACGGTGCGGTACCGCCGAACCGAGCCGCCGACTGGAGATCATTTACGGGACAGCCCTTAGCCGAGTTCACGGCTGTCGACTGACCACCCGAGCATAGCCAAGTCTCACACCAGGCCCCGGCGCTTGACCCTGTCCGGCGATTGAGGATGTTGACCCGCAGTGCGGCCGGGAATTATGCGC
>WNFM01185792.1_pt2 | contig 12033 bp, 11 predicted proteins | sample 5400271 | NCBI WGS metagenome assembly WNFM01 (sample SAMN13153352, study PRJNA577476) | soil metagenome | isolation source: 60 cm saprolite on Douglas fir-dominated hillslope | place: USA:California | collected 2013-09-17 | reverse complement strand
ACTTTGATTTGGGCGAGGGCTTGGTTGCCGTTCTTCACCTCGGCGGCGAGGGTGGCGTTGCCGAGCTTGCTTTCCCGAGCGACCCAGGCGTCGAGTTCCTTTGTCTCCGGAATGCTCACCCGGCGGGCTTGGACCTGCGGGCGCTCGCGCAGCAAGTTCAGAGCGCGGGAGAGGGCCGGGAATCGGTTGGCGCCGCGGGTTTTGGAGTAGAGATTCACGAAATCCCACACCTCGCGGGCGTATCTGCTGACGGCCTGGAGCTCGAAGTGCTTGATGTACATCGGCGTGAAACACTCCTTGTGTTTGATCTCCATGCTGTCGAAGATGCAGCCGTCGGAGTCGATGCCGATAAAGAATTCGCGGGCCGCCTTGAAATCGCGCAAAACCTGTGCAGGATCACTCATACAGTTTAATTATTCTCGACGAAAAGCCATCTTCCAAGCGTATGAACTGGTAGCAATTTATGCAAGACCCTGAAAACCAAGAGATCAACGTCCAGGCCATCACCAAACTGGCGCAACAGCGGACGCTGCTCATCGAGCAGCTTTCCCACGTCATTGTCGGCCAGCACGAAGTCATCGATAACGTGTTGCTGACGATTTTTTGCGGTGGGCACGCGCTCATCATCGGCGTGCCGGGGCTGGCGAAAACGTTGCTGGTACGCTCATTGGGCCGGAGCCTGAATCTGGCCTTCAGCCGAATTCAATTTACGCCCGACCTGATGCCTTCCGACATTACCGGCACCGATATCATTGAAGAGGATCCGGCCAGCGGCAAACGGCGCCTCGAGTTCCTGCCGGGCCCGATCTTTGCCAACTTGGTTCTGGCCGATGAAATCAACCGCACTCCTCCGAAAACCCAGGCCGCGATGCTCCAAACCATGCAAGAGTATGAGGTCACGGTTGGCTCCAAGACTTATGAGCTGCCAATGCCCTTCCATGTGTTTGCTACACAAAATCCCATTGAAATGGAGGGCACCTACGTCCTGCCGGAAGCCCAGGCGGACCGGTTCATGTTCAGCATCCATTGCGGCTACCCGACCAACGCCGAAGAGGAAATGGTGGTGCGCAACACGACCGGCACTCAGGCCCCGGAACTGACTCCGGTCCTGGACGGCAAGGCGATTATCGAAATCCAGAAACTAGTCCGGGCGATGCCGATCTCCGATGAGGTCGTGCGCTATGCAGTGCGGCTGGTGGCTTCGACCCGCCCTGACGATCCGGCTGCCCCGGCTTACGTAAAGGAATTCGTCCGCTGGGGCGCCAGCCCCCGCGCTTCGCAGTATCTCGTTTTGGGCGCCAAAGCCCGCGCTGCCGTTCAGGGCAAATTATGCGCCGATTACGATGGAGTGAAATCCGTTGCTCGCCAGGTCTTTCGCCACCGTCTCATCACCAACTTCAATGCTCGCTCCCAAAAAGTGACGGTGAGGGAGATTATCGAAAAATTACTCGCCGATGTGAATTCGGTCTGGGGCATCAAGCAACGAACGGCATGACAAAAGTTGGTGCGGAGGGCGCGTTGTGGATTATCCTGGCTCAAGTTTGTGACCGTCCCGGTTTTGGGTTTCCTACACGATTAACGGCGGTGCCCCGGTGTCGTTTACTCTTAACAACTTTTAACAACTAGAAGACTATGGATAAGAAATTGCTTAAGCCTTCGCTAGAAAAGATCGGAAGATTAGCTTGCGATAGGGTCCACGAAGGATTCAAGAGAATCTGGATTCGATTCCGAAAAATCGAGGATTTAAATGAACTTTGCATGGTTTACGAACCAATGGATAAGCCTGCTCGGTATAAAACCGCAGATATTCTGAACGGTGCCGACACACAGGTTGTGGAGGCACTAAAGGAACTGCGGTTGAAGTTTGAGAAAGCTGGTGAGGAGCCTTGGTCCTCAGCCACAATTGTGATCGAGGCTGAAGGAACGTTTCGGCTGGATTTAGGTTATGAGGATTTCGACAAAATCGATTTTGCAACGTGGCTCGCGGCATGGGAAAAGAAGTATTGGGGCACTTTGCGATTTGCCCACGAGTAGTTGAGTGAACATAATCCTCGGGCTTAAGTGAATGCATTTCGTCCCTCGAAGGAGTTGACCGCACTTTTGGAGGCCAGCTTAACAGAACTCGAAAGGCGAATTGCCGCTCACGACGAGCTTTGGCATATTCGGGAGGCTGTGCATTGGAATGTGGACCAAGAAAAAGGGGAAATTTACTTCACATTATGCGGTGGAAAGTTTGCTCGAGCGCCGGTACAAATAATTGGTTCATTAAACCGAGAAGATGGTATATGGCTTTGGTCGTGGGCAAACCGATCGGTTCTTCCTCACTTGCGGCGTGCTTCCCTCGTGATGCTTAAATTCGGAAAAAGCAATGGTTTCGAACAACTGACCACTTCAAAGTTTTCTTGTGATGAAGACGCCGGATGGAAATTGGCTGCCCTGGCGGTCAAGCTTGTGCATGCAGAGGGGGCATATCGGGCTTGCACCGGTTCGCTGTCAGTTTTCATGACGTTTGGGGTGGTTTCACTCGGGAAGATTCACTAAACCACGCGTTCTATACGGGGAACAAAAGGCGCAACGATGAAAGGACCCCAATGGCAGCGAATACCCATCTGCTCCAACCCCAGACTGTTCGAGTAACTGCATTTCGCCAGTTGAAGCCGGAAAGGATGTGGCTCACGCCAGCCAGACAAACGAAGAGGACTGGCAGGGAAATCAGCGGCCTCTCAAGGTTCGCCTCCCTGTAAAGCAGAGCGGCCAGGAAGGCCAGCAGACCGCCATAGACCAGCAATCGAAACCAACTGACCTTTGGCCGGGTATTTTCTCTGTCCGGAGTGAAGCCTATTCGTTCGCTTTCCATGTTTTGGAGAGTACCGCGCCCTCTAGATAATCACGCGTCACCCGTCACAGATCACGGCGTAGCGGCAGAGTTGGTTCGCCAGGCATCGGTGATGGCCCAAAGGTTGAACGGAGAGAGGGACTGCCCAAAGCGCAGAAACCGCGCGCTCCCGTCCGCAAAAGCGAAGTCCGAACCTCTGCCTTTCCCGCCGAAACTGGCTCCATGGCGCCGCTGGTCAATTTGCAGCAAGTCATCGCTCTGATAAAGGTCCAGGTGGTAGTGGTGGGACTCGCTGATTTTCTCGCCAAAGGTAATGGTGTCGGAAGGTTCGCGAACCTCTTGTTCTTTCATGCCGACTGGATACTGGTGAGCAAGGAAAGCGACCCAATTCGTTCGGTCCAGAGTGGCTTCAAAGTAGTCGTCCCACCCGTTGCAGAGGTAACTGCGCCCCAGCTCCGGGCGTGGGTCGGTGGGGCATTTCAGGAGGTTCGTACTCCCGTAATACGCGGCCAGCCGGGTCGGCCAAAAAGGCAGCATGCGCGGAGGGAATTGCCCTTCGTCATCGTCCGCATACATGACCAACGATTGCGAGAGTTGCCGGATGTTGTTGACGCAAGCGATGCGCCGCGCCGCTTCTTTCCCTTGTGACAAAGCCGGCAGCAGCATGGCCGCCAGAATGGCGATAATCGCAATTACGACCAGCAGTTCAATGAGCGTGAATGCATTCGGGAGCGGGGCGCGGGATTTATCCCGCAGGAACGTCCCCATCTCAGAGACGCGCCGGCAAATTCCGAGCCTGGTTGGCCAACGGACGCCCCAGCGGACTGAAGTCCGCGCTCCATTTCCCTGCATTTTCAGGTGATTCGGCCCCAACTCGGTGCTTCGGTCTTGGTTCATAACTTCGTCGGTCAAACTCCGATACTCGTGCATCCGTATAGTCAGACGCTCCAGAACGTCGTTTTCGTCGGGAAAAAGCATGGAAATTTTCACCTGGGCGCATTCGCGAGATGGCGACAAGTGGTTTTGGAGGGTTCTGCCAGCTAAAGCTGGCGTTCCCGGCCGGAACGCTAGCTTCAGCCGGCAGCGCCCTACCGACATCTCGCGACTGCGCCCTTTTCACCCACACCAATGTTAATGTAGCGGGTGCCCGGAAAAGTTGCGTTTTTCTCACATTTGAGATGGCCTCACTATTGCTATTTCTCAATGCAGCAGATGCGAGACGACAAATGACAACTAACCTTAAAGCAAATGGGCAGACCGCGCTGCGGCTGATTTACTGCGAAAGCGTGAATTTCACGCTTCCGATTCAAAAAAAGACGCTTCAGCCCTCCCTGTCGCCGTTCAGTGTCAAAAGGCCGGTCGGCAAGGAAGCGAAGGATGATTGTGCGCGCCAGCTTCAGCGGTAGGAATTTTACGGCGGTGACCTTCAACGAGGAGCATGCGAAAACGTGGACGCGTGTTGATAGAGCGACAGCCGGGTGTCTCCGTATCCACCGCCGTATCGCTTTGGGTAGATGGGGTAGTAAGTAAGGTTAGTGGGTTGATAGTGGGTCCTTGCGGGCGCAGTCTTTTCCCTTTCAGGCTGCGCCCGCATCTTTTTTCCCTTCAAAGTTGGTCATTTTGAGCGTGAACAGCCTTAAGACTGGGCTTCAACCGCTGCCGCGCCCCAAAAAGTATGTTGGAGCGCAGGCTTTGGTCTGTGCTTGGTCCAAAACGAGAACTGCGGATTCCGAGCAGCGGCTACTTGCGGAGGATTTTCAAGGAACCCAACTCGAACCAGGCCTCTCCGTGGTCGGCGCGGAGTTCGCAGGAAATCTCCAAATCTGCGGCGGGCTGCCGCAAATCGAAATCATACTTCAACTCCACCCAATCTGAGTCGCCCGAGAGCGGTTGTTCGGGCGCCTTGCCTCTGAGAGGGGCAGGGACCAGTTCGCCGCGCTTTTCCAAATCATAAGACTCGCGAAAAGGAAACCAATCCCATTCGACGCCGATGTTTCGTTTTCTGTGACTGAAGACGCGGAAACCAGCGCCGCTCCCGCCACTGCTGGAATCCCGAGTGGTCACACCCCGGACCCGGACTCTGCCGGTGACTTGATAGCGGCCTTCTTCGAGCCACACGGTCGTCCGCCAAGCCCCGACGCTGCCTTCCTTCTCGGCGCGGAGGTGGAGTGAAGCGGGTTTCCCTTTGCCCTCGTCGAGGGTCAGGACGCCGGATTTGATGTTGGTTTTCCAGCCGCTCAACGCCCCGGCCCCGGCCGCATCGAAGGTGGGCATGGTTTTGATCCCGCTCAGTTGCTCTTGGAGGTCTTGGCCCCGCTTGACAATGCGGGTCTTGAGCTCTTTGACCGGATTGGGCTGGAAGATGCCGCGGAGGGCGACGCCCCAGCCGCCAGTCTCCGCCTGGGCCGGGGCCAGCTTGCGGGCAATGGCGTCCACTCGATTGGTCAAGATCTGCGCTTGGCAAATCGTCGCCATGAGTTGGGCGGCCCGGTCCAGATAACGCCGGCGGCATTCCGGGATTTGCATGACCGAACGGGCGACCATCGCTTTCATGCCGGGCATGATGGGGCCTTCCGGGTTCCAAAACATCTGGTCCATGCCGTGCGGAAAGAACACGAAGCGGTCCGATCCCAGATCGTGAAACAGCCGGTAGTTGTTTCGATTCATCCCATAGCCATCCCAATTCCACACCAGGGCATCCATCACGATGAACGTGATGAACCGTTCCAGGTCGAGCACCTTCTCCAGCCGGATGAGACGATTGGTCAAATCCCGCTCGCGGCAGGCGGCGATCAGGGCCTTCAGGTCGGAATGATCGTCCGGATTTTCGCCCGAGTTGACGAGCATGGGGCCGTTGATGTCCTGAACGAACCCACCGTCATAAAGGTTGCCCTTGGTGTTCTTGAAATGACGTTTGAGGAACTGCTTGTTCCAGCCTTCGGTCAAGACATAAAGACCGAGGGGGCGCCCGTTGAGGCCGACCTTCGCATGACCAGCGCGCGGCGAGGGCACTCCTGCCTTCTCGAACAATTCGCTGCACAGCTTGTCCGTGATGTAGCTGGGGTCCTGCACGGAATTGTTGAGGGAGATTTTTTGCAGGCCATGGAAACGCTGGCCTTTGGCAGACTTGTCAAAGTGCAGGGTGAATCCGGGCTTATCATCGACGGGTCTGAAGCTGCCCACGGATCCCTTGAGGTGAAGGGCGACATTCGTGAAAACGTTTGGGCCCTCCCGGATCGTGGCCGGCACGGGTGTCCGCTCCGAAGGCTTGGTTCCACGATGCCATTGATATTGCCTCAGAGTGGTCATGGCCTTGTTAGAAACTTCAATCTCGATTGCCAGGACCGAATCGTTGGTAAAGATGCTCCCGTCCACACCGGAGCCTTTGCCCCTCTCCAACTCCGCGCCCGCCGGGTAGAGCGCGAGAGTGGCGCCCGCGAGCAGGAATAACGCAGCGGCCAGTCTTTGGAGGCTTCGCGCAGGCATGTTCAATCGATCCATCACAGCATGAGGATTGATGATGGGGATCGATCACCCTTGCCGGCCTCTAGCTGGAGCGAGAGGCTGCTCAAATCCAAAGTGGCACAGGGCACATCCTGGGCCGCCACTTCCAACTTCACGTGAGGGGCGCCATTTCGTTCCAGGGTTTGAGCGATGACGCGGTGCGCGATTTCCGGGCGATTGCAATCGCTGCTCAAATGGCCGAGGTAAACTCGTCGCAAGTGGGCGGAGACCAATTGTTCAGTCACATGCGCGGCGGCCTCATTGGAAAGGTGCCCGTGCCGGCTGGCGATGCGCTGTTTGACGCTCCAGGGCCGTCTCGGATCGTCCCGCAGCAGTTCCAGGTCATAATTCGTCTCCAGCAGCAGGACGTTCGCCGATTGCAGGCGTTGCAGAATCAGTTTGGTGGCGTGGCCCAGGTCGGTGAGAAATCCAATCTGGCCCTCCGCCGTGCGCAGCAGAAACCCAATCGGATCGCTCGCATCGTGCGGCACGCTGAACGTATCCACTGTCACGTCGCCGACCTCGAAACTGCCGCCGGTCTCAAAGATTCGGAAATCGAGCGTGACCTGCAATTGTCGTTGGATGGCTTCGCGAGTGGGGCGATTGCAATAGATGGGAATTTGCAGCTTGGCGGCTAGTCCGACCAGCCCCTGAATATGGTCGGAATGTTCGTGCGTGATGAGAATGCCGTTCAAGTTCTCCGGCGTTCGCCCGATGCCCAGCAGCCGGCTGCGAATCTGCCGTCCGCTCAACCCCGCATCGACCAACAGGCGGGTCTCGCTGGTTTCAAGGAAGGCGCAATTACCGCTGGATCCGCTGCCCAGAATCGTCAGTTGGACGGACATGGGCGGAAGGTAGGGAAGGCAGCGTGCGGAGGCAACACCATAAGGCGAAAAATCGGTGGAAGCGGAGCCGAAAAATCCGAAGTCCGAGATCCGAAATCCGAAAGAAGTCCGAAACTCGAAATCCGAAGGGACGACGGAACGACGAGACGGCCGGGGTGGGGAACTTCTTGACGCGTGCTCTTGAAACCGATTGGCAGCGCCAACTGCGTTAAACCGACACAAGTTACAACTGCTCTCCAATCTGGTTTTGGCTGGAAGTGGACTGGCCAGCGCCCGCCTCGGCTCTGACTGTGAGCAAAACAGTGCCCCGATGAATCGCTGGGCTATTCTCGGTCGCCCGTCCGGGGCTTTTACGGCGAGTCGTGTGCGACAGGTCGCGGCACGGAAAGCGGTGACCCGTCCTCCGTAGCACTCTCACTGCGGAGGGTGGACGAGTCGCCGCAATCGAGATGTGAGTGTTTCTGGGCTGGCATGGATGTGGGGAACCTTGCCCGCGTGCCGAATATGGGCTGGAAGCCCTCTCTGGCAAGCTGGAAGCCTGCCCCACTACCGACCAACAAGATTCGTGCCGATTTCCCTTGAGTTCGTTTTGGCCTTTCTCTAAAGTCGGCGCATGGCACAGGGCCTGTATCTGTCGCAAAAGATGTCGTTGCAGCAGGTGTTGGCGCCCCAGCTCCAGCAATCGCTGGCGCTGTTGCAGGCGCCGACGCTTGAACTCAAAGCTTTGGTCGAGCAGGAACTCCAGCAAAACCCCGTTTTAGAAGAGGTCGCCGCCGAAGAAATTGATCAGAAGGAAAAGCCCGAACGCGAAGGGGACACCACCATCGAGGTGCGCGACCTCACCGAACCTCCGGCGGATGTCAACTTCGACCCAGCCACCGAGAAGGGCACCGCGCCAGTGGACGATTTCCAGGCCGAATTCGAGCGGCTGACCCAGCTTGACCAGGAGTGGCGGGACCACTTTGCCCAGACCAACCTGCCCGTGCGCCAATCGGCGGAGGAAGAGGAAAAGCGCCAGTTCATGTTTGATTCGCTGGTGGCGGGCACTTCCCTCCAGGAAAATCTTCTCGACCAGGTGCGGCTCTCCGATGTCAAAGATGAGGAACGGCCCATTGCCGAATTGATCATCGGCAACATCGATGATTACGGCTACCTCAAGTCGAGCGTCGAGGACCTGGCTTTTTCGACCAACATCCCTGCCGAGAACATTGCGAAAATCCTGCGCATCATCCAGACGTTCCACCCTCCGGGAGTCGGGGCGCGCGATTTGCGCGAATGCCTCCTGCTGCAACTCGATCGGGAGGGGCGGCAGAAGACGCTCGAATACCGCATTATCAGCGAGCACATGGAAGCGCTGGGCAAACGGCGCGTGCCCGAGCTGGCTCGCGCCCTGGGCCAGACGGCGGACGAAATTCAAAAATCCATCGCCCGCATCGGCCTCCTCGAACCGCGGCCGGGCCGGGCTTTTCTGCCGGACAACGACCAGTTTATTCTGCCCGAAGTGTTCGTGGTCAAAACCGGCGAGGACTACTTGGTCACCACCAACAACGAGCAAATCCCCCACCTGCGCATCAGCAACACTTACAAGGATCTGATGGCCCAGGCGGACAGTTCGGCCGAAGTGCGCGATTACATCCGCGAGAAAATCCGGGCGGGGAAATTCCTGATCAAAAGCCTCCAGCAACGCCAGCAAACCATCCTCAACATCGCCAAAGAAATCGTCAAACGGCAGCGGGAATTTCTGGACAAGGGGATCGCCTTCCTCAAGCCGCTGACCATGGTCCAGGTGGCAGAAGTCGTCGGCGTGCATGAAACCACCGTCAGCCGGGCCGTTTCGGGGAAGTACATGCAAACCCCGCGCGGCCTCTTCGAGATGAAGTATTTCTTCACCTCCGGCATCCAGACCGCCACCGGGGAAGGCATGTCCAACACCAGCGTCAAGGACATGATCGCCGAGATTTTCAACAAGGAAGAAACCCACAAGCCCTTGTCCGATCAGGAAGTCGCCGCACCGTCGCCAAGTACCGCTCCGAGTTGAACATCCTTCCCTCCAACCTGCGCAAGGTTTATTAGGCGGTCAGCCGCTGCAGGAGTTCCTGCGCGGCGAGTTCGTAGGCGGCGGCGCCGGCGCTGTATTTGTCGTAGTGGATGATCGGCTTGCCGAAGCTGGGCGCTTCGGCCAGACGGGTGGTGCGGGGGATGACAGTTTCAAACACGCGCTCCCCAAAATGTTCGCGAACTTCGCCGACTACTTGATTGGAGAGGTTGGTGCGCCCGTCGAACATAGTCATCAACACGCCCAGCAGTTCCAGCCGGGGGTTGACCCCGGTGTCGCGCAGTTGGTTGATGATGCGAGTCATCATGGAGATGCCTTCCAACGCGTAATACTCGCATTGCAACGGCACCAGCAAACCTTCCGCGGCCGCAAAGGCATTCAAAGTAAGGATGCCCAGCGAAGGCGGGCAATCGATGATCACGATGTCAAACTGCTGGCTTTTCAGAACCGGCTGGAGCGCCTGCCCGACTCGCAAAAGATGATTTTCCGAACGGGCCAGCTCAATGTCGGCCCCGCACAGATCGACTTCGCTGGGGATGATTTGCAGCCGCTCGAAGGCTGTGTCCTTAACTTTTTCCAGGAGCGTGCCTTCGCCGAGCAGGGGGCGATAGGCGCTGGCGCCCTCGGTTTTCTCCACACCCAGTCCGCTGGTGGCGTTGGCCTGCGGGTCGAGATCAAACAGCAAGACGCGCTGGCCCGCCGCGGCGAGGCAAGCGGCCAGATTCACGGCGGAGGTGGTCTTTCCCACCCCGCCTTTTTGATTAGCGACAGCGACAACCCGTATGGGCACTCTGTAGATTTAAAGGAAATCGGCAGCGGGAGACAGGAAAAAATGGCCCGTTACAGAATGACCAATGACGCACTGACTCATGACCAACCCGCCTACGCTTCGCTCCTCCGCCTCCGCTCGGAGCTTCGGCGCGACCGCGCCGAAACGAAGTGAAGGCGGGGGCGCGGTCCGAGGCCAAGTCGCGCCGTAGCTCTGAGCGAAGGCGGAAGAATTCCCAATGCCAAAATCTCAATGGCCAATGGCTCAATCCCGGCCATTGGCTCCAGAGTAATGATGGGGTAACTGTGCCGCTACTGCTTAGCGGTTCGGGTGTGCATTGCGTCCTGCCGTCCCTGCCTTCTATGAATCGCTGGACATTCCGCGATTTCTTGACTTACTGTCCGGCATGCACAGGCGCTTTTACACCGTCACGCGCGACCTCCATCTTTACTTCGGGCTCTTCATCAGTCCATTCGTTCTCGTTTTTTCCGTCACCGTTTTTTTCTTTGTCCACGCCATCGCGCCGAAGTTCGGCGCCGAGACAACGCAAACGCGCGCCGCCACTGCCGTCTCGCTTCCGCCCGACCTCTCAAAACTCTCCGGCCGTCCCCTGATCGATGCCCTCAAGCCCACGCTCTCAAGTATCAACGTTCCCGGCGAAATCGGTTTCATTCGCCACGTCGTGAGCGACGACACCCTCGTGATTCCCGTCTCCGTTCCCGGGCGCGCCACCACTGTCACCATTCGCATCGCACAGCGCGAAGCAACCATCGCCACGCGCGAAACCGGCCTCGCCGACGCTTTGATGACCCTCCACAGATCCCCCGGCGAACACAGCCCCGCCCTCAGCATGAACTGGTTCCCGATGCGCGCCTGGCGGTGGCTTTCCGACACCACCGCCTACCTGACTTTATTCATCACCGTCAGCGGCGTTTGCCTCTGGTATGCCCTCCGCGCCGAGCGGCGCATCGGCTACGTCCTGCTCGGGACGGGAACGCTCCTCTTTTTTGGATTGGTTTATGTCGTCGCCCGCTGGCGAGAGAGCGCCAGGCTGCTCGCGGTTTGCGAACGCTGGAATCGCAAACTCCATTTTTACTCCGGCCTGTTCCTCATCGTTTTCCTCTGGCTATTCGCCCTCACGGGCCTGCTTTTGAACCACCCCAATTGGACTTTCCATGAATCCTGGCGGAATCGCCACGAAACAAAATTCCAGCTTCCCATTGTGCCGCCCGCCGCTGGGCTCACGAGCGACCTCGACCAAGCCCGCGACCTGATGCGCCAAATGTCCATCGATGGGGAAATTCTTTGGACCACCACCCGGAGCGACGGCGCCCCGTTCGAATTCCAAGTCCGCACCCCTCGCCATTTCTATTTCATCAAGGCCGATCTGGCCCAAGGCCGCGCCGACATTCGCCATGCCGCCGTGAACGCCTGGGGCATTGCCAAAATCCTGCACACCTTCACCGGGAACTTGGCCAGCGATCCCCGCAACCGCCGCGATTGGCCCCTCACCGCCGTTTGGGCTTACTCGATGGATTTTGTTGCCGCCGGCTTGATCTTCATGGTTTCGAGCAGCATCTATCTCTGGCTCAAACAGCCGCGAAAACTCCTGCCCGGCGCCCTCTGTCTTGCCTTGGGCTCGCTCCTCTGCGGCCTGTTTTGCTTTGGCCTTCGGTGGATGTGAAGAAGTCCGACCCGGCTTTTTCACCTCTATCGCGAGCAGCGCGGGTAATCTGATTCAGGACTTTTCGCTCATTCGGATGGATCTTATCACGCGGAGAATCCGCCTGACGGCCGCCGCTGAAAACAACCATCGAGCGTGTCTGCCTCACGCCCACTGTCAGCAAAAACGTCAGCCAGTTGATCACATACATGCCCAGCGGTGAGCAATCTGGCGCCCCGGCCTGCCCGATCGCCCCGCTCTTCCGAGCAATGCAAACTGTAGTTGCGGCGCAACTGAGGATTCGGTAGTCAGCGGGGTCCTAGATTTGTGACACTGCAGCTCGCACCTCAAAATTAGAAA
>WNFM01349858.1_pt1 | contig 12034 bp, 12 predicted proteins | sample 5400271 | NCBI WGS metagenome assembly WNFM01 (sample SAMN13153352, study PRJNA577476) | soil metagenome | isolation source: 60 cm saprolite on Douglas fir-dominated hillslope | place: USA:California | collected 2013-09-17 | reverse complement strand
CGTGCACGATGGCTTCGGCGCGCGCGGTCACGGAGCCCGCGCGCCGGCCCCAGCGAGTGTGGAACAGCCACGAGGACGGGAAGCGGTCCGAGTCGGCGCCCGCGGCCACGGCCCTCCGGATCACGTCGTGCAGTCGGTCGCGTAAACGCCGGACCTCGCCCGACGTCAGCGACCGCGCGGGCCGGTGCGGGCTCAGCCGCGCCTGGTAGAGCACCTCGTCCGCGATCCAGTTCCCCACCCCCGCGAACAGCGCCTGGTCGAGGAGGACGGCCTTCAGGGGCGCCTTGCGGCGGGCGAGATGGCGCGCGAGCTCGGCCGCGGGCGGCAGGCCTTCCAGGGGGTCGAAGCCGAGGAGAGACACCGGCGGCTCGCGTGGCGGGTCCTGCTGCAGCCGGATGCGGCCGAAGCGCCGCGCGTCGGCGTAGGCCACGCGCCGGCCGTCGTCGGTCGTGAGCTCGAGCTTGATGAATCGCGGCCGGTCGGCGGGCGAGCGGTAGAAGTGGAACCAGCCGGTCATGCCGAAGTGGAACGCGGGCCAGGGACGGCGGTCCAGCTCCAGCCACAGGTGCTTGCCGCGGCGCCGCACCGCCTTCACGCGCCGGCCGCGCAGGGCCGCCGCCAGCGTGCGCGGGTCCAGGCCCGCGAAGACGATCGGGTCGTCGATCACGCTCACGGCCGCGATCCGGCGTCCTCCCAGCGCCCGCTGCAGGCGCCGGCGCGAGGCCTCGACGTCGGGCAGCTCGGGCACGGTCTAGCCCCGCGGCAGCGAGACGGGCCGCCCCCCGCGGGCGCCTCCGGCGCGCAGCCGCTGCAGCTTCAGCGGCGGCACGCCGAGCAGGTCGCTCGCGTCCTTCAGGTTGAGCCGCAGGTCGAGCAGCGCCTGCAGGGCGGCACGGGCGGCCGCGTCCGCCCGGCCGGCTTCCTTCTCCAGCCGCCGCCGCGCCGCCCAGTGCCGGAAGATGAGCCGCCGCGCGGGCGGGGGCAGGCGGACGTCCTCCACGAAGTCGATCTGGTAGGGGTCCTCGATCACGCGCGCGAGCGCGATGCGGAGCTGCGTGCGCGCCTTGCGCAGCGTGCGGCCGCGGCCGCGGCAACGGTGCACGCCCTGCACCGAGGCCACCCACTCGCCCTTCCTGTCACGCCGGTAGACGACGCGATGCTCCGCCACACGCCGATCCTAACCCGCCCTCCGCCGCGTGTTACGCTCGCAGGCGGAGGAGACGATGAACGCCTCGACGCGCGCGTGCGCCATCCGCGCCGCCATCACCCTCTCGCTGCTCACCGGGGCGGCCTGCCGCGCCCGCGCCGCCGCCCCGAGCGGACCATCAGACGTGACGGGACTGAAGGTCCCCGCGGGCTTCCACATCTCGGTGTTCTCGTCCGCCGTGCCCGGCGCGCGGTCGATGACCCTGGGCGACAAGGGCACGCTGTTCGTGGGCACGCAGGAAGGCGCCGTGTACGCGGTGGTGGACGCGAACCACGACGGCGTGGCGGACAAGGTCTACACCATCGCGAAAGGCCTGGACATGCCCAACGGCGTGGCCTTCCGCCAGGGCGCGCTCTACGTGGCCGAGGTCAGCCGGGTCCGGCGCTACGACGCGATCGAGGACCATCTGGAGGCGCCGCCGGCACCCGTCACCGTCGTCGCTGGCCTCCCCGCCGAGCACCATCACGGGTGGAAGTTCATCGCGTTCGGTCCGGATGACCTCCTCTATGTCCCCGTGGGCGCGCCGTGCAACGTCTGCGAGTCGTCCGATCCGCGCTTCGCGAGCATCCTCCGTTTCCGCCCGGACGGCACGCCCGTGGACACGATGGCGCGCGGGGTGCGCAATACGGTCGGGTTCGACTGGGAGCCGGGCGGCGGCACGCTCTGGTTCACCGACAACGGCCGCGACCTGCTGGGAGACGGTGCCCGGCCGCCATTACGGGTTCCCCGCCTGCCACGCGGGCACCATCCCCGACCCCGTCTTCGCCAAGGGCCGCGACTGCCGGATGTTCGAGCCGCCCGCGATCGCCCTCGGGCCGCACGTGGCCGCGATCGGGATGCGCTTCTATCGCGGCAGCATGTTCCCTTCGGAGTATCGCGGCCAGGTCTTCGTCGCCGAGCACGGCTCCTGGAACCGCAGCCACAAGATCGGGTATCGCGTCTCGCTCGTCCGGGTCAAGGATGGACAGGCCGTCTCCTATCAGCCTTTCGCCGAAGGATGGCTGCAGGGCGAGCAGGCCTGGGGCCGCCCGGCCGACGTTCAGGAGCTGCCGGACGGCTCGCTGCTCGTCTCCGACGACAAGTCGGGCGCGATCTACCGGATCACCTACACGCGGCCGTCCTGAGACTCGTGCCGTTCCACGTCGTCTGGGAGTTTCGCGTGCGCAGTGGCCATGAGGCCGAGTTCGAGCGCCGTTATGGCGCCGACGGGGACTGGGTCCGCCTGTTCCGCCGCGGTGAGGGGTACGTCGGCACAGCGCTCTTGCGCGACCGGGCCACGCGGGGCCGCTACCTGGTGACCGACACCTGGCGCGACGCCAGCGCCTATCGCGCCTTCAAGGAGGGCCACGCGAACGCCTACGCCGCGCTCGACGTCGAGTGCGCGGCCCTCACCGAAGACGAGCGCTGCCTCGGCGAGTTCGAGCCCGCCTGACCCGTCACTCCACTCGGAATCGAATCGCCAAACGGACGGAGACGGGCACGGAGACGGAGACCGGTCACAGCCGACCCCGTCTCCCTCTCCGTCTCCGTTCCCGTCCGTTCAGCCCTTCCTGGGCCTACCACACACGGCACGCATTCTCTCGAACCATGGGCGCGCCCTTGGCGCAGGAGAACGCTTCCTTGAACTCGGGCATGTTGGATACGACGCCGTTGGCGCGATAGCGGCCCGGCGAGTGCGGATCCACCTGGGCCCGCAGCTTCGCGCTCTCCTCCGTCTCGTTCTGGCACCAGATCTGGCCCCAGCCCAGGAAGAGCCTCTGCTCGGGGGTGAAGCCGTCCTTCAAAGGCACGCTCTGTCCCTTGAGCGTCTCCTGCAGCGCCATGTGTGCGATGCGCAGGCCGCCGTTGTCCGCGGTGTTCTCTCCCAGCGTGAGGCGGCCGCTCAGGTGGACGCCGCCGGCCACCGTGTATTCGGAGTACTCGTCCGCGATGCAGGAGGCGCGCTTCTCGAATTCCTTCCCGTCCTGCTCGCTCCACCAGTCGGTCAGGTTGCCGTCGGGCCCGAACTTGCGCCCCTGGTCGTCGAAGCCGTGCGTGAGCTCGTGACCGATCACGGCCCCGATGCCGCCGAAGTTCACGGCGTCGTCCATCGTCCGCTCGAAGAAGGGCGGCTGCAGGATGCCGGCCGGAAAATTGATGTTGTTCTCCAGCGGGTTGTAGTACGCATTGACCGTGGGCGGCGTCATGCCCCACTCCTTCGGGTCGACGGGCTTGCCGATCTTGGCGAGGTCACGCGCCTGCTCGAACTGGCTGGCCCGCTCCGCGTTGCCGATGGCGTCTCCGCGCACGACCTCGAGGCGGGAGTAATCGCGCCACGTCTCCGGATAGCCGATCTNNGTCCGTCATCCAGGGCAGGGTCTGGATGTCCTCTTTCAGCGCACCCTCGAGGGCGGCCACCATCCGGGCCGTGCGCTGCTTGCCTTCCGTACCGAACGTCTTCTCCACGTAACGCTGGCCGAGCGCGTCTCCGAGCTGCTCGTCCGTCAGGTCCACGCAGCGCTTCCAGCGCGGCCGCAGCTCCTTGGCCCCGGTGAGCGTCTTGCCGTAGAAGCTGAAGTTCTCGTTCACGAAGGCCGCGGGCAGCAGGGGGGCCGCGTCGTGGACCGCATGCCAGCGCAGGTAGGCCTTCCAGTCGTCCAGGCTCTTCTGGCTGAGGGCCTCGTTTGCGCCCTTGAAGAAGTCCGGCCAGGTCACGTTGAGCTCGGAGAAGGGCGGCGCGCCGGTGGCCGCGAAGTAGGCGTTCCAGTCGAGGCTGGGGGCCAGCGCGGCCAGCTCCTCCTTCTTCTGCTTGTGGTAGATGTTCGCGGGATCCCGGCGCTTCACGCGCTCGAGCGCGGACCTGGCCAGCGCGGTCTCGATGTCGAGGACGGACTGCGCTTCCCGGGCCGCGAGATCCGGCGCGTCGCCGAGCAGCTCGAGCATCTTCTGCACGTGCGCGGGATACTGCTTGCGGACGCTGGCGAACCTCTCCTCGTCCTTGAGGTAGTAGTCGCGGTCGGGAAGGGCGAGACCACCCTGGTCCACGGCGGCGATGTTCACCTTCGCGTTCTTGAAGTCGGGCTGGGCCCCGAACCGGAAGAGCCCGGCCGTGCCGGTGTTGTGGAGGTGCGCGATCGCGCCCGCCAGCTCCGCCTTCGTCTTGATGGCGGCGATGCGGTCGAGCTGCGGCCGCAGGGCGGCGGCACCCTTCTTCTCGATGCCGGCCTCGTCCATGCAGGTCGAGTAGTAGTCGCCGATTTTCTGGTCGATCGCGTTGTGCTTGGGGTCGGGCTTGGACGCGCTCTCCAGGATGCCTTTCAGCGTCGTCTGGTTGCGCTCGGTCAGCTCGTCGAAGCGGCCGTAGCGGGCGCGGTCCGCGGGCACCGGGTTGTTCTTGAGCCAGCCCCCGCACGCGAACTGGTAGAAGTCGTTGCAGGGCTGGACGGACCGGTCGAGGGCGGCGGGATCGAACCCGGGCACGGCGCGCGGCTTGTTGACGTCGGTCGGGTCGGGCGGCAGGGGGGCCGGTGTCGGCTGCGCCTGCGCGAACGCGGACGGCGCCGCGAGGACCGCCACGAAGAGAACGGCGACGAGGGAATGGCGCATCGATGTCATCTCCAATGTCTCAGGAGGAACTCTGCGAATCCAGGGGAGGCGGCGGCGGGCCGAGGAGCAGTCGGGCGTGGCGCTGGTAGGTCAGGTACGCGAGCGCCCAGTCGAGCATCACGACGATGCGGTTGCGGAACCCGATGAGGAAGAAGATGTGGATCCCCAGCCAGGCCAGCCAGGCGGGGGCGCCCCACAGCCGGAAGCGGCCGATCACGGCCACGGCGGCCTTCCGGCCGATGGTGGCCAGCGAGCCCTTGTCGACGTAGTGGAACGCGGAGTGGGGCTGACCCTCCAGCGCGCGGATGATGTTGAGCGCGGCATGACGGCCCATCTGGTTGGCGGCGGGGGCGACGCCGGGCACGGGCCGGCCGTCCTGCTCGACGAGGGCGAGGTCGCCCGTGACGAACACCTCCTTGTGCCCGGGCACCGTGAGGTCGGTCCCGACCTTGACCCTCCCCGCCCGATCCACGGGCAGGCCCAGGCTGCGGCCGATGGGCGAAGCGGCCACGCCGGCCGCCCACACCAGCGTGCGGGCCGCGATCCTCTCCTCCCCCAGCCATACCCCCGTCGCGTCCACGCCGGTCACCATCTTCATGGTGTACACGACGACGCCGAGCCGCTCGAGTTGCCGCTGCGCCTTTTCCGAGAGGTCGGCCGGATAGGGCGGCAGCACGCGGTCCGTGCCCTCGACCAGGATGATGCGGGCCCGCGCGGGGTCGATGCGCCGGAACTCTCCGCGCAGGGTGTGGCGGGCGATCTCCGCCAGAGTGCCCGCCATCTCCACGCCCGTCGGGCCGGCGCCGATGACGACGAAGGTCAGCCACTCGGCGCGCCGAGCCTCGTCCGTCTCGCGCTCGGCCTCCTCGAACGCCAGGAGCACGCGGCGGCGGATGTCGATCGCGTCGTTCAACGTCTTGAGGCCGGGAGCATGACGGCTCCACTCCTCGTGGCCGAAATAGGAGTGGGTGGCGCCCGCGGCCAGGACGAGGAAGTCGTACGGCAGCTCCCCGTCGCGGAGGATCAGGCGCTGGCGGCGAAGGTCGACTCCGGTGGCGTCGGCCAGGAGGACGGTCGCGTTGCGCTGCCGGCGCAGGATGTGGCGCAGGGGCGCCGCGATGTTCGTCGAGGAGAGGCCCGCGGTGGCCACCTGGTACAGGAGCGGCTGGAAGACGTGATGGTTGTGGCGGTCGACGAGCGTGATCTGGACGGGCGCGCGGCGCAGCGTGCGCGCCGCCGTCAGGCCGGCGAAACCCCCGCCGACTATGACGACGCGCGGAGCCGACGACGCCCTGGAATCCATCGATTTCAAGAGAGGAGGCCGAGACGATTCTAGTCCGGCCGCTCGTGTCCGGGGACGCGGGGGCGCATTCGTGACCGACGGTCCTCCTTTCGTCCGATTCGGCCTGGCCCACGCGGCCGTTCTTGCCGCCGCGGCCGCGGCGGCCGTGGGGCTGACCTTGCTCGTCCGGCGCCGGCCGCGCCTCGCGCCCATCGTCCGCCTCGGCCTGATCCTCGCCCTCGTCGGCTTCACGATCGCGTATCTCCGGGCGATCGCGGGCGAGGGCCGGATCTCGGTCTGGGACGTCATGCCGCTTCACCTTTGCGATTTCCTGATCCTCGTCGCCACGTTCGCCCTCGCTACCCTGGAGCCCACCGCCTGCGAGCTGCTCTACTTCTGGGGGGGCACGGGGACACTCCTCGCCACCCTCACCCCCGATCTGCGCGAGGGGTGGCCAGATTGGCGCTTCGTCGTGTATTTCGGCCTGCACGTGACCGTGGTCGTGGCCGCCGCGGTCGTCGTCTTCGGCCTCGGACGCCATCCACGCCCCGGCGCCGCCGGGCGCGCATGGCTCCTCACGAACGCGTACGCGGCCCTGGTCGGAGTCGTGGACGGCCTCTGGGGAATGAACTTCCTGTACCTGCGGGAGAAGCCATGGGCCCCGACGCTGCTCGATTGGCTGGGTCCCTGGCCCGTGTACATCCTCGCCGTGGAGGCGCTGGCGCTGCTCCTCTTCCTCCTGCTCGCCCTCCCTTTCGATCCCGCTTTGCGTGATCGCTTGCGAAGGCGCCTTCGCGTTGATTAGATTCACGGATGCTTCGCTTCTGGCGCAGGAACGCCCCCGCCGACGCCCCCGTGTCCGGCGACGCCGTCATCCTTTCATCCGCCGTGCCCCGTTGGCGCGTCTTCGCCTGCGCCTTGCTCATGATCGTCAACGCCGCCGTCTCCGGCCTGCTGCTGCTGCAGCACTACCGGGTGGGCGCGGCCGTGGCCGCCGTCGGCCAGGTCTGCGGCGAGGGCGCGCAGAGCGGATGCGAGACCGTCGCGCAGAGCCCGTACGCCGAGGTGCGCCGTGTCCCCCTCGCGGCCATCGGCCTGGCCTTCTCGGCATCCCTGGCCGCGCTGCTGCTGCTGGCCGCGGTGGCGGGAGCGGAGGCGCGCACCGCGGCGGCCCTGCTCGCCTTCGTAGCCCTCCTGCTCGCCCTCGCCATCGACGTCGTGCTGCTCGGGGTGCAGCTCTTCGCCATCCGCGCGTTCTGCCGGCTGTGCCTGCTCACCTACGCGATCAACGCGCTCGCGGTCGTGCTGGTGCGGCCCATCCAGCGTCGCTTCGTCGCCGTCCGCGAGGGACTGGGCCTCCCCGCCGGGCGCGCCGCCTTCGGGGGTTGGGCCGTGGCCACGGTCGCCATCCTGGCCGCGGTCCTGGCCGGAAGCCTCGCCCTCCGCTATCGCGAGCGGCTCCACTCCACGTCGATCCTGGGCCTGCCCGCGGCCGGAACGCCGGCGGCCCTTCCCCCGGCGGGCACGCCGGCGGCGGCCGGCAGCGACGCCCAGCGTTATCAGGAGGAAGCGCGCGCGGCCCAGGAGCAGGCCCGCCGCCTGCAGGACATCCTCGACGACGGGGCGAAGCTCGACGAGTACCTGACGCAGAAGGCCCGCCGCGATTTCGAGCAGGGGCCGGTGCGGACCTTCAACCTCAAGGGCGTTCCGTTCAAGGGACCGGCGGAGGCGCCGATCCGTGTCGTCGAGTTCTCCGATTTCCTGTGCCCCTTCTGCCGCCAGATCGCCAGCGCGTTCGCGGGCTACATCCCACAGTCCGCGAACCGCGTGGTCGTGTACTTCAAGAACTACCCGCTCGACTCCGCCTGCAACTCCACGCTCAAGCAGCCCGTCCATTCCGGCGCGTGCAACGTGGCCCTGGGCGCGATCTGCGCGAACGACCAGGGAAAGTTCTGGCCGTATCACGATCGCGTCTTCTCGGCCCCGCCCACCAATCCCCAGGTGAGCGACGTCGTGTCCATGGCGCGCGAAGCGGGCCTGGATGCCGGCGCGCTCGAGGCCTGCGTGAACAACCCGGCCACGCGCCAGAAGCTGGGCACCGAGATCGCGGAAGGAATCCAGGCCCAGGTCCAGGGCACACCGACGCTGTTCATCAACGGCAAGAAGCTGCCGCGCTTGAACGATTTCACCCAGACCGTCGATCGCGAAGCGACCAAGATGGGCCTGCCGCCCCTGTCTCCTCCCGCCGGCGCCGCGCCATCGCACTGATGGCGGAGCCGGCGTCCCGGGGACGCCTCGAATCGATCAACGTCTCGCAGGGCGGCGTGCCCAAGCACCCGACGCCCGAGGCGACCGTCGGCACGGACGGAGTCGAAGGCGACCGCCAGCGTGACCTGCGGTTCCACGGCGGCCCCGATCGCGCCGTCTCCGTTTTCTCGGCCGAGCGCATCGCGGGCCTGCAGGCCGAGGGCCATCCCATCGCGCCGGGAACGATCGGCGAGAACCTGACCGTCTCCGGCATCGACTGGACGCGGGCTACGCCCGGCGCCCGTTTCGACATCGGCGCCGTGCGGCTGGAGGTCACCCGCTACGCCGCGCCCTGCGCGAACATCGCCGGCTCGTTCACGGGCGGCGACATCGCCCGCGTCGCGCAGAAGACGAACCCGGGCTGGAGTCGCGTGTACACACGCGTCCTCGCCCCCGGCCACATCCGCGTGGGCGATGGGGTCACCCTGCTCGATCCATAGCGCCCAAGCCCACCCCGACCGCAGAGCACGGCGGCGCGCGCAGCGCGGCGACGCGCGAGGGGGGTTTCAGGGGGGGCCGCGCAGCGGCGACCGCGGTGGTCGCAAGTGCCCCCCCTGCCTAAATAAGCCGGGATAATAACCACGTGCTCGACCGCTTCTCCGTCGCCCGTGCCCTGCGCGAAATCGCATCCCTGATGGAGGTCGAGGGCGCGAACCCGTTCAAGGTGCGCGCCTACGAGCGGGGGGCGCGCGCGTTGGAGGGGATGCCCGAGGACCTGGGGACGCTCGTCCGCGAGAGCCGCCTCACCTCCGTCCCCGGCATCGGCACCGCGCTCGCCTCGACGATCGCGGAGCTCTTCCAGACCGGTCGCAGCCCCCAGCTCGACCGCTTGCGGGAGCGATTGCCTCCCGGCGTCGTCGAGCTGAGGCAGGTGCTCAGCCTCTCGAAGATCGGCGCCCTGCATGGCGCGCTCGGCATCACCAGCCTGGCCGACCTGGAGACGGCCGCGCGCGCCGGCCGCCTCCGCGACGTGAAGGGATTCGGGGACAAGACCGAGCAGAAGATCCTGGCCGACATCGAGGCGCTGCGCACGCGGGGCACCGAGACCCTCCTCCACGAGGCCACGCGCGAGGGCGACGCCCTCCTCGCCCACCTGCGGGCGTCGGCGGCGGTCGCGCGCGCCGAGATCGCGGGTGCGCTGCGACGGCGGCGGGAGACGATCGATCGCCTGGTCGCGGTCGCCTCGTCCGGCAAGGCCAAGGACGCCCTCGACCACGCCGCGCGCTATCCCGCGGCGGTGACCGTCCTCGAGCGCGACGACACGCGCGTCCTGATGCGCCTGCCGGACGGCCTCAACGCCGAGGTGCACGTGCACTCCGCCCCGCGCTTCGCCACGGCCTGGCACCGGCTCACGGGATCGGAAGGACACCTGGCCAAGCTCGCGGTCGTGGCCGAGGCCCGCGGCCTGAAGCTGGAGGAGAACGGGCTGACCCGAGCGGGGCGCCGCGTGTCCGTGAAGGAGGAGGCGGACCTGTACCGCGAGCTGGGGCTTCCGTTCGTCGAGCCCGAGCTGCGCGAAGACGAAGGCGAGGTCGAAGCGGCCGTGACCGGCGTCCTCCCGACGGAGCTCGTCCGGGTCGAGGACGTCCAGGGCCTCGTGCACTGCCACACGCACTACTCCGACGGCAAGAACAGCGTCGAGGAAATGGCGCGCGGCGCGGACGCGCTGGGCATGAAGTACATGACCATCACCGACCACTCGCCCACCGCGCACTACGCGGGCGGCCTGCCCCTGGATCGCCTGAAGCGGCAGTGGGAGGACATCGCGCGCGCGCAGGAGAAGGTGCAGGTCCGTCTTCTGCGCGGCACGGAGTCGGACATCCTGGCCGACGGGTCGCTGGACTACCCGGACGAGGTCCTGGGCCAGCTCGACGTGATCGTGGCCAGCGTGCACAACCGCCACAAGATGGACGCGGACCAGATGACGCGGCGCATCGTGAACGCCATGCGCCGGCCCCAGTTCAAGATCTGGGGCCACGCCCTGGGGCGGTACGTGTTGACCCGGCCGCCGTTCGCCGTCCACATGGAGACGATCCTCGACGCGGTGGCGGAGTCGCGCGCCGCCGTCGAGATCAATGGCGACCCGCATCGGCTAGACATGGAGCCGCGCTGGGTGCGCGTGGCGCGGGCGCGCGGCATCCCGTTCGTCATCTCCACGGACGCCCATTCCGTGAACGCGCTGCGCAACGTGCGCTGGGGCGTGGACATGGCGCGGCGGGGATGGCTCACGAAGGCCGAGGTGCTGAACACGCGCGGCGTCGACGAGTTCCGCCAGGCGGTGCGGCCGTGAAAGGCGCTCCCGCCCCTCCGCCCCGCATCTTCCTCCTCTCCCCCGCTTCCTCCCACGGCGAGCGGGCGCGCCTGGTGTTCAACCCGGAGGCGCAGTTTCCGCTCGCCCAGGCCCTGCGCACGCCGCAGGGCGCGCCCCTGGGCGAGGTGTTCACGTTCCTCAGCGGCCTCTACTTCCGGGGCAAGCTCGGCTACGCGCGCGCGTTCGCGCGGCCGCCCGCGGGCGTGCCCGGGGTCGTGGTCATCACGACCAGCGAGGGCCTCGTCTCGCCGGAATCGCCGGTTACGCTCGACCGCCTGCGGCGTTGGGCGGCCGTGCCCATCGACGCCGCCGAGGCCCTGTACCGCGGTCCCCTCCTGCGCGACGCGGAGCTGATCGACGCGGCGGCCGGGCCCGAGTGCGAGGTCGTGCTCCTGGGCAGCATCGCCAGCGGCAAGTACGCGGACGTGCTGCTGAAGGTGTTCGGCGCGCGGCTCCTGTTTCCCTCCGCCTTCGTGGGCCGCGGGGACATGAGCCGCGGCGGCCTCATGCTCCGCTGCACGGACACGCGGCGCGAGCTCGACTACGCTGCAGCCGCGGCGGCGGGCGCGCCCGGCAGCGGAATGAGTCCGCCGCGCGCACGCGCGAAGAAGGCCGAGCCCCCGGTGACGCGCAACCGTCACCCCGCCACCGCGCGCCGGGCCCCCGGCCGGTCCGCGCGCACGCCGACCGCCGAGGCCGCGGCCGCCCTCGCGCTGCCTCGCGACGTCGACAACGTCGAGGTGCGGCTGGGACCGCGCTCGGTGCGCCTCACCAACCTGCGCAAGCTCTTCTGGCCCGCCCTCGGAATCACGAAGGGCGACCTCATCCAGTACTACGCCGACGTCTCCACCTGGCTCCTCCCCCACATCCACGACCGCGCCATGGTGATGAAGCGCTACCCGCACGGCGCCGCCGGCGAGTTCTTCTTCATGAAGCGCGCGCCCACGCCGCGGCCGGACTGGATCGAGATCTGCGCCATCGAGCACGAGTCGGGGAACGTCATCGACTTCCCGATGATCCAGGACCTGCCCTCGCTCCTCTGGGTGATCAACCTCGGCTGCATCGATCTCAACCAGTGGTACGCGCGGTGCGACGACGTGGACCGCCCGGACTACGTCCACTTCGACCTCGATCCCGTCAAGGGCAAGGCACCCGTCCCCTTCGCGCGCGTGCGGGAGACCGCGCTCATCGTGCACAGCGGCCTGGAGGCCCTGGGCATGCCGGCCTACGCCAAGACGACGGGCTCCCGCGGCATCCACGTCTACGTGCCCATCGTCCGCGGGCCGACCCAGAAGGATGTCTGGAGCTTCGCCAAGCGCTTCGCGGATGGGCTGGCCGCGCT
>WNFM01261168.1_pt1 | contig 12035 bp, 11 predicted proteins | sample 5400271 | NCBI WGS metagenome assembly WNFM01 (sample SAMN13153352, study PRJNA577476) | soil metagenome | isolation source: 60 cm saprolite on Douglas fir-dominated hillslope | place: USA:California | collected 2013-09-17 | reverse complement strand
TTTCCGGTTCGACAGGAGGCGGGGGGAGATGTTCAAAAGGGCCGCGACGGGGTGGGGCCAGTGACGAGGTAAGACCATAACGATCGTGACGAAGAGCGGTTTCCTTCTTTAAATTCTTTCTATACCTGTCACGTGCCTCATCTCGTCACTGGCCCCTCCTCGTCACGAGTTTCACCTCGTCACGGCTTCACCCGTCACGGCCTTCTCGGCTTCTTCGTCGGCCGTTCGGACGTCCTCGCCGGCCCGTCCGACTCGATCCTGCTCAGGCGCAACTGCTGGCCGGCGACCCAGACTTTTTGCAGTTCGCGGTAGAGTTCCTTGGGCATGCCTTCAGGCAGATCCACCAGGCTGTGGTCGTCGAAGATTTCTATTCTGCCGATGTGCTGGCTGTCCATCTGCGCTTCGTTGGCGATGGCGCCGACGATGTTGGAGGGCTTCACGCCGTGCTGGTGGCCGACTTCGATGCGGTAGGTCTGCATGCCGGCTTCGGGGCCGCGACGCGGACGGCGCGGGCGTTCGGCCGATGCTTCGCCGGCACGCGTAGGCCGGGAATCTTCGCGCGGATGGGCGTGTTTCGGATCGCGGTCTTCGAAGCGGGGGCGCGGCGCGTGGGATTCGTTCATCAGCGGGGTCTCGCCCTGGGCCATGTACGCCAGCGCGGCGGCGAGGTCGGTCGACGAAGTGTCGTGCGTGTGCTCGTATTGCTGGACCAAGTTCCTGAACGGCGCGAGTGTCGCCGCGAGATCGGCGTTGCCGAGGATTTCGCCGATGCGATCCTTGAGTTTGGCGAGCCGCTGCTCGTTGACCGCCGCTGCGCTGGGCAATTCCATCGGCGTAATGCCCTGCCGCGTGGCGCGCTCGATGATGCGCAGCATGTGGCGCTCGCGCGGCGTCACGAACAGGATGGCTTCGCCGCTGCGTCCCGCGCGGCCGGTGCGGCCGATGCGGTGAACATAGGATTCGGTATCGGTCGGCACGTCGTAGTTGATCACATGGCTGACGCGATCCACGTCCAGGCCGCGGGCGGCCACGTCGGTGGCGACGATGATATCCAGGTCGCCGTTCTTCAGACGCGCGACGGTGCGTTCGCGCGTCTTCTGGTCGACATCCCCGCTCAACGGCGCGACACCGAATCCACGCGCTTCCAGCTTGCCGGCGAGCTCGGTGGTTTCCTGCTTGGTGCGCACGAACACGATCATGCCGTCGAAAGGCTCGGCCTCGAGGATGCGGGTCAGCGCATCGAGTTTGCTCACGCCGCCGCCGCCCATCCAGAAGCGCTGACGGGTGTTGGCGACGGTGGAGGTTTTGCTCTGGATGGTGACTTCGACCGGCGACTTCAGATAAGTCTGCGCGATGCGGCGGATCACTGCCGGCATGGTGGCCGAGAACAGCGCGACCTGGCGCGTGGGCGGCGTCTTCTTCAGCACCTTCTCGACGTCGTCGATGAAACCCATGCGCAACATCTCGTCGGCTTCGTCGAGCACCAGGCATTTCAGTTCGTCGAGCTTCAGCGTGCCGCGGTCCATGTGATCGATCACGCGTCCGGGTGTGCCGACGATGACGTGCACGCCGCGGCGCAGCGCATGCAGTTGCGGACCGTATTCCTGGCCGCCGTAGATCGGCAGCACGTGAAAGCCGCGCATGTGGGAAGCGTATTTCTGGAATGCTTCAGCCACCTGGATCGCCAGCTCGCGCGTCGGCGCCAGCACCAGCGCCTGCGGCAACTTCTTTTGCAGGTCGATGCGCGCGAGCACCGGCAACGCAAAGGCCGCCGTCTTGCCGGTGCCGGTCTGCGCCTGTCCCAGCACGTCTTTGCCTTGCAGCGTTTCGTAGCCGACGTCGTTCAATGCCTTGAGCAGCAGCGCGGGCAGGCCCAGGTCGGCGAAGCCTGGTTCGGGGGAGGCGGGGGTGTCGGACATGGGAATCGATCGTGACGGCTCGGGGGCGCATGGTACGCCCAAAGGCCGTGACTGTCGTGATTGCGTGAATATCGTTAATATCGTGAATGTCGTGAATGCCGTAGAAGCGGTGCATGCCTCTGGCGGGGCCAGCGGCTGATTTCAGAAATGATTATCCTCGGTCTTTGCGACATTCACGGCATTCACGACATTCACGGCGCTCATTCCGCCAGCTCGGATGCCTCCTGCGCCTCATCCGACTGACGCGCGGAGCCGCCGATCGCACGTGGCACACTCAGGTGCCCGATCAGCGGCAGTTTCAAACAGAGCGTGAACGGGTTGATCCCGCAATTCAGGCCCAGCACATTGATTTCGATTCCTTCGACACGGCTGACGACGATGCCCAGCAATCCGAACAATGACAATTGCACGCCGCAGCCGCTGGGGGCCGTTCCAATGAAACGACGGCCGACATAGTCCTTGCCGACGGCGATGGTTGGAAGTTCCAGCTCCAGTTCGGGAACGGCTCGCGCGAGATGGGCGATGAAAGTGTTCGAATTGGGGCCGGGCCACATCAGGTATTTACCTGCATAGCGATATTCCTTGACGGTCTTGTTGATGCGCTCGATCAGTGCCGCCACGTCTTCGCCGCGTCTTTCCGCCAGCAATCGAGGGGCTGCGCCATACCAGAGGGCATCAGGCAGGCGTCTTCGGATGGCGACACTGCAACCACGGCGTTTCAAGGTCTCGGGTGTCACTTCGTATATCGTGTAAGTGCGCGCGGCAGCCGGCTTCACTGCAATCCAGGTGTGGAGGCTGATATAACCCCGCCATCCAGTGCACCGGGCGCCATATACCTGGATCACCGGTTCGGTAGTTATTGCCGGATCGGGTGCAAGACTTACCGGATTCCTGCTCAGATGTCGGAACCTGCGAATATTGATTGCACTCTTCATGAAATCGCCCTCAGAGATCGAGCTATCGAGGCGCCGCATCGCGTTGATACAGGCAGTGCCTGAATTTCAAATCTCCTGATCCTTTCAGCCTCATTGCAGATGATATGAGCGTGCATAAGCACGAAGTGCGCTTGGAGATGTGCTGCCTGATGGTTCTTTTGGCACCGGAGAGCGCAAATTTCGTGAAACAATTCGATCAAAACAACACCGGAGAAGAAAACTTCTTCGCGGTTCTCCAGGTGGATTTCATCTCCCGGCATTTCCCACGCGGAGATGGCCGTTACGGAATTTCCCGGCACGAACGCGGTCTGGATCAGGGTTACCCGTCCTGTCCGAGGCCCCTGCGTGAAGTTACAGAGACCCGAACCGCCGATCCGCGATCCGCTGCCCGGGATGCCGCCACCGATTCAGCCCTCCATCGATGAGCCGCCCCCCGTCGATATTCCGCCCGATGAGGAGCCGCCGATCTTGCCGCCGGACGATGATCCCGGACCGGTCCGGGAGCCGCCGAAAAGGAAGCACTAGGCAAGCTCTGAACAAGTCTTACGTGCGCGACCGGGGTGATTTGGGCCCAGGGCAAGAGGCGAGGACGCCGTGTAGCCGGTCTACACAAGGAGGAGCCCGCGCAGGATGATCGGGTTGTGTCAGGTGCGGCGTCTGCATTGTTGCGCTCCTGGCCAAGGTACCTGCCTTGGCTTCGTCGCGGCGCCTCCCATCCATCCGCACCTTACGCAACGCGCGTCGCAAGACTTGATCAGAGCTTCCCTGGGGCTCGCACGTTCGGTTGCGCGGGTCGGGGCGGATCGAAAGACCCGCCTCAGCGCATCAACCTGTGGAGTCCCTTGAATTGCCCGAATGGAAAGCGCTAAAGTGGGCAATCTTCCCTGTCGATCAGCGAGTGCCGGTCATGGCCAAGTCCCCCGTTCCCGATCCGTCGCGGCTCGATCGTGTCGTAGCCGAAGCCCGCCGCCATAGCACTGAGCGCGAAGATACCTATCGCGAACGCGCGCTCAAGCTCTATCCGTGGATCTGCGGGCGCTGCGCGCGTGAATTTTCGGGTGTGCGCCTGCGCGAGCTGACGGTGCACCACAAGGATCATAATCACGACAACAATCCCCTGGATGGCAGCAACTGGGAATTGCTCTGCATTTATTGCCACGAGAACGAACATGCAAGAGTTGCGGACGAAGCGGCAAGGGCATCGCTGACTCGGCGAAAGGGGTTTGCTGGTGGGGCGGGAAGTGATGCTGTGGCGCGCTACCCGCAAACGGGTGATTTCATCACTAACGTGTCCGCGCGCCGGAGTCCCGGCGGGCAAGGGCCGGTGGCGACCCACAATCCGTTTGCGGATTTGCAGAAGAAGCTGGAAGACAAGGGAACGCGTGAAGCGCAGCAGAGGAAAAAGAGCTGAAGGTCGGCAGGTATCGTTTCTATCGTAGCGCAGACGAAAGAGGGCGACGGTGATGGACTCAAACACAATAAGGTTCGGATTGCTGCTGGTGGCGTTCGGTGCGACAAATGCGCAGGCGGCGGATCTTGACAAGATGGATGGCCTGCAACTCTACAACAAGGAATGCTCGGTCTGTCACGGCAACCTGGCGCAGAAGACCGGGGACCTGGCGCCACGCCAAGTCAATCGGCGTCCCGTGCAGGTGGCCATGTCGGCGCTGGATGGTCCGAAGCCGGATGTCGCGGCTCCGCTGTCTTCCGAATGGGACTTGCCCCGGCACGGCTTGGCGGGCGAGCGCCTCGCGGTGGTGCCGATCTACGGCCCGCCGCTGAGCGGGGTACTGGGAAGGACGGCCGGCACGGTCAGCGGCTACACCTATTCGGAATCCTTTCTGAAAAAAATGAACGGCGTGGCATGGGATGAAGCGAAGCTCGACGCGTGGATCAAGAGTTCGCAGACCGTGGTGCCGGGTTCCTACATGTTCTACAGCATGAAGAAAGCGGAACTGCGCAGCAGGATCATCGAGTACCTGAAGTCGCAGTCGCAGTGACGAGGGGCGAGGACATGGCAGGACTCAGGACACAGGACTCAGGACTCAGGACTAAGTAAAGGCCGAGCCACCCGCGTTTTTACCTTTGCTTTAATAGCTATTCGCTGAGTCCTGCGTCCCGAGTCCTCCGCCCTTCCCCCTCACTCCTCCCCGACCAGTCGACGGCGCACCCCGCCGATGTGTTCGCGCAGGACGAATAGCTGATCCGCGAACGCGAGCGGCGTTCGCAGATCGTTCACCGATTCCCGGATCTCGTCGAGCCGCTTGAGGATTTCCTTTTTGTGCGCCGGCGTCGGATCGGCGAGTATTTCGCGTTCGATCGCCATCAATGCGCCGTACCACTTGTAGATGCGTGATCTCACCCGCCAGCGGTACAGCGGCGGCACGATGCGGGTGACGGGGATCAGGACTACGACCAGCGGAATCAGCACCACCAGCATGCGGTCGACCAGGCTCGCCAGCCAGAATGGCAATTTCTTGTAGAGAAACGGCGTGCCCGAACGATAGAAGCGCTGGGCATCCTCGCTGATCGGAAAATCGCGCTCCAGCGGTGCAGGGAATTCGCCGGCCTTCCGGTACATGCCTGCGGAGCTGTGAATCTCGCGCGCGGCGCTGATCAGCAGGTCAGACAGCGCGGGATTCAGGTCGTCGTGGGCGATCAGTTCGACCGTCGGGCCGACGAGTTCGACATCCTGCGGAGGAAGATCCTGGCCCAGGTCGAAAGCGCCTTCCGGCAGCGTGAGCCGCGAAAGAAATTTCAGGCGACGCATGTAACCGTCGGCCTGCCTGAAGTTCATGAGTTTGATCCCCGGCACTTTCAGCAGCTCGCGCATTGCTTTGCCGCTCACCAGTTCGCCCATGAGGAAAGTCGCGTCCACCTTTCCCTGCTTGAGCGCCTCGACCGCATCATCCCCATCCAGCTCCAGCAGTTGCGTCGGTCCCTTCTCCATGCCGTTTGCAACCAGGAATTTCATCGCCAGCGCGTGCGTTCCGCTGCCCTCCGGGCCGATGGCGATGCGCTTGCCTGTCAGCTGGAACAGGCGGTCCACCGTTTCCTTGCCGCGATAGAAAACCAGAATCGGTTGGACGAACACGCTCCCCAGGGATATCAGGCCGCCGATTTCGATGCCGTCCGATATACCGCCGAGCACGAATCCCACATCGGGATGGATCTTGCGATCGGCCAGCCGCCGCAGGTTGTCCTGCGCGCCATCGGTTTCAATGACCTGCACCTTCACGCCGCTGCGCGCGATTATCTTCGCGTAGCGCCCGGCGATGTTGTAGTAACTGCTTTCCTTCGGCCCGGCGAGCATGACGATCGTATCCTGCGGCGCCGGTCCGATGAATTTGATCGCCAGCCAGGCAGCGAGCGCGGTGATCAGCACCACGGGCAAGCCGATCATGAGCAGGTCGTGCCAGGATACGGCAATCAGCTTGGCCGGCAGATGCAGGGGGTGCGGCGGTTTCGATATTGTGGGCTTCACCATTTTTCTTTTCTCCAACAGCGCGAAACAGCCAGTATAGGACACGGCAGGCTGATCGTAGTGGGCCAGAAGGTCAGTGTACGTGCGTTGTCGAACGGATCGGGAAGGGAAGGGTCCAAAAGGGGCAAGCCGTGACGGCGTGACGGTCGTTACGATCGTGACGGCCGTAAGAGCGAGACCCGTGCGTTCCGATGGATTCAGTCGAAAGGAAGGAGTTGAAGAGAGGTTGAACAAAAAACGAAAAGACGAAGCAGGAAGTAAGATTCCGCATTTACATCGTCACGCCGTCACGACCCTCCGGGAGCCTCATCCATGATAACAATCCAGCACGAAGGCAATCTGACGGTCGCGGGCATCTTCGCCCGGCTCGAGATCGCGGATTTCAGGCGACTCGAAAACGAGATTGAAAACCAGCTGAAGCTGCTGGGCAAGATCGATCTGTTGGTGGATCTGCGCGGGATGCTGGGTTACACCCTTGACGTGGCGCTGGAAGACCTCCGGTTTACCGGCGCGCATGCCCGTGCCGTTGGACGCGTCGCGATCCTCAGCGAGGACAATGCGATGGTTTGGACGGCGTTGTTGTCCGAGCTTTTTGTGCGTGCGGAAATCCGGATATTCGATGACGAAGGGCTCGCGCGGAAATGGCTCGGTCGTCCCGCTTGAGGGAGTACTTCTTTACTTCTCACCACGAAGACACGAAGGACACGAAGGGTCACGAAGAAGGGCAAAAGAGGAATATTGAACGAAGGGAACTTGCGGCTGCGGGTGGCCGATCGATGTGCACGTCTACCGCCCGCCTTGCTACTATCGAACAACAATAACCCAATTCAATCTTGTCTTTCTTCGTGACCCTTCGTGTACTTCGTGCCTTCGTGGTGAGATCTAGACTGCCATGCTGTTGCGCTGAAGTAATAAACTCCCATTCGTGCCGCCCCAACCCGCCGCTCTAGCCACCAAAGGTAAACCCCGAAGAAGGCGCAGGCGCCGCTTCGCCATCTCGAAGTTCTGGCCGGGTGCGCGTTTGCGTCGGCGCTGGTGGCGGGCGTTCCGGCGCCTGCCACCGAACACGCAGGTCATTGTCGGGCTGGTACTGGCCTTCACGCTTTGGCTTGGACTCAATTTTGCCTACCAGGTCATGCGCAAGCCATCGGAACTGTTCTTCCCGGTCAGCGGCGCGCTGTATAAGTCGCCTACCGAGACGTGGCAGAAATACGGCGCCGTCTTCGAAGAACATGCCACGAACGTCATTACCGCAGACCTGCTCGCCGCCCTCGCGCAGATCGAAGGCTCCGGCAATCCCGTGGCGCGGACTTACTGGCGCTGGTCGTTGCAGCGCAAACCGTTCGACATGTATCGGCCGGCGTCGAGCGCAGTGGGGATGTATCAGATCACGGACGGGACCTTTGCCGAGGCGAGGCGGTACTGCATTCATGATCATGTAGTCGTCGAGGATGGGCCCTGGGACGAGTGGGATTCATGCTGGCTCAACAGCCTCTATACGCGGACCGTGCCCTCGCATGCCGTCGAGCTCACATCGGCCTACCTGGATCGCAGCGTTGCGAACACGATCAAACGCCTGCGCATCGCCAACGCCACGCTGCAGCAGAAGCAGGACCTCGCCGCCGTGACCCACTTATGCGGAGCGGGAGCGGGAGAGACCTTCGCGCGCCGCCGCTTTCGGCTGGTTTCGGGCCAGCGCTGCGGCGATCACTATGTCCAGGGATATGTCGCGCGCGTCAACGCGGTGAGGAAGGTGTTTAAGGGGCTGGAAAGGCCGTGAATATCGTGAATGCCGTGAATGTCGTGAATATCGCAAGAAGCGTTGAAACGCAGAAATGCGATTTCTTTCTTTTAGGTCTATTACCTCGTCATGCTCGCAACGGTCACGGGTTTTGCGACATTCACGACATTCACGATATTCACGGCCTCTACGGCTTTTCTCCGGCCTTGCGAATCTCCTGCATATACACTTTGTTGTACCAGGTTTCTTCGATGAAATAGACGCGCTGTTCGCATGGGTTGTATTTCTGGCAGTGCTTCCGCCAGTCCTTGGCATGCTCCGGTGGCACGCGAAGGTATACCGGTTCGCCCGCCACGCCGGTGTCCACCTGGCGGATCACGACCGGCTCCGGGAACACCACTTGCGGTTTCGGAAACTTGTGAATGTCGATCTGGCCGTAGCCAGGCTCACCGAGGCCGCCGAGGGTGCCGACGTCGCCCGCGAACGCCGCAGCGGTTGCCATGGATGCGGCCACCGCGAACATAAGCTGCTTCATGTGAAAGCCCTCCTGCCGTCGAATATTCGAGTACAAAGGTTAAGCGCGCCATCGATGAGGCGCTGTGCGTTACCGCACACAAAGAAAGACAGCGAAGGACCTGCCGGAGTTCCGGTCCGAAAAGCGCGGGATTACGCGAGCTTGACCCCAAACGCCAGAGGGAAATCCTGACCGAGGGGCGGATAAGAGCCTATAGTGTGTGATTACCTGAGGACTTGATCATGACTAAAGTGGCGGCAGTCAGAAAGACGGGAGTGATGGGATTCGTATCACGCGCGGATTACCATGATTTTCGCGCTGCATGTGTCGACGGCGCGTCGATGCCGAGTGATTATGGCGCCTACATGAAGGACTACAACCATCAACTGCAAAGCCTGCGCGAATCAGGAACTTTCCCCACGCAGATGAATATCAAGCCGGCCCAGTTGATTGCCTGGTGCAAGGCCAATGGCCGCGAAATCGATAGCAAGAGCCGCGACCAGCATGCGATGTCGATGTTTTCAGGATTGAACATCAAAAAGTAAGACGGCGTCCGCAGCAACGGGCCGCCCGCATGGCCTGAGGTGTTTTACCCTTTCTGCTGTACGTCAGGTGTTCCCCCGGCTTTCAACCGTTTCTCGGCACCAAGCCGGAACGTCGTTGTCCAACGCCGGCAATGCCGTTCAAATTTCCCGGATTCGATCGCACGATCAAGGTTCTGCTCGGCCTTCTGGCCTTGTCTGCGGTCGTGGTCGCGTTGTTCGACTGGAACTGGTTTCGTCATTCAGTCGAGCGCTATCTCACCGATCAGTCACACCGTGAAGTTCGCATAGGCGACCTGCACGTCGATATCGGGTTTTCGCTCGAACCGACCGTGCGCGTACGGGACGTGTACATCGAGAATGCACCGTGGGCGGACAAGCGGCCGTTCCTCACGGCGAGGGAGGTTTCGTTTACCTTCTCGCTGAAGAGCGTATGGGAAGGCCGCCCGGTCATCTCCAGGCTGGTCCTGATCGATGCGGATCTGGACATGGAAAGGCAGGCGGACGGGCTGCGGAACTGGCGCCTGCGCAACCCGGAGGATCGCGGGCCGGGCAAGGTCAAGGTGCAAAGCCTGGAGCCGCATGGCGCCAAGATCCGTTTCGTGCGTCGCGACGTGGGTCTCGACTTTACGGCTTCCTCCAAGCCGTCCGAACTCGGTTCGGAAGAACTGAAGCCCGATGCGGCGCACCCGACGCGGATCGACTTCAAGGGTGAAATCGGTGGAGTTTCGTTTTCCGGCGCGGTGCTGACCGGGCCTGTGCTGACGTTTCTCCAAACCGGCGAATCCTTTCCGATGCGCGGCCGCGTATCGGCCGGCAAAAGCCGGCTCGAAGTCGATGGCACCATCGCCGACATGTTCAATCCTTCCTCCTTCGACGCCAAGGTCCATCTCGCCGGCCCTTCGTTGTCGAACCTGCAAGCCTTTTTCCGCCGATCGCTGCCCGCGTCGCGGCCTTACGATTTTCAGGCGCGCGTCCGGCAAACGAAGCAAGAGACCGTGTTCGCCGAACTGAGCGGCAAGATCGGCGATTCCGATCTGGCCGGAGATATCAGCATCGATCGCGGCAAGGAGCGCCTCACCGTGCGCGCGGCACTGGGCAGCGGATTCGCCGATCTCGCGGACCTTCGATCGCTCGCACAGGGGCATCGGTCGACGGACAAGGCCGGGCCGGAGGAGGTTGCTACCGAAGAAACCGGGGCTGCCGCAAAGGATTCCGCACCCGATAATCCGCAGGCAGTCCCGCCGAAGCGTTTGTTCTCCGACCATGTATTCGATGCGACAGGCCTGAAGAAACTCGATGCGCACGCCACGCTCGAGATCAAAAAATTCAAAGTGACCCGGCTGCGCGCGCTGGAGAGCTTGCGGCTCACCGCCGATCTCAGGGACGGCGTGCTTGCATTGAAACCCATCGATGTCGGCCTGGCCGGCGGCCATGTCGTCGGACAGATGACTTTCGACGGGCAGCGCAAGGCGCTGTCAGCGCACGCGAAGATCGACCTGAAAGATGTGCGGCTGGAACAGTTGCTCGCGGAATTTTCCAGCGGAACGAAGGCGCCAAAAGGCGCGGGATCGCTTCAAGGGCACATCGAAATGAAGGGGCAGGGCGATTCGATCGCGAAGCTGGCCGCCAGTTCTTCCGGCTCTGCGCAAATCGGCATGGCGGGCGGCGCCATTTCCAATCTGCTGGACGCCGAAATCGGACTGAACGCAGGCAAAGCCCTGAAGGTGATGATCAAGGGAGATCGCGCCATCGGCGTCAACAGCGCCACGGCCGCTTTCGATTTCGACAAGGGCGTGGGCAAGTCGAAAACCGTCGTGCTCGATACTGACCAGACCCACACGGAAGGCACGGGCACCATCGACCTGCGCGACGAAACCGTCGACCTGCTGCTCACGCCCCATCCGAAAAAGACTGCGCTCCTCGCGCTTCACTCGTCGATCCGGGTGAAGGGACCGATTAAAAAGCCGAAGATTTCGCTCGCCGCGAAATCTTCAGAGGAAAGAGACGAGAGGAAAGAGAAAAGATAAGTAAAATGCAGGTTGCGGGAGATTTCGGCTAGCCCCAACCTTTCCTCTTTCCTCTTTCCTCTCGCCTCTCCAAGTCATGTCCATCCAATGGTTCCCCGGCCACATGAGCCTGGCGCGCAAGAAGGCGGCCGAAACCATGGAGTTTGTCGATGTGATCATCGAAGTCGTCGATGCGCGCCTGCCCGAGGCCAGCAGCAACCCGATGATCAAGACGTTGCGCGAGCACCGCCAGCGTCCCGCCCTCAAGCTGCTCAACAAGGCCGACCTGGCCGATCCCGCCGCGACCAGGGCCTGGCTGGATTTCTACAATCAGCAAAAGGGCATCAAGGCGGTCGCGCTGTCGTGCAAGAAGCCGGCCGACGTTGCGCGCGTGACCGGCTACTGCCAGTCGATCGCGCCCCATCGCAACGACAACATCAAGCCGCTGCGCATGATGATCATGGGCATTCCCAACGTCGGCAAATCGACGCTGATGAACGCGCTGGTCAAGCGCCGGGTCGCGGCGGTCGGCGACGAACCCGCGGTCACCAAGAGGCAGCAAAGCCTCGACCTGGGTCCGGGCATGACGATCACGGACACCCCCGGGCTGATGTGGCCGAAGATCCAGTATGAGAGCGACGGCTACATGCTGGCGGCCAGCCACGCGATCGGCACCAACGAAGTCATGGAAGAAGAAGTCGCCGCGTTTCTCGGCGACATCCTGCTCGCCCGCTATCCGAAACTGCTCACCGCGCGCTACGGCTTCGCGCCCGATGGCCTGGATGGCCCCGCCGTGGTCGAAGCCGTCGCCAGACGTCGCGGCTGCCTCGTCAAGGGCGGCGGCCCGGACCTGGAAAAGGCCGCGCTGATTTTTCTGGACGACTATCGCAG
>WNFM01345947.1_pt1 | contig 12037 bp, 9 predicted proteins | sample 5400271 | NCBI WGS metagenome assembly WNFM01 (sample SAMN13153352, study PRJNA577476) | soil metagenome | isolation source: 60 cm saprolite on Douglas fir-dominated hillslope | place: USA:California | collected 2013-09-17 | reverse complement strand
GTGACGCGCGCCGAGCCAGTCGAGCAGCATGGCGGCGGAGAGGATCAGCGAGGTCGGGTTGGCGCGGTCCTGCCCGGCGATGTCGGGCGCCGAGCCGTGCTGCGCCTGGGCCACGGCATGCGCCTCGCCGGCATTGAGGTTGCCGGCGAGGCCGAGACCGCCCGCGAGCTCCGCCGCCTCGTCCGACAGGATGTCGCCGAACATGTTGGTGGTGACGATGACGTCGAAGCGCGCGGCATCGCGGACGAGCAGCGCCGCCATCGCGTCGACCAGCATTTCGTCGAGCGCGGTGTCGGGATATTCGGCGGCGACCGCCCGCACTTCGCGCAGGAAGAGCCCGTCCGAGATGCGCAGGACATTCGCCTTGTGCACGGCGGTCACCCGGCGGCGGCGCGTGCGCGCCAGGGCGAAAGCGCTGTGCGCGATGCGCCGGCAGGCGGCGGCGGTGATCTTGCGGATGGCGAGCGCCATGTCGGGCGTCGGCATGAATTCGCCGATCCCCACCGCCATGTTGCGGTCGGCGTAGAACCCCTCGGTATTCTCGCGCACGATGACGAGATCCATCGCGCCATGGGCGCGGCCGATCCCTGCCGCGCTCAGGCTAGGCCGGGACCGGCTCGGTCGGATATTGGCGTAGAGGTCGAGGGCGATGCGCAGCTCGCCGGAGACGTTGATGCCGCCCTCCGCGCGCGGCGGATAGACATTGTGCGACACCGGCCCGAGGACGATCCCGGCCGCCGCGCGCCGCCGTCATCACCGCGGGCGGCAAGGTGGTGCCCTCGCGCCCGAGCGTGACCAGGCCGATCTCGGCCTCCGTCAGAGTGAGGCCGAGCGCGAAGACGCGATCCGCCGCGACGAGCACCGAAGCGGTCGCCGCCGTGATCTCGGGTCCGATGCCGTCGCCGGGGAGAACGAGGATATCCATCGCCGCGAGCATCGCCCGATCCGCCCGGCGATGCAATTGCGGGCCGGGGGAACCGCGAACCTCCTCTCCCCTCCGGGGAGAGGATCGAGGTGAGGGGGGCGGCTGCCATAGGACGCAGATCTTCGGCAAAGACACCGTCTGGGGGCAGCTCCCCCTCACCATCCCATCGCTCTGCGATGGGCCCCTTCCTCTCCCCGTCGGGGAGAGGAATCCGGGGACGAGAATGCTATGGCTGGGCGAGGCGGCGGGGCGCTACCATGCGCGGCGAACCGCGACGGGTAGGGCATCATGGATCTGCAGCTTAAGGGACGGCATGCGCTGGTCACCGGCGCCAGCATGGGCATCGGACGCGCCATCGCCAAGGGCCTGGCGGAAGAGGGCGTCACGGTGGCGATCGTGGCGCGCCGCCGCGAGCTGCTCGACACGCTGGCCGAGGAGATCGTCCGCGCCGAGGGACCGCGTCCGACGATCATCGTCGCCGACGTCATGGCGGCGGATGCCGCGTCGCGGATCAGCGGCGAGGCGCTCGCCGGGCTCGGCGCCGTCGACATCCTGATCAACAGCGCCGGCGGCAGCCGGCCGCTGCCGCTCGACGCGCCGGAGGAAGCCTGGGACGAGGCGATGACGCTCAACTTCACCCGCGTGCGCCAGCTCACCCACGCGTTGCTGCCCGGCATGATCGAACGCAAATGGGGCCGCATCCTCAACATCTCGGGCAAATCCGAGCCGTTCGGCCTCAACGCCGCCTTCGCCGCCAAGGCCGCCATCCATGCCTGGGCCAAGGGCCTGTCGCGCGACGTCGGCAAATTCGCCATCACCGTCAACTCGATCGCGCCGGGCCGCATCATCAGCGAGCAGATCCTGCGCAACTACCCGCCGGAAGAGCGCAAGAAATTCTCCAGCGAGGAGATCCCGGTTGGCGCCTATGGCCAGCCCGAGGATCTCGCCGTGCTCGCCGTGTTCCTGTCGTCGCCGCTCGCCCATTACATCACCGGGACGGTCATCCCGGTCGATGGCGGGCTGCGGCGCTACCAGTTCTAGCGCCGCCGCAATCATCCGATGGCGCTGTCGCCGCTGCTGAACGCTCCGCCGTTGATCGTCGTGCACGCCCTGGCGGCCCTGGCGGCCTTCGGCCTCGGCGTCGTCCAGCTCGCGCGCGCCAAAGGAACGGGCTCCCACCGCGCCTTCGGCTGGACGTGGATCCTGCTCATGGCCGTCGTCGCTCTCAGCTCCCTGTGGATCCATACGATCCGGCAGTTCGGACCGTTCAGCCTCATTCATGCGCTGTCGCTCTTAACGCTGACGGCGCTCCCGGTCGCCGTGCTGCATGCCAGGCGACATCGCGTCGCGGCACATCGCAAGGCGATGATGGGCCTGTTCGCCGGCGCGCTGGTGCTCGCCGGCATCTTCACGCTCCTTCCCGGGCGGCTGATGCACGAGGTCGTTTTCGGCGAATGACCCGTCGCGGAGCACATCGCATCGGCGGCATCCGCTGATGCTGTCGACGATCAACTGGGCCGCCGATCTCGCCGCGGTCACCGATGCCTTCGCCGAGCTTGCCTGCGCCTCCGACGGCGCCGGCGAGCTGCGCTTTGCCGATCTCGCCTGCCTCGCCGGCGGGCTGGCGCGGCGCCTCCTCGCCGAGGGGCTGAGACCGGGCGAGCCGGTGGCGACCTGCCTGCGCAACTCCCTGCCGGCGGTATGGACGAGCGCCGGGGTGCGGCTGAGCGGCGCGGCGGAGACGCCGCTCAACCCCGCCTTCAGCGACGCCGAGCGTCGCCATTGCCTTGAACTCGCCGGCGTGCGCCGGATCGTCACCAGCCGCGCGGCGGCGCCGTTCTTCCGCGATCTCGGCGCCGCCGTCATCGAGGTCGAGGCGGTGACGCCGGCGCCGCTCGCCGCGTTGCCGCCGGTGCCGAGCGCCGCCTGGGGTCGCATCAGCTTCACCTCGGGGACGACCGGGCGACCGAAGGCGATCGTCCACAGCCACGGCGCGCGCTGGATCGCCAATCTGCTGCAGCGCGCCAGCTTCGCCTATATGCCGGGGCCGGGCAGCCGCGTTCTGCTGATGACGCCGTTCACCCATGGCGCCGGCCTCCTCGCCGCCGCCTTCATCGATCATGGCGCTGCCGTGGTGCTGCTCGACGGCGTCGAGCTTGCCGCCGTCGAGCGGCTGCTGGAAGGCGGCACGATCGACCATGTCTTCGCGCCGCCGACCGTGCTCGCCAAGCTGGCGGCCGCCTTTCCCGACCGGCATTTCCCCGGCATCCGCATCGTCTTCTGCGGCACCGCGCCGCTGACGCCCAACCTCTATGCCAAGGCGCGCGCCCTCTTCGGCCCGGTGGTGCGCATCACCTACGGCAAGTCCGAGGTGGTCAATCCGATCGCCGTGCTGCCGCCTGCCGCCTGCGAGCTTTATTACGGCGAGGCCGATCCCGGCGCCGGATTCTGCGTCGGCTGGCCGGGCACCGGCGTCGAGATCGCGATCCGCGGCGAGGATGGCGGCGAGCTTGCGACCGACGCGGTCGGCGAGGTCCATCTGCGTGCCCAGCACATGCTCGCCGGGCTGATCGACGGCGGCGGCTTCCACAAGCTGCCGGAGGGCGGCTGGCACGAGACCGGCGATCTCGGCCGCATCGACGCGCGGGGCCGGCTGCATCTCGTCGGCCGCACCGCCGACGTCATCAAATCGGGCGGCTACAAGATCCATCCCGAGGAGATCGAGACGGCGCTCGCCGGCAGCGCCGGCGACGGCGCCGTCACCGTCACCACTCTGCCGTCGGAATATTGGGGCGAGATCATCGTCGCCGTCGCCGAGGCGGCACCGGTGGAATGGCCCGCGCGCGCCGCCGCGGCGGCGGAGATCCTCGCCAAGTTCAAGCGGCCGCGCGCCTATGTCGTGCTCGAGACCCTGCCGCGCAACGCGCAGGGCAAGGTGCCACGCGGGGAGGTGCGCGCAATGCTTGCCGCGCGCTTTGATCTCGTCGACGGCCCGCACCCGGTTCTGCGGCAACGGCTCCTGCCGGAAAAATGAGCAGGACGCGGCTTAATTGTGCGCCGCAGCATCGATATCGGCACAGAGAGGGATAGAGGGGCGGTTCGAGTCCCTTGGCATGCGGCGTGCACCGGCGAGGGCGGCGTAGACCCCCTCACGGAGCCATTGCGATGTCCGATCAGCACCTCCGCGACCGCAGGCGTGCGCGCATGAGCCGGCGTCGCGTGCTCGCCCAGGCGGCGGCGGGCGCCACGCTTCTCGCCGCCCGCGCGGCCTTCCCGGGCGGCGTCTGGGCCGCCACGGCCGACGCGCCGGAGACCACCAAGGCGGTGTTCGGCTTCATCGCCCTGACCGACGCCGCGCCGCTCATCATCGCCAAGGAGAAGGGTTTCTTCGCCAAATACGGCATGGCCGACGTCGAGGTGAAGAAGGAGGCGTCGTGGGGCACGACGCGCGACAATCTCGAGCTCGGCTCCGGCGGCGGCGGCATCGACGGCGCGCATATCCTGACGCCGCTGCCCTATCTCATGACCACCGGCAAGGTGACGAAGAACAACCAGAAAGTGCCGATGAGCATCCTCGCCCGGCTCAACATCAACGGGCAATGCATCTCGGTCGCCGAATCCTACAAGGGCAGCGGCGTCGCGCTCGAGGCCAAGGGCCTGCGCGACCAGTTCAAGAAGGCGGCCGCCGCCGGCAAGGAGGTCAAATGCGCGATGACCTTCCCGGGCGGCACGCATGACATGTGGATCCGCTATTGGCTGGCGGCCAACGGCGTCGATCCCGATAAGGACATCTCGCTGATCGTCGTGCCGCCGCCGCAGATGGTCGCCAACATGAAGGTCAACGCCATGGAGGCGTTCTGCGTCGGCGAGCCGTGGAACGCCCAGCTCGTCGCCCAGAAGATCGGCTTCACCGCGCTGACCACCGGCGAGCTGTGGCCCAATCATCCCGAGAAGAGCCTGGCGATGCGGGCCGACTGGATCGACAAGAACCCGAAAGCGGCCAAGGCGATCACCATGGCGGTGATCGAGGCGGCGCAATGGTGCGACAAGGTCGAGAACAAGCCCGAGATGTGCGAGATCGTCGGGCGGCGCGACTGGTTCAAGGTGCCGGTCGAGGACATCGTCGGGCGCAGCCAGGGCGTGTTCGATTACGGCGATGGCCGCAAGGTCGATGACAGCCCCTTCCTCATGAAATTCTGGCGCGACTTCGCCTCTTACCCCTTCAAGAGCCACGACGCCTGGTTCCTCACCGAGCATGTCCGCTGGGGCATTCTGCCGGCCGAGGCCGACCGCAAGGCGCTGTCGGCGTCGCGGCGGCGGAGATTCCGCAATCGACCTCGCGCGGTGTCGAGAAGTTCTTCGACGGCAAGGTCTTCGATCCCGCCGATCCCGACGCCTATCTCAAGACGCTCGCCATCAAGCGGGTGTGAGCCCGTGGTCATGACGTCGCAGCGTTCCGTCGATCGCGGCTTGGCCGCCAATTCGCTCGTCGCCTTCGCCCGGCGCCTGCCGGCGCGGCTCGATCTCGGCGCCGTGCTTGCCGCGCTGGGCCGCCGCCTCCTCGATCTCCTGCCGCTTCTCGTGTCGCTCGCCGTGCTGCTCGGCATCTGGCAGCTGCTCTGCGCGCAGCCCGGCGCCTCGCTGCCGCCGCCGACCAAGGTGTTCAAGGACACCTGGGAGCTCATCCGCGATCCCTTCTTCGATCACGGCGGCGTCGACAAGGGCCTGTTCTGGCATCTCTCGGCGAGCCTCAAGCGCGTCGCCTTCGGCTTCAGCCTCGCCGCCATCGCCGGCGTCGCGCTCGGCGTGCTGATCGGCCAGAGCTCGCTCGCCCTCAAGGGGCTCGATCCGATCTTCCAGGTGCTGCGCACGGTGCCGCCGCTCGCCTGGCTGCCGCTCTCGCTCGCCGCCTTCAAGAACACCGAGCCGTCGGCGATCTTCGTCATCTTCATCACCGCGATCTGGCCGATCATCATCAACACCTCGGTCGGCATCCGCCAGCTGCCGCAGGATTACCGCAACGTCGCCCGCGTCATCGGCCTGACGCCGATCGAGTATTTCCTCAAGATCATGCTGCCGGCGACGGTGCCCTATATCTTCACCGGGCTGAAGATCGGCATCGGCCTCTCGTGGCTGGCGATCATCGCCGCCGAGATGCTGATCGGCGGCGTCGGCATCGGCTTCTTCATCTGGGACGCCTGGAACAGCTCGCTGATCAGCGAGATCATCCTGGCGCTCATCTATGTCGGGCTCGTCGGCTTCTGCCTCGACCGCCTGATCACCGGGATCGGCCATCTGGTCGCCCGCGACCGCACGAGCTGACCGCGGAGGTGACGCGATGAGCGCCTATCTCAGCATCGAGCAGATCGGCATGAGCTTCACGCGCGGCAAGGCGACGAGCGAGGTCCTCAGCAACATCTCGCTCAAGGTCGAGCGCGGCGAGTTCGTCGCCCTGATCGGCCATTCCGGCTGCGGCAAGTCGACCCTGCTCAACATCGTCGCCGGCTTGCAGGCGCCGACCACCGGCGCCGTCATTCTCGACGGCAAGGCGGTCGAGCGGCCGGGGCCGGACCGCGCCGTCGTCTTCCAGAACCACTCGCTGCTGCCCTGGCTCACCGTCTACGAGAATGTCCGCCTCGGCGTCGACAAGGTGTTCGCGGCGACGAAATCGCGCGCCCAGCGCCACGACTGGGTGATGCAGAATCTCGAGCTGGTGCAGATGATCCCGGCGCGCGACAAGCGGCCGAGCGAGATCTCCGGCGGCATGAAGCAGCGCGTCGGCATCGCCCGCGCCCTCGCCATGGAGCCCAAGGTGCTGCTGCTCGACGAGCCGTTCGGCGCGCTCGACGCGCTGACCCGCGCGCATCTGCAGGACCAGGTGATGGATATCCAGCAGCGTCTCAAGAACACCGTCATCATGATCACCCACGACGTCGACGAGGCGACGCTGCTCGCCGACCGCATCGTGATGATGACCAACGGCCCGGCGGCGGTGATCGGCGAGGTGCTCGAGGTGAAGCTGGCGCGGCCGCGCGACCGTCTCGCCCTCATCGAGGACAAGGCCTATGTCCATTGCCGCGGCGAGGTGCTGCGCTTCCTCTACGAGCGTCAGCGCCGCCCGGTCGAGGCCGCCTGAGCGATGCCGCTCGCCGGCAAGACGCGGCTGGTCGTCGTCGGCAACGGCATGGCCGGGATGCGCACGGTCGAGGAGATCTTGAAGCGCGCGGGCGATCGCTTCGCCATCACCGTCTTCGGCGCCGAGGCGCAGGTCAATTATAACCGCATCCTGCTCTCGGCGGTGCTCGCCGGCGAGAAGAGCTTTGCCGATATCGTCGTCAACGATCGCGCCTGGTACGCGGCGCATGCGATCGAGCTGATATCAGGGGAAGCCGTCGTCGCCATCGATCCGGCGGCGCGGCGGGTGGTCGGCGCGCGCGGCACGGTTCGCTTCTATGACCGCCTGCTGATCGCCACCGGCTCGACGCCGTTCGTCCTGCCGGTGCCGGGCGCCTCGCTGCCGGGAACCGTCACCTTCCGCGACGTCGCCGATGTCGAGACGATGCGCGAAGCCGCAAGGCGCCAACGCCGCGCCGTGGTGATCGGCGGCGGGCTGCTCGGCCTCGAGGCGGCGAGCGGCCTCATGGCGAACGGCATGGACGTCACAATCCTCCATCTCATGCCGAGCCTGATGGAGCGCCAGCTCGACGCCGCCGCCGGCGCGCTGCTCGCCGCCGATCTCGAGCGGCGCGGCATTCGCATCGTCACCGGCGCCGACACCACGGCGATACTCGGCAGCGACCGCGTCGAGGGCGTTCGCCTCGCCGACGGTAGCGTGCTTGCCGCCGATCTCGTCGTGATGGCCGCCGGCATCCGTCCGAACGTCGCGCTTGCGCGCGCCAGCGGCCTCGACTGCCGGCGCGGCATCGTCGTCGACGACGCGCTGCGCAGCTCCGCGCGCGACATCTTCGCGGTCGGCGAATGCGCCGAGCATCGCGGCGTCACCTATGGGCTGGTCGCGCCGCTCTGGGAGATGGCGGCGGTCTGCGCCGACCAGCTGACCGGCATCGCGACCAGCCGCTATGAGGGCTCGGTGCCGGCGACGACGCTCAAGGTCACCGGGATCGATCTCTTCTCGGCCGGCGACATCGCCGGCGAGGCCGGCAGCGAGAGTATCGTCTGCCGCGACGTCGCGCGCGGCGTCTACAAACGGCTCATCGTCAGGGAAGACCGCTTGCGCGGCGTCGTCCTCTATGGCGATGCGCGCGATGGTCCCTGGTATTCCCGCCTGCTGCGCGAAGCGAGCGACATCAGCAAGCTGCGCGAGATGCTGATCTTCGGGCCGGCCTACGCCGAAGCCGCCGCCTCGGGAGGGGCGACCCGCCAGGCGGCATGAGCGCGGTGCGCACCACCTGCCCGTATTGCGGCGTCGGCTGCGGCGTGCTGGCCGCTGCCGACGGCACGATCGCCGGCGATCCCGCGCATCCGGCCAATCACGGCCGGCTCTGCTCGAAGGGCGCGGCGCTCGGGGCGACGCTGAGCGGCGAGGGGCGTCTCCTGCAGCCGCAGATCGCCGGCGCGCCGGCGCGCTGGGAGGCGGCGCTCGACACGATCGCCGACGCCTTCGCCCGCACCATCGCGGCGCATGGCCCCGACGCCGTCGCGCTCTATGTCTCGGGCCAGTTCCTCACCGAGGATTACTACGTCGCCAACAAGCTGATGAAAGGCTTCGTCGGCAGCGCCAATATCGACACCAACTCGCGGCTCTGCATGGCGTCGTCGGTCGCCGGCCATGTCCGCGCCTTCGGCGCCGATATCGTGCCGGGGATCTACGAGGATTGGGAGGAGGCCGATCTCGTCGTCCTGGTCGGCAGCAACGCCGCCTGGTGCCACCCCGTGCTCTTTCAGCGCCTGGTCGCCGCCCGCGCGCGGCGCGGCACCCGGGTGATCGTCATCGATCCCAGGCGCACGGCGAGCTGCGAAGGCGCCGATCTGCACCTCGCGCTGCGCGCGGGCAGCGACGTCGCCCTCTTCGCCGGCCTCCTCGTCCATCTCGCCGATCGCGGCGCCGTCGCCGCCGATTGGATCGCGGCGCATACCGACGGCTTCGCCGCGGCACTCGCCACCGCGCGGCAGACCGCCGGCACGCTCGCCGCCATCGCCGCCATCACCGAGCTGCCGGAAGCCGAGATCGCCGCCTTCTACGATGCCTTCATCGCCACCGAGCGGGTGATGACGGTCTATTCGCAGGGCGTCAACCAATCCTCCTCCGGCACCGACAAGGTCAATGCGATCATCAACTGCCATCTCGCGACCGGGCGGATCGGCCTGCCCGGCAGCGGGCCGTTCTCGGTGACCGGCCAGCCGAACGCGATGGGTGGGCGCGAGGTCGGCGGCCTCGCCAACCAGCTTGCCGCCCATATGCGTTTCGACGATGCCGCGGCGCTCGATCGCGTGCGCCGGTTCTGGCAGGCACCGCGCCTCGCGACGCGCCCCGGCCTCAAGGCGGTCGATCTCTTCGATGCCGTTCTCGATGGCAGGGTCAAGGCGCTGTGGATCATGGCGACCAACCCGGCGGCCAGCATGCCGGATGCGCCGCGCATCCGCGCCGCTCTCGAAGCCTGCCCGTTCGTCGCGCTTTCCGATTGCTCGACATGGAGCGACACGGCGCGCTATGCCGACGTGCTGCTGCCGGCCGCGGCCTGGGGCGAGAAGGACGGGACGGTCACCAACTCCGAGCGGCGCATCTCGCGCCAGCGCGCCTTCCGCCCGGCGCCGGGCGAGGCGCGGCCGGATTGGTGGGCGCTCAGCGAGGTGGCGCGGCGGCTCGGCTGGGCGGCGGCGTTTCCCTACCGATGCGCCGCCGACATCCTGCGCGAGCATGCGGCGCTCTCCACCTTCGAGAATGACGGCAGCCGCCTCTTCGATATCGGCGCGCTGGCGACGCTTTCCGACGACGCCTATGACGCGCTGGCGCCGGTGCAATGGCCGCTGCCGAAGGGGCAGCAAGCAGGCGGGCGGCTCTTCGGCGATGGCGGCTTCGCCACGCCCGACCGGCGCGCCCGCTTCGTCGCGACGGCTTGGCAGCCGCCGTCGAGCCTGCCGGACGACGCCTATCCGCTGGTGCTCAATACCGGACGCGTGCGCGATCAATGGCACACGATGACGCGGACCGGCACGGTGCCGCTGCTGATGACCCATGCCGATGGGCCGGTCCTTTATCTTCACCCGGCGGATGCGGCACGCTGCGATATCGGCGCCGACGATCTCGTCGCGCTCACGAGCCGCTTCGGCGAGACCATCCTGCCGGCGCGGATGACGCCGGAGCAGCGCCCTGGCGAGGTCTTCGCGGCGATCCATTGGAACGACTGGTTCGCCTCGTCAGGACCGATCGCGCGCATCGTCGGCGGCGCCGCCGATCCGCTCTCCGGCCAGCCCGAGCTCAAGGCGACGCCGGTCCGCCTGCGCGCGATCCGGGCGCGCTGGCGCGGCCTGCTGTTGCGGCGCAGCGCGGGGACGCTGAGCGGCGATGTCTATTGGGCGCGCGTGCCGGTCGAGGGCGGCGTCGCCTTCGAGCTCGCCGGCTGGACGACGCTTCCCGCGGGCGCCGTGCTGGAGGATTGGGCGACGGCGCTGCTCGGCGCGCCGGACGGCGCGGAGCGCCTCGATTATGCCGATCCGGCGCGCGGCTGGTATCGCTGGGCGAGCATCCGGGACGGTCGGCTCGACGGCTGTCTCTTTCTCTCGCCCGCCGGCAATCTGCCGGAACGCCGCACGCTTGCCGCGCTGCTCGCCCGTCCGCTCGGCGATGACGAGCGGCTCGCTCTCCTCGCCGGCTGGCCGGCCGGCGCGCCGGTCGACCAGGGGGCCATCGTCTGCGCCTGTTTCGCCGTCGGGCTGCGCACGCTGCATCGCGCCATCCGCGAGGACGGGCTGAGCAGCGTCGACGCCATCGGCGCGGCGCTCAAGGCCGGGACCAATTGCGGCTCCTGCATTCCCGAATTGAAGCAGATCCTGCGCGCTGCCGCGGCACCGGCGGCGTGACGGTTCAGCCGTAGACGAGGTTCGGCAGCCAGAGCGTCAGAACAGGCACGTAGGTGATGATCCCCAGGACGAGCAGCAGCAGGAGGATGAAGGGGAAGACGCCGCGGATCACCTCCATGACCGGCGCGTCGGAGATCGTCGCCAGCACGTAGAGATTGAGCCCGACCGGCGGGTGGACGAGGGCGATCTCCATGTTGTGCGTGAAGATGATCGAGAAATGCACGGGGTCGACGCCGAGCGGGTGGAGCGCCGGGGCGAGAATCGGCAGGACGAGCAGCAACGTCGCTGCGACCTCGAGGAAGCAGCCGAGCACGAGCAGCAGGAAATTGATGGCGAGGAGGAACTGCCAGGTCTGGAAATGATTGTCGAGGGTGAACTGGACGAGCTTCGCCGGAACGCCCGATTCGGTCATCCAATGGCCGAAAGCGAGGGCGGTGGCGATGATGATCATGATCGAGGGCGGTGACGGCGGCGAGCGCCGCCGCCTCGGTCACCGTGACGACGCCGCCATAGATGCCGACCGCGACGATGACCGGGACGGCGAGGGCGGGCAGCGCGCCTGCCGTGACGCGGGCGATCTCGTCCCAGGATTTCGGCGCCTCGCGCGGGAAATTATGCTTGCGCGCGTAATAGACCACCCAGGCGGCGAAGAGCACCGCCTGCAAGAGGCCGGGCAGGATGCCGGCGAGGAAGAGGCGCGGCACCGATTGCTCGGCGACGATGCCGTAGAGGATGAGCGGCAGGCTGGGCGGGATGACGATGCCGATCGTGCCCGAGGCGCCGATCACCCCCAGCGCGAAGGAGCGCGGATAGCCGCGCTCGAGCATCGCCGGCAGGAGGATGGTGCCCATCGCCAAAGCGGTGGCGACGCTCGAGCCGCAGATCGCCGCGAAGAGCGTGCAGGACACCACGGTGACGAGACCGAGCGAGCCCTGCAGCCCGCCGAACCAGGCGGTGGCGAGATCGACCAGAGCCTTGGCGACGCCGCCGCGGCGCATGAAGGCGGCGGCCATGACGAAGAGCGGCAGCGCCATCAGGGTCGAGGAGTTGAGCTCGTCGAGGATCTTCTGG